>PVBE012525019.1_pt1 | contig 19049 bp, 17 predicted proteins | sample 1631181 | NCBI WGS metagenome assembly PVBE01 (sample SAMN08397723, study PRJNA350692) | Marine metagenome, whole genome shotgun sequencing project. | isolation source: water | place: Pacific Ocean | collected 2012-04 | reverse complement strand
TAAGTTTACATATCTAATCAAGGACTAAAATGAAGAAATTAATATTATTAACCACAATTCTATTATTAGGGTGTGATAATTCAACAGAACCTGAAGATTGTGCTGGCGTTGCTGGAGGAACTGCTGTTGAAGATTGTTTCGGAGTATGTGATGGCTTAGCAACCATTGATGAATGTGGACTATGTACAGGTGGAACAACAAACCTTACTCCCAACTATTTAAAAGATGAATGCGGTGTATGTGGAGGGGATGGGGAACTAGATATTTGTGGTATTTGTAATGGTAATGGTGAATCTTGTGTTGGATGTACAGATCCTACGGCTTGTAATTTTAAAGAAGAATATACAATAAGCGACCATAATTCATGTACTTATGCATATGAAAATTTTAATTGTGATAAAAATTGTCTTTATGATAGTGATTGATATTCTCAAGTCGTAAGAGGGGAGCCGATATGGGATTGGTAACCACGGTTGTTTTACCGTTGGCACTGGCTTTCATCATGTTTTCATTGGGATTAGGACTTACCTGGCAGGATTTCGCCAGAGTTGCCAAGCAACCCAAGGATTTTATTGTCGGTTTGATCTCTCAGGTAATTTTGCTACCTGCCGTCGGCTTTGCGTTGATTGTCGTTTGGCCGGCCCTGCCGCCGGAAATCGCCTTAGGTGTGATGATTATTTCCGCGGCACCGGGCGGCGTGACGTCTAATATTCTGACGTCCTTTGCCAAAGGGGATGTGGCACTTTCGATTTCCTTAACGGCTATCATCAGCCTGCTTTGCGTCGTAACCATCCCGTTGATAGTTGTTTTTTCTCACGCTCATATTTTCGGTGAAGCGGCGAAAGGTGATATTTCGGTCACTGAAACGGCCATCAAGGTATTTTTTATTGTCACCATTCCGGTTTTGATTGGGCTAGCGGTACGTCATTTTGCAAAAGGTTTTGCCGCCCGCTTCGATGTAACTGCCGAGAAAATCTCTACCGTTCTGTTTGCGCTGGTTCTGTCCGGTGCTATTTTCCAGGAACGCGACAATATCATCGCGTTTTATGCCGATGCTGGGCTAATCACTTTGGCTCTGAATGTTATCATGTTGTTCTTGGCTTGGTGGTTGGGGGTCATGTTCGGATCGGGAAGGCGGCAACGAATTACCATATCCATAGAATGCGGTCTCCAGAACGGGACCTTGGCTATTGCCGTCGCTACTTTGTTATTTGGTGGTGGAACCGCCGTCATTCCAGCCGCAACTTATAGCCTGACCATGTTCGCTACGGCTTTGATTTTCATTTACTTCCTGCGACGAGCTGCATTACCTGAAACCTCTTAGTTAGGATGAAAGTTCAGTTTCAGAGAATTTTTTTTAAAAACTGAGTACAATCAAAATTGATTGGAGAGGGGGCAATTATTAACTTTTCTAAGCCTGTACATATTCATAAATGTCGCATAATGTATATTATGTAAATTATTGTTATAAATTACTTTAATAATTAATTATCAATCGATTAGCGCAATTTTATGATATATTTTTATTCTCTATTTATCACCATATACTTCAAACACCATACCGTCATAAGATAACGCTGCGCCCGCAGGTAATTGACCGGTCGTCTGATCATAATCCAGTTGATGACTAAGGTGCGTTAGATACATTTTTTCAGGGCCTACCCTTTTGAACCAGTCGAGTGTTTTGGCGACATGGGCGTGGGTCGGGTGCTCCTTTTCCCAGAACGCACCGACCATCCAAGTGTGAACGCCTTCAAGGGCGGTAAAAGTATCATCAGGCATATCGACCACATCGGTCGAATAAGCAAAATCGCCAAAGCGAAAACCGAGCGTTGATCCGTAGCCATGGTCCTGCTCGAGGGCAGAAATTGAAATATTGCCGACCGTGAAACTGTCACCGGCGTTTAGATCGTGTCGAGTCAGGCATGGCTTGTAGAAAAATGTCGCCGATTCTCTCAGTGGTTCTGTGACGTAGCCGAAACGGTGCTCAATCTGATCCCAGGTATGAACATCCGTGTAAGCAGGAATCCAGGCGTTCATGGCGCGATTGACAGCCCGCAGATCATCAATACCATGGAGATGGTCTGCGTGTGCATGGGTAAATAAGACAGCGTCTACTTGGGAGACGTCGGCGGCCAGCAATTGCTGGCGAATATCCGGCGAAGTATCGACCAAGATTCGCGTATTTTCCGTTTCAACCAGGATAGACGGGCGCGTACGGCGGTTTTTTGGATTGGTTGGGTCACATTTACCCCAGCCTTCGCCGATCATCGGCGTGCCGCCCGAATGTCCACAGCCGAGAACGGTAATCTTCATCATGAGGTCATGATTTCCGGCTTTTGCGCCTTGGTGAACAGATTAAAGAAATTCTCGGTCGTTTGTTTGGCAAGTTCTTCGGGTGAAACAGCAAAGATTTCCGCCGCTTTTGCTGCCGTATGAGCGACATAGGCCGGTTCATTTGTCTTGCCGCGAAATGGAATCGGCGCCAGAAAGGGTGCGTCGGTCTCGATTAGAATTTTGTCCAATGGCGCCGTCTTGGCGGCCTGGCGTACCGGTTCTGCGGTTTTAAAGGTAATAATGCCCGAGAGTGAAATAGACAGTCCAAGTCCGACCGCGCATTGAGCCAGTTCTTCTCCACCACTAAAACAATGAATAAGCCCGGGAAACGGACCTTTTTTGTGTTCATCTTCGAGGATTTCCATGGTTTTTTCATCGGCGTCACGGGTATGAACGACGACTGGTAACTGGGTTTCCCGGGCGGCTGCGATGTGGATGCGGAAACTTTCCTCCTGAATATCACGTGGAGAATTATCATAAAAGAAATCGAGGCCGGTTTCGCCAATGCCAACCACTTTGGGGTGTTTGGTGAGTTCAACCAGTTTCTCAACTGTCGCCGCCGTCTCGGTTCCGGCTTCATGAGGGTGGATTCCGACCGTACAGGCCACATTGTCGCTATTTCCCGCCGTTGCCAAAACATCGTCGAAATCCGACAAGCGGGTGCCGATGGACAACATAAAGCCAACCCCTGCCGTTTTGGCCCGCGCCAGAACGCCCGATAAATCCTCGGTCAGGCCGGGATAGTTTAAATGACAATGGCTATCGACGAGCATTGGAATCCTTCTAATTTACTTTGAATAAGCGCCTTATTAGCATGTCCTTTTTTAATAGGACAGACATTCTAAAATCGATATTTTACTGTTATGATGCTTATTCGTTAGAGAAAGCTTTACGTCCATTTGGGAGGGAAATTATGGCGTCGATTAGAACAACTTGCAGGCTTTGTCTGGTTCGCTGCGGTATGTTGGTGGAAACCCACGACGAAACGTCAGTCACTGGCGACAACGCCCTGCCCAATTCCCAACCGGGCGATATCATAAAATTCATTGGCGACCGCGACCATCCGCTCAGCAAAGGCTACCTTTGCATTAAGGGCAAAGTCTCCCAGGACATGATGGAATCACCCAATCGGGTGATCTATCCGCAAAAACGCGTCGGCGAGCGTGGCTCCGGGAAATGGGAACGGGTCACCTGGGATGAGGCGCTCGATGATATTGCCGCCCGGATGAATGCCATTATTGATGGGCACGGCGCCCGCGCCATATCGGTGCAGGCTCTGCCGCCTAAGGAATATTACGCTTACGAGCTGTTCTTGGAGGCGATCGACAGCCCGACATTTTTCAAACATGACGCCCATAACTGTTTTACGCCCCAATTGATGTCCGACATGCTGACCTACGGGGCGCTGGCCACCTACCCGGCTTTTATCGGGCTGGAAGAAGCCAACCTCGTCGTCTTGTGGGGTGTCAATCTGTCCGAAACCAACGGCTCCAAGGCCTTCCGGGTGAGAGACGCCCAGCGCGCCGGCGCCAAGACCATCGCCGTTGATCCGCGCCCGACCAAATCAGCCAGGGACGCAGATTTGTGGCTGCGTATCCGTCCCGGCACTGATGCAGCGCTGGCCTACGGCATGATCAATCAAATGATCGAAAACGGCTGGTACGACAAGGAGTTCGTCGCTGAATGGACATTAGGTTTTGAAGAACTCAAAGCCCGTGCCGCTGAATATCCGGTTGAACGGGTGTCTGAAATTACCTGGATCCCCGAAGCCGATATCATCGAGGCGGCCCGCATGTTTGGCACAGCCGGCAATGCAGCGCTTTATACCTTCATCGGCGCCACCATGGGCGGCAACTCGATTTCGGCTTTGCGGCTGCTTGGGTTCCTACCGGCGTTGACCGGCAAAATTGATCAAGACGGCAACAATTGCTTCATGCCACCAGCCAAAATTCGCATGCCCAGCTATTACCGCCCGGATACAGACGAAGCCAGTGCCGAGCGGCTGGCCGATCAAATCAGCACGGATAAATTCCCTCTGCTGGCGGGACCGACGGCTCTTACTGCCCCCTACCCGCACCCGCTCCATGTCATCGACGCCATGCTGACCAATGATCCCTATCCGGTACGCGCCCTTTGGACCGATTGCAATCCCATGGTCGGCCTTGAAGACAGCTACAAGGTGATGGAAGCATTGAAATCCCTCGATCTATTGATTGTCTCCGATATGGTAGAATCGCCGACGGCTCATTTGGCGGATTACATTCTGCCGGTGACCAATCACCTGGAATCAAATGCCATTACCGAATATTCCGGCCTCAACATGATTTCAGCTCGGGTTCGCGCCACGCAGCCCAGAGGCGAAGCCCGCGAAGAAGCGGATATTGTGATCGATGTGGCCCAGCGCATGGGTTATGGCGACAAAATCCCGGTTGAGACCTATGAGGAGCTTCTTGATTATCGTTTGGCGCCCATTGGAATGACATTTCAGGATTTGTGTGAGCAAGGAACTTTCATGTGGCCGGACGAGCGGGAAAAATTCCGCAAGGGCAAAATGCGCCCGGACGGCAAGCCTGGCTTTAATACGCCATCGGGTAAAATCGAGTTTACCTCCGGGAAATTGGACGATTTCGGCTATGATCCCTTGCCCGAGCATCGGGAGCCCCCCTTTAGCCCCCAAGGTACCCCGGATATTGCCGAAGATTATCCTCTGGTCATGGGCAGCGGCACACGTTCCGTTGAATTCTATAGTACGCTGGGAATCGAAATCCCCAAATTACGCAAACGTCGCCCCTTCCCCGGCCTGGAGATGAGCCCGGAGACAGCCGAAGAATACGGCTTGAAACAAGGCGATTGGGTCGAAATCGAAGCCCCCACCACGGATAAATCCATTATACGCCAGGTTATAATCCTGCCCGGTATGGACCCCCGCGTCGTCAATGCCGAGGGCCTCTGGTATATGCCGGGTGATGACCTGGTTGAAGGCACTTTGCGTGTCGGCGCCAATGTTCTGACGCCATTGCGGGACGATCTGGATCCGATTATCGGGGGATCGGTGGCGCGTTGCCTGCTTTGCCGCATCAAAAAAGTCGAAGAGGACGTAAAGTTGCGAGCTGCGGAATAGAACCATTCGACAGTTGTTCAATTCCTGCAAAAATGCTCTAAACTTAGCCGTTTTGTTGATGGAGGCGAAACAATGAGCAGCAATATCGAAGTGGTGAAACGCGGGGTAAGCCTGGGTGCGGAAATCCGCAACGTCGATCTTTCACAAACCTTGAGCGATGATGATTTTCAGGTGATTCATGATGCCTTGTTAGAGCATCAGATCATTAAATTTCATGATCAAGACATTACCTCGGTCCAACAGATTGCTTTTGGCAACCGGTTTGGCGAGTTAACGGTTCACCCCTTCTCTCCCAATGCTTCCGACACACCGGAATTGATCGTTTTCGACAATAAAGAGGGCGTAAAACCCTTTTTCACCGATGTTTGGCACAGTGACGAAACCTTCCGCGCCGAGCCACCCATGGCGACCATGCTGCACTCCCTGATCATTCCCGAGGTCGGCGGCGATACGATGTTCGCCAGTATGACGGCAGCTTTCGAAGGTCTCAGCGACCGCATGCAGAATTTTGTCTCCGACATGGTGGCAGTGCATGATTTCAAACCCTTCAAATTGCTGTTTAACCAGAATGAAGAAGGCAAAGATCAATTACGCCATTTTGAAAAACTCTATCCGCCCATTCTACACCCTGTGGTGCGCGTGCATCCGGAAACCAAAAAGAAAGCCCTCTTCGTCAATCCGCAATTCACCATCAATATTAAAGGCATGAAAGAGCGGGAAAGTCGGGTTCTGCTCGACCTCTTATTCGAACAGGCCCATGTACCCGAATATCAGTTCCGCCATAACTGGACGCCCAACACTGTCGTTATGTGGGACAATCGCTCGACCCAGCATTACGCGGTCAATGACTACTATCCTCAGCGCCGCAATTTGGAACGGGTGACCATCAAAGGCGACCGTCCTTACGGCCTCATGCCCAAAGAAGAGCTTGAACAGCCCACCGGTCCCGGCAATGATGAAGGCTACACCGAAATGGGCGGCCATAAACCCTTGCGGCAATTCCAGCGGGATGTTGCCGAATAATAATTTATACAGGAGCCTCGATAAATAAATGCGCGTAGCCGTCACCAGCCCCTTTTTTCACTTTTTTCCTCACCTCAAAGACGAATTATTGGAACAATACCCGGACGCCAAGTTTAAAGAGCAGTTCCCCTCTATTGGCGGCGACGAATTGGTGGAATTCTGCCAAGGCTACCAGGGAGCTATTATTGGTCTGGATCGATTTGATGACTATGTCCTGTCACGCCTGCCCGAGTTGAAAGTCATTGGCCTGTGCTCTGCCGGCGCCGATCACATCGACCCGGCGGCCATGAAAAAGCATGGCGTTCGAATGGGCTGGGTTGCCGGTATCAATAAAGTCGCCGTCTCGGAGATGACAATCAGTCATATCATCAACATCATGCGAAATTTCCACAAATTCAGTAATCAAATGTATGACGGAAATTGGCCCAGCTTGCGCAACGGCGCATTGCTCAACGGCCGCACGGTTGGGCTTCATGGTTGCGGTCATATCGGCAAGGAAGTGGTCAAACGCCTGATCCCTTTCGGCGTCAATATCCTGGCTTGCGACCGCCTGGATTTCAACGATTTTTACGAAGAATACGGCGTTGAAGCCGTCGACCAGGAGGAACTCTGGGCGCGCTCCGATGTCTTGAGCCTGCATCTCTCCCGCAACGCCACCACAATCGGGCTGTATTCGGCTGATGTCCTGGCCAAATTAAAGCAGGGCGTCTATCTGGTGAACACCTCCCGGGGCAACATCGTTGACGAAGTGGCCCTTAAATCCCGCCTGGAAAGCGGCGATATCGCTGCCGCCGCCTTCGACGTGTATGCAGTCGAGCCCGCCATCGACGACCCCCTCTTCGCCCTCCCCAACTTCTTCGGCACCCCCCACACCGGCGCCGGCGCCGACGAAGCCTGGGAAGCCATGGCCCGATCAGGCATCAAGGGACTGACCGAAAACTGGATTCCGGAGCCGGGCGAGTATCCTTACGATTAGAAGTATTATCTTAGTCCCCTCCCACCCTAACCCTCCCCCGCAAGGAGGGAGCGGATGATGGATTGCCACTTTCTTCTCCTACCCCCCTGGCTGGGGAAGGTCAGGATGGGAGGGCTGTTTAGAACAACCCGATTTTAGACCATTTAAGGGGAAATTAGATCATGGCGACATCTCTCGAAGGAAAGCGGGCGTTAATTACCGGCGCGGGTGGCGGCATGGGTCGCAGCCATGCCGTCTTGCTGGCGGAGCGCGGCGTTGACATCATCATCCACGACATTAAAGCCGACGGCGGCCGAAGAAACCGCTGAAATGGTGCGGGCCCATGGCCGTGAGGCGACCGTGTTGGTGGAAGATATCAGAGAGGTCAGCAATTTCACCAATGCCGTCAAAGGCGTCGGTCCGGTCGATATCCTGGTCAACAATGCCGGGGTCGGCGGTGAACGCCGCTCCATAGAGGAGATCGACCAGGAAGCCTATGACCGGATGTTCGACATTCATGTCCGCGGCACGTTCTTCGCCACCCAGGCCGTTCTCCCCGCCATGAAGCAAAAGAAAAGCGGCAAGATCGTCAATATATCCTCCATTTTCGCCATGGGAGGCTGTTCTTTTGCCTGTCACTATGCGGCGGCGAAATCAGCCATTTCAGGATTTACCAAATCCTGGGCTCGGGAGCTGGCGCCCTGGCGGATCAATGTCAACGCCGTGGCGCCGGGCTATGTCGTCACCGAAATGACCCAAGAAACCGCCACACCCGAAACGTTAGAAACCCACGAAGCCTCAATGCCCCTGGGGGAATTCTGCAAGCCCATCGATATTTCCTACGCCGTTGCCTGGCTGGCCTCAGCCGAGACCGACATGATTACCGGCCAAGTCATCAGCCCGAACAGCGGTGAAGTGATTGTCGGCTATTAAGCTGTCTACCGCAGCCCCCGCAGCTTCAGCTTATCGATCTTGGCAGGGCCGGTCTTAGGTAACTCGTCCAAAATCTCCACCACCTTGGGCACTTTGTATTTGACCAGGCGTTCGGTGCAATAGTCGATGACTTCCTGTTCGGTGATTTCCTGGCCGGGGATCAGGGAGATGCAGGCTTTGACGACCTCACCGGAGAAATCGTCGGGGTGGGCGACGGCGGCGGCTTCGCGGATGGCGTCGTGGCCGAGGAGCACTTCGTCGATCTCGCGGGGATAAACGTTAAAGCCGCCAACCATTATCATCTCTTTTTTCCGGTCGACCAAAAAGAGATAGCCATCGTCGTCCAAATAACCGATATCACCGGTATAAAGCCAACCGTCGCGCACAGTTTCTGCGGTTTCCTCGGGGCGATTGCGGTAGCTGCTGGTGAAGGTGTCGGCCTTGATACGGACTTCTCCCCGCTCCCCCGTCGGCATAACGGTTTGGCCATTTTCCAGATCGACAATTTCGATTTCCGTCAAGGGCGGAATGGGGCCGATGGACAAAATCCGGCGTTCGCCGTGGGTTGGATTACAGGCGACCGGAGCGCCCTCGGACATGCCGCCGCCTTCCAAAATCGCGCACCCGGTTTTCTCCTCCCAGGTTTTGAGCAAATATTCAGAACAGGCCGCACCGCCGGACAGACAGTATTTGAGCTTTGAAAAATCAGTGGTGGCGATCTTTTCGCTGCCCATCAACCCCATATAGATGACCGGAGGGCCACCGGCAAAGACGGAAATTTCGTGATTTTCGAAAGACGCCAATACGTCGTCCGGCTTGTACATGGGAATGATCACCGTCGTTGCCCGCATGTAAATGGGCATGATGTTGACGAAATGATGACCCCAGATATGAAAAATCGGCGCCACGGAACAGATACGTTCCGTATCGAAGTCGAGGCGCCACAAGGAGACAATAACGCGGCAAAACAGTTCCATCATAGCGTGATTGTGTTCAGCCCCTTTGGGCAATCCCGTGGTGCCGCCGGTAAAAAACATGGCGCATTTGCCTTCGGGCTTAGGCAAAGGCTCGGGCAACTTGAGGGAGGGATCGTCAATCCAGGTTTCGAGCGCATAGTCGCCGACGCCCATGATAATGACATTTTCAACGCCGAGCGCTTTGGCTTGCTCGTTGATCCGGTCGGCGAATGGTGGGCTGCAAATGATGGCAACAGGGTCCACATCGGCCAACAGCGGCGCCAATTCATGATCCGTATACATGGGATTCATCAGGGCGATCTGGGCGCCTGCCGCCATGCCGCCCATGGCCGCAACCGAGGTCTCAATGGAATTACCCATGACAATGGCGACCCGGCCGCCTTTGGCTCCCATGCCTTGAAGGGCATGAGCCAGACCGCCGACAGCGCGTTCATACTGAGCATAGGTGACATGTTTGTCTTCGCAAATAAAGGCGACCCGGTCGGGCGCCATTTCCGCCGCTGCTTTAACCGCATGAAGAATTGTCGGGTAGATCGGAACGTCGTCCCGAAGTTCGATATTCGATTTCATGGCGTTCCCCTCGTCTTACCCCAGCCTGACTAATTATTTTTATATATCGTAGACCTGATTGGTGTCTAATTTTTTTGATCTGGCGCGCAGGAACAATAGTAGGCCAAAGCCGACAATCGAAACAATTAAAACTATCGGAGATTCCTGGCCAAACCAAACCGTCGAGCCGCCGATAAAGGCAGTTCCGACCAACAGAAATGTCGCGAGAAGTTTTTCTTTTGCATCGCCCAGAAACGTCGGCAAGGCAAGGGCCAACATCCACCCCGCGATAATTATCGATACTATTGCGTAGGCGACAGCCACTGGAGTGCCGTCTAATAAAATTGCCGGATTGTAAGCCCATAAGAATGGCATTAGATAGGCAGGCGCCGCCAACTGCATTCCGACCAGTCCGGTCCGCCACATATCACTTCCGGCCATACCTGCCGCCACCATACTGGCAACAGCAACGGGCGGCGTCAGCATGCTGAGGAGGCCGAAATAAAACAAAAACAAATGAGCCGACATCGGCTCTAATCCCATATCGATCAGCGCCGGAGCAATCACCGTCACCAGAACGATATAGACCGCTGCCGTGGGCATCCCCATGCCCAGGATAATGGCAATCAGCGCCGTCAACATAAGCATGACTAAGACGCCATAACTTTTGCCCAACGTGGTTAAAATCAAAGATAATTGGAATGCCAAGCCAGTCGCGTTCAACACCCCGATAACCACCCCGGCAGCAGCGCCGATCAAAATCAATGGCACCAGGTTTTCACCACCGCCAAAAATAAAATCCGACAGGTTTTTTTGCGTCGGCAAGCCTCTGTTCTTAACGATCATAAGCACCAACAGCGCTCCGGTTGCGTAGAGAGCCGAAAGTCCTGGGTTAAAGCCCAGCCCAAACAGATAATAGAGTAATATTCCAATAGGGAATAAATAGACCCAGCCGACCAGAAATACTTTTCCGGAACTGGGTAGTTCCTCTTTCTTCATACCCTTGAGGCCAAAGCGGGCGGCGATGGCGTCGACCTGTAAAAAAAGCACTAGGAAATACACGACGGCCGGGAGTGCAGCGGCAATCACCACATCCTGATAAGGAACCTCAAGAAATTCGGCAATAATAAAGGCCGTCGCGCCCATAACCGGCGGTGCGATCTGGCCACCGTTTGACGCCACGGCTTCGATGGCAGCGGCATATTTGGCTTTAAAGCCGAATTTTTTCATCAATGGAATGGTGACGATACCGGTCGACATGATATTTCCGACCGTAGAACCGGAAATGGTGCCGAAGGCTGATGAGGCGACAACGGATACTTTGGCGGGTCCTCCCCGTCTATGGCCCATCCAGCCCATGGCCAGATCGTTAAAAAAGGCCGCGCCGCCACTAATTTCCAAAAGTTTTCCAAACAGGATAAAAGCCAATACCAATTGGGCGATCACCCTCAGCACCAAACCGGGGATTCCGTTGTTATCAGCGTATAAGTAGAGAACAACCTTGCTGGGCGGAAAGACTTCAGCTTCCAGAACACCCGGCATGTGATCACCCAAAAAGGCGTATACGATGATTATCCAAACCAAGCCTGAGATGATTCCGCCTGCTGCTTTTCGCAAAGACTCCATCATCAGGATGATGGCAACGACACCGGGACCCCACATATCCGGCGTGCGATCCGCCATGCGGACCACCCAATCTTCGAAATTCCAGGACATCCAATACCAGGAACCAAAGGCGACAACAGCCAGAGCGGCTTCCAACCAGCCGGGCTTATCACCATAGGGATACTTGATGAATGCCGCGCCGCAGGACAACCCCAGCAACACCACGACGACTTCTTGGAATGTCAGCGAGAACCCAAAATAAAAGGGTAGGTTTAATATCCAGCTGACACCAACAACGGTGATAAGACCAAGGTTAGCGCGCAAGAGCAAAAATGTGAAACGATCCATTGCTTCTACACCCAGCCCTTACACGCCTACTTGATTACTTTACTCAGACCAACGATTATCGACGGCCTGCATCCTGCTTTTCGTTGGCGTCCGTCCAAAGGCCTGCTTCTTTATAATATTTTGCAGCGCCGGGATGGTAAGGAATCGGATTGTTCGAAGGCGCCAACATGGTGGGTTTCACACCACGCAGAGGCCCATAATCCTTCTGCAACTTTTTCCAGTTCTGGTGCAGGGTTTTGGCCAGATTATAGGCGTCTTCATCTTTTACGGTTGTGCCGGCGTTCATATAGGTGTCAAAAGCGGCAATAGCCGTATCTCCTTTGACGAAACCAAACCGTTTGTTGGCTTTCATTTTGAAGGTATAAAGGCCCGGCATACCTTCACCGAGGAACGCATCAGTTGCTTTCGGGCCAACCGGGAGAACGCGTAAGCCGCCGGGAACGGCAGCATGGGCTTTGCGCATCTGCGGCATCATAACTGCAACTGTCGTCGCATCAACCCGACCTTCGACAACTGAATTGAGGGCAGAAACAACACCGCCGCCGGTAACCGAAACAACGTCCTTTTCCGTCAATCCCGCAGTTGCCAACATCGTTTTATTGGTTTGGCTTAGGGAAACGTTAGTCTTGAATCCAACGATAACTTTCTTCCCGCGTAAATCGGCCATGGTTTTTATGCCAGAACTTTCCTTTACCATATAGGCGTAGGGCAATACCCAAATTCGTCCAATGGACCGGACATTCTTCATGGCTGATTTGTAGGGCGCCGAGCCAGCCCAGGCCATGCCGGAATCCAGGCTGGAATTCAAACCAAGGGTGATTTCACCTTTTTCCATTAAAGGTAAATAGACAGATGAACCCGCATGCGGCTGCGCTGTCGAACGAATTTTCAGTTTTTCCTGGAACAGTTTGGCGAAACCGCCCGCCAAAAGAAAATAGGTGGAACCGGCCGGATTTGAGCCGATGGTGATGCTCTTCATCTTAGCTTGAGCCGTCGTCGTGCCTGCGATAGCGAAGGCGCCGACTGCGCCAGCAACCAGCGCCAATGAAATTGATTTACGTAAATTCATAGAAAGTCTCCCAAATTGATCAAACGCTGGCATGATTCTACAAGGGGATACTTTCCCCCAAAAGCGCCAACTTACGGGCAGTATAGTGTAAGGAGCTTTCTTTTAGCTACAAAATAAACAATAGCGATTAGGTATTCTCGGGAAAGTTTCAAATGGCGAAATTGTTTAATGACGATAAATGTTATTCTTCGACATAGCGCGGAAACACGCCTTCCGGTTTGGGTAAGATCGTTCCCGGCTTTAAAATTCCCGCCTCTCCAAACGAACTGAAGTTACGTGAGCCGGCATCAACCGATACCTGGTCGAGCATTTTACCCGCTGCTTCGGGAACGAACGGTTGAGTCAGAATGGCTAATTTCCGAACGGTTTCGGCCAAAACATAAAGAACTGTGGCCATTCTTGCCGGATCTTCTTTTTTCAATTTCCAAGGCGCCTGATGATCTATGTACGCATTGGCCGCGCGAATCACGGTCCAAACAGATTCCAAGGCGACATGGAATGCCTGGACATCCAGATTGTCCCGCACCGTTGGCAATAAGGTGTCTGCGGCCTTTAATAGGTCCGTATCTTCAGCCGTATGATCGCCCGGCTCAGGTACGACTCCATCAAGATTTTTATTGATCATCGACAGGGATCTTTGGGCTAAATTTCCGAAATCATTGGCCAGTTCGCCATTCATACGCTGCACCATGGCGTTCTGGGAAAAATCACCGTCATTGCCAAAGGGTACTTCACGTAGCAGGAAATAGCGTACTTGATCCAGACCATAGGTCTCGATCAACTGCAAAGGATCAATGACGTTACCTAGAGATTTAGAGATTTTCTCTCCCTCGTTGGTCCACCAACCATGGGCGAACACCCGCTTCGGCGGCTCCAGCCCTGCCGCCATCAGGAAGGCTGGCCAATAGACTGCATGAAAGCGCAGGATATCTTTGCCGACCATATGAACATCCGCGGGCCAGTATTTTTGATAATCCGCATGATCCGTATCCGGATAGCCGACGCCGGTGATATAGTTGGTCAAGGCGTCAAGCCAAACATACATAATGTGATCTTCATCATCCGGCACAGGTACGCCCCATTTGAACGATGTTCGGGATACGGATAAATCCAGTAAGCCGCCGCTGACAAAGCTGACCACTTCGTTCCGTCGGGTTTTAGGCAGGATAAAATCCGGGTTTTGGTCATAAAACTCAAGGAGGCGATCCTGCCATTCCGAGAGCTTGAAAAAATAGCTGGGCTCCTCCACCCATTCGACTTCGGCTCCGGACGGCGCAGTGCGCTTGCCGTCTGCATCTTTGCTCAATTCGTCTTCGCCGTAAAAGGCCTCGTCCCGGACCGAATACCAACCCGCATATTTGTCCAGGTAAATTTCATCCCGCTCCACCAAACGCCGCCAAATATCCTGACTGGCCTTCTTGTGTCGCGGCTCAGTGGTACGTATGAAATCATCATTGGTGAATCTCATGGCTTCAGCAAGATCGCGAAAATTCTGTGATACTTTGTCGGTGAAGGCTTGGGGATCGACACCGGCGTTTATGGCTGATTTTTCAACCTTTTGGCCATGTTCGTCGGTGCCCGTTAGGAATTTTACGTCGAAACCATCCAACCTTTTGAATCGAGCCAATACGTCGCAAGCAAGCGTCGTATAGGCGTGACCGATATGCGGCGCATCGTTCACGTAGTAAATGGGCGTCGTAATGTAATAGGTGTTATCTTTGGACAAACCAGAAACGCCGCCAAAGTTAATTCAGGACAGTCAATCTAGGACTGAGCCGCCGCCTCGATTGACAAGAAGGTGTTGAGAATGATCTGCTTGCGATCCAAATGTAAACTGTTAGCCTGCTGAAACAAGTGGTTAGTCTTTTCCCATACCTCAATCCAAGGATCAAGGCCGGTGGGTGACATGAGCGACCGATTGCGCTTCCCGGTATCAAGCGTATTGGCCTTGATCCGATCTACCAGCCACCGGTCAAGAAGATCAGCAGTCTGCACAAATGCCTCGTCGCTTTTATCGCGGGCCAACTTATCACCCAGTTTATGCACGCCGGGAATATCGAGACGGGGCAGATTGCCGAGCAGTTGGTTGATGTCTCGATATAAATCCAAACCGCCTTCTTGAGCCAACCGCAAGGCGCGTCCGACACTGCCATCTGCCAATTCAGCCAAATCTGCCGCATCGTCTGCGTCAATTTCAGGGGCGTAATCCTGCAGTAATTGGCTAATAGTGACGGGCGGCAGAGAACGCAAAGTCAAACGCCGGCACCGTGACAGAATGGTGGGAAGCAGGCGGCCCGGGTTGTGGCTGACCAGCAATAATAAGGCGCGTTTCGGAGGTTCCTCCAAAACTTTGAGAAACGCATTGGCGGCATTGACATTCATCTCGTCGGCACTGTCGATGATCACCACCCGCCAACCGCCTTCAGCCGGGGACATCGACAGAAAGGAACCTATTCCCCGGACCTCATTGACTCTGATTTCCTTGCGTAGTTTACCGTTCTTTTCATCGACGGTTCTTTCGATAAAAAGGAAATCAGCATGAGCGCCCGTTGCGACCCGCCTGAAAACAGGCGAATTTTGATTTGTGAACAAGCTCGACGGATCGACGGTCTGCAAGGCGTCCCTGAACAATCCCGGACTATCGGCATCGGCAACGGGCCGCGACAGGATAAAGCGGGCGATGCGATGGGCTAAAGTCGCCTTACCAACCCCTTTTGGTCCACATAAAAGCCAGGCGTGAGGTAATTTTTTTGAGTTGTAAGCGTCGAGAAAGTGGGTTTCCGCTTCCCTCTGTCCCCGTAGCTCATCGTTCTCGCGGGGATCAGGTGGGCCAGATTCCTCACCGTTGTCTGTCATAGGTCGATGCCTAGACGGATTGATACAGCCTGCCGGATCCTATGATGAATTTCTTCGACCGAGCCAGCCGTGGCAACCACGACACAGCGCTCGGGATGCAGTTTAGCGATATCCTGAAACCCATCCCTGAGCCGATGATGAAATTTCGCGTCCATACGCTCGTAACGATCTTCATCGCTGCCGGCATCTTCGGCTCTTTTGCCGGCCCGCGCCAAACCTTCATCAACGGGAATATCAAGTATCAAAGTCAAATCCGGCCCTCTGTTGCCAACCGTTGATTTGTACAAATCCCGGATAAAATCCAGATCAACGCCATGCCCGTACCCTTGATAGGCGGTGGTCGAATCAGCAAAACGATCAGTAATTACAATACGGCCAGCCGCCAATGCCGGAGCCACGGTAGTCTCCATGTGATCACGACGGGCCGCAAAATGCAGCAGCGTTTCCGTGACGGCATCCCAGCGCTCTGGTTCGCCTTCAACCAGCAATTTACGAATTTCTTCAGCGCCCGCGGCCCCTCCGGGTTCACGGGTCAGCAGAACATCCAACCCCTGCGACGTCATGGCATCGGCGAGCAACTTTACCTGGGTTGATTTGCCGCTCCCCTCGCCGCCTTCAAAGCTGATGAATTTGCCCATCTTTTCTTTTCTGAATTAACCTGATTCGCCCCAGAGAATGAACTTTATCGCCGCACCTAAACGAGAAGCAACGCCAAGTTTGGCCACATCCGTACCCGCTTGTAGTAGTACTTCCAACGTCTCCCGCCCCGGCACTTCTATTAATAAAGTTGCTAAATTATCACCTTTTTTCAATGGTGCTGAAACAGGTTCCTCATATTTTACTTTGACTTTCATGCCGCGCCGCGCCTTACGTGGCAGAGTTAATACCAGATCCTTCTCGATGACCAGCGGCACACGTCCTTGTTCGCCCATCCAGACCTGGGCCTCGGTTACCATTTCCCCTGCCTTGAACAACGCATAATTCCCGAATTCCCTAAATCCCCAACCGATAAGACGCTCTGATTCGGTCCGCCTCGACTTTTTGCTGGCCAGACCATTTAAAACCAAAATTAACCGCCGCCCCTTGCGAATCGCACTGGCCGTCAGTCCGTATCCGGCAGCTTCGGTATACCCGGTTTTTAATCCGTCAGAGCCGATATTTCGATAGATGGTAGGGTTTCGGTTGCTTTGCTTGATGCCGTTATAGGTAAACGTCTTTTCGCCGTAATAGTTATAGAGTTTGGGAAAATTTACGATTGTCGCCAACGTTAATTTAGCCAAATCTCGGGCTGTCGTTTCGTGCCCTTCCGCCGGCCAACCGCTGGCGTTGACGAAATTTGAATTGGTCATTCCCAGCTGCTGGGCTGTATTGTTGAGCTCCGCGGCAAAAGCGTCTTCCGAACCAGCTATGCCCTCGGCCACCACGATGGTTGCATCATTGCCGGATTGTACAATAATTCCTCGGATCAAATCCTCAACCTTAACCCTGGAATTGACGGCCACAAACATTTTGGAGCCTTGCTTGCGCCAGGCTTTTTCGCTGACGGCGAAGGTGTCGTTGAGCGATAAGCGGCCGTCACGCAGACGCTCAAAAACCTTGTAGACCGTCATGATCTTGCTCATCGATGAAGGCGGCATGCGTTCATCGGCGTTTTTATTAAACAGGACTGCCCCGGTCGTCATATCAATGAGAATTGCCTGCTTTGCCGCCGTTTCGATAGCCGAAACGGGCGAAGACAATGCGATAATAATGCAACACAAAATAACCGATACTTTTAAGCCGAACAATGGAATCGACCTACCTCCTTTGTTTTTATGAATCATATTTTTAGGCATCTTTTAGCTTTCAGTCTACGTTGAATAATATGTCGAAACTTATGGCAAAGCTTCGCCATCAAGCCAAGTCAAATGACTCATCGTTCCATCCAATTGGACGGGGTTACGCTGAGAATGTGTCTGAATTTAGGTGTTAAAGGATCAATCAACCACAATACGGGCGTTAGAGTATCCGGTATTGATAACGTAATTCAATACGTTGTCAGCTTCACCCACCGTTTTGATCGGTCCGGCGCGCACCCGAAAATACTCGCGGCCGTTGGCCCGGTAAGAGATGATTTTGACGTCCTTAAAGCCATAAAGACGGGTGGCGACTCGATTTGCGTTGTCATAGCGGGTAAAGGAGCCAGCCTGGACGAACATTTTGGTTTTAGATATCGGTGTAACTGACACCACACCGTCCGGCGCAATCGGCAAGTCCGTCACGGTGGCCCGGCTGGCGACAACCGTTTTACGGGATGTGTATTGTGGCGCTGGCGTTGCATTTCGCGTACCGGAAGGCGGCGGCAGGGTGTTACTGGCGACGCTCGGCTTGGCAACATTGATATCCCTTCGAATGGGCGTGCCGATCTTGGCCATGGTCGCCTGGCCTATCAGGGTTTGAGCCAGGTGGCGACTTTCGTCAGCCAGAACCCGCACTCTCACGCGGGCGGTGCCCTTTCGAAAAACCCCTAACATTTGTGCAGAACGACGGGATAGATCGATGATTCGCCCATGGGCATAGGGACCCCGGTCGTTGATCCGAAGCTTCATTGACCGCCCGTTTTCCAAATTCGTCACCTGAATAAAAGTCGGTATGGGCAGTGTTTTGTGAGCCGCCGTTAAAGCGTTTTGATCATAGATTTCACCATTGGCCGTTTTTTTGCCGTGAAATCCAGGCCCATACCAGGAGGCAATTCCGGTTTTATCGTACTGGTAATTTACCGCCGGATAATACCATATACCTTTGATTTTATAGGGATTTCCAATTTTGTAGGCACCGGATTTCTGGGGCGCATTGTCAACACTTTTGCCGATACGTTTGGCGGTATGAAACACCAACTGAGTTTCGGCACAGGCACCCAGCAGAACCAACGCCGCAAACAATACTGCAATTCGCCGGAATTTCAGACCTACCATTTTTACCCCATGCGGGCTTCAAATCAAACTATCGAATGTTCAGTTCTATCCGGCCCGCGCCAAATATGTCGAATTTTAACTCCTGCCGATTCCTTCGGCAAGAATCCCTACCGCTACGGCAAAATAGATGGAGCGGTTCCATTTTAATGTGACGCGAAAATTCTTGTAAACCATAAAGGCCGCCCCACCCGAGCCTTTGGCTATAACGATAGAGGCGTTAAGGTTTCGGTTTTGTGTCCGCAAGCGGTCCGGACACCAATGATAGCCGGACACGAGGAGGAGGCTGCCAGTGTTGACGGTATAATGGAACCAGGCATACTTG
>PVBE011831595.1_pt1 | contig 19052 bp, 18 predicted proteins | sample 1631181 | NCBI WGS metagenome assembly PVBE01 (sample SAMN08397723, study PRJNA350692) | Marine metagenome, whole genome shotgun sequencing project. | isolation source: water | place: Pacific Ocean | collected 2012-04 | reverse complement strand
TCCTCGCATCGGGTCTGCGGGCGGACATGGGCGCCGCACCTGGCGCCGAAACCGCTTTCCTCGCCCCCCTCCAGGAGCGAATCGCCCTGCGCTTTGGCAACGCCTACACCTCGTCTCCGAATCAGTTCGTCGCCTTGGGAACCATCCTGACGGGACGCTACCCGTCCGCCATCCCCATGTGCGGCCTGACGCACAAGGGGGCCGAAGCCGAGACGGATCGTCCATGGTGTTCGCGCGTCGCGGAGGGTGTCGCCACCATCCCCGAAGTGCTCGCCCTGTATGGCTACGACACGGCCTTGTTCCGCGTCGCCGTTCCGGGTGCCGATGTGCTGGAGAGCCACTTCACCGAGAGCTTCGACCTCACGGCTCGGACAGAGCACGGGATCACGCCATGGCCCGAGCTGGGCGCGTCGCTGAGGGGCTGGTGGGATGCCCACGCCGAGGCGCCGAGGCTGGCGGTGGTGGTGGTCTCGGACCTGATGTACACCGAGCGGGACGATCTCGTAGCCCAGCTGGGCCTGGAGGGCTGGACGGGCGAGACCGCCGAGGGCAGGCAGCAATGCGCCTCCCTGCACGAACTCGCCAGGTCCCAGTACGAGGACGATGCGGCCGTCCTCGGGCGGGGCTTGTCCGGTCTGCTGCGGGGCCTGGACGAAGCACCGTCCTCGCGACCCAGGCTGACGCTGGTGAGCTCCACCAACGGCATGAGCCTGGGCGAGATCGGGGGTCGAGTCTCCCAGCGGGACTTCTTCTTCTCGAACTCCATGACGCTCGAGCGCACGAACCACGTGCCACTAGCGCTGTTGGTTCGCGATCCCGAGGACCGCCTGTCGCTGTTGCAGGCCTCCACACTCCCGGTGCAGCAGCGCGTCGTGGAGTTGGTGGACTTGCTCCCGACCCTGCTGGAGCTGGGGGGGGCGGTGTTGCCCGCGGGTATTCCCGGTCGGAGCCTGCTCGGTGAGGGGGAGCCGGAGCCCTTCGCCTATTCCGAGCTGGGGGACATGATCGCCGTGCGCTCGGGCCGGTACACTCTCACGTTCCGCGCTCCACAGCACAACATCTCCGCCCTCGATCCGAGCCTGAACGAGAAGCTGACCAGGGTAGGCTTCCGCAGGTTGCTTTTCCTACACGACGTGGTCGCGGATCCAATGCAGGTCGAGTTTCTGGGACCGCGTCCCGGTGTCCACAACCCACGGCTGACCGAGCTTCATCGCCTGCTCGTCTCGGTGCGCACGGGGATCGCGGCGCCGCCACCCGAGGCCATGACGGCGGAGCGCCTGAAGGAGATCCGCCTCACCGCCAGCGAGGGCTACTGGTAGGTCCAGCGCCGGTTTGCCTCCAGGCGCTGCCTGGACCAGGGGGAGGCTCCTTGGCCAGCGGGGTCGCGGGGGCGGTGAGGAGAGCGACGTCCTCGGAGGTGACGATGTACTCCCGCCAGGTGCCCAGACATCCGGTACACCACGTGCAGAAAAGCAGGAGTGGCGTCCGCCTACGAGCCCAGCGTCTACCCATCTCGACCTCCCTCGCGCACCGATCCGGGCTCGAGACTTCATGGATCGTGCCGGGCTGTCGCTGACGGGGTTTTCGGTGTAGTCGAAGGTCGTTCCGGCCCGAATCACGGCAATCGTGTCGTGGTGGTGCCGCGCTGCGACAGGGGCACTGCCATCAAGACCAGCCTCGGGCTATCCTCCACTCGTCCAGAGGAGATCGCGATGCAGATCGAGGTGAGGCAGGCCCAGGACCACGATGTCCTTCCCCATGGCGCGGCCATGGAGCTGCCGGCGGCCGAGCTCGAGGACAAGCGGCGCGGCGGATTGGTGACCATGGCCTGGGTGCGTGGCCGGCCGGTAGGCGTGCTGGTTCACACGCTGCTCTGGGGCAGGGTGCCCTTCATGGAGCTGCTGTGGGTCGAGGATGCCTACCGACGGCGGGGGGTCGCCACCGCCATGGTGACCCACCTGGAAGCTCGGCTACGCAGCGCTGGGGCGAGCTCGTTGTTCAGCTCGATGCCGGGCGAAAACCGCGAGGCCATGGCTTGGCACTTCGAGCAGGGGTTTACATCGGTAGGGGTGGTCGAGGGCATTAAGCTGGGAGGGGAAGACGAGGTGTTCTTCTACAAGCCGCTGGCTGGAGTCGTTCACTGACTCCACGGACTCGGGTCCTCCGGGGGCCGCTCCAAGGAGTAGTCCGAGCCCAGCGCGTCCAGGAGCTCCGACAGCCCGTCCGGCGCCATCGTGTCCACCAGGATCTCGCTGATACACACAGGCCCTTCGGCCGAGCGGTGGGCGCGAATGGTGTAGGTCCCCGGCTCCAACTCTTCGTTGAACACCACCGTGCGTTCGGCGTCTGCCGGGAGCCGCGCCAACAGCTCGCCCCCCTCGTCCAGCAGCTCGATCCCTGCTGGCTTTGGAAACCGGCCTGCCATGGAGGTCGGTGCCAGAGCGAACTCCCCGATCTCGTCCCAGGGGCCATCCCGGTTGGGTCGCACGGCGCAGTTCGGGAAGTCCTCGTTTTCGCAGTCGATCCAGGCCCAGCGGTTGTGGTTGCCCAGGAAGACCTCGAGCCCGCAGGCGCGAACGGGGAGGGTGAGCTGGAGCTGCGCGTCCTCGTCGGCAGCTTCCGAACACCATGCCGTGACGGGATCACCGTCCGATACGTTGTCCACGCCGAAGCCCTGGTTCTTGGTGAGGATCACCTCGCTCGTGGCGAATGGGAACCTGTTGTCCCGGTCCAGGACCGAGCTGGCACTCGCCGCCAGTGCGGGCGTGCTCGGCGCCATCTCCACGACCCAGCCATCGGTCCATCCGTCGTAGACGGTTCGTGGGGGATGCTCCCGGTGAGCGGGCAGGCCGGTGTACTCGGCCAGGGTCGGTGCGTGCCCAGCGACGACGATCCGGCCATGGTCGTCGGGTTCGTAGTCGCTCACGTGCCAGACCACGGCGTCGCCGAGAGGGAAGGGATCTGCATCGAAGGGCAGCTCGGGGGGGCGGTCCACCTGGAGCGCGCCCCGATCGATCATCAGCCAGAGGTCTCCGATGGGGCCGAGCCAGCTCGCGCCACTGCCCAGAAGGTAGGACAGGGCGTAGTGGTAGTTCCCGCTGCCTCCCGTGAACGGAATCAGTGTCTGGTATTGGACGGCCAGTTCGGACCACGCATGGGGTCTCAGCTCGAGGGAGAACGGGACGTCGACCGTGACGCGATGGACGACCATGGGTCTGTCACGGCCCACCAGGTGATCGCACTCGTCGTCCTGGACCATCTCCTCCGGTGTGTCGATCGCGGCGTCCCCCGTGAAGATGTCGTGGCTGGTGGCGAGGCGAGTGGGCAGGGTGTCGGGATCGAGGCTCTCCACCTCGAGCCGGGGAGGGCCAAGGTCGAGCACCCGTCCGTCTTGGGTCGCCCGGAAGCTCCGCAGACCCAAGGCCTCGGCCTGCTCGGGTTCGATGGTCGTCTCGAAGGGCGACAGGGGGCCGTCGAGCGGGCTGTCCAGGCAGTACAGCACATCGAAAGAGCCTTCTTCGTCCCTGGACGAGCCGCGAGAGACATCCGCGCCTTCTTGGATTCCGACCAGATCCCCCAGGGCTCGGGCCGCGGCGCCCGCCCGGGCTGGCCAGCGCATGGCCAGGGGGCCCAAGAGCAGCTCCACTGGGAACACCCCTTCTACGTGCACGGATTCGTCGCCGTGGTTGCGGAAGCGGTAGAGCACCGACCACTGGGCCACGGGCTCGTGGTCGGAGTTGCCAACGGCGAGGTGGAGAAGCTCCTCCTCGATGGCGACCGTGGGGTGCTCCTGGAGGGGGGCGGGATCCGCGCCTTGGATCGAGACCGAGCCGGACCATCCGTAGTTGGCTCTCGCAGGGTTGCCCAGGAGCAGGAGCAGCAGTGAAAGGAAGAGGGGCATGGCGGCGATTCTCCAGCGTGCTGGAGAGGTCGACCGCTCAGGGTCCCGCGGGTTCCGTTCCGGCGCAGTCTTGCCGGGATCCCCGGTCGCGGTCTTGGACCACGGGGGCGTGTCGCCAGTCGCGGCTCACAGGGTGTAGATGAACGGCAGGACCGGGGAGCTCTCGGCGAACAGGATGAATGCCACCATGGCCAACAGCACCAGAATGATGGGAGTCAACCACCAGGCCTTCTCATGACGCAGGAAGTCCCAGAAGTCGCGGACGAGGCCAGGACGGCGGGTGGGGATCGAGGGGGAAGGGCTTGGATCTTCGGGCATGGTGCCTCCCGCTGGAGAGAGCGCTTCCAAAGGAAAGCATGCGCTCGAACGACCACGTGGAGGTTCTCTTGTCCCTGGTTGGACGTTTTTTGGGCACACGGCCGACGATGATGCATGCGATGATACGTCGTCCCCCGCGTGACGAGTACGTCCCCCAGGTAATAGCGGTGCACATGCGAATCTCCAGTGTTCTCACCTCCGCCCTCCTTCTCCAGGCGCTCGCGTGCGCCCCGCCTCCCGCACCGGTCGAGCTGGACGAGCTCTGTGCCTACCTCTTCGCCCACGCGGGCGACGAAAGCACCCGTGAGCTCGAGGCCGGTATCGTGAACCTCGACACCTGGTTGCTCGCCAATCTCGATGACACCCTCGATGGCTACTCGGTCACCAACCTGTCCGAGACCGCCGTAGACGTGCTCGACGATCGCAACCACAACGTAGAGGAGATGTTGGGTGCCGCCGTGGGCACCATCAGCGAAGGCTACGATCCCTACGCATACGCCATCGCACTGACGGTCGACGATCCGGTAGCGGTCATTCCCGACGCCCACGAGGACTACGAGCGCACCTTCCTCACCGACACCGAGTGTTGGATCGATCTGGAGTGCGACTCTCTCGAGACCACCAACCACCTCTACGACAACTACCCCATCATCGGGGACGTCGATTCCGAGAACTACAGCGAGTTCCGCTGGGTGGAGACCGACAAGGGGCTCACGATGGTACAGCGGTCCTGGCTCACTCGGCCCTCCGAGGTGGAGTGGGACAACTTCGAGCTCAACGACCAATACTACCTCAACGTCCTGCTCCCCATGGGGCAGGGCACCCTCACCCTGCAGTCCATGTGGGTGGACGCTCAGCTCAACGACAGCACGGTCAGCGAGTCGCTCGCCCTGAACCTGGTCATCAGCCAGATGCAGAACGTCTACGCGCAGGTTGAAATCTACCTCGACAGCAACGGGGCGGCCGTCCAGCCCGACGGGTGTTCCTCCACACGCCGCAAGGGTGGCGGGTCGTTGTTGCTCGGCCTGTTTGCGCTTCTGGGCATCGCCTGGCGGAGGCGTCGCTAGCGGGCTGCTTGGCGGCGCTTTAGCAGCCGCCTGGCCATGACCTGGCCCAGCAGGGCGGAGCCGTGGACCGTGGGGTGTAGGTCGTCGCTGTCGAACACCGCGTCTGCCGGTGGCTCGTCTTCGCCCAGGCCGAGCGCCAGCAACCCGTCGATGACCTGGCATAGCCCACCTTCACAGTGCGCCTCGAGTTCTGTCAGCCTGGTGCGATACAGGTCGATGGCCTCGGGGCGTGTCGTTGGATCGTAGGGAAACAACAGCACTTCGAAGGGGATGTCCCGGCTACGCAGCCGCTTGGCCATGCCGGTGATGGCATCGCCGTAGAAGTCCCGGTGTTCGTAGTGAGCTTCGATGGGGTCGTGCACCGGGTGCGGACGCCCCCGGGACTCGAGCGAGGGCTGGGCGGGGGGGGCGATGCGCCAACGAAGGTGCCGGTAGAGGTGTAGCCCGAGCAAGGCGCGACGGATCGCCGACAGTCCGGGATCAAACCCAGCCTGCACGTCCGCATCGCGTTGTTCGAGGAGGGACCTGAACTCCACGGACTCCGGCTGCCAGTCGTTCAGGCAGACGATCAGGAAGACGATGTCGGGATCGTGGGGCAGCACGTGCGAGTCGAGCTGGGCCGCCTGGTTGAGGACGGAGTAGCCCTCGACGCCGAAGTTGTAGACCTCCCAGCGATCCGCGCCCCTGACCGAGGCTTCTCGGAGCGCAGCCTGCATCGCGGCTGCGGGGGTTTCGTCCATGGCCGTGTGGAAGCCGTACGCGATGGAGTCGCCCATGACGGCGATTCGGAACACGCCTGGCTCCTTGGGACCGAAGTCGCGGTCGCGGAAGCCTCGGTTGTTGTGGGGTGGTTTCCCCGGAATGTACTCATACGCCAGGGCTGGGTTGTCGGAGAGCCGGAGCAGGGAACCCTCGAGTGCCACCGTGGGAAGGGGCATGGCGTGGCGTACCCAGGCTTCGGCGATCACCAGCGCTCCGATGAGGGTCGCTGCAGCCAGCATGGACCGGGCGAGCCAGAGATTGAGCGTGCTTTTCGAGGACGAGCCCATGTGAGGGCTCTATCGGACCCCGCGACGCGAAGCTGGGCTAGGGCTCCCCGAGCGTGCTGCGAGCACGGCGGATCTCGTCCACTTCGATGACCCCTGCCAAGGCGGCGATACCCATCAGTCCCTCGGTGTTGCCCTTGACCTTCACCCGCTGGCCCTCGAGGCCGCTTGGGATCTTGCCCACGAGCTGGTAGCTGCGGCCATCATCGGCCTCGAGCTTCCAGAAGCCCGGGCCCATCATCCCGCGGCGAAGCGTTCCCTTCCATGTCTTCATGATCACTCCTGCAGGCGTCCGGTGGAGTGCGCTCGCTGTAGCCCTGCGGCACTGAGGGCGGCCAGAAGGGCCAGTGCGCCGTTGACCGCCAGCCAGCCCGTGGCCAGGCCGCCCGAGATCCACCACGGATCGATCTGGCCGGTGACCGCACCGTGCAGCAAGGCTACCCCCAGGCCTGCACCGAGCCCGACCACCAAGGGCCAGAGGCGGGTGGGGCCCAGCAAGAGCGCGGCGAGAACGGGTAGGGCTGCGCTGGCCCACAAGGGGAAGTGACTCCAGCCGTGCCCCAGCAGGGCTCCCGGCCAGAAGATCAGCCCGCGGGAAAGAAGGCTCCCCGTCAGGCCGGGGCCGAGGGGCAGCAGAGGCAGGAAGAAGAGCCCGCCAGCGACGACAGCTCCGGTGCAGATGGCGATCAGCACGGCTCCCTTGCTGCGCTTGGCCAACCCCGCCATCAGCAGAGACAGCAGCCCACCCACCAGGAAGAGTGGGGCGAAGACCCGGAGCTGCAGGTGGCGGACCGCGGCGCCGAGGTCGAGCAGACCGTGGCCCGTGCGGGTGTCGAAGCCGGGTTCGCCGAGGTCGCGCGTGGTGGACAGCAGCAGGTCTCGGACGCGCTCGGGGCTGCCCGCCCCTGCGCCCAGCAGCACCGCGGCCGCGCCCGCCACGTGGGGACTGGCCATGGAGGTGCCCTGCCAGGCCGCGAACTGCACACCGCCATCGGGGGCGATGGTTTCCTGCAGCACGCCGCCACCTTCCTGGGTGGTGTCGCCGCCCGGGCCCACCAGGTCTACGCCTTCGCCCCAGGTGGAGTACGGAGCCAGCTCGGCGCCAGGCCCCACCGATCCCACGCCCAGTACGCTGACGGCGTGGGCGGGGCAGATGACGCCTTCGCTGCCTGAGTTGCCTGCCGCCGCCACGACGATGACGCCCGCTTCGGCTGCTCGCTCGACCGCCAGGTGAAGCACGTCGGAGTGCCCGCCGCCCAGGCTCAGGTTGATGACGTCGGCGCCCGCGTCCACGGCCTCGTCCACCGCGGCAGCGATGTGGTCGGATCGACCGGAGCCCCGGGAGTCGAGCACCTTGTAAGGAATGATGGTGGCTCGCTGGGCCAAGCCCGCCACCCCCAGCCCGTTGTTGGTGGCCTGGGCGATGGTGCCCGCGACATGAGTGCCGTGGCCCTGGTCGTCACGGGCGGTCTCGACGCCAGGCACGAAGCTCATGCCCTCGAGCACGTCCACACCCTCGAGGTCGGGGCCCTGGCTGACGCCGGTGTCGATGACCGCCACCTTCACGCCGTGGCCTTCGCCCACACGCCAGCCCACGGGGGCGCCCACCATCTCGAAGTTCCACTGCTCGTCGTAGCGCGGGTCGTCGGGGTAGCCCATGGCTTGCATGGCCACCGCGGGCTCGGCGGCTTCGATTCCAGGCTCGCCTGAAAGCAGAGCCAGGGCCTGGGCCAGGTCTCGCACGGTTGCGCTGGTCAGGGCTTCGTCCATCGAGACCGCGGAGCTGTAGGTCAGAGGGATGCCCGTGCGTTCGGCAAGGGCTTGGATGGTTTCTTCGCTGGTGCCGTCCACGAAGTCGACCACCAGCACGCCGGGTTCACCCAGGGCAACGGGACCCGGGGCGCTGTCGAGGCCAGCCTGGTGTGGACTGGGCGCGCGCAGCACCCACAACATTGCGAGCAGGACCGCCATGCAGACGAGAGCGAGGGCACGATGCACGGGTACCTCCGGGCGTGGGGGAGGGAATACGTCGGGAACACCTTGGATCTTTCAGATGATCCCATATCTTGGCATGGTGGCGTTCAATACGCCCGTGACGAGGCCGGTGTGGCCTGGGTATGGTAGCATCCTCGGCGAATTCCACCTCCGCCGTGCCCGCTGCAGGCGCGGCCCGTCTCCGATGAGGTCCAATGGCTACAACAGGGAACAGCCCGGTCTCCCCACGGCATGCCACCTCGGGATCCCGTAGGATCTGCCGGGCCTGCGTCCTCTCCGAGAGCCCACCCGACATCTGGCTGGGCGAGTCGGGTCTGTGCAACATCTGCGTCGAGTGGGAGCAGGCGGGCGCCCAGGCGGTCGAAGGTCGTACACTGCTCGAGACCGATCTCACGCGGATTATCGTCAAGCACCGCGGCAAGCAGAAGTACGACTGCCTGGTGATGTGCAGTGGTGGCAAGGACAGCACCGCGGCCCTGTACCAGATCGTGCGCCGCTATCGCATGAACCCGCTGGCGTTCACGTTCAACCACGGCTTCGTCCCGGACGAACACGTCGAGATCGTTCGCAACGTGGTCCGCGCGCTCGGCGTGGACTGGCTCTACTTCGACACCAGCAGCATGCACGAGATGTTCCGAGCCATCGTGCGCTCGCGGTCTGGAACCATCATCTGCCCCATATGCTCGCTTTGGTACATGAACACCACCTACGAGATCGCCGCGCGGTATCGAATCCCGCTCATCGTGTCCGGCTGGACCAAGGGACAGACCACGGGGTCAAGCCGGAGCGCCATGACCACCTGTGCCTGCAACCAGACCTCGCAGGAGCACCAGTCCATGGCTGCAGCGACCAAGGCGTTCATGCGCGATGTCAAGAAGTCGCTGCCCGCGTACCGCGATTTCCCATCGGACATGGAGGCAGTGCTGCGCATTGCGCGCAAGCGCCACAAGACCAAGGCCGTAGCCTTGTCCCCCCACTGGTTCTTGCCCATCGACACCGCGGAGTTCATCGAGACCATCAAGGACGAGGTGAACTGGAGCTACCCGGAGTTTTCGTACCCGCGCAAGACCACCAACTGCGATCTGAACTTCCTCTCCTCTTGGCTGGCACTGCGGGACTACGGCTTCTCGCACTACCACATCGAGCTGAGCAACCTGATCCGCCGCGATCTGATGACCCGAGACGAAGCCCTGCAGATGTTGGACGCCAGCTTCATCGACGAAGCCTTCATGGAGCCCACCCTGAAGAAACTGGGCCTGGGCGTCGAGGACCTCGCTCCGGGGCCCCCGCGGTCTCTGAAGGGCTAGCCCGGTCCGGTGTGTGGCCGTGCTATCGTATGGGGGGCAACTATCAGGTGCGTGAAACTCGCTTGGATGAAGCCATCCCGACTATCTGGAGAAAAGACCATGCCCGCCTACATCGAGAGCTTGACCACCAACTGGTTCACCGTCTCAGACACCAGTGAATTGCAAGCCCTCGTAGGGCGAATCGAATGCGAGCCTCGGGAAGGCTCTGGCGAGACGCTCACCGTGCATCAACGCGATGGTCAGGTGAGGCTCACGATGTTTGACTGCCTCGATACCCGCCTCGACTACTATGACGACGACCTCGACGATGATGTCGACTTTGTAGAGGCCCTCGTGAAGCTCTTGGCCGAGGGGGCGGTCCTGCGGGTGACCTCCGTGTCCTGGTACAAGTCCGAGGTGGCCCGCTTCATGTACACCGTCTACACCGCTGACGGTCGGTCGTACGACATGAACACCATGGCTGCAGAGTCGGCCGCGGCCAAGGAGTTCGGGATCCCCGCGTCAGTGCTGCAGGCCTTCTAGGGTTGCCCCTGGAGTGGTGGCCGCGAACACCCCCCGAGCCGACACCTTGAAGCCCTTTCTCCGGAGCACGCCCACGCTCCGGGTCACCTACACCAGCACTGCCCGTGCGCGCAACGCAGGGTGAAGGCTCTCGATGAGGGCCTCGTTCTCCACCTCAATGCGCTCAAGGGACGTCAGGGGTGGAATGCCAGCGAGCTCCTTCCAACCCGTCACCTTGAGGATCCGGAGCTTGGAGAGCGTGGGGGGCAACAGGGGCAGACCCTCTACATGCCTAAAGTGCCCCACCATCGTGAGCTCTTCTAAGTTCGCGCAGCCCTCCAGCGCGACTCTGGCTTCTCGATTTCGGAATTCAATGGTCGCACGAAACAGACTGGGGCAATCCCCCAGCTCGAGCGTATCTTGAATGGCCAAAGACACCTCTGTTAGAGCCGGTTGCCCCACCATCCGCAGTCTACGGATCACCAGATCGAGTGTGAGAAGATTGGGCAGCACAGAGCTCAGATCCAGAGCGAAACTCTTGTCGCAGATCTCCATGTGTTTCACGGTAGCAGCGCAGTCCAGAAAGAACTCGTTGAAGTACGCGGGCCAGGCACCCTTCTGCGGCGAATGGACTCTCAGCAGCTGTAGCCTGGGCGGTGGTTGGACTGCTCCAAAGGCGTAGATCATCGGGAAATGAACTTCGATCTCCTCCAGGTGCTGCAGCGCGTCCGGGGACGCGATGGAGGCAACCGTGCCACTCGATGGTGCATTGATATACCTCAAACTGAGTGCAGTCAGCTGCCGAGGCAGCACCAAGGCGTCCGCCCCATTATCCAACGTCAACGAACGCAAGCTGGGGAGGTGCCCGAAACGATGTCCATTCGCGATTGGGTAAGCCGAGGGGAGCCCTCGAGGAAGCCCTGCAGCTCCGCGTCGTCGAAGCGGCCCGTGTCGGGATCGGGGTGGAGGGTGATCACCTTGGCGTGCATCGGAGGAAGCCTGTGTGAGAGAGGACGACTATCCCGGTGGAGATGGCGCGGCCGCGCCAGGCGGCCCAGAGGGCCACCCGGCGCGGGTTCTCGCTCCCAGAGCGCGAGCGCCTCGGCAAGGCGCCGCGCCGGGCTGCGCTGCGGGCCTCCGTGACCGGGCAAGGGCCGGCCCCTTCGCTCCGCGGGGGCCTGGCCCGCGCGCGAGCGCGCGCCCGGTCACGGGCCCTCCGCTGCGCCTCGGCGCTGAGTAAACAGGATCAAGGGAACAAGGGTTCGAGGGTCGAGGGCCCAGCGGTCTACCTCACGGGACGGAAGCCGAAGCTGCTGCTGCGGTAACCGGGAACGTTGCCGCTACGATAGGCGACCCGGGCGCACCTGGCGTCGCCGTACCAGGAGCCGCCGCGGAGGACCCGGCTGGAGCCTGCTGGTGACAGCCAAGCGCTGCCATCCGCCGGCGCACCCGAGTAGCTCCCATGGTACCAATCCTCCACCCACTCCCACACGTTACCGCTCATGTCGCACAGACCGTACCCGTTCCGCTTCTTCCCACAGACCGCGTGGGTCGCGCCGCCGCTGTTCTCGCTGAGCCACGCCACATCGCCCACGGTGTTCGACCCCGCGTAAGTATACGACTGCCCCCCGCGAGCCGCGTACTCCCACTCGGATTCCGTCGGCAAACGACCACCCACCCACTCCGAATACGCTTTGGCCTGGTGCCAGTCCACACACACCACGGGACTATCCTCGCCTCGAAAGCTCGACGGGAGGTTTCCATCTTGCCACTTCCCCTGGAGCATCACCCTGCAGGCCCCGTCCAAAACATGCGGCACCGTGCATGCTCCCGCGTCGACACAGGCCTGGTATTGACCGAAGGTCACCTCACTCCTAGCCATCTCGAACCCGGACACCCGCACCGTGTGCACCGGCTTCTCGTCCGAGCCACCGTCGTTCGACCCCATCGAGAAACTGCCGCCGGGGATGCTCACCCACTCGAGCCCCGCCCGACCCGCGCTGACGGCGCCGCCACCGGCGTCCTCGCGCCCAGAGTCACCCGTGTCTCGGTACGAACCCAGCCACGCCTGCGCCTTGCCCACCTCTGCCGACCGCACCGCCCGCTCGTAGCGCCCCGTCTGGTCCTCGACCCACACCTTCGCTGACCCGTACTCCCGCACGAACAGCTCCACCGCCTGCTTCGCCTCGGGACCGCCCTTGGCCACGATGGGCGCCATGCGGGTCCACATCTGGGCAGCATCGCCCGCCTTCGCCGCCTCGGCCGTGTCCAGACTTCTCCTCGCGCTCGACCTGGAGCATTGCCAACAGCTCCCGCTCCTTGCGCTGGGCCTCCTGCACCGCAGCCTCGGCCGCCTCGCGCTGCTGCTGTGCCAGGGCGAGCTGGGCGAGCTGATCCGCCAGATCCCCCGAACCGCCGCTGCTGCCGGTGGTCATGTCCCCCGTCGCCACCACGTTGGTGGGTGAAGGGGCCGTGCCACCCACCACGAAGGCGGAGAGATCGGGCCCGGGCTCCCGCCCTCGAGCCAGCACCAAGGCGTCCTCGCTGCCGTGCAGCTCAGGGGTCTGGGCCCGGCCGATGGGCAGGCCGTACAAGGCGTCGCTGGTGTAGTCCAGCGCCTCACGGGCGGTCACCTGGCCGTCGCCGTCACGATCACCCCAGCCTCGCAGGGCACCCAGCAGCAGGTAGCTGAACGCGGGCCGAGCCGCGCCAGGCAAGGGCCCTGCGAACTGGTTGGATCGACCGGCGGAGAGCACCAGGGAGCGCGCGGGCCTCCACGAACCCGACAGCAGCGTGGGCTGCAAGCCTTCCACCAGCGCGCCCCCCCCCTCGGCCTTGCCTGAGAAGCACGCATCCAGCACTACCACCGTGTGAGCCTGGGGGCCGGCTTCGAGGACCGCCAGCAGCTCGGAGCGGCTCACCGAGCGAGCGTAGAGGCTGGCCGCGGTCTGACGCGCGTCAGCGCCCACCAGCACGCCGTCCTGCGCATCTTGGCTGGGCGCGCCATGCCCCACGAACACGAACCACAGCGTGCCGCCAGGCCCCACCCGCTCCGCCGCGGAGCGGGCCGCCGCCAGGATCTCTTCCTTCGTCGCGCCCCGGTCGCGGATCAGGTTGGTGCGCCCTACCGAGACCCCGCGGGTCTTGACCAACCACTGGTACCAGTCCACCGCGCTCTGGCTGGCGCCGGCGATGTCGGACAGATCATCGTAGTCCCCGATGCCAACCACCACCGCGGCGTCCTGGGGACCGGTGCCGCCGCCGGCCGGCGGCGTGGAGATGTCGGGCCACTCTGCCGCCAAGGCGGGCGTGGCCAGAATCAGCAGCGCAAACAAGGCGGTGCGAGCGAGAGTGGCGAACATGGCCGGACCTCCTGACGGCCAGCCTACCGACTTCGCACGCCTCGATCCAGGCCCTGGCCCGTGGTAAACTCCAGCGTCCATCCGGAGGGACCATGACCGCCATCCACAAGCTCCTGCCCCTGCTGCTGCTCGCCATGCCCGCCGAAGCGGGACGCAAGAACAAGAAGGACAAGGCACCAACTCACACGGCCGCCAACACCGGCCCCACCGTGGTGCCCGCCGCCAACCTGTTCCTGCGCAACGCCTTCGACACCGACCCGTCGGTCTACATCGGGCGCTTCGTGCCCGACACCACCACGGGGCCCGTGGACGAGTCCTCGGCCATGCAGCTCACCTGCTCCCAGCACATCTCCCACTGCACGGTGGGCGGGGGCGGCGTGGTCTACGACGAGCTGTTCAACGCCAGCTCCGAAGCGGCGATGCGCGTGGGCGTGCCGTCCATCCTGGGCGTCGAGGCCGGCGGCGGGGTCAGCTCCTCGGTGCGGGTGCGCTACGAGCTGACCACCAAGATGATAGCCGAGATCACCGACCCCGCGGCCTTCGAGACCTGCTGCAAGGCTGCGCCCGACCAGTGCACCGGCCGCTTCGTGGGCGAGTTCCTCGAGGGCAAGGGCGCGGTGTTCTTCGCCACCGGCCAAGACGCCTCCATGGACCTGGGCGTCATCGCCAACGGTGTGGCCGGTGACCTCGACGTCAAGCACGGCGTGGTCTGGCAGCGCTCGGTGGAGTTCCCCAACCCGGTCTACTTCGCCATGAAGACCACCGACAACGCCTACGGCGGTGGTGGCGAGACCGCACCGCAAGCTGGCTGCGGCGACTGGGTCAACGCACCGCCCCGCTCCACCCAGGGCCAGTACTTCGTAGGCCTGTCCGATCCCCTCGAGTCCGAGCGCATCGCCCGCGAGGGCGCCCTGCTCAACGCCCGCACCCAGGTGGTGCGCTGGGTGGGCCAGGCCATCGAGGCGGGAACCATCAGCGCGCAGACCACCTCGGGATCGGTCTCCGGCCTGTCCACCTCACTGGAGCAGCAGAGCACGCTGCAGGCCGCCTCGGCCGGCGTGGCCAACATGGTCAAGGACGAGGCCTGGTGCGTGCAGGCGGTGGGGACGCCCGCTGGCTACCGCTACACGGCCAAGGTGCTGGCCTTCCTGCCCTCGGCCGTGGCCGACCAGGCGGCGGCGGCGGTGCTGGGGGTGGCAGAGTAGGCGCGGGACCGGGTCGATCTTCGCGCTGTGGCCTGGCGCTCGCTGATTCCATGCGCAGTACTCCATGGTATGCTGTGCCTACCCGAGCCCACACACTCCATCGGAGGATCGACGACACCATGCTCCGCGATGAAGTCCTCGCCACCCTCGCAGCCAACGCCGAAGAGCTGAGGGCGCTGGGCGCGCGATCGTTGGGGTTGTTCGGGTCCGTGGCCCGGGGCGAGGAACGTCCCGACAGCGACGTGGACATCCTGGTGGAACTGCGGCGCCCTGCCGGCTACCTCACGCTGGCGCGGCTCCATCTTCGACTGGAAGAGCTCCTGGGCAGACAGGTCGACCTGGTCCCACGCAGCTCCCTCAAGCCCCAGCTCGCGCAGAACATCCTCACGGAGACCATCCGTGCCGCGTAGCTGGACCGTGCGCATCCAGGACGCCCTCGACGCCATCCAGGACGTACACGACGACACCGATGGCCTGAGCCTGGAGCGGTTCGCGGCCGACCAAAGGCGCGTTCGTTCGGTAGCCTTCAGCCTCGTGCTGCTCGGAGAGGCCTGCCGCGCGGTCCCGCAGCACATCCAGCAGCGCGCGCCCACCGTGCCCTGGGCCCTGGTCCGCGGGATGCGCAACCGCATCGTCCACGAGTACTTCGTCCTGGACGCCGAGATTCTCTGGGACACCGCCACCGTCGATCTCCCGATGCTGGAAGAGCCGCTGCGTCACCTGCTGGCATCGGAACCGTCGACCTGAGCCGGCCGCGCCGAGCGGCCCAGAGGGCCACCCGGCGCGGGGGCGCGATCCCAGGGCGCGAGCGCCTCGGCAGGTCGCTGCGCCGGGCTGCCCAATCCTTGGTGGGCTCGGGCAGAGGCCGGGGCCTGGCTTCGCTGGCCCCCTGGCCCGCGCTTCGCGCGCCCGAGCAGCGACCTCATCACACGCCTCGGCGCAAAGTACACAGGATCAAGGGAACAAGGGATCGAGGGCCAAGGGCCCAGCGGTCTACCTCACGAGACGGAACCCGAGGTACTCACGCTCGGCGGGTGGGTCGATGCTGGCGCGGCTGGCGACCCGGACGTAACTGGGGTCGGACAGGTAGGAGCCGCCACGGTAGACCCGGTGGGAGCCTGAAGCTGTGGACGTCCACTCCCACACGTTCCCGCTCATGTCGCACAGACCATACCCGTTCCGCTGCTTCCCGCAGACAGCGTGGGTCGAGCCGCCGCTGTTCTCGCTGGTCCACGCCACATCGCCCGCGGTGTTCGACCCGGCATACTCGAAGCTCTGACCGCCCTTGGCGGCGTGCTCCCACTCATCCGAGCTGGGGAGCCGACCCCCGACCCACTCAGCGTACACCGAAGCCTGGTGCCAGTCCACGCAGGTCACCGGATGATCCTCACGACCCGACTTGCCCCAGTTGCACGAGTCGTATTTCGTGAGCCCTTTCGTCGTGCACGCCCCCGCATCCACGCACGCACGGTACTGACCCACCGTCACCTCGCTACGAGCCATCTCGAAACTCTCACCTGAGATGCTCACCCACTCGATCCCGGACCGACCCGCGCTGACGGCACCGCCACCAGCGTCCTCGCGCCCGGAGTCACCCGTGTCTCGGTACGAACCCAGCCACGCCTGCGCCTTGGACACTTCGGGAGCGCGCACCGACCGCTCGTACCGTCCCGTCCGATCCTCGACCCACACCTTCGCAGAGCCGTACTCCGACACGAACAGCTCCACCGCAGCCTTCGCCTCGGGGCCGCCCTTCCCCACGATCGGCGCCATCCGAGACCACATCTCCGACGCCTCGCGCTGCTTCACCGCCTCCGCCGCGTCCAGCTTCTCCTCGCGATCCGCCTGCAGCGAAGCCAGCAGCTCCCGCTCCTTGCGCGCCGCTTCTGCCTGCTGAGCCTCCAGCGCCTCCCGCTGGCGCTGCGCCAGCTCGAGCTGAGCCAGCTTGTCCGCCATGTCGCCCGAACCTCCGCTCGATCCCACCGACAGGCCACCACCATCCACCACAGCGGTCGAGGTGGGCGCGCTGCCACCCACCACGAAGCCCGTGAGGTCGGGAGCCTTCTCACGTCCATGGGCCAGGACCAGATCGGCCCCCGGGCCCAGCAGCTCCGGTTCCTGGGGGCGACCCTGGACCACCTCGTACAGCGCGCTCGATGTGTAGTCCAGCGCCTCCTCGACAGTGACAGTACCGTCGCGGTCACGATCGCCCCAACCCCGCAGGGCACCCAGCAGCAGGTAGCTGAACGCAGGCCGCGCCGCGCCAGGCAAGGGCCCCGCGAACTGATCCCCACGGGCGGCGCTGATCACCGTGGAACGCTGAGGCCGCCACGAACCCGAGAGCAGAGAGTTCTGCAGGCCGTCCACCAGCACCGCACCGCCCTCGGCGCGTCCCGAGAAGCAGGCGTCCAGCAACACCACGGTGTGCGCCTGCTGGCCCGACTCCAGCGCCTGGAGTAGCTCGCGCCGTGGCAAGGCGCGGGAGTAGAGGCCCACCGGCGTGAGCTGGGCATCGGCGCCGATAAGCACCCCGTCCTGCCCGTCCTGCGACGGTGCTCCGTGGCCGATGAACAGCACCCACAGGGTGCCCCCGGGATCGACCCTGGACGCGGCGGTCTGGGCCTCGAGCAGTATGGCCTCCCGGGTGGCTGCGTGATCCGACAACACCTTGACCGAAGGCACACCACGAGTGTCCTTGAGCCACTTGTACCAGTCCCGCGCGTTGTCCCCGGCGCCATGGACATCGGGCAGGACCATGTAGTCCCCGACGGCGATGATGAGCGCGGCATCCTCACTCCCGCCGCCCTCGCGAGCGGGCGGCCTGGAGAGGTCAGGCCACTCGGCAGCCTGGGCGGACGCCGCCAACATCGAGAACGCAAAGAGACGGATGAAGGCGAATACCGACCGCATGATGAGCCCTCCTGATGCGACAAAATAGCATACATGGAGGTCCAGTTCCCGAGGGCGCTGCGCTGCCCGGAGGGAGTGAACCCGTGATAGAAGGGTGGTATGGAAGCGCACATGTTCCATACAGCATCGTCCTCCAGGGACGTCCTCTTCGTGATGCTCGCCTCTTTTGTCCTCGGCTTGGCCGGAATGCCAGGGCTCGAGGCACGCGCGCAGGGCGCTGGCGTGGAGATCATCGACCAGGGCCCCTGTCCCACGGTGCCGCCCATGCCGGACTATGTGCTGGAGTGGGCCTGGGCCGAGGGCACCCAAGCCGAGGCGCTCGAGGCCGCCCGTACCGAGGCGCGGCGCAAGCTGGAAGAGAAGCTCTGCAATGGCGTCTCGGCCACGCGGTGCAGCGCAGCTCAGCGGCACATCGACAGCCATGGCGAGGGCCACTGGGAGGAACGCAAGCGCGGGCGGGGGGCCGCCTGCGCCGGTGTGGCGGTGGAGCGCCGCTTCCTGGACCAGCTCGACCGTGATCTTCGCGACCTCGACACCCACCTGTCCGGGCTCGCAGAGCAGGCACGCGGCGCGATGACCAGCGCTGCGCTGGCGGTGGAGGCCCCCCGCTGGGCCAGCGGCTGCGGTGCCGGGCCGCTGGGAGCCGCCATCGCCGCCGAGCTGAGCTCCAGGCTGGGCGGGACGCGGCTGGCCGAGCCAGGGGATCATGACGCCGACGCGCTGGTCATGACCCTGGTGCCCGGCGCCGACCGGCTGAGGCTCGCCGCCAGCCTCCGCCAGGCGGGAAGAACCCACAAGTTGGGTCTGGGCGGCTTCGACTTCCCTTTGGACCTGTTCCGAGTCTCTCCCGACGAGGTGGGCACCTGCTACGCCGACGACCGCCTGGCTCGGCGCAGCGGCGCGAACGGGCTGGCGGTCGGCGTGCACACAGGGGTAGGCGATGGCGTGGTCTGCGAGGGTGTCCAGGTGCCTCTCTCGGTCTCCGCCAGCGCCGAATCGCGAGCATGGCTCTTCTCGGTGCTGCCCGACGGCCAGGCCTACCTGCTGTGGCCCGATGCCCCCGGTGGCGCCACGCTGCAGGGTGAACTATCCCTCGGCACCATGGACGTCTCACGCACCCCGGGGGGCGGCGACGAGGTGCTGGTGGCGGTGGCGGTTCCGGCGGGGACTGGCTGGGCTTCTGCGGATTCGTGGCGTGGCCCCTGTCGGCTCTCCGCGCCGCTCGAGTCCTGGGGGTGGCCATCAGGAGCGGCCGTGGACACGGCGACCTACACGGTGTTCGCGCCGGGTGGGCAGGGGTGCCCTGTGGGCGGTGCAGCCTTCGATCCGGCGGCGTTGGAGGAGGCGATGCAGGGGCTGCCGGTGTGTGGTGGGTGATAGGTGGTGGTTCTGGGTCGGCTTTGGACCGGCCATGTGGACTGGGTCGACCCTGCCCATCCT
>PVBE012785506.1_pt1 | contig 19062 bp, 18 predicted proteins | sample 1631181 | NCBI WGS metagenome assembly PVBE01 (sample SAMN08397723, study PRJNA350692) | Marine metagenome, whole genome shotgun sequencing project. | isolation source: water | place: Pacific Ocean | collected 2012-04 | reverse complement strand
GGAGAGAGAGGACCTGGCCACGCACCAGACGAGCATAGCCGGCCCACCCCGTGACGCTGAGGGCGAAGATCACCGCCCAAACCGACGGGCGCTCGGTCAGGGCGATGATCAGGATGGCCAAGAGGATCCCGGGGAAGGCCATCAGGACGTCGATCACGCGCATCACGAGTTCATCGACGACGCCTCCTACGTAGCCGCTGATCGCGCCCACCGTGATGCCCACGCCGGCACAAATTCCGACGGTGCTGAGCCCGACGACGGCGGCGACTCGCGCCCCGTAGATGATGAGACTCAAGAGGTCTGCGCCGTTCTCATCGGTGCCCAACCAATGCGCTGAAGTGGGACCGCTCAGCTCGTTGACCAGGTCTACGGTGTGGGGGGAGTAGGGCGCCAGGTAGGGGGCGAACACGGCCGTGAACAGCAGGGCTGTGACGGCGCCGCCGCCGAGCCGATAGGGCAGCCGACGGCCCCAACCATCGCTCAATCCGCTCATGAGTCGAACCGGACCCGCGGATCGATGAGCACGTAGAGCACATCCACCAGCAAGTTCACCACGACGTAGGTGGTGGCGATCAGAAGCACTACGCCCTGCACCACGGGGTAGTTGCGCTCGACGATGGCCTCGAGGAGGAGGGTACCGACGCCGGGCCGCGCGAAGATCTTCTCGGTGATGATGGCCCCCGTCAGGAGGGCCCCGAACTGGAGTCCCATGACCGTCACCACCGGGATCAGCGCGTTGCGCAACACGTGCTTGACCAAGATGACCGACTCCGGAATGCCCTTAGCGCGGGCCGTGACCACATAGTCGTCGGCCATAACCTCCAGGAGGCTGCTCCGAATCATGCGAGTGAGCTTGGCCGCAAGCGCCGTACCCAGGGTCAAGGCGGGCAGCACCAAAGCCGCGATTGGTTGGTCCGTACGCGCCGGGCTCGGGAGCCAGTCCACGGAGACGGTGAAGGCCAAGAGGAGCATCGGACCCAGCCAAAAGGTGGGGGTCGCGATGCCTACGAGGGCGAAGCTTCTGGCCAAATGATCCGCCCAGGTCGCCCGCTTCAGCGCGGCGACGATACCTAGGGGAAACGCAAAGAGGAGAGCCACGACCATCCCCGCCAACGCCAACTCGGCGGTGGCTGGAAAGTTCTCGACCAGGAGATCGATCACCGGCTGCGGATGCACGTCGAAGGTTCGGCCCAGGGAGCCGTCGAGCACTTGGTCCCAAAAACAGCGGTCATATTGCTCGAGGAGGGGCGCGTCGAGACAAAGGGCGGTGGTGAGACGCGCCCGCGCCTCGGCGGGAGCCTGATCACCCAGGATGGCGTCCACGGGGTCCCCGGGCGCCATCCGAAGGGCGCCGAAGACCAGGGTGCTGGCGCCCACCAGGACGATCACGAGGGAGATCACGCGACGCGCGATGAAAGTCGAGATCCACCCCACCTGGCCGGCCCGGAAGAGGCCGAGACAGAGGGTCGCCACACAGCCGTACTTGAGGGAGAGGCCCCACGCTGTCGGGGCCGCCTCCGGACACACTCCGGCCCACAGGCCCAGGCCGAGGATGGGCAGCGTGAGCGCCAGAAGGGGCAATACTATGGAGGTGTTTCGCTTCATTATACGGGTCTCGGCGGTGAGCATACTCCGACGGCGAGCGTCGCGCTCACCCTCTGGATCCATGGACCGCAGGCGGCCGTTTAGGCGACCCGAGGATCCGATTCGACTTGACCTGTCGCCCACGAATCCATAAGGTCCGCCCGCTTCATGGGGCTGTAGCTCAGTTGGGAGAGCGCTAGAATCGCACTCTAGAGGTCGGGGGTTCGACCCCCCCCAGCTCCACCGAAGAAAGCGCAGTGGCTATCGGCTATTGCGCTTTTCTTTTCCCTGGGTCTCAGAGGGCCGACCGAACCTCGGAGACTGACTTCAAAGGGCGTTTTCGCCAATAGAGATCACGACGTTGCTTGATCTGTGGCGTCGCATCAGGTAAATAGGCGCGCTCGAAACTACTCGGCCGCGTGGGTCGAGGCTGTTTTCCGCGAGGTTTCAAATGTATACGCGTTCCACAACTGTGGCTGAGGCCAACGCTGACCGTAAGTGGTGGGTAGTTGATCTCGAAAATGAGACTTTAGGCCGTGCGGCGACTCGGATCGCCCACATCCTTAGGGGTAAGCACAAGGTCACCTACACCCCCCACGTCGACGACGGCGATTTCGTCATCGTCCTCAACGCCGAGAAGGTCCACCTGACCGGCAATAAGTGGGAGAACAAGCGCTACTACCGGCACACCGGCTATGTGGGCGGGCTCAAAGATGCCACCGCAGCTGAGGTACGGGAGAAGCACCCCGACTTCATCATTCGGAAGGCGGTCAAGGGTATGCTGCCCCGCGGTCCTCTGGGACGCCAGCAGCTGCGCAAGCTCAAGATCTATACGGGGAGCGAGCATCCCCATGTGGCCCAACAGCCACAGACGCTCAAGCTGAGCGAATAGCTCGATTTTTTAATTACCGCGGGCGCGCAAGCCGGACAACCACCCCCGAGGGGGTTCAAAACGACCTTGGTCGGGCGCACGCGAGTTAGGGAGAGAGATGAGTCAAGAGACCCAACAGTGGCAAGCCGTCGGTCGCCGTAAGGCCGCCGTCGCCCGCGTATACCTCCGCCCCGGAACGGGCGGTATGACCATCAACGGCCGTGGCTTCGAGGAGTACTTTCCCCGCCCCACAGGCCGAATGGTGATGATGCAGCCCATGGAGCTGACCGAGACCACCGAAAAGTTCGACGTTTATGTCAACGTGCGTGGCGGCGGACTCAGCGGGCAGGTGGGCGCCATCCGATTAGGCATCACCCGGGCCCTGATGGAGTTCGATCCCAGCCTGCGCGGTGCCTTGAAGAAGGCCGGCTTCGTGACCCGCGACGCCCGCATCGTCGAGCGTAAGAAGTACGGACAGCCTGGTGCCCGTAAGCGCTTCCAGTTCTCGAAGCGCTAAACCGAACAGCACCTACGTTTCGCTGTACATTACCCATGTTCGGCGCCAACGCATTCACCGCCCGTGCCCCCTTGGGGTTCGGGCGGTCGTGTTTGGGCCCATGGCGCCACGCAGTGGGTCACCTGGCCTTCGACGCCGCGGCCAAACCGATGGGCGCCTCTCGTCCATCCCCTCAGCCTCGCTGAATCCGCGCCTCGCCCGCGCGGCCGACTCAGGAGAGAAGAATGATGTCGAAGAAGCCCATTCGCGTCGCCCTCGTCGGCGCCTCGGGATACACGGGGGTCGAGGCCCTCCGTCTCCTCTTGACCCATCCTCACGTGGAGTTGACCGCCCTCTGCGCCGGTCGACGGGCGGGCCACCCCCTGGCCGAGGTGGCGCCGGCCATGACCGAGATCGAAGCACCGGCCTTGGTCCGATTCGATGCCGACGAGGTGGCCGAGAAGGCCGACTTCGCCATGCTGGCTCTCCCTCACGGCACCGCTCAACACGCCGCCGCCGATTTGATGGCCCGGGACGTCCGCGTGATCGATCTGAGCGCTGATCATCGATTCGACGACCCTCAGTTTTACGCCGCCGTATACGACACACACCAACGGCCGGAGAGCCTGGCGCACACGGTCTACGGACTCCCCGAGCTCAACCGAGAGCGTATTCGCGACGCCCGCTTGGTGGGCTGTCCCGGCTGCTACCCCACCAGCGTCATCTTGGGCGCAGGTCCGGCCCAACGGGCGGGGCTCTTGGCCCAGGACGAGCTCATCGCCGACTGCAAATCGGGGGTCAGCGGCGCCGGCCGCAACCCCGGCGCGGGGACCCACTATCCTGAGACCACCGGGGGACTCCACGCCTACAAAACATTGGCCCATCGACACGCGCCCGAGATGTCTCGCAACTTGGGGGGCTTAAACGTGCGCTTCGTCCCCCACTTGGTCCCCATGGTCCGGGGCATCTTGTCCACCATCTATCTTCGCCTGCGGGATGGGGTCGACGCCGCCACGGTGCGCGCCACATACGAGGCCGCCTACGGCGCAGAATATTTCATCCAGCTCCTGGCCGCCGGCGTGCATCCCGATCCACGGCACGTACGGGGCACCAACCGCTGTCACATCGGCCTCTTCGTCGATGGGGATCTGCTCGTGGTCCAGTCGGCGATCGACAACCTCGGTAAGGGTGCCGCAGGACAAGGGATCCAAAACCTCAACCTCATGGCCGGCCTCCCCGAGACGGCGGGTTTGACACAGACGGCGCTCTTTCCTTGAGCCCGAGTCGTCGTCCTTCCCGAGCGGAGCCGCACCGTATGGATCTGTCTCTCCACCGCCCGCTGACTGACCCCGATTTGCACGGGACACCGCCCCGGATCCATCCCCGCCCGCTCGAGGTTCGCCTCGCGGGCGAACCGAAGGGTCAGTGAATAGATGTGCGGGCCCATCCTCTTCTCCATCTTCAGCTTCATGGCCATCGAGCTCTTGGTGCTCATCGAGTTGGGGGGTGCCCTCGGTGGATTCAACACGATCTTTCTGGTGCTCTTCAGCGGCGCCCTTGGCCTTTATGTCGCCCAGAATCAGGGTTTGGAGTCCGTTCGGCGCATGCAGACACAGGGCGTGGTGCCCACCTCCGCCGACGTCTTGGAGGGCCCGCTCCTCATCGCGGCCGCCCTTTGCCTGCTTATCCCGGGGTTCGTCACCGACGGTGTGGGGGTGATTCTCTTGATCCCACCGCTGCGAAGATTCATCGCGCGGCGCATCGTGGCGCGCTTCGGTGGAGGACCGGGCGATCGACCAGGTGGTCAACCCACCGAAGATGAGACGGTGATCGTGGTCAAACGTCGGCGAAAGTCGTGAACCGGCCCGGAGACTCGGGCCTGGGAGACGAGCGCCTGGGAGACGACCTCAGGGGTGAAGGGGCGCCGAGACCGGTGGTGCCGGCGGCGAACGCAAGACGCCCTTAGAGCCGACCCAGAGATCCACAGCCACCAAGATGGCCGTGAACACGGCGATATCCAAGACGAGCTGAGACCAACGGGCTGAACGCCACACGAGGGCGTCGGGGACCGGCTGCTCTCCTCGCCGAATACTCGCGGCCTGATGCCAGGCGTCTACGATCCCGACGATCCAGGGCACGACGAAAAGGGCGGTGAGGGCGAAGACGATGCCGCGGTCCCGCTGCCCGTTGTAGACCTGTCCCATACCCGGCAGGAATGTGCTCAAGAGCGCGGCCATCCCCGGATCATGACTCAGCGGGTCAGTCACCTCAGCCGATGGAATCGCGGGCCGGGGTCCCGACGTCGGCATATAGATCGACGACGGCCCTTGAAAGGCCGGGTTGATGGGCTGAGGCGCGGCCATCTCGGGCATGGCGGGCGTGGGTCGATTGGAGCGTGACTTCGACCGACCGTCCAGCAGGGACGGTGGCCCGGCCGCGCCGGCGCGATACGCCGCCCCCACCGAATGAGGGTCCGTATCGCGGAGAGGGGGTCCGGCCATCGGCGAGCCGTAATTGGGATATCCGGATTGCGGGTCCCCGGCGGTATGGCCGTGTCCGCCCGGGGGCCAGCCGAACGTCCCTGGGTCCGGCGCGATAGGCGTCCAATGAGTGGTGTCCGCCTCGCCTGTTTCGGGCTCGGGGAGCCGTTGCGTCTGTCGATGTGGGGGACTCGCGAGCTGCTGCCCTTCGAGGTGATACGAGTCGGTCTTAGGCCGCATATCACCCCCGAACTCCCACCCTTGGGTGGGCGCCGGCGTGGGTGAGCCGGGCTTGGTGCTGCGGTCCTGAATTCGAGCGGGAATGGCCGCCCCCCACTGTCCGGTGGAGATCGGCTGAGGCGACGCGCGGGGCGGGCCGTGAACCAGTCCAGGCTGACGAGGCGCAGAGGCCCCCGGAGCATGGGCTGGACGCCCCCCTGAACCCAGGCTGCCGCCGGGGTGTTCGCCATTCGCCGCGTGGCCGCCGTACCCGCCCGTGGCCGAGCCTCGGGGCGGCTCTGTGCGACCGCCGATCGTCGCTGCGTGGCTGGGTGACGAAGGGGTCCGCTGCGGGCCCGTCGTGAACATAAAAGGTTGAGTGTTGCGCCCCTTCTCCGGCGTCTCGGACGGGATGGGGAGGAGCCCCTTCAGTGTGCCTCGATCGGCGACGTCGGCGCGGCGACTCATGGTGACCGGACGCTCCACCAGGACACCGGTTACTCCTAAGGTGCGGAGATGGACCACCAGCCGCTCCGCGTCCTCGAAGCTCGAGTCCGGTGCGATGGGGGCGTGATTGACCAAAGCGGTCACCACCTCTACGGCGGAGGCGTCCAAGAGCGGTGCGATCCGCGCGGCGAGGAGCGACGCCCACTCGGGCTCCGCGTGATCCGGCGCGCGCACTTTCACCGCGTATCGCGTCTGCTCGTCCAAGACACCTCCGTGCAACATCATATTTAACGCATGCCGAGGCGGCGCCGTCCACCCGTGCGCGCGCCGACGCCGCCGGACACCTATGTTGTTTCAGTTTGGGCTCGAACGCGGCTTACCGGATCCTTTTGTTCCCGGGCGCCCAAGAGCAGAGGTGGAGAGAGGTCGCGTCGGATTAGGCGAGGTTGAAGGCGAGGTTGAAGGCGAGGAATTCAGCGTAGATCAGGCGACCATCTCTTCCCCGGAGAGCTCATCCGTCGCCGGTAGAAAGAAGTACTCGTCAAGTCCCATGCGCGCGTAATGGGGGCGGACCCGTTCCGTGAGCAGGCCGATGGCGCGGAGATTGGGAACGAGTCGCTTGAACATCTGCCGTCGAAAGAGGTTCATCCCCGGCATCTCATCCATGAGCGTGTTCCACTGACGACGGGACATTCGATGGGAGAAGCCCTCCTCGTACAGCTCGTGAGCCAAGAACCGGTTTCGCATCAAGACCACGATCTCGAAGGCCCAGTCCTCCCGCTCGATCCGCTCTTTCTCGGACAGTTGCTTGGTGTACAACCCCCGAAGGGAGAGCAAGCCGTATTGCACGTGACGGGCTTCGTCGTGAATCACCCGGCGTAGGAGCTGGTCGAGCAACGGCTCGGCGGTCATCCGTCGGAGGGTCGTGAAGGCGCCGAGAGCCAGCCCCTCCACCAAGATCTGCATCCCCAAGAACTTCATGTCCCAGCGACCGTCCGTCATCAGACAGTCGATGATGGTGTAGAGGTTGTCGTTGATGTCGTATCGGCGCTCCATCTTTTGGTCCAGATAGCGCCGAAAGACCTCTACGTGTCGGGCCTCGTCCATCACTTGGGTGGCGCCGTAGAGCTTACCGTCGAAGTCGGGGGTGGCCTCCGTGACCTGGGCCGCGGCCATGAGCGCCCCTTGCTCCCCATGTAGGAACTGGCTGAGCATCCAGGACGCGACCCGAGCTAGGAACCCCCGCTTCTCCACCGCGTTCATTCGGATACCGAAGTTCTCGATGAGAGACCAATCGACGAACCCGTTACCGATGATGGGGAGTTCCGGGTTCATGGGGTCTACTGACGTTGCCCAGGGGAGGTCCGTGTCCCCGTTCCATTGAAGGCGTTTGGCCTTTTCATAGAGGGCGCTCAGGCCGGGCAGACCGTCGGGATAATCGAAATCCAGGAAAGTGCGGTGGTGGGCGCGCAGCGAAGTCGGCTGTCGCCCCCGCCGAAGGATGAGACCACGGACTGCAGCCGGGGCCATTCGGGTGAGGACCGTCGGGTTGTGAACCGCGAGGAGTACATTCAAATTGTCGACCCACGCCTCGAGCCGCGACCGGACGGGGTGCGGTAGGCTGGCGACGATCGGATTCGAATCCACGAAGGATGGTATTTGCATCTGACCCCCGGTGCGGCTAAGGACGCGCTACGCTATGAGGTACGAGTGGCGGCATCCATGGGTAAATCCTAACAGATTCGCGGGAAAGCGTCGCATTGCCCTGTACAGATTGTCCCGCTGATGGCTGGACTCCGGTGCTGTGCGGGCTATACTGCGGCGCTCATCAAGGCGGAGGTTCCGTGCATTTTATCGACCGTCGGGTCGTTTTGATCACCGGAAAGGGCGGGGTCGGCCGGACCACCGTGGCTGCGGCTCTCGCTCGGGCGGCGGCTCGGAGTGGTCGTCGAGTTCTGCTGAGCGAGGTGGGTTATCCGGAAGGGGGCCCCTCTGCCTTGGCGGCGCATTTCCCCGGAGCCCAAATCTCGGAAAAGCCGGTCCCAATCGCTCAAAATCTAAAGCTCTGTCGCTTGTGGGCCCGAACCGGTCACGAAGCCTTTCTGCGTACGATCCTGCCCAGCAAGACGCTGATTCGCGCCGCCTTACGGTCCAAGGCGGTCAGTAAGTTCCTGCTGGCGGCACCGTCATTTCACGAGATGGGCATCTTCTACCACCTGTTCAGCCTGTTAGAGGCCAAGGCGAAGCGGGGCGGCTTCGAGCACCAACTGATCGTGATCGATATGCCCGCAACCGGGCACACCTTGGCGCTCACCGCGCTCCCCCGCATTTTACTCCGCTTGATCCCCGGAGGACCCATCGCCCGCACCGTAAAGGCCGGACAGGCCTACCTAAACAGCCCCGGCTCCTCCGAAGCCTGGGTAGTGGCCCTCCCCGAAAAGCTGCCGGTCACCGAAGCCCTCGAGCTCCTCGATGGGCTGGCCGATACGGAGATGTCCGCGGGCGGGATCATCTTGAACCGCCTCCCCCATGATCCATTCGAGCTCACGGAGCGTGCGGCGTTGAAGGCTCACTTTAAGGGGCAACGATTCCTGGGGGAGGTAGCCCTCCATCGCATCGACGACGCTGAGCGCGCCCAGGCACGACTGAAGGCCAGCCCGGCCAAGGCCGTCTTGACCCTCCCGGAGGTGAACGACGACGCGGCCGGGCGCAGCCTCCTCGTAGAGGCCCTCTACCAACAAATGGCGCACTCATGAACCCAGCCATCTCGTCACTCTTGCACCAAAAGAAGGTGATCGTGTGTTGCGGTGCCGGCGGGGTGGGAAAGACCACGATCTCGGCGGCCCTGGCCCTCGCCGCCGCACGCGCCGGCCGGCGGGTCTTGGTTGTGACCATCGATCCCAGTAAGCGGCTGGCCGAGACCCTCGGCGTACGGCGAAACGCACCGGCCCCCATTAGATTGCCGGCGGATCGCTTGGAGGCGGCAGGGGTCAAGGGAGACCTCTCGGCGTGGATGTTGGACCCCAAGCAGGTCTCCGATGACGTCGTCCTGACTTTCAGCAAGAACGAGGCACAGGCCAAGAGGCTCCTGGAGAACCCGATCTATCGAAACGTCACCGCGATGGTGGCGGGGATGCAGGAGTACACGGCCGTCGAGGCGCTCCATGGCTTCGTGCAGTCCGGGGAATACGACTTGGTGGTGCTCGACACCCCACCATCCCGAGACGCCCTACGCTTCTTGGAGGCGCCGGTTCGCGCCAGCGCTTTCCTCGATCGCCGGATCTTCAACCTCTTCGTGCCGGGGGAAGGGGGCATGATCCGCCGAATGGCCACCAGCCTCATCGAGCGCGTCATGGACGCCGCATTTGGTAAAGAGACGCGGATGCAGCTACAGGAGTTCTTCGAGCTCTTCGGTGCCCTCCTCAACCACCTCAATCAAAATCAAGCGGAGATGCGGAGCTTCTTCACGGATCCGAGCGTCGGCTTCATGCTCGTCACCGCCCCCAGCCGAGACGCGCTGAGCGAGGCCATGTTCTTCGCCCATAAGACCGAGGTCACCCTGGGGATGAACGTCTCCGGCTACGTCTTGAATCGAAGCCTCGCCCGCCAAGGCGGTCTCTGCGTGAACACCGTGGAGGACCTGGGCCCCGAGGTGGACCCCATCACCCGAGCGGCCATCGCCAAGTTGAATCCACTCGCCACCCGCGAGCGTCAGTTCGTGGAGGGACATGTGGGTTTGGCCCACAAGCTGATCGATCAAGCCGGTGAGGATGGTCTGGTGTGGGTCGCGCCGATGATGCCCGAAGGCGTCAACACCCTCCCTCAATTGGTCCAGCTGGCCGACGCTGTCCTCGACGCCAAAGGAGCCCTATGAATCGCACGCTGTTCATCGTCGCCCTCTTCACCTGGAGCTGCACTTCGGGGCAGACGGAGCCGCCGGCGAAGAGCGAGCCCGTGGCAGAGAAAAAGACGCCCGCAGCGCCTCGAGCCGCAGCCCCCGAAAAGAAACCACCGGCGAACGCCGCGAAGACCACCGCCACCCGAAAGAAAACACCCTCCAAAGGCAAATCAGGTCGGCCTCCCATCAAATGGCAAGACGACCTGACCTGGTTGAGTTGGGCGGACGCCCGCGCCAAATCTGCCGCCGAGGGGAAGAGCATCTGCCTGGTGGTGTACGCCGATTGGTGTCCCCGCTGCCGCGAGTTGGCCCCGCTCTTCGCCGATCCCGAGGTGGCCAAGCTGGCCAAGGGCCTCATCATGGTGCGCCAAGACCAAGACGCTCGACCCGATTGGCTACAACAGTTCAGCGACTTGGGGGGCTACGTCCCCCGAGTGTTCTTCTTCGGGCCCGACGGCAATCTGCGTCAAGACATCAAGAGCCCCCACGCCCGCTACCCCTATTTCTATACGCCCCGGGGGGCTGATGCCCTCACGCGGAGCATGCGCGCCGCTCTCGGCGGCTGAATTCGGACCCGCTGCCATGACCCCCATTCGCGACCCCAAGACGGTCTACTTCTGTGTGGACCTCGAGGCCAGCGGCCCCGTGCCCAGCCTGTTCAATATGGTCTCCATCGGCGGCGTCGAGGTGCGGCTCGAGGGCGAACGACATGTCCGAGGCGACACCTTCTACTATGAGCTGCAGCCCATCGCTGACGGCTTCGTACCCGAGGCCATGGCCATTCACGGCATCAGCGAAGCTCATCTGCGCGCCCACGGGACCCCCGCAAAGGAGGTCATGGCGGGCATCGCCGACTGGGTGCGCGCGCACGTGGGCCCGGGCGAGCGGCCCCTATTCGTGGGCCACAACGCGCCCTTCGACTGGATGTACGTGGCCTGGTACTTCGCCTGGGCCGGGATGGAGAACCCATTCGGCTACAACGCCCTGGACACCAAGGCCCTCATGATGGGGCGGCATCCGCGTCCTTGGAAGCAGTGCAATAAAGAGACGCTGCTCGAACTCCATCCCAAACTGAAGGCCCCTCGACCCGAGGACGTACACAACGCCTTGGCCGACGCCGAGTTTCAGGCCGACATCCTCATCGCCCTCTTGGACGACGCCTGAATCGGGCCCGATGTCGCAGAGCAACGCCTGCGCCGAATCCCCTCAAGGCGGGGAGGCGAAAAGAAACGGGTAGGTCACCGTCAACTTCCCCTCCCCCTCGGGCATGGGAAAGCTCGTCTTGCCCAAGGCCGTCAACACACACATCTCGAAGAATGGGCGTTCGACCCCGTCGTCGAGAATGGACGCGTCATCGATGCGCCCCTCCCCGTCTGATTTGATGACCGTGAAGCGCACCTTCAACTTCCCGCCGAAACGCTCCCCGGTGTCCAAAGCGTCTTGAAAGCAGGCTTTCACCGCAGGGATCGCCTCTTTGATCGCCAGCTGGATCTCCTCTTTGTCGAGGGTCGCCGTCGAGGGTGGAGCTGCGTCTTCGATTGCCGCGTCGGGCGCCGTTCGTGCCGTCTCCGGCGACCCGCCCGACGGCGCGTTCACCCTCGCAACCGGCGCCGCTGAAGGAGGCGGCGGCGCGACGGTGGGCGGGGTCGATCCCGCCGAGGTCTGGGCGGTGGGAGGGAGCACCTTGACCGGCGGCCTCGCCTTGGGCGCGGGCTCGGCCCGAACCGGGGTCTGCGGGACCATGGGTGTCGAGGGCGGCGAAGGCTGTGACGGAGAGGCGGGTGCCATTGCCTGATAGACGGCGAAAGCCCCCAGGGCGGCTAACACCAAGAGGGCCGCGGCGCGTAACCCCATCAGTCTACGCTGTCGAGAGCGATCAAATCGTCGACGATGCTCTCGTCACCCTTAGCCCGCAACAAATCGGCGTTGGTGGCGCGAAGCCGTTGATTGAGGACCTGGACAAAACACCACAGCAGCTTGACGGCGATGTCCTTGTCTCGACGCATGAGGGCGAACAGCGGGCGGCGCCCCACGACGATGGCCTTGGTGCGCTCTTGGGTGACCACCCGGGCCGACCGACGCCCTTTGTCCATGATGGACATCTCGCCGAAGTGTCCGCCAGGTCCCAACTGGGCCAGGTCGAGGCCGGCCTTCTGAATGGAGACTTGCCCCTCGATTACGATGAAGAGCTCCTCACCGGGCTCGCCCTCTTCGAAGAGGACGTCTCCCACGGCGAAGCTGCGTACGTCGCTGACGTTGAGCACCTCCACCAACTCCACATAGCTGAGGTGCTGAAAGACGGGCATCCGCTTGAGGATGTTCACCTTGATGGCGATGTCGGCGCCGTCAGGGGCGCTCATCTCGCCACGCTGAGCGTTCACCCGTGCCAATACGGCGGTGATATTGTCGCTGCCGCCGCGGTTATTGGCCAAGTCGATGAACGCCTTAGCGGCGGCTTTGACGCCATGGGTCTCCACCACGTCGGCGAGCTCTCGCGCCTCCCGCAGATGCCCTGACAAGCCGTCACTGCAGATCACGAAGGTGTCTCCGGCGGCCAACTCTAAATCGAGGGTGTCCACCTGGACGTCGGCATAGACCCCCACGGCGCGGGTCACGGCGTTCTTGTATGCCGCCTTCTCGGCCTCCGCGGGGGTGAGCTTGCCGCGCCGCACCAACTCGCTGATCAAGGAGTGGTCTTCGGTGAGTTGAATGACCTCTCCCTGACGGAGGACGTAGACCCGACTGTCGCCAACGTGAGCGATGAAGCCCCGGCTGGGGGTCAAGACCAAGGCCGAGACGGTCGTACCCATGCCCCGCTGATCCGGGTTGCTCTGAGCCTTGTTATAGATGGTCCGGCAGGCGTGACGGACTGCGTCCTCCAAGAGTTGGAGAATCTCCCCTCGCCCCTTTCCGGTCTCCGAGAAACTCTTGAGCACCTCTTTACGGCTCTCGACGTGCTCTTGGATGACCTCCACGGCGGTGGCGCTGGCCACCTCGCCGGCAGCGTGTCCTCCCATGCCGTCGGCGACCAAGTAGAGACGAAGGTCGTTGTCGACCAAGAATCTGTATTCATTGGACGTCTTGACCCGGCCGATATCGGACAGGGCCAGCGCGGTGATCTCCATGCACTCCTCCGCTCAGGGCACCAGCGCCTCTTGCCAGCGCGGATGGGCCGGCTCGGGCAATAGGTCGATTCGTAAAGCCTCGACCCCATAGGTGGCCGGAGGCAGACCCGTCTCGGGCCCAAAACTGGGCAAATTCAACCCCAACAGAACGCTGGCCGCTAGGTAAAACTCACGTCGCGTGGGACATGGCTCCACCACACCCACATAGATTGGCTCCGGGGTGGGGTGTTCCAAGGCAGCCCAGGCGATTGTGGCGGCGTCATCATAGTGTAAGAGCGCGAGCGCCTTGTCCGCGGGGCCAGGGGGCGCGTGGCCTCGCTTCTTGTACATATTGAGAGGGCCCCGACCCTGCCGGAAGAGCCCCCCGAGCCGGAGGATGACCCCGGCGGACCCGGCCCAGGTCCGAAAAGCGTCCTCGGCGGCCGCCGCCGCTTGGGCGCGGGCCGTGTCTCCGGGCCCGCCGGCTGCGTCCAATCGACCCCCTTGGAGGCCGTAATAGCCCGTGGAGCTGATGAACACCGCGCGCGCCGGCACCGGCGCGGCCACCAGGGCCCGAACCGCCTCGAGTTGCGCCACGCTGCCCGGTAAAGCCAAGAGGAGCCGATCGGAGGCGTCCATCTCATCGGGTCCACCCCGACGGGGCTCTGCGCCGGCGCGGCGTAGCTTCTTGTGCCTCTTCTTGGAGCGGGTGAGGGCCACCACCCGGCCTCCGCCCCCGGCGGCCCGGGCTGCGACTCGGCCCCCCAATTCACCCGCGCCCCACACCCACAACGTACTCACGGGGTCTCTCCTCGCTGTGCGTACAGACGTACGACCCCCGAATCCCCCACCAAGGCGAGCAGGAGAGTGAGGACGAGATCTACGGGGAGGAGCAGCGCAAACAGCGCCTTCCACCCCAGCCCCTCGGTGGGCCGGCCGTGGATCAAGCGAGGCGCCAGCCCCTTGAAACCAAGGGCCGTGATGACGCTGGCGGCCAGCTCCGAAGGCAACCAGGGTCGCTCCATGCGCCGGACCCGAAAGCCCGCCGCCTCCACCAGGGCGCGCAAGGTCTTGGGTCGCAGCAAGAAGAGGTGGGTCGGCGCCTGAAGAAAAGCCCAACGGCCCCGGAAGAGGCGGCCGAGCACCCCGTGAGTGGGCACCTCCAACACCAGCCAACCGCCGTCCTTGGTGATGCGCGCCATCTCGGCCAGCTCGTCGGCGGGCGCGTAGGTGTGCTCCAGGCAGTGCCAACTGGTGACCACATCAAAGCTTTGGTCTGGATAGCGCTGCGCTTCCAGCTCCCCCACGTCCACCTCGACCTCATGGACCTGGCCCACGAAATCCCGGCAACGGGGATCGAAATCCAGGCCACGAACGTCGAGCCCGAACCAGCTCTTCAGGCCGCGCAAGAAGCCGCCCAAACCACAGCCGATGTCCAAAACCCGCTGCTCCGGCCCGGGACGCCAACCCAGTCGACGGAGACGCCAAACGCTCTGCTTGGCCCGCGCGCCGTCGATGCCCAACGCCGCAGCCAGCCGCTTCTTCTCGCATCGGACTCGGTAGCCCTCGAGGAAGGGGTCCGGATAATAGTGCGCGTAGTAGCGCCCCAAATCGGCAGGCGCGGGTCGCGGGGAGAGGATCCAAGAGCCGCACGTCGGACACGCGGCGTAGGTAAAATCACCGTCCACGCCCCAGAAATAGTCCTCGGTGGCGAAAACCGCTTGGCGCAGGGAGACATCGGGGTGCTGGGGACAGTGGGGTGTCGACATGCCTTCATATGGCCCAGGCATGACTCGATCGCAATCGATTTAGAGACGATCGCTGGCACCGCCGTCGGGATCCGGTATAACGCCATAATCGATAGCTTTGCGGTGACGTGCGGCGGCGAGGATACGTCGCGCTCGGCCCGTTGGACCGACCCCCAAGATGCCGCCGCGCAGAACGCGTGGCCGAGAGGATGTGAGCGCCATGACAGATCAAGCCTATCGCACCGAGAAAGACAGCCTGGGTGAGGTCAAGGTCCCTGCCGACGCCCTCTACGCGGCGCAGACCCAGCGAGCCGTGGACAACTTTCCCATCAGCGGGCTCACGATCCCGCGGGCTATGATTCGCGCCCTCGGCCTCATCAAATCGGCGGCCGCCACGGCCAACGAGTCTTTGGGTCTCTTGGACGCCGGCCGCGCCGACGCGATTCGCCAAGCGGCGGCCCAGGTAGCCGACGGTCGCCACGACGCGCACTTCCCCATCGACATCTTCCAGACCGGTTCGGGCACCTCGTCCAATATGAACAGCAACGAGGTGCTCTCGACCCTGGCCACGGGCATCTACGGGGAGAAGGTTCACCCCAACGACCACGTGAACATGAGCCAATCCAGCAACGACGTGATCCCGACCTCGATTCACGTGGGCGCTGCGATCTTGGCCACGGAGCACCTATTGCCGGCCTTGCGCCACCTGAGCGCCACCCTCGCCGACAAGGCTGCCGACGTGGACCACGTCACCAAGACCGGGCGCACCCACTTGATGGACGCTATGCCCATTCGGTTGAGCCAAGAGCTGACCACTTGGAAGGCCCAAATCGACAAGGGCGTCGACCGGGTCACGGCCAGCCTCGAGCGGATTTTCGAGCTGCCCCAGGGGGGCACCGCTGTAGGCACGGGCATCAACGCCCACCCCGAGTTCGGCGCCCGCTTCGCGGAGGTCATCGCCAAGGAGACGGGGGTCCCCTTCGTCAGCGCCGAGAACAAGTTCCAATACATCGCGGCCCAGGACGCCTCGGTGGAGCTCAGCGGTCAGCTCAAGACCTTGGCTTGCACCTTCATGAAGATCGCTAACGATCTCCGCTGGATGAACAGCGGCCCCATCGCCGGCATCGGTGAGATCGCGCTGACGGCGCTCCAGCCGGGCTCCAGCATCATGCCCGGCAAGATCAACCCGGTCATCCCCGAGGCGCTGTGCATGGTCTCGGCTCAGATCATCGGCAACGACGCGGCGGTGACCGTGGGCGGACAGGCGGGCAACTTCCAACTCAACGTGATGCTGCCGGTCATCGGTTACAACCTGATGCAGTCCCTCGAGATCGCCGGCAACGCGGCCCGAGTGCTGGCGGACAAGGCCATCGCCGGTTTCACCGTCAACGAGGACACCATCGCCGGCCTGGTGGGCAAGAACCCCATCTTGGTCACGGCCCTAAATCGCGTCATCGGGTATGACCTGGGCGCCAAGATCGCCAAGGCCGCCTACGCTCAACGACGGGCCCTCAAGGACGTCGCGCTGGAGATGACGGACTTGAGCAGCGCCGAGCTTGATGCGCTCCTCGATCCCCGCGGGCTCACCGAGGGCGGCGTCAAAGGCTGAATTCTGTGAAGGAGTTGACCGCCCAAGAGGCTGCGCGGGGCTTCGAGTTCCCGGGAGACCGTGGGGCCGTGCTCTGTGTGCATGGGTTCACCGGGAGCCCCTACACCATGCTCCCGGTGGCCAAGGCGTTGAGCGAGGCCGGCTTTCGGGCGCGCGCGCCTCGCCTGGCGGGACATGGTGAGACACCCGAGTCCCTTCAACACACGCGCTGGCCCGACTGGCTCGGCTCCGCCCGAGCTGCCTTTGACCGCCTGGCCGAGACCCACGAGAAGGTCTTCATCGTCGGCTTGTCCATGGGCGCGCTCGTCGCGCTCACGGTGGCCCATGAGCGCGGAGCGCGGGTGGCGGGCGTAGTGGCCATGGCCACACCGCTGTCCCTCAATTGGCTCGAGCAGCGCGTGCTCGGTCTGGTTCGCGTCATGCCCTTTAGCGACCTCCTGCCCTTTCGGAAAAAGAAGGGCGGCCCCGACGTCTCTGATCCGGCGGTAGCGGCGGCCATGCCGAGCTACGATCGCGTACCCTTGCCCGCCGCAGCGAGCCTCTTGGATGGTCAGAGGTTGGTGCGGGACCGGGCGCCTCGCCTGTCCGTGCCCGTGCTCGTACAACACGGTCGGCAAGACCACGTGGCTCCAGTAGAGAACGCGGGTCGACTCTATGAGCTGCTCCGTACCCCCGATAGACGAATGATCACCTACCCCCGAAGTTGGCACATCCTCACCCTCGACGTAGAGCACGAGATGGTGTCCCGCGACGTAGTGGAGTTCGTGAAACGCATCACCGAACAGGCCCAAGAGGAGGCCCCATGAGCACCTATATTCTCGCCATCGACCAAGGCACCACCGGGAGCACCGTCTTGGTGCTGGACGAAAACCTGGCCATCCTCGGTCGCCACACCGAGGAGTTCCCCCAAATCTATCCCCAGCCCGGTTGGGTAGAGCACGACCCCGAGGCCATCATCACCTCAGTGGAGAACGCCGTCACGGGCGCTTTGAACGCCGCAGGGATCGATGGAAGCGAAATCGCCGGCATCGGGATCACCAATCAAAGAGAGACTACGGTGCTCTGGGACCGGGCCACGGGTGCGCCGGTACATAACGCCATTGTTTGGCAATGCCGACGGACCACCGAATACTGCGCGGAGCTCAAGGCCGCCGGCCATGAGCCGCTCTTTCGGAGTCGAACCGGGCTTTTGCTCGACCCGTACTTCTCGGGCACCAAAGTGGCCTGGCTCTTAGACAACGTAGATGGGGTCCGGGACCGCGCCGACGCCGGTGAGATCGCCTTCGGGACCATCGACTCGTTCTTGGTCTGGCGGTTGACGGGCGGCGCGGTGCACGTCACGGACGTGTCCAACGCCTGCCGAACCCTCTTGATGGGGCTGGAGAGTCTCCAATGGGACGGCGACCTCTTGGCCGCCTTGAATGTCCCGCGCAGCGTGCTGCCCGAGATTCGCAGCTGCAGCGAGATCTATGGACACACCCAGGGCTTCGCGGGCCTGCCGGACGGGATCCCCGTGGCGGGGATGGCGGGCGACCAACAGTCCGCCCTCTTCGGCCAGGCTTGTTTCGACGTGGGTGAGGCCAAGTGCACCTATGGGACCGGCGCCTTCTTGCTGATGAACACCGGCAAAGAGCCCGTGCCCAGCAAGAACGGTCTCTTGACCTCCGTGGGATGGAAGATCGGCGACGAGGTGACCTATGTCCTCGAAGGCAGCGCCTTCATCGCCGGTGCGGCCGTCCAGTGGCTCCGAGACGGCCTCGGGTTAATCTCCAGCGCGCCCGAGATCGAAGGCCTCGCGGCCCAGGTGGAGGACACGGGCGGGGTCTATTTCGTGCCCGCTCTGACCGGCTTGGGGGCCCCTCATTGGAGGGCCGACGCGCGTGGCGTGGTTTACGGCATCACGCGGGGCACCACCGCGGCGCATTTGGCCCGGGCCACCCTCGAGGGCATCGCCTACCAAAACTTCGACATTTTGAGGGCCATGGAGGCGGATTTAGGCCGCCCCCTGAGCGCGCTCAAGGTGGACGGCGGCGCGGCCGCTAACGACCTGCTGATGCAGTTCCAAGCTGATCTGCTGGGAGTCCAATTAGTGCGACCCAAACACCTGGAGACCACGGCTTTGGGCGCCGCGTTCTTGGCGGGGTTGGCCGTCGGCGTCTGGGCCGACCTAGACACCGTGCGTCAGACCTGGCTCGAGAGCCGACGCTTCCAGCGGGAGATGGCCCCCGCCGAAATAGACGCTCGCGTGGCCGGTTGGCACGACGCGATCACCCGCACCTGAAGCCCCACCCACCCACCACAACCGAGCCCCCCACGACCCTTCCCAAGGGGGTGTGGTGGTGATACCTGTCAGCCCTTGACACCAAGAAGAGGCCCATATGCTCTCCATCAAGCCCATTCCTCGCGCCCTCGTCCCCGTGAACAGCGACGCTGCTCAGCGCCTCTCGGACCGCAACTACGACGAGTTCCAGGGGGATGAGGAGATCTGGTCGCGTCTGCAGGCAGCGCCCGACAGCATCCTGCGGGTCACCATGGCCCACTGCGCAGCGCCGCAAGTCGACGCCCTTCTACAAGACGGCTCCCCCGAGGCGCTGGCCCGCTCGACG
>PVBE012450943.1_pt1 | contig 19066 bp, 11 predicted proteins | sample 1631181 | NCBI WGS metagenome assembly PVBE01 (sample SAMN08397723, study PRJNA350692) | Marine metagenome, whole genome shotgun sequencing project. | isolation source: water | place: Pacific Ocean | collected 2012-04 | reverse complement strand
TAAGTTTATACATATAGTTGTTAGTTGTTAGTTGTTAGTTGTTAGTTGTTAGTTGTTAGTTGTTCGATGACCGATTACTGATTACCGATGACCGTTGTTCGGGATTCCCTCTATGCCTTGAAAACCTCGCGAGTCATTTTTGAACCTCCAAAAATGGTTTCCGAATCTCCCTGAGTCATTCGCGAACCTCCCTGAATCATTCGCGAGCCTTCCTCAGTCATCTGTCCTCAAAGCATCCTTTCGGGCTGCAAGAAAGATATTATCCTTGGAAATTATAATGACTTACGTCATTCGCGCAATGAAATAGTTGAATACGGGCTAAAGGTAAGATTATCCTTATGTAAATTGGAAAGCATCGCGTGCTGTGTAGGGAAATTGAAACACGTTTACCAACCAGCGCATCTGAAGACTTCCAGAATGTAATCTTTTAGCTTTGCCGCCATGAATGTTCAACGCTCATGAAAGTTGCTGTAATCGGTGGCGGTGCTGCAGGTTTCTTCGCGGCTATTGCGGTGATGGAAAACCACCCGAAGGCCAGTGTTGTCATTTTTGAAAAGAGCGAGAAGTTGTTGGCCAAAGTGAAAGTTTCAGGAGGAGGGAAGTGCAACGTTACCAATGCCTGTCCGAACCTGAGGGATTTGACTGCTGCTTATCCTCGAGGTGGGAAAGCGCAGAAAAAAGCATTCAGTATTTTTAACAATCACGACATGATGAGGTGGTTGGAAGCAAAAGGGATTACCTTGAAAACCCGACCGGATAATCATGTTTTTCCTGCATCGCAAGATTCTCAAACCATCATTGATTGTTTCACGCAAGAAGCTGCAAAGCATAACATCAAGATTGAAACGGGTAGCGGTGTCAGTATGCTAAAGCTAGGAAAGTCGGGTTGGCAACTGGAGTTCACCAAACAAGGCTCAAATCCAAGAACTTTCGACAAAGTAATTGTTGCAACGGGTGGATCACCAAAAAGGGTTGGGTTAAAATGGTTGGAAGACCTTGGTCATGAAATCGTTGGGCCCATTCCTTCGCTCTTCACTTTTAATATGCCCGATGAACCTATCAGGGAATTGATGGGTGTGGCGGTTGAGGGAGCTATCGTGAGCATTCAGAGCACAAAATTGAAATTCACAGGTCCGGTGTTGATCACTCATTGGGGCATGAGCGGTCCAGCTATTCTGAAACTTTCTGCTTATGGTGCACGTGTTCTGGCTGAGAAGGATTATCGTTTCCGACTACAGATTAATTGGACCGGCATTCAAAACAGCGAGTTGGTTGTAGATGAATTGAGGAGCACGGTTTCAGACCATCCGAAAAAGCGACTTTGCAACATCAAACCCATTCCTCTGCCCGAAAGACTTTGGCATTACTTGCTCCAAAAAGCAGGGATCCCAATGGAAAGAAGCTGGGGCAAATTGGGTAAAAAAGGCATCAATAAACTAGTAAATGAATTGAGCAACAGCTCGTTTGAAGTTCAGGGTAAAACCAGCTTCAAGGATGAATTTGTGACTTGTGGCGGTGTTAGTCTTTCAGATGTTAACATGCGAACCATGGAAAGCAGAGTTTGTCCTAACCTGTATTTCACCGGTGAAGTTTTGGATATTGATGGTATCACGGGGGGCTACAATTTCCAGGCAGCCTGGACAACGGCATTTATTGCCGGGCGATTAGGGAAATGAAATCAATTTCAGTCTAACCCAAAGTGGAGCTTGTCGGAAAGCGAAACAGGTAAGGGTAAAAATAGAAAAGCCCGTCATTGCTGACAGGCTTTTCAAGTACATATGAGTTAATCAGGAGACTACTATATGACTTTCACGTTTACTGCATTTGGACCTTTTTGGCCCTCTTCAACTTCAAAGCTAACTTTGTCTCCTTCAGTTATTTCTTCAGATAATGCACTTTGATGTACGAATACATCTTTGCCACCTTCTTCGGGTGTAATGAACCCAAATCCTTTGGCGTTGTTAAAAAATTTTACTGTACCGTTATTCATGATAATTAAATTGTTAAATGAGGCGCAAAAATACGCTTTTATATATAACGTGTTCCTTTAAAAGAAAAATCGATAAATCGCTTTGATTTCAGCACACTCCAGAGTCAAACTTTCTGCACTGGTAAAGGAGGTTGGCTTATATCACGAGAAGCCTACGGTGTGAAAAAATGTAGTTCCGAACGATCTTTACTTCACCAAAAGTTTCAGCGTATGCTTCCCTTTTGACGTTTTTACTTGCAAGAAATAGATCCCAGCTGCTAATTCATCTTTCCAAATCGTCACCTCTCGTTCTTCTTCGTTCCAGGATCTAACCAGTTTTCCGTGAACATCAAATAAAGAAAGTGCTTTTGCTCCTGGCTCGTTGAACTCAACATTTGTGAATTCGCTGAACGGATTGGGAGAAGCGCTAATCGGTATTTCTTCAGAAAATTCCACAGTATGGTGTAATCGGGCTCCTGAAAGTGTTGTGAATGGAATCAACGCAGTAAACGCTGAAGTGTTGGTGCCAGATGCATTACACAGCGTTCTTATTGCCCATTCGTAAGTAGTTGATGGTAACAAACCAAATACGTTCCTAAAGGTGGTATTCCCACCTCCAACCAAAACAGTTGCCCAGCCACCTCCGATTCTTCTTCCTCTAATCTCATAACCCTGGGCACCGGCAACGTTGTTCCAATGTAGCTGAGCTCCTGTTGGAGTTACAGGATCGGTCCACGTTGTGTCAGGCGATTGGCATCCGGTTGTGAAGGTTAATACTGCTGACCAATCACTGGTATCGGTTCCTGAAGCATTGCAGTGCGTTTGTATCTGCCAATCATACGAAACGCCATTGCCAAGACCTACAACGTTTTTGAAATCAGTTGTGCCATTACTAATGGGAAGATAAACCCAGGAACTGCTTGCGCTGGCTTTCCCCCTTATCAGGTAACTCGTGGCCCCGCTAACGGCAGACCAATTAAACCTTGCTGATGAAATCGTGATGTTGCTGGTAGATGTGTTGGAAGGCACCGCACAACCGGCACTCACTTGTGCTGAAAAAGGATCGGAGATTCCCGTGCATCCAAAAGCGTCCGTTACCTCAACCGTGTACGTTCCGTTAATCGGAATGGTATAGCTCTGTTGTGTTGCACCGCTCAGTAAGAAACCATTTAAGTACCACTGATAGGTAGTAAAACTTTGAGTGGAAAGTACATTTCCACTTTGGCTTATTGTTGGTACAGGGCCACTGCCAACATTTACGGTTTCCACCGGTGAGTTCAATAAACATCCGGAAGGATGAAATCCAACGAAGGAGTAGTTCCCGCTTTGAGTAACCGTAATAGACTGTGTGCTTTCACCCGTACTCCATTGATAGGCAATCAAGCCTGGAGGTGCAATCAGCGTTACCGATGTATCACAGGCTTGCCCCTGAATGGTAATGCTGTTGTCAATCACTGAAATAGTGACATTATCGGAAGCTGTATTTCCATTGTTTTCTCCAACCAGGACTGTGTAAGTTGTGGTTACTGTTGGTGAAGCAACCGGGTTGGCTACGAATTGATCATTGAGCCCTGAAGCCGGAGTCCAGAAATAAACGTAAGGTCCGGTCCCACCTGTTGCTGTAGGGTTTCCACCAAGTGTTGCCGAATTGCCCGGGCACACTAACGCATCGGCCCCGGCATCGACAATTACTACTTCAGCACAGGCCGATGAATCCCCTGTTGAATAAGCTGCATTGAACACTTCCAGGGTTGTATTGTTCTGAACCCAAGCTACCGCAGCCAGGTCGTCAAAATCTTCCACGCTGTGTTCAATGGTATGATTTATCGGGTTCGAAGAACCGGTCGGTAACCTGTAGCTCCCCTGGAAATAATAATCGAATTCGAACTGTTGTGGCACACCATTAACAAAAGCCGGTAGGGTTGTACCCTGATCATTGGGTAACATCTTCTTCATGATGTTGTGGAATACAGTTTCACCGTTACCGCCTGTATTGTTGAATGTGGTTTTTTCGATGATAGCTACCTGTAAAGTCATGCCTGAGGCCAATGAGGTGTAAGCATTCAGGTCAACTGAAACTGAGACCTTTTGAGAATCGGGACAGAGCTGGTGTGTTGTAGTGATTTCCATGATACTGGGTACAGCCTGTGCTGAAGCCAGCATATTGCCGGTTAATTGACTGGGGTGGGTAATGGTAGTCCCATCAATGTAGAGCTCAGGAACACCACTGACCGAGTAAAATCCCTGCCTGTTTTGTCCTTCAATAGTAAAATATGGATCGCCATTACCGGGCCAGCTCATGGGATATTTCAAGAGGGCGTGAGTTCCGGGATAAGCATTGAGTGTATCATGCAAGTCAATATTTGCCTGTACATCGGGCGCACCGGAAGAGCTAACAAAATCTTCTAACAAAACCACCCTGGTAGCCAGGTTTGCAGGAATATTAATGGTTAAATAGGCATGATCGTTTGCCGGTCCCAAATCGGTATTTCCATTCAGGTTGCTGGCCCATAGATCGACCAGGTAAACCCCGGGTGAAGGTGGATTCCAATGCGTGGCATGGCTGAGTAAATAAGCTGAATTTGGTTGCCACGAAATATTCGAGACCGTGACGGAATTAACCCCTCCTCCATTTACAGTGTAGTTAAGGGTTAATGAATTGACTGCCTGGCTCCCCAGGTTTCTGAACTCTCCTGAAATAATGAACGGAGCCTGGGCGAAAGCCAAAGTAGAGGGTGTTGTAATGGCGGTGCATTCCACATCCCATGCCGCAGGCTGATAGACTTCCACATCATCAATAAACCAGTAGTAATCCCACTGGCCTTTGTAATTCCATTTAATATAAACCGTATTTTGTCCGGCTGCTATTGATGAAATATCAATCAGTACTTCATTGGGATTTGGTGTTCCAGCGGACTGGGCCAAGCCAGTTCCCGTGGTATGCACAAGTATCCAGTTGGTGGCATCAATACTGATGTAAACCCTGGCAGTATCCAACTGCCATTTCCGGAAATACTCCCAAAAACCAAGGGTTACATTGGTGAGCCCGGAACAATTGATGGCCGGTGAAAACAGGTCGGTATCCTCTTGTGTTCCTTGTGAACCGGTGTAATCGCTGTCAACACGTACATGGCCTGTGGATGCACCGACATGGGCAAACGTTTGGGGGTAATTGCCCTGTGCAGATGGGTTTGTACTAAATTCCCAGGCTACACTTGAACCAGAATTATTGGCTATAGTCCAACCACTGGGAATAGAGTTGCCGGTAAAATCTTCAAGGAAAACTTGTTGGGAAAAAGCAGCAAATGATACTAATGAGCAAAGCAGTAGGCTCCAGGACAAGGATTTGAGCATGATCTTGAATTCGGAATAAATGCTTGGCAAAGGTAATCACATTGCTTTACATCCAGCACACACGAGGCAGGTCTGGCGGGTTATTGAAGAGTAAATGCAAGGATGGGGCAGAAGTCCGCTCGCCCAACAAATCTTATTCCGGTCGGGTTCTGTCAATTCGCTCGAAAGTAAAAACTCCCATGGTAGCCACATCGTTGCCGTTCCAAAGTGGGCCGGACGAGATCTGGATAATTTCACCTTGTGGAGTTGTAACGGCATCACCTGAAGTATAGGTAGTTCCATCATCTGTTCCGGCATCATATACTCTCACCGGAGCCTCGTATTTGTCTATCCAACGTCCACCAAAATTAAGGTTGATGTTTTCACAAGCCACAAACCAATCGGGGCTTGGAGCCACCATAGAAACCAGGGAAACGTAAGTATGGGCAGAGTCGAGACCGATTAATACTTCGTTTGAAGTGCCGGGACTATCGAATGTTTCACCTTTTACCTGATCGCGGCCATTTCCTGATGCTATGATAGCTGCAATTTCTGCTTCTATGTTGGTAGTGCCACCGGTTTCAGCTACTTCCTGAATGCCGGCAGAAGCTGAAGTTCGTGTCTCAAAAAGACTCACATCCTCATTATGTGTGAGGCCAATGAAAGGCGACCAGTGCGCACCACCTGGAAAATCGGTTGGATGTGTAGAAGAACTCCACAAACCTTCGTAGGTTACCCGATAAATTACCTGGTAGTCCTGGAAGTCCTTTTTCTTGCACGACATGGAAAACAACAATACAAATGCGATTAGTGAAAGGGTAACCTGTTTCATAGAAATTTGGATTTGCGGCAAAGGTAAGGTTTTGGGGAAAAGTTGAGTGAGGAAGATGCCTACCTGCCAATCACCATTTTCCGGGTTTCTGATTGTAGATTTTGCTGTTCTAACCAATAAAGATAAATGCCAGATGGTAGCTCGCTAAGATTCAGACTGAGGTGGTTGCCCGAAGCTGAATTCAGCTCTTTGCAAATCAATTCATCGCCAAAAAGGTTGGAGATTTTCAAGTGTGCCGAACCCGATGAACCGGGAAGATTAAAATAGATGGCTGTTCTGCCGGAAACAGGGTTGGGAATGTTCTGTGAGAGATTGAGTCCGGTTTGAATTGACTGTTCACCGGAAATCACCGGTTGTACTGGAATGGCTCGTAATTCAATATCATCGAGATAAAAACCGTCTGTATAAACAGAATCGTTGTATTCACTTGTGAAACCAATCAATAATTCTGACTCGCCCAGGTAACCTGAAAGATCGATGACTTCATGGATCCATTCGCGCTGATAATTGTCATAAATCGGAAAATCGGTGTGTTGGAAGTTTCCGCCTGGAGTGCTGTAATGACCGCACAAGGGCTGCCAGAAATTTCCGCCATCGGTGCTCGCCACCACTTCGACATAGTCTATTCTTGTCTCCAACAACCACTTCGAACGGAAGGTTAATTCTGCATAGAGCATATCTTCCAGGTTGACAGCAAACTCCGACTTTAATCGCATGGTGTTGTACGCATAGGGTCTTGAAACATCGTAAGGTGAATCGGCAAAGACAGCATCGCCTTCAGGTAGAATTGTCTGCAAACCCCAATCACCTGAAACGTTCCATTGATTAAAATGAATGGCGCTATCTGCCAGCATGGTCCATGGGTTCCCAAAAACCTTTTGTATTGTATCGGTAGAAGTGTAAACTCCATTGTGCATGGTAACCAGAAAACTGATTTGCTGGCCTTGTTCCACATCAGGCTGCACAAAGAAATCGTAATGAAATGTTGTATCCGAATACTGATTCAAGAACAAGTAAATGGTGTCCTCAATTATGGTTGAGAAAGAATCTAATGATGAAAGGTGAACCTTGAAATTTCCAGTTGCTTGAAGACCTGTATGTTTCAATGATAGCTTCAATTCCTATTGATAGCTTTCAACGATGTTCGATCCAACCTCTGAAAGCGTACCTTGATTCAGGGCTGCAGAGATCATCCATAAATTCTGAAAGACCTGTTGCTTACAAATATTCTCTATGGCATTGGCCGGTGGCCAGAAACCCCAATGCCCCGGCCCAACTTCAGGCGTAAAAGAAAAGATAGGATCCTTGGCTGATGTGTCGCCATACATCCAGTCATCGCTGCTGCCATTCACGATATAGCCTACGGTTTGATCTCCGGTTCCGAAGGTGTAGTGATTGTGCCGAGTCATCAGTTTTCCTTGTTGGAAAAAGAAATTGGAATCGGCTGTCTGAGTTGATTTTTCATATCCAAAAGGATAGATCAGCAACTCGCCATAGGCGTGGTAGTTAAAGGCCAGTTTGAAATCGTGGTGGTTGCAAAAGTTTCGCATCATCTGCGTTTCGGGCTCAGAAAAAGCCGAATCACCACGATAAACATTCGAGGAAGTAGTGCTCGAAGAACCATTGTTATCATAAGCCCAGAAGTAGCCATAATTCCGGTTTAAGTCCACTCCGAAAGTGCCATCGCCATTGTCTCTTCTGTTTTTACGCCACAAGCCGCCACCGTTGGGTTCGGTGGTTTCGTTGTAGATGTATCCATCAGGATTTACACAGGGCACAAAGTACATTTCGGTTTCATTCACCAGGGCAGTCACCTGTTCATCAATACCATAATTTTCCAACAGATAATACATGAAGAAAATGAGTTGCGAAAGGCTGGCCGGTTCGCGGGCATGATGTAGCGCGTTGAGCAGAACTTCGGGTTCGCTTTCTTCAACATTTGGGTTATCCGAAATTTTTAAATGCCAGATTGATCGACCCTCCCATGTGGTTATCGTGTCGATGGGTTGACGTGCTGAAATGAGGTCAGGAAATTTTGAAGCCATCGTATCCAGATGTGCCAGCATTTCAGTATAGGTGAAGTAACCGGCCATACTTCCCAGTGAAAAATTGGTGGGTGTTTGGAAATCGGTTCTAATTGAATTGCAGTTTTGAAATACTTCTGAATCACGAAGATTGGAGAATTGAACCAGTGCTTGCTGCTCGCGATAGTATTTGGTTACATCTTCAATATCAACCCGAAATGGAATGCCGGCATTTTCCAACCAGGCTATTTCCTGTGAAGAAAAATCTGAAGTGTAAGATTGAATGGGGATGAACTCACCATGATCTACCGCAATTCCCAGGGCAGCAATTTCCTTTAGAGTGTGGTTGGAAAGATCTACGGTAACTCGCGAGTAAGAATGATTTTGAGCAGCAGCGAAGAGGCAAGTCAAAACGAAAACTGCAATCAGGAATGAAACCAGGATAGATTGATAAACTCCGATAGAAACACACTTTTCCTTTTTGCAAACGGGCATAAACTGCACTTTCAATTGGCGTAAAGATACAGGAATGGCCTGAACCGCAAACAGGGTCTTATTCTTCAGATCGTGTTCTGGAGAAGCTTAATCCGAATGACTTGAAGTAACTGAAAATGATCATTGCCAAACTGGGAACCCCAACCCAAAGCAGTCTGTCTTTTGGCAGGCTGCTTTTTTATTGCCTCCAAATTGTGGCTTGTAGATAGATGGTTAACGAGTGGTATAGAAGACCGGAGAGTTGTAAAAGATTTACAAAAAGGCTACGAAAAAAGCTACGAAAAGGAACTTTTCCGTATGATCAATATCACAATCCCCCCTGATGGCAGTCAGTTTGAACAATCCACAAAGCCGGCACCTTTGCTGTGAAAAATTTCACTGTCATAAACCACTAATCAATGAAGAAATTAACAATCGTTTTGCTCATGCTTTGTTCTGGTCTTATCCTGTTTAACGGCTGCGAGAGCTCAAGTGAACAATCCTCCCAAACCAAAAGTGAGGAACCGGCAAAAACTACAACAGGAGACGAAATTGTGCTTACGGATGCTGAAATGGAACAGGCCTCCTCCATTTATTTTAACACTTGTGCGGGATGTCATGGAACATCACGTAATGGAGCAACGGGTCCATCACTTTTACCAGACAAAAGGACCAAGATGCTGACCACGGCAGGTCTTAAGGCATTCATTACAAATGGTACACCAGGTGGTATGCCCGATTGGGGTAAACAAGGGGTGTTATCAGAAGATGAAATTGATCTCCTGGCACGATTCCTTCAGGTTGATCCACCTCCAATTCCGGAATTCACTTTGTCGGATATGAAAGCCAAGTGGAAAGTGATTGTTCCAGAAGCAGATCGTCCAACAAAACCAGAACACGATCGTAACTGGCAGAATTTCTTCGGTGTAGTTCTAAGGGATGCCGGTCAGATTGCAATTATCGATGGTGACACAAAAGAGAAGATCAGTATTGCTGAAACTGGTTTTGCTGTTCACATTCTACGTTCTTCTGCTTCTGGACGTTATTTCTACTCAATTGGCCGAGATGGTAAAATCACCTTGATTGATACCTGGATGAAAGTACCATCTGTGGTTGCTGAAAGTAAAGCCTCTTTCGATGCACGTTCTGTTGAAGTTTCAAAGTATAAGGATCTTGCCGACAAATACCTCATTGTGGGTGGTTATACGCCATCGCATTATGTTGTGTTTGACGCTATGACACTTGAACCACTAAAGGTTGTTGGTACTTCTGGCAAAGTTCTCGGTGAAGGAGAATTCCTGGAAGAAGCGAGGGTTGCAGCTATTGTAGCTTCTCACAAAGATCCGCTTTGGGTTGTAAATGTTAAAGAGACCGGAATGGTTTGGCTCGTTGACTACAGCGATCTTAGTAAGATTGAAGAAAACACCACCAAAATTCCTGCTGCCCAATTCCTACATGATGGTGGATGGGATATTACAGGTCAATATTTCCTGGTTGCGGCTAACGCCAGTAACAAAATGGTTGTAATTGATGTTGACAATAAAAAACTGGAAACCATCATCGAAACCGGAATCAAACCACACCCTGGCAGGGGAGCTAATGTTAACAATAAGAAACATGGCAACCTGTGGGTAACCGGTCATCTGGGTGAAAACAAGATTACCTTCATTTCAACTAAAGCCGGTCCAAAGCAGTGGAGTGTTGTGAAAGACCTGGAATTACCTGGTTCAGGAGGTGGAAACCTTTTCGTAAAAACTCACCCAAATTCAAACCACTTGTGGGCTGACAGGCCTTTGAACAATGATGAGAAATTGCAACGTTCAATCTTTGTAATTGACAATCAAACGCTTGAAGTGATTAAGACTATTGAAGTTCCATCGCAGTATGTAGGACGTGCAGTACACATGGAATACAACAAAGCTGGTGATGAGGTTTGGATATCCGTTTGGGGTAAAATGGATAAACCTGCTGAAAATGCCATCCTGGTTTATGACGACAAAACAATGGAACTCAAGAATGAGATTACGGGCGATTGGGTAATTACCCCAACGGGTAAGTTCAACGCATATAACACAATGAGAGACATTTATTAGTCTTGAATTAAAAAAAAAATTAGTGTATTCATAGAGTAATTTACCAAGGGAGAATTTCGGTTCTCCCTTGGTGTCTCAAAAGTCATTAGACAATAAACTAATCGCACACTTAACCATCATTATGAAACCACTGAACTTGTTATCTCTCGTTTTTGCGATGATCGCTGCACAATCGATAGCACAGGAATCGTATAAAACCGATACCACCAAAACACACCAACTCACTGGTGTTGTAATTACGGCACAGCATTCACCACAGTCTGCCAAATCCTCGGTTTACCAAATCAAAACAATTACCAATGATCAATTGCGGTCGCAGGGTGCTACCAATCTTCGTGAATTGCTGTTTCACGAAATGAATATGGATCTTCAGCAAAAATCCGTTTTCGGAACCAGTCTCGATATCCTGGGAATCTCCAAGGAGAATGTTAAGATTTTGATAGATGGCGTACCGGTAATCGGGAGGCTTAACGGGGTTATCGACCTCACCCAAATTCAACTCAGCAACATTGAGAAAGTAGAAATTATAGAGGGACCCACATCTGTATTTTACGGAAGTGATGCCATTGCCGGAACAGTAAATCTCATCACCAAAAAAGCCTCCACAAATGGTGTGGAAGGAACCATAAATACATATCTCGAATCAATCGGACAATATAACGTTGATGGAAGTATGGGATACTTCAAAGGTGATCATTCCGTGAAAGTTTCCGGAGGTGCCAATTACTTTAAAGGGTATTCGGAGACGGACACCCTTCGGAATCAAAGTTGGGAAAGCAGAGACTCAGTATTTCACAGACGGAAGCTATGCACACTATTTCAATAACCTGAAAGCGAGAATAGGCGGAAGATATTTCCAGGAAGAACTTCTAAAACTGGGAGAACCCGATACTACCAGCATGGCTGAAGATATCAGTTACAAAACAAGACGATGGAGCGCAGAAGCCGGACTGAATGGTGATTTCGGAAAAAGAAACTATATCGATATCACGTTATCCTACCTCGACTATAACCGTAGAAACAACACCTACAATACCAATGTGAATAGTGAATTGCAGGAGTTGACCGATAAAGCATCGGATCATGACACTACCAAATTCAATTCATGGTTCTTCAAAGGGCAATACAATAAAAGAACAAACAACTCAAAGCTAAGTGTAGCGGTAGGTTCAGAGATCAATATCGAAAGTACAGCGGGTAGTAGAATCAAGGACAAGGAACAGGATATCCAGGATTATGCAGTTTTCGGAAGCCTGAAATATGTTCCGATTGACTGGTTTGCCATACAACCAGGCCTGCGGTGGTCGTACAACAGCAGGTACACCGGCCCAGTTTCACCAGCAGTAAATTTGAAGTTTGACCTAGGCAGTAGCGCATACATCAGGGCATCTTATGCAAAGGGATTTCGGGCACCCAGCCTGAAGGAATTATTCCTCGACTTCTATATGCATGCCGGACCGTTTACCTACCACATCACTGGGAATGAAGACCTGAAAGCAGAGCGTTCACACAGTGTGAATGTTTCTTATGACCACGCTATAAATCTGGGTGAAAAGCAAGTTCTTGAGTTGGAAGCTTCTGGGTTTTACAACAAAATGAGTAACCTGATTGCATTGAGCGAATTGGTGGACTATAACCGCCATTACATCAACGTTAACAACTACGAAACCCACGGAGGTAAGCTTTCGCTGAATTACAAACCAATCAAACAAATAAGTATAAGCGCTGGTGGATCGGTTACCGGTAGGTTTAACAGTCATTCTGAAAACTACTCAGTTGATAAATTCACCTATACTACCGATCTGGTTGGGCAAGCAAAGTATTGCATGATTAAACACAAATTGAGTTTTGCTTTTTACTACAAGTATTTCGGAGATCGACCGGGATTTGTAGTTGACAGAAGAACCAGGGAAATTGAGCAAACCACGGTTGATGCCGTGCATCTGCTTGATTTCAATGTTTCGAAAAGTTTTGCCAACAACCTTTTGAAAATTAGCGGTGGTGCTAAAAACCTGATGAATGTGAAAAGTGTTAGCACTGTTGGTAAACAAACAGGGGAAGCTCACTCAACCAGCCTTTTCCTCTGGGGTAGATCTTTCTACCTGGGTCTTCAACTTAACCTGAATAAAAACATAGGCAAAGGGCATAAGAAAGACGCTTGAGTTGCGCTTTAAAGCAGCTGAGATTATTGGTATGCTGCGCTTTCTACCTATTTGTGGGCTGTACCAATAACCACTCTTCGGGTACATCAAAGAACATTGCCTTGCATGATGGAAAGATTGTGAATGCCTCATATTTCGAGCGCATTCCATTGGCCGAAAAAGTGATTCTTTCCAGTTATCTCATTGCGTTTGGAAACGAATGTGGCAGTAGTAACAAGGAACGATTGAAATGTGTGGTACTCAAAGAACTGGGTATCGAGGATGAGTGTTCTTTAGAATTAATGATCCCAAGTTTGAAAACATTGTTTTTGGATACTATGTTTTATTAACTCAGTTGATGAACGGGTTCGAGAAAAAAACTGGAAGGTATAAATGCCTTAAACCAAAGGCTATCTGTTGCAGATGGAAATTGATTCAGGGGCAAAGCCCCGTGTAAGTTGTTGTCTCTAATCTTTTTGTCCTGTTGTGTTTGTGGTGATTTGAGGCAAGAAATATCAAATCCATACCTTCGGGTAAATGAAAACCTACGACTATGTAATCATCGGTTCGGGTTTTGGGGGTAGTGTTTCAGCCTTGAGGCTTACCGAAAAAGGCTACGATGTTGCCGTTTTGGAGAAAGGTAAAAGGTTTACCGATAAAGATTTTCCCAAGACCAACCGAAATCCGAGAACCTATTTGTGGATGCCCAAACTGAAGTTTTTTGGTCCGCAGAATATGGCCTTCTTCCGTGAAAGTTTTGTGCTCGGAGGGGTAGGGGTTGGGGGGGGATCATTGATCTACGCCAATACACACATGATTCCCCAGGATGAGTTTTTCAATAACCCCGTTTGGGCAGGGTTGAATGATTGGAAAACCGCACTTGCTCCCTATTACGATAAAGCAAAGTTTATGCTGGGCACCACGCCTGTTACCAGGTTCTGTTACGAAGATCATGTATTGAAGAAAGTTGCTGCCGATATGGGCCGTGAAGAAACCTGGCAGGGCGTGAATGTTGGTGTCTATTACGGTGACTTGGAAACCGAAACAGATCCTTATTTCAACGGATTGGGTCCGAAGCGAAAAGGATGTAAAGAGTGTGCAGGCTGTATGCTTGGCTGCCGGTATAATGCCAAGAATACATTAGATAAGAATTACCTCTGGTTTGCCGAAAAGTTTGGAGCCCAAGTGTTTCCCGAAACATTGGTCACCAGGATTGAATTCAACGATGGAATTTATACGATCCATACCCGCAAAAGCACTTCATGGGGAAAGAAAGATGTACGAGTCTTTCGTGCGAAAAACCTTGTGGTGAGCGGGGGTGTATTGGGCACCATGGATTTGCTATTGCGCCAGAAACATCAACACAAAACCCTGGCTGGTCTTTCTGATAAGCTCGGCCAGAACATACGAACCAACAGCAAGTCGATCTGCGGGGTGTCGCTATCCAAAGAACGTTTGAACAACGGGGTGGCCATCACTTCCATTTTTGCTCCGGATGACAAATCGCATATTGAAATAGTGAAGTATCCCGACTATGGAGATGGGATGAAACTTTTTGCCACGCTGCTTACCGGTAAGGGGCCTTTCAGGGGGATGAAACTCTTTGGAAATCTCATTACACATCCCTTGAAAGTGCTGAAGTTATTGTTCAATCAAAAATGGGCTCAAAACTCCATGCTCATCATGGTAATGCAGGTGATTGATAGTGCCATGGAGATGAAGATCAAACGGTTCCCATGGACAAGAATTACCCTGACGAACCAGGGAAAACAAAGCGTTCCTGTTTACAATGAAATTGCACAGGAAGTGACAAAACGTTATGCCACGGAAGTAGGTGGCGAGCCTGCTAATTCAATTACAGAAGTGTTGTTCAATATGTCCACTGGCGACCACATAATGGGAGGATGCCCCATGGGAGAAACAGTGAAAGAGGGTGTGGTCAACAAACGATTTGAAGTGTTTGGATACCCGGGAATGTATATCCTTGATGGCTCGGTTATCCCTTGTAACCTGGGGGTTAATCCAAGCTTGACGATCACTTCACTGGCTGAATATGCAATGGATCAAATACCTGATAAGCCTGGAAATACACAGCAAAAACTGGAAGCATTAATGGCTTCAGGATAAACTTCAAGGCTTCATGTCAACAAGATGGGAATAACAGAGAAATCCTGATTTGCCTGAAAAGGAACAACTAGTTCAAACGGAATTTGTGCTTCATAGTATCCTGATGGATGTAGTTCCAACAGTTACAAATAGGCAGGATATGGCGAAAAGAACCAGTCCTATAAAACTTTTTTAAGTTAGCGGCAGCAAGCACAATTACAAGAAGTAAAACACCTCAGCTGCTGTAAGAATCCTCTATGAGCAAAACTGTCTTGATAACCGGGTCTAGTGGATACGTTGGCCACTTGACCATTGAAGAACTTCGAAGTCAGAAGCTGGGCCTGTATAACATCATTGCACTGGATGTAAGAGATGCACCAGCGGAAAACCGCCATCCGGATGTTACTTACATCACAGGAGACATCAGATCGAAAGAACTTGTTGAAATTGTAAAGAAGTATGGGGTTGAAACGGTAGTACACCTTGCTTCAATCGTGACACCGGGTGATAAAAGCAACCGTGAATTTGAGTATTCCGTGGATGTGTTAGGTACTGAGAACGTACTCAATGCGTGCAAGCAAAACAATGTCCAAAAGCTTATTGTGACCAGCAGTGGAGCCGCCTATGGTTACTATGCCGACAATCCCGAATTAATTCAAGAAGACCATGACTTAAGAGGAAACGAGGAATTTGCTTATGCTCATCATAAGAAACTGGTGGAGCACATGCTGCTCAAAATCAGGAAGAGTCATCCCGATTTAAAACAATTGGTGCTTAGGCCTGGAGTTGTGTTGGGTGCATCAACCAATAATCAGATCACAGATTTATTCGAGAAGCCTTTCGTGGTGGGAGTTAGCGGTTCTGACATTCCCTTTGTTTTCATTTGGGAAATGGACGTGGTTAAAATCATTGTGAAAGGAATAACAGAAGAAAACGAAGGCGTTTACAACCTGGCTGGAGACGGATGCCTCACGATGCGTCAAATAGCCCAAAAACTTGGTAAACCTTATTTGAATATTCCCCCAACAATTTTCAGGGCAATATTGTCAATGTTGAAGCAATTTGGATTGACCCAATATGGTCCTGAACAGTTGGACTTCCTACGTTATAGACCAGTGCTTTCGAATGAAAATCTAAAGGCCAAATTTGGATATACCCCGACTTATACCAGCACCGAAGTTTTTGATCTCTATCTGAATTCGAGGGTGTAACTTCGCCCAACATTTAACCACAGAAAACAAACAACCATGACTGGAGGAGAGGCTATCGCCCGGATGTTAAAGAATGAAGGCGTCACTACCGTATTCGGTATCATTGACGGAACCTATTTTGGACTATATTCCAACCTTTCGAAATACGGAATTGAGCTGGTTACCCCAAGGCACGAAACCAGCTGCGTGCACATGGCAGGTGCATACGCACGAGTTACAGGAAAACTGGGTGTTTGCCTGGCCAGTAATGGTCCTGGAGCAGCAAATGCATTGCCAGGAGTAGCCGTTGAAAATACCGAAGGAAACCGCGTTCTGTTAATCACAAGTTCCAGGAGAAATCCTATTATTTATCCCGATAGGGGTGGGTCATACCAGTGTTTTGATCAGACGGGTGTGATAGGGAAAATGTCAAAATACAGTGAGCCTGTCAGAATACCGGAGCGGATTCCTGAAATCATGAAACAGGCCTTCAGGGTCAGTTTCAGCGGTAGGCCGGGAGTGGTACATGTGGATGTGCCAGAGAACTACATGAATGGCAAAGTGAAATTCAACGATAGTGTGTTTGCTGCACCAGCCAGGTATCGGAGAACAACCCCAGTAAGTGCCTCATCTCAGCAGGTTCAGCAGGCCGCTAAAATGCTGATGGAAGCCGAATTTCCAGTGATTCATGCTGGCAGCGGGATACTACATGCCTGGGCGTTCGATGAATTGGAGACTGTGGCCAATCTATTGCATGCCCCTGTTACCACAAGTTGGGGAGCAAGGGGGGCAGTTTGTGAAGACAATGACCTTTCGGTTCCCATGATCTATGTTGAGCTGAACAATAAGATCAGGAAGGATGCGGATCTGATCCTTACATTGGGTTCAAGAATGAGCGAAACCGACTGGTGGGGGAAAATGCCAAATTGGGGTGATCCTTCATCACAGAAAATGATACAAGTTGACGTAGACGATAATTTCCTGGGTCGACACAAACCTGTTGACCTGGCGATATTGGCAGATGTAAAGACATTCCTTTCCGACTTGGGTGATGTACTGAAACAAAACGCAGACAAGATCAATATTGATTCCCGAAAATCGAAGTTCAGTGAGTATCTGAAAGCAAGGGATAAGCAACGGGCCAAGCTTGATAAACACCTGGCTGATCTTTCCGCTCCCATGGTTACCGCTCATGTTGCTACCGCCTGCAAAAAAGTTTTCGATAGTGACGCTATCGCTGTTTTTGATGGAGGGAATACGGCTGTCTGGGGGCAGTTCTTCTACAAATGCACGAATCCAGGGTCGGGAATTTCCACACCAAAGATGGGTATGTTGGGTGCTGGCGTGAGCCAGGCACTTGGAGCTGCTGCCGCGTATCCCGACCGGCAAGTCTATTGCATTATTGGTGATGGAGCAATGGGTTTCCACCCCCAGGAAGTAGAGACCGCCATCAGAAACAATTATAAGGTGGTTTACCTGGTGGCGGCTGATAAACAATGGGGAATGGTAAAGATTAACCAGCAGTTTGCACTGAAACCAATTAAAACCATGATCAAAAAATCGTTGGATGAATCGGAAACCATCAACGCAGACCTTGGCGAAATAGCATGGGATAAATTAGCCGAAAGTATGGGTGCCCATGGCGAACGGGTGGCAGACCCCAAGGAACTGGAACCTGCCCTGAAAAGATGTCTTGATTCCGGGCGATGCTCGATAGTGCATGTAGATGTAGATCCGGTGAAGCACATGTGGGCTCCAGCTTTATTGCATTTCAAAAAAATGCACGAAGAACCTAAAGGGTAATAGTAAGCCTGTTCACTTCGTCATGACTTTCCAGTGCCAATTGGATCTTTTTTCATGAACCATTTATAGACACCTCGCGGAAGGTGATACAACACCCTTGATATAATGCGCATGGGAAAGGGGAAGATGTAGAATCCCTTTTTCTTCAGAATTGCCTTGTAGATATTCATGGTGGCATCTTCCAGCGACATTTTAAAGGGCATGGCGTGTTTGTTATCCCTGGTTAATGGAGAATCTATGAAACCGGGAGCTACCGTAGTGACATGGATTCCGAAATGATATAAATCAATCTCGAGCGATTCGCAAAGATTGATGACAGCCGATTTGGATGCACCATATGCCGCAGTACCGGGTAAGCCAATCGTTCCTGCAATGGAGGCGAGTGCTACCAATTGTCCATTGCCTTGTTCTTTCATGATCTCGATGGCAGGTTCAAACGTATTCAGCACACCTATAACGTTAACATCAATTACTTTCCTGGCACGGTCAAAATCAGGGATCTTGGTCTTGATATGATTAATGCCGGCATTGGCCACTACAATATCAAGGCTTCCACATTTATCATGAAATGCATGGATGCAATTGGACAAAGTGGATTGATCGGTAACATCGGCCTTGAAGTAGCTGATCTCCGCTGGGATTTGACCTGCCACCTGTTCTGGTGTTTCGAAGGAACAAACCCCTACATGGTGCCCATCGGCCAGGAATAAACCTGCCAACTCTAATCCAATTCCTGATGTCCCTCCGGTGATGAAAACATTCATAGTGATCTCCAAAAATAAATAGAAAGTGAATTGAAATCATCTATGCTATTAATTGCTGGATGGACGAACAGAAACAAGCACAAGGCCCAACAAGGAGGGCAACAGAGCTATGGATTGGGATAGACCTAACACTTAGAATAAATCATGCAAAACCCAAGGAGAGCCTGTTGCCTTATCCCAGTAAGTCTCGCAAGCCATTGCAAGTCCCTTTGATGATACATGGATATTAACCCAACTTGCCCCCCCCAGCAAAGAAAAACACCTAAATTTCACACTTTCTCAGTCTGAAACCCTTGAAAAATGGGGATTGTAATTTCAAATTTAATTTGTAGTGATG
>PVBE011599570.1_pt1 | contig 19068 bp, 19 predicted proteins | sample 1631181 | NCBI WGS metagenome assembly PVBE01 (sample SAMN08397723, study PRJNA350692) | Marine metagenome, whole genome shotgun sequencing project. | isolation source: water | place: Pacific Ocean | collected 2012-04 | reverse complement strand
TTTCGGTCTGCGTCTCGTTGCGCAAGAGCAGCGGCCGTCCGCGATTGATCGCCAATGCCAGATCGATATCTCCATCGCCGTCAAAGTCCGCCGCCGCCAGGCCCCGCGCCCAATGGCTGGCGGCGGCAGTCTGGCCGGCGCCAGACGCCACATCATGAAAACGGAGGCCGTCATTCCAAAAGAGGAAGAGCGGCTCTGCGATCAGTTGCGTCGGGTCGTTCGCATGCTCCTGCGTGCTGCCATTCGCCACCGCAATGTCGAAGCGGCCATCGAGATCCAGATCCACCACCGCGCTCCCCCAGCCCACGCGGTCGATGGAGATCTCTCCCAACTGAAGCTGCCGGATCCGGTCACGATACTCGAGGCCCAGCCCATCCGGGCGAAAGCTCTGGTAGAAGGCGTTTTCCTGCGCGATCCAATGCGTGATGAAGAGATCGGGCAGGCCGTCCGGCTCGCCCAGAATGCCGCCCAGTTCTACCACCGAGATGCCCATCGAGCCCCTGGAGTCCGCCGTCCCGGTGAGGGAGGAGAGATCGGCGAAGGCCGGCCGCAGCGCCTCGCCCGCTTCGCCCGCCAGGTTGCGGTAGAGGCGATTGCTCGAGACGTCATTATTCACATAGAGATCCAGCCAGCCGTCGCCGTCGAGATCGACGAAGCTGGCGGCCATGCTGCGGCCACGCGGGTTGTCGACACCCGCCGACACCGCGATCTCCTCGAAGCGGCCATCGCCCAGGTTGCGGTAGAGGCGATTGGGCTGGGGATCAAAGCCGCTGGGGTTGAGGGTGAAAGGGATGGCGTAGGCCCCTGCGATGGTTTCGAGCTGCGATGTTCGCTGCTCCGCATCCATTCCGTCGTCGTCGTATTGTACGTAGTTGCAGACGTAGAGATCGAGCCAACCGTCGCGGTCGAAGTCCCCCCAGGCCGCTCCGAGGGACCAGAGTGGATCCGCGACGCCCGCCTGCTCGGCCACTTCCTCGAAACGACCCTCGCCCTGATTGCGGTAAAGGCGATTCTTGCCGTGATTCGTGACGTAAAGATCCATGTCGCCATCGGCGTCGTAGTCGGCGAAACTCGCCCCCATTCCGACGCCTTCCGCATCCGCGACACCCGCCGAAAGAGTTACGTCGACGAACCTGCCCCCCTCATTGCGAAAGAGTCGATTCGCCGCCTCCGGCAGTGGAGAGCGATCTCTTATATTCTTCGTGCCGGGCATATTGACCAGGTAGAGATCCCAATCCCCGTCGCCGTCATAATCGCCCCAGGCCAGCCCCGAGCCCGTATCCTCTGGCAGAGCCCGGCTGCGCGGCCCGGGTCCGTGCTGCATCTCGATGCCCGCCATGCTCGCTACTTCGTCGAAGCGAATCGCTGGCAGTACGATGTTCTCGGAGGTCTTGAATGCACTGGTCACATCCGCTCGCGGATCCGCCAGGTCGGTCTCGCGTTTGCCCTGCAGCCAGAGGGCAAACGCGAGGAGGAGTGCAACTCCCAATCCGGTCGAGAGGAGAGTGATCCAGATGCCGCGCGTGTGGCGTGAGCTTCTGCGGCGTGCGGGCGGGCTCATGGCGTATCGGTTCTCGGAGTTTCGTCGATGTCGAGCATTGCGAGTCCGTCTTGAATCTGGATCGTCTTGACCTGCTGATCGTGCGTCAGGGTCGCCTGGTAGACGCCACTCTCGCGCTCCATATCGGGCACCACGAGGTCGAGAAATTCCTGGCGATAGCGCCGAAAATTGAGCTCTGCGTGGAGTGTCAGCGGTCCATCAGCAACCGCCGGGGCCGTGAAGCGATAGATCTGATTGTCCGAGTAGCGCGGGAAGATGGTGCGCCCGCCCTTGCCGCCCGCCTTCTTCCACAACTCGTGCTTCACCAGCGGGCGGCCTTCGGCATCCAGTGGCTGCGCCTCCAAAACCAGCGTCCCACTATCCCTCGGGTTGCCTACCTCGTGGATCTTCCCGGGGCTGTCGGTGATGGCCCGGCTCTCCGGATCGATGCCTCCCCACTCCGCGAGCACGGCGCCATCAGCGTTGCGCACGCTTAGATGCACCCAGGAGCGCACGAAGTCGAGGGGCCCGGTCGTGAAGTTGTGGCCCGCCTTGCGGTTCGTCACCACCACGCGCACGCTCGTCTTCTCACCCGGCCAAACGCTATCGGGGCCCAGAATCTTCAGCGAGGCGACCGGTCCCTCGGGCCAGCGATCGGCGATCTCCGGAATGATCGTTTCGCCGCGAATCCACTCTTCGGTGAGCTTCACATGCTGCTGCCAATTCTCCAACTTCAGCACCTCGGGCATGAAGCTATTGGTCGCGATGGTGCCGTGGTGTCGATGGGAGCCGTCATCGGCAGAGCGGCGCGCGTCCCCGACCTCTCCGCGCCCGGGATCGTGCGAGTTCTGCACCAGGCGCATATGACAATCACGGCAGGAGAGGTCCTCCTCGGGATCATCGGAATGCCAGTGGCTTTCGCGCCACTCATCGAATTGATTCTGGCTGGGGCTGAGACCGAAGCGATTCAGGGCTTCGGGAATGAACTGCTTGTGGCAGGCGCCGCAGAACTCGGGCGTCCTCAGCAGGTTGCGGTCGTAATCCTCCAGATGCTGGCGCGGGTAGGCGCGGATCAGGAAGTCCGAGATAAATTTGCTTGTGCCCTGACTCGACTCCCCGATGTACTTATCGGGAGGCGTGAGCACGTAGTCGCCGTTGCCGCGCTGGTCCACCTTGGAGATCGAATGGCAGACCGCACAGGAGGCTCCCTCCCGCGCGCCGGGAGCCTCCAGGCCGCTGTGGGCAATGTCCTTGGCACCGGCAAAAAGAGAGATGGGGTCGTGACAACCCGCGCAATAGCGCGTCTCGGCCACGTCGCGATCCTTCGCAAAGGCGAGTTGGACCTCTTGGAAGGGAGGATTCATCGCCGAGAAGCGGTGGGCGCTGGGCTGCCACTCGGCCAGAATCTGCTCGTGGCAGCCGGCACTGCCACACGATTCGGAGTGGGAGATGACCTCCGGATCCACCAGCATGCCACTGGCGGTACGGGCATAGGTGGGGGCGAAGGGGCTGCCGCGATACTCGTCGAATTGCTCCAAATACCCCGAGAGGCTGTAGCCCTCGGGCAGGGGCAGATCGACCGGGCGCTGCGGCCATGCCAGGGCGCCGAGAAAGATCAACAGGGCCGTCGCCGACACCCATGCCGCCGTCTGCATCGAAAAGCGGCGCGCTGCCGCGGCCAATTCGGGCTGCCGACTCAGGGCGTGCCCGCGCCGGGAAAAAGCCATTAGCAGATGTACGACGAGCAGCACGCAGGCGGCGGTTCCCGTGATCAGATGGATCAGATCCCAATTCTCCGAGCGCTTCGGCCCCAGGGCAGCCTGCCAGGTGAGAAATCCGCCGCTCATGATGCAGAGCAGCAATAGCAGCAGCAAGAGGTAGCCGAGGAGCAGCACCACCGTTTGCTTCTGCCGGAACCAGGTCAGCAGGTGCCCGATCGCGTAGTGGAAAAAAGGAAGCAGCAGCAAAAGACCGAGCACGCTATGTGCAAGCACCTGGAGCTGCGATACCAGCGAGAATGGGGCGAGGTAGATCCATAGCCCGCTCAGGGACTCGATGATCAGAACGGCGACGACGAAGATCGTCAGCGGTGACGCCCAACCCTGGATGGCGAGATCATTGCCACCCCCAGCAGCCTCGCGTTCTCGTTCCACCCCCCATGCCTCCGCGCGTCGGTTGCCATAACCGCTCGGGGTGCCGATGTCAGCGCGACCTCATGCCACACCGATCCACTACCCGCTCAATCGACCCGCTTGTCCTCTATTCTTCCAGCCCCGTCGAAGGTGCGCAAGCGCAAGCGATTCGGATTCGAGGTCTGGCTCCGCATCCCGGGCGCATACCCGCGCCGCTGGACGACGGGCCACCGCCGGATTCTCGGCCCCAATCCGCGCGATGAAGAGCGCCCACTTTGACGCGTAGTCGAAGGCGGGCAGCGCCGTGACCCGCTCCAGGATGTTGCGGTCGAAATTTCAGCGGCCGAGGAGGGTGTTGGCGCTGAGGGTGCAGCTGCGGCCCGGATGGAGGAGATCTTCGTGGGGGATATCCGTGGAACTGCTGACCGCGCTGAAGAGGGGGAGGGCTTCTTCGATGAGTTCGATGTTGGCGTTGTCGAGGCCGGGGCCCAGAATCAGGGCGGGGGTCGCGGGGATGACCCCTTCGAATTCAACGGCGAGTTCCGAGGGCGGATCCCAGATCCGGCTGAAGTCGGCGGCACTCACGAGTTGGCATCGGCCTGGCCCGCGTCCCAGAAGCCCGTCGCGTTGAATCCGAAGTCCCGATATTCGTCGCCCACCGCCAACTCGTAACTCGGCAGGCTGTAGCGGACGATCATCGAAGTGATCTCCGCGCTGGAGTGGAGATGAAACCGATGAACGCGTCGACGTCGTAGTTTATATCGGCGGCGGTGGAGACCGAGCCCAGGGAGCCGCTCGCCGCGAAGGCCTCGAGGCTGAGCTCGAATTGGGGGTAGAGTTTCGAGTGATCTCTTCCGAACCAGATTCCCACCTGGGCGGTGGGCTGGGTGAAGGTCGGGGTCGGCGGAGCTCAGCGGTGAAGAAATGGAGTGGGCGAGGAAACTGGGCCGGGGCAGCTTCTCTTGCGGTGCGAGAGAGAAGAAGTTCGGTGCGGGAGAGATGAAGTCCGGCGCGAAGAGAAGCAGTCCGGCGCGAAGAGAAGAAGATGGGTGCATTCCGCCCTCTTCTTCCCGCTTCACGTTCCCGCTTCAGGATGAGCAAATCGTCTGCATGCACTCTGCCGCTGTATCCGGTGTCTATCCGGCGCGGCTCTGCTTGGCCTAAGTACTTGAACCAAAAGACACTCTGGCGGCGAGGGACGGGAATCGAACCCGCCTGGAACGTGGTGACACGCTCCACACCCGATTTGAAGTCGGGGCCGGGCACCAGCCGCGGAAACCTCGCCATCGGCGAAGTTAGCGTGTTTTATTTGCGAATTTAGAACACCGTGTCGACAGATCGATGTCGGGGAATGGCTATGGCCCTTCGGGCGTATCGGTGTAGTGTTGGGGATGTGGATACCTATTCGATTCACGATGCCGCGCGAATCTTGAAGGTTTCTCCGGCGCGCTTGCGCTACTGGGAGCGGACGGATCTCGTCGCCGCTCGGACGGATTCGGATTCGGAATCGGGAGCAGAATTCGAATTTCGGGATCTCGTCCACCTGAATGGAATCCTGTCGCTGCTCGACCAGGGGGTATCCCTGCGAAGAATTCGACGGAATGTCGAAGCGCTTCGGGAACATCTGCCCGAGATCGACGATCCCGTCGGATCTCTTCGCGTCTGGGCCGAAGGTTCGGAACGAGTGGTCATTCGGCATGGCGAAGACCTGATCGAGCCCGAGGGCCAGGCCGTTCTCGATTTCGGTTTCGAAAAAAGTCTTCGGGAGCGCAATGCGGAGTCGGAGGTCGATTCGATTCCGATCGCCCTGCCGACGGTCGCGGCAGAAGAATACTTCGAACGGGGCTGTCAATTGGACTCGGAGTCCGAGACCTTCGACGAGGCGATCGAATGCTATCTGAAGGCGATCGAGCTGGCTCCCGATTTCGCCGACTGTCATTGCAACCTGGGCGCGGTCTACTACAACGGCGGCCAAAAGGTCGCAGCGCGGCGATGTTTCGAGCGCTGCCTCGAAATCGACCACAAGCATGTGGAAGCGAATTTCAATCTCGCGAATCTCCTCGAGGAGGTGGGTTGCGATGAAATGGCCCTGCATCACTATCGCTGTGCGTTCATCGCGGACCCCCTCTATTCCGACCTCCACATCAACCTCGCCCTGCTCTACGAGAAGATGGGACAAGTGAACCAGGCCAGGCGGCATTGGAAACGCTACTTGCAATTGGATGCCGCGGGTTCCTGGGCTCAAGTCGCGAGGCGACGCCTGGAGGATAATCCGGGGCGCTGAGGGGAAGCCGACGCCCCCGCAGCAAGTCCAGCGCGGCCCGTAGCGGGCCTCAGTCTGAGCGCTCCTCCACGAACGCGGCGTAATCTTTCGCGGTCATCAGATCCTCGATGGCGTTGCTTTCGCCCGGGGAGAGCGCGATCAGCCAGCCCTCTCCATAGCAGTCGTCGTTGACGAGCTCGGGGGAATCCTCCAGGGATCCGTTGATCGCGACGACTTCGCCGCTGACGGGAGCGATGAGATCCGATACCGCTTTGACCGATTCGACGATTCCAAAGGCCTGCCCGGATGTGAGTTGGCTGCCCACCTCGGGCAATTCGACGTAGACGACATCGCCGAGTTGCTGCTGTGCGTAATCCGTGATCCCGACCCGGTAGAGATCGTCGCCGGCCGACGTGATCCACTCATCGTCGTGGCTATAGCGATTATTTTCAGGCACCTGGTGATCGGACAAGACGCGCTCCTCGTGCTCTTCCCCATTGGGATGTCGGAAATGTTCCGGTTCGGGTTTATCGGATGAATGGGGTTTCCACGACTCGCGCGCCGACGCGGCGCTCTCGGATCACGATCTGAATCGGGGTTCCGAGAGCCGAAAATTCGGGGGGAACGTATCCCAGGCCCACCGACTTTCCCAGGCTGGGCGAGGGAGCGCCCGAGGTCACGCGGCCCAACTCGCGCCCCTCGGATTCGATGGCGTGGTCGGCCCGGGCGACGCCGCGTTCCTCGAGTTCGAAGCCGATCAGACGACGGGAAAGGCCGCCACGGGCCCGGGCTTCGATGGCCTCGGCACCGATGAAATGGCCTTCTTCGCGCTTTACGAAGCGCTCCAATCCGGCCTCGAGGGGGGAGGTGCTCGCGTCGAGTTCATGGCCGTAGAGGGGCAGGGCGGCTTCCAGCCGCAGCGTATCCCGGGCGCCGAGTCCGGCCGGCACCAGGCCATGGGGCTCCCCGGCCACCATGGCGGCGTGATGGAAGTCAAGGCATGCGGAAGCGGGCAGGTAGATTTCGAAACCGTCCGCACCCGTGTAGCCCGTTCGGGAGATCAGAAGCTCGGTCGCGTCGAATGCGTATCGCGCGAAGCGGAAGCGCCCCAGGCTCGTCGGGGGTCCCGCTTCGGTCGGCGAGACGAGGGTGTCGAGAATCTTTCCGCTTTCCGGTCCCTGCAGGGCCAGCAATCCCGTTTCGGGGCTGCGATCCAGCACTCGGGCCCCGGAATTCGTATGGGTCTGGATCCAGTGGAGATCGCCGGCGATATTGGCGGCGTTGACGCAGAGAAAGAGGCGGTCTTCGGCTTCGCGATATACCGTCACGTCATCCACGCAGCCGCCCTCAGCGTTGCACATCAGTCCGTAGCGCACCTGTCCCGCCTTGAGGCTGGCGATGCGGCAGGTCAGGAGACGCTCCGCAGACTCGATCGCCTCGGGGCCTTCAAGGCGGATCTGTCCCATATGCGAGACGTCGAAGAGGCCAGCTCGTTCTCTCACGGCCCTGTGTTCGGCCTTGATCGAACTGAATTGGACCGGCATCGAGAAACCCGCGAAGTCCACCATTCGCCCACCGAGTTGCAGATGCTTCTCGTAGAGGGGGGTGCGCTGGAGTTCGCTCATTCGCGCCTGCGACTTTTGAAGGCGTGCAGGGTATTGCGCAGCAGCATGGTGATCGTCATGGGGCCGATTCCGCGTCGGGATGGGGTGATGAGTCCGGCGATGCCAAGAGCCGCCTCGAAATCCACATCCCCCACCAATTTTCCATCGACTTCGCTGACTCCCACGTCCATCACGGCGGCCCCCGATTTGATCCAATCGGCCTTCACCATGCGAGGCTGGCCGGCGGCGGCCACCAGGATGTCCGCCTTGCGACAGAGTTCTGGCAGATTCCGGGTGCGCGAATGGCACATGGTGACCGTCGCATTCCTCTGTTGCAGGAGCAGGGAGATCGGCTTGCCCACGATGTTGCTGCGGCCGATGACCACCGCGAAGGCTCCCTCGATGGGGATCTCGTAGCGATCCAGAACCGTCATGATGCCCAGGGGCGTGCATGAGATCAACTCGGCTGTGCCCGCGAGCAGGCGCCCCGCCGTCATGGGATGCAGGGCGTCGGCATCCTTGGCCGGGTCGATCGCCTCTGCGACCGCCGCGGCCGAGATCTGTCGGGGCAGGGGCAGCTGTACCAGGATTCCATCGATCTGATCGTCGGCATTCAATTCGTCGATCAGTCGCAATAATTCGTCTTGGCTGCTGGATTCCGGAAGCAGGTGCTCGACGGATGCCATGCCGATTCGCTCGCAGGCCCGCTGCTTGCCTTTGATATAGGATCGGCTCGCCGGATCGTCTCCCACCAGCACTACAGCCAGCCGCGGCTCTCTCTCACCGGTGGCAACGAGTTGGGCGATCTCGTCGGCGAGTTCGGCCCGGATCTCGTTGGCGAGGGCCAGGCCGTCCAGGATTCGTGTCTCGATCGGATCAATCGGATGTTGGGGACCTTGACTTTCGGACATCGAGGGGCTCCAGAGCGCTTCGCTTCCCGTGGCGAGGAGGTCGGAAAATCAGCTGGTATTCTTCTTCTGCTTCTTGGTTTTCGTAGAATCGGAACCGGTTTTCTTCTTCGGCTTCTCGTCGGACTTATCCGAGGATTTGCCCTCCGATGAAGTCGAATCCGAGGCAGTCGATTCGGTCTTTTCCTTTGAAGCATCGGATGCAGCGTCGGATGAAGCGTCGGATTTCTTGCTATCCCCGTAGCCATCCGCATACCAACCGCCGCCCTTCAGGACGAAGGAGCTGCGGGAGATGAGCTTCGTGACCTTGCGGCCTCGACATTTCGGGCAGGTCTTGACGGGTGGGTCGACGATTCGTTGCTCGCGCTCGAATTCATGGTCGCATTTCTCGCATTGGTACTCGTAAATCGGCATAGTGCTTCTCCGTTTCGGCGCGCGCCTTCGACGCTTCGACATCGATCCCGCACCGGCGGAAGTTTCCCCCCTGGGACTGCCAAGGTCCCGCATATGGGCCGCTGCTTTTTATCTCACTCGGGGCCCACTCGCCAGTGACCGAAGGCGGGTTTCGAGGTCTGCGGGGTCTCCCCGGACACGGACCCTCTTACGGCGGGAGCGGGATCCGGGATCGAGGTCGACCGTTCGTCGTGGCACCCCGAGAGCGCGTGCCAGAGCGGCCGTGCAGGCCGCATTGGCTCGGGAGTCGACGGGCGGGGCCTTGACCGAGACGCGGAGTGCGTCCCCGTGAAGGGGGCCCACACTCTCGCTTCGCGCCCCGGGTTTGACGTGGATCCAGAAGAGAATTCCGTCGGCGCTCGCTTCGACGCGCAGCCCCTGTCGATCGCTGGTCAAGGGATCCCGCGGCTCGCAGCGGGGATCTCCTCATGCTGCGGGAGAACGTCATTCCGCATCCGAAAGTTCCCTGGAGCGCTGGGTAGCGGCTTCTACTGCGGCCGCCACGATTCCGGGAAAGTCGGACTCGGCCAGGACCCCGAGGCCCGCAAGCGTAGTTCCCCCGGGCGAGGAAACCTGTTCGCGCAGGGCTTTTGGACCGCGTTCATCCTCGATCGCCAACTTCGCGGCACCGAAGACGGTCTGGGCGGCCAGGCGACCGGCTGCGTCCCGGGGCAAGCCCTGGCGGAGCCCGGCTTCCGTAAGCGCTTCGAGTAGCAGGAAGACATAGGCGGGGCCGCTGCCCGAGAGTCCCGTCACGGCGTCGAGATGTGTTTCGTCGGCGGTCAGCCACGTGATGCCCACCGCGTTGAAGAGAGCTTCGGCTACGAGGCGATCCGATTCACTGGCCCCTTCATTCGGACAGAGCGCGCTCGCGCCAGCTCCCACCAGGGCCGGAGTATTGGGCATCGCACGAATGATGCGCGCCCCTTCCGGCAGTGTGGAGGCCAAGCGCTCAATTCGGATCCCGGCCGCAATGGAGATCCAGAGTGGGCGGGCCAATCCGGCCTGACCAGCGAGATCCCTGAGAACCGTGGATATCGACGCGGGCTTGACGCAGAGCACCACCACATCGCTGGTTGCGACGAGGTCGCCATTCTTCGAGCCGGTGGCGATCCCCAATGCATCGCTGAATCCGCGGCATTGGGCTTCGGCGACATCCGTTCCCGCCAGCCGATCCACAGCGACGCCGGCCTTCAGCAGCCCGCCCGCCAGAGCTCTCGCCATGGCCCCGCAACCGATGAATCCGATGCGCTTCGAATCGAGCGGATTGCTCATATGGATGCCCCCTCGTGGCTGCTCGCCATCATGTCCCATTTTCCGCGCCGGATTCCGCTTTCGAAGTCGCCGGCGGGCGCTGCCCAAAGAGGTCGGTGCCCACTCTTACCATCGTGGCCCCCTCCTGGATCGCGATTTCGAGATCCCCCGACATGCCCATATTCAGATCCCGCAGGGCACCGCCCTCGGGCCGGGTCGACAGGGTATCGCGCAAGCCGCGCAGCCGCGCAAAGGTGCTGCGGGCAGCCTCGGGGTCCGGATGCGGGGCGGGCATGGTCATGAGGCCTCGCGTGCGCAGATGGGTGAGCGGGAGGCAAGCCTCGAGAAGCGACGGCAATTCCTCTTCGGAGATCCCGGATTTGCTCTTTTCGCCGCTGAGATTGACCTGCAAGCAGATGTCGAGAACGGCCCCCGTTTCCTCGGCTCGACGATTCAGGCTGCGGGCCAGCCTGGCGCTGTCCACGCTATCGACGGCTTGGAAGATTCCCGCTGCCAGCGCCGCCTTGTTGCGTTGCAGGTGTCCGATCATATGCCAGTGCGGCGGGGTCTTCGCCTCGGCAGAGGAGATATCTTCTCCATCCAGTAGTGGCAGGAGAGCGGTCTGAATGTCCTGGGCTTCTCGCACATAGTTTTCGCCCAGATGGCTCAGGCCCGCCCGAACCACCGCGGCGATTCGAGCGGCGGGTTGACGTTTGCAGGCTCCGATCAGGGTGATCTCCGAAGGGGATCGATCCGCGTCGTGGCAGGCCCGGGCGATCCGTTCCCTTACTTCGTGCAGGCGCTGTCGAGACTCGGCCAGAAGTTCCGCGTCCGCTTCGCCATTCATGGATCTTCCCCGAGGAGTTCGGATCCCCCTTCAGAGGAAGCCTTCTTCCGAGCACTCTCCAGCAATTCGAGGGTTTCGCTGGCGGGAAGGCCGATCACGTTGGACTCGCTTCCGTAAAGTTCAGTGACGAAGCGCCGTCCCTCACCCTGGATCGCGTAGGCGCCCGCCTTGTCGAGGCATTCGCCGCAACTCACGTAGCGGCGGATCTCCGCTTCGGAAGCCGGGCGTAGCGTGACCCGGGATTCGACGGCGCAGCTCAGAATGTGAGCATTTCGCGTGTCGGTGACGGCGACCCCGGTAATCACACGATGGGTTCGCCCGCAGAGTCTCTTCAGGATTGCGACCGCATGCTCTTCATCTTCGGGTTTTCCGATCGGCTCTCCATCGAGGACCACCACGGTGTCGGATCCCAGCACCCAGCGCCGGGGGCCGGAAAAAAGGCTCTGCGCCACAGTCTTTGCTTTCCCCTCTGCCAGGCGGACGACCATGGCCTCGGGCTCTTCGTGGGGGAGTCTCTTCTCATCGATTTCCGGCGCCTGGATCTCGAATTGCAGGCCCAACTCACTCAGGATCTGGCGTCGACGGGGAGAGGCGCTGGCCAGCACCAGGCCGTCCCGGGGCGGAAGCGGATTTTCAGGTCCTGGAATCTGCGACTCGGTCATGGTTCGGAAATCTAGGCTCTCGTATTTTCCAACTGGGGAAGGGGGACAGCGGGGTGGAGGAGGGAGGGGTTGGATCTAGCAGAGTCGCCAATGCTTCTGATCGCCCCGCTCCCGGCATTCTACCCTTTCCTCGGCTTCGAGCTTCCGGAGATGGGAAGTGACGGATTGGGCGGCCGCTGCGTGCAGGCCAGGCGGGTAGGCGGCGTAGATGCTGGCAACCATATCCGGGACGGCTTCGAGACCCCGCTCGAGAACGGCGATGATCTGCTGCTCCCGCGCCAATCTATGGCCGATGTACTCCTCCAATTTCGCGCAGCCATCTTCGATCAAGGGGCCGTGGGCGGGGAAGAGCCTTGTGGGAAGCTCGGCGAGAAGGCGCTCGAGGGAAGCCAGGTATTGGCCCAGATCCCCGGTTTCCGCGGAAATGACCGTGGTTCCCAATCCCAGCACATTATCCCCGGTGAAGATTCCATTCTCCTCTTGCAGGTGGAAACAGAAATGGTCTGGCGCGTGGCCCGGAGTATGCAGAGCACGCAGCGTCGCCCCCTCGGTTTCCAGGATGTCGCCGTCGCAGAGTTCGCTCATATCGAAATGATGGTAGGCGTCGAAGGCCTCGAATGGCATCTTGCTGACCCTGATCCGTCCGAAGCGATCCAGCAGGGATTGGACCCCGCCAAGATGATCCGGATGTCCGTGGGTGAGCACGATCTCCTGGATCCCTCGGCAGCCCGTGGTCTTCATCGCCTCTTCGAGCACCGGCAGATATTCGGCTCGGCCATCCCCGGCATCGAGCAGGATACGCTCCTCGCCGGTACCCACCAGGAACGTATTCGTGCCCGGGCCCGTGAAGGCACTCGGATTCTGCCCCAGGGCCGTGACGATTCGAGTCGACCAGCGATCCACGGATGGCATTTCCAGTCCGAGGATGACGGCGGGTGCCCCCTGCGCCGATGATTGCTCTGGCATGACTACTCTCCCGCGACCGTCATCTTCTTGATTCGCAGCGGGGGCGCCGCAATGCGTCCCCGCCATTCGAGTTCTGCTCCCACGGCGTCGATTCCCTGGAGCATATCGAGAAGGTTGCTCGCGATGGTGATTTCTTCAACCGGGTAGGCGATTCGGCCCTCTTCGATCCAGAGCCCACTCGCTCCCCGCGAGTAGTCGCCGGTGGTCGGATTGAAGCCCATTCCGATCAATTCCGTGACGAGCAGGCCGCGTTCGGTATCGGCCACCAATTCGTCCAGCGTACCGCTACCGCTTTCGAGCCAGAGATTTGTCGCTCCGACCCCGGGTCCGCTGCCGGCTCCCCGGGAGGCATTTCCAGTCGAGGGAAGGCCGAGTTTGCGACCCGAATAACTGTCCAGAAGCCAGGACTGCAGGATGCCCTCGTCCACCAGCACGTTGCGGCGGGTGGGCAAGCCTTCGCCGTCGAAGGGTTTGCTTCCGAGCCCGGCCGGCAGCCGCCCGTCATCGATCAACGTAAAGAGAGGGGAGGCAATTCGGTCGCCCATCCGCCCCGCGAGAAAGCTGGCCTCGCGATAGATCGCGTATCCACTCAGGCATGAGGATAGCTGTCCCAGCAGGCTGGGTGCCGTCATCGAATCGAAGAGGACGGGGACTTCGCATGTTTGCAGGCGACGCCCGCCGAGTCGGCGCAAAGCTCTTTCCGCCGCCTTGCGGCCCACGGATGCCGCATCCTCGAGGTCCGCGATGCGTCGGCCCACGCTCAGCCAATAGTCCCGTTCCTTATTCTCCCCGTCGATCGCCAGGGGTTCGCTGAAAAGGGAGTGGTAGGCGCTGTCGTAGCCCGCCAGGAATCCCTCGCTATTGGCGTAGACGATCCGGGAAAAATCCGAACTGGTCTGACTGCCTTCGGAGTTCTGGATACGGCTGTCGAAATCCCGGGCGGCCCTTTCGGCCCGGCGTGCCGCATCGATTCCGGTTTCGATGGGGACCTGGCGGTCCTCCAATTCGATCAGATTCAGATCGGGTAGATCGCTGGCGAAGTCGGAATCGGGCAGACCCGCATGGGGATCCGGAGCCGTGGCCTGGGCCAGGGCGACCGTCTCCTCGGCCATCCGATCCACGGCCTGCTCGGAAAGGTCACAGGTGGAAGTGACTGCCGAGGAAAAGCCTCCCTCGCGTCCGACCAGCACACGAATTCCCAGGCAGCGTTCGTCCGCCTGCTTGACGAATTCAATCTCCTGATCCCGCACTCGGCTCTCGCGGGAATCCGACTGCACGAGAACGACATCCGCCTGGCTCGCGCCGGCCATTCTCGCCCGTTCAATGGCCCGTCGAACGATTTCATGCTGGATCTCATGGGATTCTGCCTTCATCCCTCGGTGCCTCCTACGGTCAGGTCATCGATCCGAATCGTCGGCATGCCCACTCCGACCGGCACACCCTGTCCATCCTTGCCGCATGTTCCCACGCCGAGATCCAATTCCAGATCCCGGCCGACCCGGGATACGCGGGTGAGCACGTCGGGGCCATTGCCGATCAGGGTCGCTCCCTTGACGGGCGCTCCCACCTGGCCGTCTTCGATCAGGTAGGCCTCGCTGGCGCTGAAGACGAATTTCCCACTCGTGATATCCACTTGTCCGCCTCCAAAGGAGACGGCGTAGAGTCCTCGATCCACGGAGCGAAGGATATCCTCGGGATCGTCCTCTCCGGCGAGCATGAAGGTATTCGTCATGCGGGGCAGGGGCATGTGGGCGTAGCTCTCCCGGCGGCCGTTGCCCGTGGCTCGCATGCCCATCAGGCGGGCGTTGAGCCGGTCCTGGAGGTATCCCACCAGGATCCCATCCTCGATCAGGATGTTGCGGCGACTCGGAGTGCCCTCATCGTCTACATTGATCGATCCTCGGCGTTCGGGAAGCGTTCCGTCGTCGACGACCGTCACGCTCTCGGCGGCGACTCGCTGGCCGAGTCGATCTGAAAAAGCCGAGGTTCCCTTGCGATTGAAGTCACCTTCGAGGCCGTGGCCGATCGCTTCATGGAGCAGGATGCCAGGCCAGCCCGGGCCCAGAACGACCGTCATGCTGCCGGCCGGACAGGCCCTGGATTCCAGATTCACTCGCGCCACCCGAACGGCTTCATCGGCCAGGCCCTGCCAGGTATCGGGATCCATCAGTCGTTCGAGTTCGTAGCGCCCCCCGATTCCCTGATATCCGATTTCCCGCCGTTCGCCGTCGGCTGCGATGACCTGCACGTTGAGGCGGACCAGCGGCTGCACGTCGGCGCATAGTGTGCCGTCACTGGCTGCAATCAGCAGTTGGCGATGCTGGCAGACGACGCTGGCCATGACCTGCTTTACGCAGGGATCCAGGCTTCGTGCGTAGCGATCGATTTCACCGAGCAGATGGATCTTCCTCTCCACTGGAATATCCGTGGGCGAGGTGGAGACGGGGTAGAGGTTGGATTCCGTCGGGCTGCTCCGGATGGGCACCTGGCCCGCGTTGCCCCCGCGATCCGATATCGCCCGGGCCGTGGTTGCGGCCACTCTGGCGCTGTCGATGCTGATTTCGTCTGAATGCGCGTAACCCTGTCTTTCCCCGGATTGCACGCGCACGCCGACACCCTGCTCGAGGTGTCGGCTGCCATCCTTGACAATCCCCTCCTCGAGGGAAACCGCGTCCTGGGTCGTGTACTCGAAATAGAGATCCGCATGGTCGACTCGACGCTCGAGGGCCGTACCGAGGGTTTGCTCCAGGCCATCTTCATCCAGGCCAAAGCGTTCCCGAAAAAATCCCAGGGCCGAGTCATTGGCGGCGGCGGCCGATGTCTCTCGCGGGTTGCTCATGGATGCGGACTCTCCTCGGAGCGGCCTCTCGGCCAAATTGAACTTGCCTTATTCATGCTCAGGCGCCGACTTTAGCGAGCCGATCGAGTTGCGCCGAGAGGGCTTCGGCGGATGCGCGGGGACCGAATTCGAATGCCCTCAGCCCTGCGGCCCGGGCGGCGTCGAGATCCAGTACGCGATCGTGCCCGATATACGCCGCCGCCTCGACGGGAATCCCCAATTCCGCCAGGGCCCATCGGAAGACGGCCGGATCGGGCTTGGCCAGACCCTGCCGGGCGGGGTGGGCGACGATATCGAAAAAACTTTCCAAATCCAATGCTTGCAGGATATCAGGCAAGCGATGATCGAAGTTTGAAACGACGCCCATCCGGAGTTTCAGGCCTGCCAGATATTCGAGCAGGGGCAGGGTCCGGGGAAGGCATCGCCAGGCTTCCGGCCCCGCATAGCTGGTGAAGAGGGCTTCGAAGAAGATCTCGAAATCGGCAAATCGCAAGCGGCCGTCCACCTCCATGAAGATTTCCTCTACGCGGCTCCGCCACCAGAGTCGTTCGCGCCGGCAGGCTTCTTCAAAGGAGCAGTTCGGAAAGACTCGGGGTGGAGCCACGGCCAGTGCAGCGCGAAAGGCCCTTTCGAGTTTCGCAGCCTCGCAATGGACGCCGTGGGCGGCAGCGATCCGTGCGTAGGTGACTCCGACGGCTTCCGCGGGCACCACAAGCGTATTCGTGACGTCGAAGAGTACGGCCCGTAGGGGGGGAAGCTTCTCGAGGCGCGAAGAGATCAATTCAAGAGGGACCGCCGGCCTGGGAAGGAAGTCGTGCAGATGCAATCAGTGTTCCCGGCAGGTCGCGATCTCTTGCGAGGGATTCAACTTCCTCGATGTTCACCTTCGGGAGTCCGGCCGCTCCAAACCAACTCCTGATTTCATCGGCCTCGAAGCCCATCCAGAGCACCCCCAACTCTTTTTCCATCCACTCATGAGCGTGGCGCACGAAATCGACGATCACGAGAACCCCGCCCGGTCGAATAATACGCGCCATATCCCGAATGACATCTCCGGGTGAGGCCACGTAGTGAAGGACCATATGGGCAAAAGCGGCATCCACCTCGGCGTCGCCAAGAGGAATCCTATCGGCCTCGCCCCGTTTGAATTCCACGCATCCGCCCGCTCGGAATTCTTCTCGCGCCAGTTTTTCACGGGCGGTTTCCAGCATGGGTTCCGAGGAATCGATTCCGATGACGTCGAGACCGAGTCGAGCCAACTCGCAAGCCAGAATTCCCGTTCCCGTTCCGACATCGGCGACTCGCAGGCCGGGGGTGACGAGGCGGTCGATCGCTCGGGCGCGTAGCGTGTCATCGTTGAAGACTTTTCGAAGCGAATCCCATTCGGGGCCGACGGCGTCGAAGAAATTGCGGGTTCGACCACTGCGCGCATCCATGACCCTGCGCAGCACGGTATCGTCCCGCTCGCTGCTCGAATCTCCCGCCAACCCCTCTTCAACCAGCGCCCAGCCCTGGCGCCAGAGTTCGTCCGAGGGGGGGGAGAAGCGGTAGAAGACGTAGGTTCCGTCTCGTCTATCCGAGAGAAGTCGCGCTTTGCGGAGGATGGCGAGATGCCTGGAGACTCGGGATTGCGCCATGCCGAGAACCTCCATCAATTCCTGCACCATCAATTCCTCGCGGCTGAGCAGGCGCAGAATCCGCATCCGTGTGGGATCGGAGAGGGTCTTGAAGATGATCTGGAGTTCTTCTGAGGCGGGATTCGCCATGGGTCTCAATTGAAGCGAGGATTTTTGGGTGTGCCGGTCAGTGCAAGGGTTGCCCGTCCATTATCGTCCAGGCGAACTCCCATTCCCTGGACCATGCCTCGCAGGACGGGATTTTCGACGACCACCTGAACCTCGAGATCCATCTGCTGCTCTCCTGGAGGCTGGCTCTGCAGGATGCTTCCCCGGGCGCTGGCGGATAGCGTGGGCCCTTGGAGATCGAGTTCTCGGACCTCCAGCCAGGCCTCCCCGCCGAGTTCGAAGTCTCCCCGCAGAGTCGAGAATTCGAGGGGGATGGGGATGGCGGAGAGGCTCAGACTGCCGTCCCGGGCTTCGAAATGGATGGCTCCGGTCAGGGATTCCGGGGTGAGGCTGAGATCCATCGACGAAGTGACTGCGCCCTCGAGGGCGAGTCCCTCGGGCAGGGGAATCGGAAGGTCGGCCAGTTCCTGAACCTCGATTTCACCCGCCCAGCCCTTCGCAGGACCGAGGGATAGGAGGCCCTGGGCTCTGCCCAGGGCCGTCTCCAGATCGACGTTCAGGGCGGGATGGCCTCGAAGCCAATCGGAGGAGAATGCCGGATGGACCTCGAGGCGGTCGATGTGCAGGGGGTCCCCATTTCCGAGGGCGAACTGCAGGTCGACGGCCGCAAGGCCGGGGCCGGAGAGGCCGAAGCGAGGTTCAATCGCGCCGATCGCGATATTCCCTCCGCCCGTCTGACTCATTCCGCGGTTGAGCAGCGGGATCAGCAGTTCGTAAGGGAAAGTCATAAATAGAAAGAAGAGGATCAGCAGAATTCCTGAAATCGGGACTCCGATCCAGAGCAGGGGACGAGGGATCGGGCCCTCGAGAGCTTTCAAGACGGGGTTCATCCCAGCTCCTGTCTGTGTGCGGTCATACGGGTTCGAAGGAGGATACGGAAAAAGTGACATCGAGGAGTTGAGCATCCCCAGAGGCGTCCCGGCCCTTGATGCGCAATCCCTTGACGGAGAGCTGTTGGTTGGCAGCTTCGATCTCATGCAGGTACTCAACCGTCTGGCTGAGGGAGACCCCCTTCAGGGCCACCTCCACCTTGGTCTCGATGTAGTGATCGTTCTTTCCGGCCTGCCTTTCCTCCATCGAGGCGATCCGAACCGAAGACTTCTTGGCGAGGCTCTCAAGGAGAGTTCGGATATTTTGTCTTCCTCTCTGGTTCTGGATGCGCTCCTCGACGCCGGTGAGGCGGGACTGGATTTCGGCATGTTCGAGTTGCAGGCGGCTCATGGCCTCGAGTTGGCGCTGGGCTGTTTCCACGCGCTGCTGGCTGCCGTTCGAGAGTTCGACGAGGGGCGTGATGAGGCCGAAGACGACGATGCTTGCTGCCAGCATCAGCCCCGAGATTCCAACCAGGATCTGCTCTCGAGGTGCAAGATTCGACCAGGCGTTCTGCAATTTGGCCAGGAGTTCCGTCAAGAGTCTTCTCCCGCGATTTCGAGTGGAATGCTGAGACCAAAGGTGACACTGCCATTCTTGAGTCGCTTGGCACTGCCGGTGACGTCGGCGCCGGCAAAGACCGATTCGGCCTTCAGGACGTTCTCCAGCCTGTCCTGTGCCTCGTAATTTTCAGCAGATACCTTGATGCGGATGACTTTTCGATCGATGTTGATCTCGGAAAAGCGGACGTTCAGATCCGGAGGGATCTGGTCGGAGAGCAGGGTCAGCAGATCCAGGGCCGACAGATTTCCAGCATAGAGCCCCAGGAAGTCGGCCCTTTCCCTGGCCGAGGCAACGGCTCCACCCAGCGCTGTGAGAGGTCGGCTGGGAATGGCTTCCCCGGGAAAGAGGCCCGCGTAGGTGG
>PVBE012134838.1_pt1 | contig 19070 bp, 19 predicted proteins | sample 1631181 | NCBI WGS metagenome assembly PVBE01 (sample SAMN08397723, study PRJNA350692) | Marine metagenome, whole genome shotgun sequencing project. | isolation source: water | place: Pacific Ocean | collected 2012-04 | reverse complement strand
GTCTCGCTTGGAGGCGTGCCACAGTCCGTAGTATCGACACCTGTGGAAACCTCGCGGCAGTACGTGCTGCAAGAACCGCCGCAGGAACTCGACACCGGGTAGCCGGACGATCCGCCAGGTATCGCTGCCGCGGTCCTTCCAGTGTCGCGAATTCGTAGCGTCAATTACCAAATCGTCAGGCGAAAGGTAGCGATACGCCTGCGTCCGGGATGACGGGACAACTGAGCGAATTTCGCCACAAACGACCCGTGCCGTGACTATTGGCACACGGCTTGCATTTCAAGAAACCAACGAGGCAGGGCCTCGAACCAAGTCCGAGCTACGGCTCGGACTTGTTGACCCGCTCCCCGACCAACCTGCGGTGGGTGCCCGTCGCTGAAACTTGACTCAAAGTACGACAAGTTTCCGACCATAAGGAGACAAACGAGACTTGCCGCTTTTTGCAGCAGACAGGCACTGGACAGTCAGAATTGCCCCGAGATCAAGTTATGAGAAGAAAGCCCCCGCACGTGCGCGACCATATGACGCATTTGCCAGTTGAGAGTGATCGATGTGAGACCGTGGCTGAAGCCGAGAGGCTGATGGATGCCCACCAGATTCGACACCTCCCCATCATGACTGGTTCTCGTCTGAGAGGCATCGTCTCACAGCGGGATATCCTGGCGGCTCGCCTTTGCCACGGTGATGCATTGGACGAAATGCCCCTGGATTCCATCTGTCGCACCGATGTGCTCACCGTAAGCCCAGTGGCACCCATCGATCAAGTTGCCGAACAGATGTTAGCACGTCACGTGGGCAGCGCAGTCGTCGTGGATGGCGGCTACGTTGTGGGAATGTTCACGACCACTGATGCACTGCACGTCCTGCAGGCGCTCTTTGCCAAGAGCTGATTCGGCGAGTGAATCTGGTGCTCGACATTGCTGCGATTCTCGGTGCAGACGAGCCTCACCGAGGCTTGCATACGGTTGAAGTTGCTCTCCCGTAACTCAATATCGGCATGTCTTGTTGGGGTGATTGCACAAACCGGTGAAAGACGGTTTTGATCACGGCATATCGATCGCACCGGACTCTGAGCGTATTGGGCGAGATCGTGTGCGGATCCGCACGTATGCGTGCCGCAGTTTGATGTCGGCGTCAAGTCTTCCGTACCAAGTCGAGCCGGCTGACGCTCATTCCTTTCGTTGGGGGAGGGCGGTCTTGGTTGCGCGCCATGTTGAAAAACGCTCCAAATACGACCAGCGAAAATGTTGGCGTTGTCGGTAGCCCAGGTCACGGTTGGCGAGCTGCTCTTCGACGTAGGCGTCGACATGTTCCTGGACGCTAAACGGATCATGGGTGTCTGCCTGCCACTGCTGCAGTGCATCGATCAGCCGCGTTTTTTCGGCGGCATATGCAGGGAAGTCAGCCAGATCGGTCCACTCACCAGAATCGGCCTCGAGGTCGTACAGCTCGTAACGAGGCGGATTTGACCAGCGAGCAAACGCGGCGCGAACGAATTCTGGCGCGGCCGCCTGTTCGTCGGCTGTGGCGCCGGAGACCACGAAATGCTGGTGACTCTCGTCGAGATACGTTCCGGCGTCGAGATTCTCCGTTCCCGGTCGCGGGCTAGAGATCAGTTTGAAGCGACGGTCGCGGATCGAATGTTGTACAAAGCACGCCCGAGGAAATGATCCCGTCGTGAATCCGAAGATATACCGTCGCCAGGAGGGCGATTTCGCGTCCGCCAACAGCGGCTGCAGGGAACGGCCAGGCAACGACGGCAACTCTTGATGCCCAACGGCTGCCAAAATCGTGGGTAGAATGTCGATGGTCGAGACCAGCTCTTGGCGAACCGTCTTCGGTTTCGCTTGGCCCGGCCAGCGGATGATCAATGGTACCCGCAAACCTCCTTCGTAGACCGTTCCTTTGCCACGAGGAAACTGCGCCCCATGATCGCCGAAGTAAATGACGATCGTATTTTCCGCGAGATGGGCCTTCTCTAGCTCGGCGAGTAACAGCCCAACACCGTCATCCAGTCTCGCCAGGCAGTTGTAGTAGTTTGCCACCTGCTCGCGGAACCGCGGCGAGTTCACGCCAATCCACGACATCGGCGTGACATCATCTGCGGCCAGCGGTTTTTTGGGACGCCCGTTCGCCTGTCTTAGAAACGGAAGGTGGGCATCGGGGAAATTCACCGAAAGGAAGAACGGCTTGTCTCCAGCCGCGGTGAAAAACTGCGCGGCAGCATCAGCGTAGTCGACGACGGAATACTTGCGGTTGAAGTTCGCCCCTTTGATGGCGCGGAAGTCGAACGGAAACGCGCTCTCCGGATTCACATGCAGTTTTCCAATCAGCCCAATCCGATACCCCATCGACTGTAATAAGCTGGCGATGTTCGCTGTATCTTCTCGGTACATCGAAAACTTATGCGTCGCCAGACCAATCTGGCCGTTTTGATGTGGGTACAGACCTGTGAGAAATACAGCCCGTGACGGCGAGCAAACCGAGTAGGGTACGAAGGCGTTTTCAAAACGTACGCCTTCGGTCGCGAGTCGATCGAGATGCGGCGTGCGCGCAAAAGTATCGCCGTAACATCCCAGCTCCGGACCGTTGTCTTCGGAGACAATCAGCAGCACATTCGGCCTGTCGGCACCGAAACAGATCGTGGTCGACAGTAACAGGGCAAGAGTGGCAAAAGCGATTCTTTTCATGGCGGAGTCGCCATCCATTTCGAGGGCGGTAAGTTGGATTCGCGATGATCATCATGTCACGACACACTGATAATGGGAGCCAGCCCTAGTTGTCTGCGACACGCATCAAGGATGTCGCTTGTGCGACTGGCTCCACAGCGGCTAACACCCAAGTCTCGGACGGCCACCAGGGCGTCTAAGTCACGCACGCCGCCGGCGGCCTTCACCTGCACATGTGGTGCCGCGTGCTGTCGCATCAGCTTGAGATCGTCATGCGTTGCTCCACCAGAGCCGTAGCCGCTGGAGGTCTTCACCCAGTCCACGTTCAGCTCGCTGCAAATTTCACAGAGCCTGATCTTCTGCTCATCGTTGAGATAGCAGTTCTCGAAAATGACCTTCACCTTTTGCCCGGCGGCGTGCGCGACGTCGACGACCACTTTGATGTCCTGTTGGACGTAGGCCCAATCGCCGCTGAGGACTTTTGAAATATTGACCACCATATCCAGTTCCTGACAGCTGTCGGCAATCGCCGTTTCAGCTTCGGCCCGCTTAGTGGCTGTGGTGTGACCACCGTGCGGGAACCCGATGGTGGTCGATGCCTTTACCGTGCTGCCGGCAAGGAGTTCCGCACACCGCTTGAGATAGTACGGCATGATGCAAACACTCGCCGTATCATAGGCCAGTGCAAGTTGAATTCCCGCTTCGAGATCATCGACCGTCAGTGTCGGATTGAGCAATGAATGGTCGATCATCTTGGCAATATCTTCGTACGTGAAGTCCATTGAGGGCTCCAGTTTCGGCATATGTTCGCTCCCACCACTGTGGCGGATTGTCATTGAGGAATCCGATTGAGACGATTTCCAGTGCCGGCGAATGTGCTGCAGTCTGCGGGCGGAGCCAACAGCGACCATTATTGACGCGGCAGTTTCTCGGCAAGCCACGGAAATGTCAGGCCTTGACGAATCAAAAGTAGATCGTCAAAGCCCTTACGAAAGCGGAGGGCACGAGATTCGAACTCGCAACCCCTTGCGGGGCATCTGTATTCCAAACAGACCGCTAGCCATTCGCTTACCCTCCGAATCTAGCTTTCAGATGCAACTGAGTGTCGCCAAACCCGTGGCGCGCGTTGCATTGGTTCAAGTGGCGAAAAGCCGCAACAGTGAATCGGCACGCGCTCTAATTGAGCAGTTTGGCGCCGCTAATCAGCTTGATGAAGTCCTCGTTCGTCTTGAATCGGCCCAACTGCTTCGTGAGTTGTTCCATCGCCTCGGTTGAGTGCATGGACGTGAGTGTTCTTCGGAGCATCGTTACAGCGTGCAGCGTGTCTGGATCGAGCAGTAGTTCCTCGCGTCTCGTGCCGGACTGCGAAATATCCATCGCTGGCCAGACGCGGCGATCCGCCAACTTGCGGTCGAGTACCAATTCCATGTTGCCGGTGCCCTTGAACTCCTGAAAGATCAGGTCGTCCATCCGGCTGCCGGTATCAATTAAGGCTGTGCCGACTACCGTTAGTGAACCACCTTCTTCAAAAGCGCGAGCCGTGGCAAATAACTTCTTAGGGATGTCCATGGCCTTGATGTCGACACCGCCGCTCATGGTACGACCGGTATTGCCCACCCATTTGTTAAACGCCCGCGCCAATCGCGTAATCGAGTCCATAAGCAGGAAGACATCCTGGCCCATTTCGGCCAATCGTCGGCAACGATCGACAACCAGTTGTGATAGACGGACATGGCTTTCGACATCCTGGTCCAAGCTGCTGGCGATGACTTCACCGTCGACGTTGCGAACCATGTCCGTGACCTCTTCCGGACGTTCGTCTATCAGCAGGACCATCAATTTGACATCCGGATGGTTTGTCGCGATGCCGTGGCTGATATGCTGCAACATAAAGGTCTTGCCCGTTCGAGGAGGGGCCACGATCAGCGCCCGCTGGCCTCGACCCAGCGGCGTCAGCAGATCCATGACACGCGTGGTCAGCGGCTCCGGGCCAGTTTCCAGTCGGTACCATTTCTCCGGATTGATCGGAGTCAGCGAGTCGAACGGCCTGACATTGGTATATTCCTCCGGAAGCAATCCATCGACGTCCGCAATCTCCTTCAGTCGGGGCCCTTGCTGTCGTCGCGCCTGTTGCACCATGCCCGTGATCATGACGCCTTGCCGGAGATTGAACTTTTCGATCATGGTGCCCGGAACAAAGGGGTCAGTACGTTCACGTGAATAGTTGTTCGTGGGACTGCGCAGAAAACCGTAACCGTTGGGGTGCATTTCCAGCAAACCGGCACCGGGTTCGCATGGCGCGTCCGAGGAATCACTACCATCATCGTCGTACGGATGCGAACGATTACGCCCCTGACCGCCTTGACCACCACGTCGTCGGCGACGGGGGCGACCATTATTTGGCCCTCCGCCTCCTTGGCCGCCGCCACCGCCACCACCACCTTGCCTACCGCTTCCTCGTCGTTTTTTTCCCATCATCTCACCTAAGCGATCAACGAAAGCCTGTGAGCGGAGCACCAATGCGCCGTTGGCAGGCACCAAAAAATATCAAGAGTCTCGGGCGGCTCGCCCTTTTTCCGTCGGGCGGCCAACCGTTACAAAAAACCACAGCTGTTGGAGGTGGTTACAACCGAGCATGTCTCACGCGGCGTAAGCAGCGCGGGCAGGGGGCAGTTCCGGGAGTCACACCAAAGCAGTTAGTTCTAGATTGCCCTGGTCGTGACCAGACCCGCCACGTTGGCTTCATTCCGAGTCGTATCAAAAACTCGCGGACCGGTGTAAAGCGATGGACCATTCCTATGCCGCCCTGCCACGTTCAAACGGGGCAACAAAAGCACCTCGTCGGCGTGATCATAAAGTCGTCTCTTGCGGAAGCACGCGGCAATCTTGACTAAGCCAAAAATTGCGTCAAAGACGCGCTTGATCCCCCCGAATCATTTCCAACTTGACGGAAATTGGTTTCCAAGAAGGGGGTGCCCCAAGACAACTCTTTTATTCTGGGCGAGCAAAAAACGCCTGAAATTGCTCTCAGGCAGGAAACTACCGGAATCTTACTAATCTATTCGTCCCTGTCAAGCTGTTACTCGATTGGAACTAGGGGATTTGGGCTGATCGGCCATGATTGATCATGAGTCGAGTCCGGTGCTACGGAATATGCCGAGAATTCTCCAGAAAACAGGGTGAATAGCCTACCTCGTCGTCTCAGAGCACGCAGATTATGCACAGCTCACCCTGAAGAACCAGGATAATCGGAAAAGTCGGTCGGATCAATAATTTTTCCTGCAATCCGCACATTCTGTCATCCGATAAAGCCTGCAACACCGGCGGAATGAACGTGATCGTGCTGCCAACATATGACCTGTCGAAGCTAATCAATACGGTGATACCATGCGCACAGTTGCAATCGTTGCATTGATGGGATGTTTATTGAGTTGGACTGCTGCAGCGTCTGCACAGGACCGTATCGCTTGGGTGACGGATTGGCGGCAAGCACGCGACATTGCTCAACAGCAACATCGCTTGGTGTTGCTGCATTTCTATTCCGACACGTGCGCTCCGTGTCAAAAATTGGAAAGAGATGTCTTTCCTCGTGCAGCAGTCGCTCGAGCGATTTCGACGGGATACGTGGCCGTCAAGATCAACGTCGATCGTTTTCCACAATTACGTGATCATTACAAGATTGAAGCCTGGCCCACCGACGTCATTGTGACTGCCGAGGGAAGAGAGATTGCTCGCAGCGTTCCCAGTCCAGCCGATTCGAATCGCTACATTGCGATGCTGGATTCCGCTCGGAGCCAGTATGGAATTGGTCGTCACCTGACCGAACAGGTTGCAGGACGTGCTCCAGTCGGACAGCCCTCGAATCGCTACGGCACAGGTGGTTTCGGTGGAGCCGCTGCGAACAATGCGACATCGAACGATTATGGCGATTCGCATGGCTCCAACTTCCAGCCGCAACAGACCGCGCCGCCCCAACAACCAACCTATGTCACGAACCAATACTCAGATGGCTTTGCTCAACAAGCACCGGCACCGGCAAACGTGTCGCCCCGCTACGGCGATGCGTATCCCGGACCATCGGTTGGAGCGCCGGGACTTTGTTGTCCGCCATCACCAAATGGGCAAGTTCTCCCGGGCGCGCCAGATGTGGCACCTGGGCAAGGCATTTCTCAAATGAACCCGTACGCTCAACGGCCACCTATTGGCTCACAGGATGGGTACATTGTCCCCCCCAATGACAACCGAGTTGCAAGCAACCCTAGTCAGTTGCAAGGAAATCAACTCCAAGCTCAGCCTACGCGGCAGCAAGACGTCGCCACGCCACCGGCACCAAGTGGCTCGCAATTCGCAATGGACGGCTTCTGTCCTGTGACATTGGTCGACCAAGGCAAGTGGCAAAAAGGTGATACTCGCTGGGGTGCGGTGCACCAAGGCAAGACGTATCTATTCGCCAGCCAGCAGGGTCAACAGCAGTTTTTGGCATCGCCGGATCGGTTCGCTCCGATCCTATCCGGTTATGACTTGGTTCGTTACGCGGAGGCAGGCCAGCTTGTCGAAGGCAGACGCGAGCATGGCGTGTATTTTGGCAATCGGATCTTCTTGTTTGCCGACGAAGTTGCGCTCGACCGTTTCAGCAAGCACACCGACTTCTACATGGCACGTGTTCGCCAAGCGTCGGTGAAGCCCCCGCACCAGCCAGCCATTCGTTAGTGGCGGCGCGGGGATTAATTTGAAGTCGCCGACGCGTTGGGTGCAAAGCCCATCGCGATCGCGATTCCCAGGGCGATCAGCGTGACGCCAATGGCGGCATAAGTTGTACGGGCGAGTGCACGTCCACCGCACGTCTCGATCCACTTGATCTTCGTCAATTGAAAGAAGACATCTAGGTTGCTCGCACCCGCCGCGACGGACAACACGCCTAGCGCGATCGAAGTGCCCCCGACAAAAAGCTGTTCGTGGGTCATTCGTGCGGCTCCCAGTCGAGTGATCGGGCCAGCGCTTTCTGCCAACGTGCATATTGCCCTGCCAGCCGGCCATCTTTCACACCTGGTTGGAATTCACGATCGAGTGCCCAATTCCGCGTTACGTCGCTGTGGTTCTCCCAATATCCAACGGCCAGCCCGGCCAAGTAGGCGGCACCCAGCGCGGTCGTTTCGCCAACGACGGGACGTCGTACGGTGACTCCCAGCAGGTCAGCTTGGAACTGCATGAGCGAATTATTGACGGCCGCTCCTCCATCGACCTTGAGCATCTTCAGATCGACTTTTGCATCGCGTTGCATGGCATCCAGTAGATCACGTGTTTGAAATGCCATCGATTCAACGGCTGCTCGTGCCAGATGCCCCCCAGTCGTGCCGCGTGTGAGGCCAAAAATTGCACCGCGGGCATACGGATCCCAATGCGGAGCACCCAGACCGACGAAGGCAGGTACGACGATGACACCATCGGAATCCGGAACACTGGCTGCCAATGCTTCAATCTCGTGCGATTCCTCGATCAAGCCCAGTCCGTCTCGCAGCCACTGCACGACCGCGCCTGCGACGAATACTGATCCTTCCAGGCAATAGGTGACCTCGCCACCAATTCCCCAGCCAATTGTGGTCAACAGGTTATTGGACGATTCAACTGCCTGACTTCCGGTGTTCATCAACAGAAAGCAGCCGGTCCCGTACGTGTTTTTGGCGCTACCTACCTCGAAGCACGCCTGGCCAAATGTGGCCGCTTGCTGATCGCCGGCAGCGGCCGAGATGGGAATCGGCTGACCAAATAATTCGGTCTTCGTCTCGCCATAAACTTCACTGGACGAAACAACTTCTGGCAACATCTGACGGGGGATGTCGAGCAGCGACAACAGTTCCTCATCCCACTGCAAATCATGAATGTTGTAGATCAACGTCCGACTGGCGTTACTGTAATCGGTGACATGGCGTTGGCCGCCGGTTAAGCGCCAGATCAAGAACGAGTCGATTGTGCCAAACAGCACTTCACCCCGCTCTGCCCGTGCACGCAAACCCGTATGTTGATCTAAGAGGTGTTTGATCTTTGTCGCAGAGAAATACGCATCGACCACCAGTCCGGTCTTGGCGCGAAACGTCTCCTCCAGGCCATCGGCTTTGAGACGATCACATATGCCGGCGCTGATTCGGCTCTGCCAGACAATCGCGTTGGCGATCGGTTCGCCCGAGTCGCGTTCCCAGAGTACGGTGGTTTCACGTTGGTTGGTCAAACCAATGGCGGCAATGTCTTGGGCCGCGACTGACCCACTGTGGAGAGCCGATTGGGCAACTTGAAGCTGCGTCGCCCAAATCTCTTCTGCGTCGTGTTCGACATGTCCCGGGGCAGGGAGGATCTGTTTGAATTCGCGCTGCGCTGATGAGACAATATTGCCATCGTGTGAGAAAACAATCGCGCGGCTCGATGTCGTCCCTTGGTCAAGTGCCAAGACAAATTTGCTCATAGTTCCCGCTGCTCCACACCGTCACGGGCTGAGAATATCAGGCACGTACGGAGACAACACAGTTCCTTCGCTGGCTCGCTCGCCGAGGCCGAGAGTTCTCGGTGCGGTTAGTCTTTTGGCTCTTCCAGGGCACGTTGCAGATGATCGACCTGGATCCGTACTGCCTCAAGCCCTGGGTTGAGGCGGAGCGCTCGCCGAAAACATTCGAGTGCCGCCCAGCCGTCATTCAATCCCAAGTAGCATTGTCCCATGCCAACCGCAGCTCCGTAATGGTACGGATTCAATTCCAATGTCTGCTGGCAATCATTTGCCGAATCACGAAACTCGCTGACTTGGAAATACGCAATGGCCCGCTGGTTCCAACTTTCGGCGAACCAAGGTACTTCTTCGATCAGCTGCGTCGCCTTGTGAATGACCGTTTCAAATTGGCCCGCGCAATTGAGGCGAATGATATTGTTCAGAACGCGACGATGACCGACAGTGCCGTCACGACACCAGACGTCCCGAATTCCGTTCTCCGCTAACAGACGCACACCGCGGTCCGGATCCGAAAGACACTTGCCAAGTGTCGCGTTGGATTGGTAATCTGCAATCAGGCCGAGCGACAAAGTAGCTGCGCGACGCGCATCGCGAGGGCCAAACTCGGCCAGGCGCTCGAGTGTGCCCACGGTGTACCGCTGAGTGGTTTGACGGACAAACGAACCGGATTCACCATCGGTCAAATACCGCTGATAGTTTTCAACAAGCAGGGCGTGTTGCTGTCGATTCGTGCCCAAAGCGAACTCTCCGGGGAAAACATCAATTGTGTTATACTGAGGTCGCGTGATGACGATGCCCCGTCAAATGCTGTTTGACTACGGGTAGCCGAATTTGTGAGAATTCGGCGCCGTAGCCGAGCGACTTCCGTTACGCGCCATTGGCGAAATGACAAAGCACTAATTCGAGTTTAATTGGTAGTTGTGCCGACGACAATCATCCAGTTGCTGGAACACCCTGGATGCCAGGAAGAGTTGTGGTTATTTGACGAGAATGATCTCTAGGGGCGGGATTACCTATTTCCGAGGATGTGCAATGACTCGTCTGCTGCCATGCCAAAGCGTTCATGCTTATGCAGTCTATGTAATCGGAATCGTTTGCGCCCTGACCGGAGTGGGGACGCCACGTGGCTCGGCGGACGACACCCTAGCGGGCGACGTCGTGGTTTGGCGGGCAGGCAAGGACTTTCAGCGCCAACTGCAATTGCCGGGCCCTATATCGTGGTCAGAGCAGTCACTGCGTCAAGGTTTGAAGAGTGTGTCAAGGAGTCAACGCATCGCAATCTGGCTCGACCGTCGAATTGATCCAGATGGGGCGATAAGTATCACGACGAGTGGCGAATCCTTGCAGGCTACGTTGCAACAGGTCGCGGAAAAGCTCGGTGGCGGAGTTGGTTTTGTCGGCAATGTGGTTTACATCGGACCAAAATCGGTCGCGGCGCGCCTGGCAACGATCGCGGCGATCAAACGCCAGGCGACAGCCAGCTTGCCATCGGAAGCCCAAACCCGATGGAAACGACACCAGCCGTTTCAGTGGGAAGCACTCTCGTCACCCGGTGAGTTGCTCGACCAGTTGGCCACAGAAGTCAGAATCAGTGGCCAATTTAAGGTCGTCCAGTCAGAACGTCTGCCCCACGACCTCTGGGCTCCGGGCGACTATCCTCCACTGCCACCGACGGATCGCTTGACGCTGCTGTTAGCCGGATTTGATTTGTCATTTGATTTGGCCCGAGATGGAACCGCAATTCGGATCGCACCGATGCCTGAGTCGGTTTCCATTTCGCGAACGTTTAGTCCCGATAATGCGCTGCGCGCGGAGCAGCGGATCGCGCGGGAGTTCCCAAACGTGAAAATGGAACGTCGTGGTAACCGCCTAACGGCAACCGGTCGTTTCGAGGATCTCGAGTTGATCGGGCGAGTGTTGCGAGGTGAAAAGGTCACCGCGCTGGTGGTCGACGGAGCGAAGACTCGGTTTGATCTCAAGGTCGACAACGCCAAAGTTGGCGCAATTATCGGTACCCTGAAGAAACAGCGCAATTTGATCGTTAAACTTGATCCGGCGGTCAGCGATAAGCTCGATACACTCGTGACCTTTAGTGTCCAGCAGGTCACATTGACTGAGTTGCTGGAAGCCGCGCTCAAGCCCGTTGGGATTACATTTCGGTTGAACGGCAACACACTTGAATTGCTGCCCGCGAAGCCGCAGTAGTTAATTCGGCGACTCACTGATCCACCTGACGCGGGCGTCTGCTTCGTCAAGAAAGCGCCCGTTCGAGTTCCGACGCAATTCCTTTTTCGATTTTGCCACGAAAAGCGACCGCCGCAAATGGCAGCTGGCCATCGAGTCGGGCTACCTCTTCGTCGACCGTCAGTTTACCCGTGATGGAAAATCCGTATGTTGTGAGCGAAAAGTCGAGGACGTTGTCGGACCAGTCGCCATCCAGTTTGCTAACTTGGTCCTTGTATTTTTCAGCCACATCATCCAGGAAAGAGCTTAGTTTTTCGATTGCCTTTTCTTTTCCGAGCTGGTGAGGTACTTCCGTCTTGAAACTTGGCATGGATGATCTCTTCCTGAGGATTACTGTCGCAGATCGCGGCTTCATTTCTAAGCACTGCCTAGTCGATGTCACGATCGTCGTAGCTGCGGCGATCACTCGGATGCCAGAGTGGAAGTCCGCGATGGACGCGGTTGGCAAGAATCTCTAGTTTCTCGTCAGTCCCGGGTAAAGCCTTGGTTGATGAATATAAGGCGGTTTCGGTTGTTTCCGGTTCATAGTCCCAATTTCCATCCTTTATCGCTTCGAGCACTGAACGCGGCACGATCTCGTCTCCTACAAATCTAGGGTGGCAGAATCCAGTTGAAATGACGCTTTGCACGCGAATGAATGAGGGCCTCCGGAACAACCGATCAGCATTGTAGGTTCCGACTTCCCACCTCTCGCATGTGTCGACGAAGACCAAGTATCGAGATGTGAAAATCAATTGTCAAGCAAATTGAAACGAATTAGTCCGAAATCAAATCACTATTGGAATTCGCGGTGATCCGCCGCTTTAGTCGCTTGACAAGCCTGCGGCAAACGGTCCCAGTTCGATCGCCTGAACACGCCGCGCCACGTACCGCAATGAATGTCGGCGCGAACGACAGAGCGCGGTCGATGGACGTCAATTGCACGGAACCTGCCAACGCCAACACGATCCCCGCAGCGTGACATTCACGCACCAAGAGAGTGAGTTGATTGTCGCCAAGATGATCGAATAGATCTCCTTGATCCTTTGCAAAAGTATCGAGAAGCAACGTTCGACAGTTGGCCGCCGGCGCAGCTCGCAAGACTTCAGTTGGATCCGGGGCGCGGGCCGTGCGATGGTCTGCATATCCAACTGCGACGCGTTCTGTTTCAGCCGGCAACCGTGCCAATACCTGTTCCCAGCGCCGTTGCCAACTGGCGAGATCAAGGCAACCGGCCAGACCAACTTTTGCATATTGAATTCCCTGGACGCACGATGCGCGCTCGGCAATGTCGTCGTCCGTAAGTTCACCCAAAGCAACGCTCAGTCGTACGTCTAACGGGATCGCACGGCGCACGTGGTGCCAGACTTCAGGATCCGCGGCGCCTAAGGCACCGCGTGCCGGCTCTTTGACGTCGATCACATCTGCGCCGCCAGCTAGTGCCTGTTGCGCTTCGTTGGCGTCGCGCACGCTTACCAATAATTCCGTCATGCCGTTTCCCGCTCTTGTACTTTTCGTTGCTGACGATGTGTTTCAACAAGGCGATTGTTCAGTTGCTTCATGCAGTCGGCGTTAATCGGCTCACACCACGTGCCTCGAATGGTAATGTAACCATCGCGCCACAGGCCCAAGGAAGGCTTGACTTCGACCTGCTTCCAGTCCACGGCAGACTCCGCCAGGCGAACGACAATGGTCGCAGATTCAGGGGAGTTGCTTTCACCAGTCAACGTGGGTGCCGGCAGCAGGCTTGGCGCCTGACCCAGAAAAAAACACTCGACCAATTCGATCGGCACGCGGTGTGGTTGTACCGAACCCAAGTAGACGAGCAAAAAACCACCGTCATACGCTAGCCGTGGACGCATGATGGTGCGGACGGCGAAGAAAACAAGCAACAGGGTCAGCACGCCCATCATCCAGCCCACGGTCGTCACTGCAACGTGCTGCGACGTGGCAATCAAGGGGATGGTACCGGCCAGCGACAGGCCCAAGATGATGATTCCAGCGACAAATACCCGTCGATTCGGTCGTAGCCACACTTTCCGCGACATACGACAAGACTCCTCACAACACAAACGGAACGCAAACGAACTCAAGCAAACTGGCCAATGTATCAAATTGGTCGCTGTAGCGCTAGGAACTGTCGTCTGGAAAAAGCGACCCGTCTTCACTACGATGAGCCGATCAGTTCAAGGCCAACCAGTGGGTTCTACGTGAAATACGCATACATCGATAACCAAGAGAAGCTGGCTGATTTCTGCGACGAAATCGCGGACTGTCCCGTGATTGGTTTTGACACGGAGTTCATCTCGGAGGACAGTTATCGTCCCGAATTGTGTTTGGTTCAGGTCGCTGCGGGATCGAAACTGGGGATCATTGACCCGCTTGCGACAGGGGATGTTTCTTCTTTTTGGCGGGTTTTAGCGGCACCGGGCCATACCACAATTGTGCACGCCGGCCGCGAGGAATTTCGATTTTGTGCCCATGCAATCAACCAGCGCGCTTGCGGTTGGTTCGACATACAGCTGGCCGCTGGTTTCGTGGGGCTCGAATACCCGGCGGCCTATTCGACGCTGATTTCAAAACTACTAGGCAAGACGTTGCCAAAGGGCGAGACGCGGACGGATTGGCGCAGGCGACCACTTTCCGACCGTCAACTGGAGTATGCGTTGCAAGATGTGCTGTACCTCGAACCCATCCGTGACTTGCTGATGGAGCAGCTGGTCAACCTTGATCGGCTGTCTTGGTTGGAAGAAGATCTGGAACGGTGGCAAACTCGACTTGAACACGATGAGAGTCAGGAACGTTGGCGGCGCGTGTCCGGTATCAACGGTCTCTCTCGCCGATCGCTGGCGATTGTAAAGGAAATCTGGAGGTGGCGCGATGGCGAGGCCCAGCGACGCGACTGTCCCCAGCGAAGGGTGTTACGAGATGATCTGATTGTGGAATTGGCTCGACGAAAAACTGCTGACCCGCGCCGAATTAAAGCCGTGCGTGGACTCGAACGGTTGAAGCGACATCACGAAGAATTGGCTGCGCAGATTCAGGTTGCCTTGGATCTCCGTGACGATCAGTGTCCAGAACCAATGTCGCGCGGTGGGAGAAGCTCGGCGCAATTCGGTTTACTAGGCCAATTCCTGAATTCGGCGCTGGGGACGATCTGCCGTTCAGCGAAACTAGCGCCAACGGTGGTGGGGACCATCCAGGATGTACGAGATCTCATCGCCTTTCGATTGGGAATTGATCAGCCGTCAGGAGGCCGACCACCGGCGCTGGCGGAAGGTTGGCGGGCCGATGTGGTGGGGTGCGTTATGGATGACCTGCTCGCCGGAAAGTTGGCGATTCGCGTGGAAGACGTCCATGCGGACCAGCCGTTAGCGTTCCAACGACTCGGAGCTGGAGAATCGACGAACTAGACGATGCTTAGATATGAATGCGCAGTTTGCAATTCAGAATCGCGAGGTTTTTCAGACGATTCTTGGGAGTCGACGGTGCAATCATTTTCAAACCCCGTTTAGGTGTTGTGTGTAACGTGTTTTGATCATCCGCCCAGCGTGCACATTGAGTGTGCACACTGGAGTATTCGATTTGACCACGTGTGGCATGGTATCCTAAAGGTCTGTCGGTCTGGATCGCCCATTAGCGCCGTTCTCTCTGGTCAACATTCGAGTGAGGTTGTGCCGTGTCTCTAAGTGCCTGCCATCGTGGCATGAGCGACAAAGTGGTGGCTTTTTGGATGTGCGTCGTGTTGCTGTGCGGCGCAAGTTTGTGGGGCACACCGCAGCCGAAGGAATCGCAGTCGAAGGAATTGCCGCCATCGCATGAAGTCTCTCCTCAGCTCTATGCGACGGGGTTCGAGTTTGCCGAAGGGCCAGCATTTGATCGCCACGGCGCGTTGTATGTGGTTAACTACCGTGGATTAGGTCACATTGGGCGGATCACGCCCGATGGGACCGCTTCAATCTGGTGTGATCTTAATGAACTTGCCCCCGTCGAAGGAAAGCGGGCTCAGGCGAACGGGCTGAAAGTCGACATCGAAGATCGTCTGATCGTGGCGGATGCGGGCGGCGGTCGGTTGTTGCGAGTTTCTGCGGACGGCAAGAGTGTCGAAGTGCTAGCCGATCGCTTTGAGGGAATGCGATTCAATGCGATCAACGACGTGGCGTTAGATCAGAAAGGCAATATTTACTTCTCTGATCCCGGTGGCTCAAGCCGCGAGAATCCGGTTGGGGCAGTGTATCGCTTTGCAATTGCAACCAAGCAAGTGACGCAGTTGGCCACCGGGTTTGCTTTTCCAAACGGCTTGGCAGTGACGCCCGATCAACACAGCTTGTGTCTGGCCGAAAGTCAGAACCACCGGATTCTGATTTTTGACCTGACCGAAAGTGGTGCTACTAACCAGCGAGTCCTGGTGGATTTTCCACAACAAGACGAAGGAGTCATCAAGGGCGGTGAGTTCTCGCCTGACGGCATGATCTTTGACGCTTCTGGACGCCTGTTCGTTGCGATGTGGAACGGCGGTGTGATCAATGTAGTCGATGTTCCCTCAGGAAAGTTGCTCCGCCAGTACGACGCCGGTGGCGATCGGGTAACTAACTGCCATTTTTTTGGCGGTTTTTTGTACACGACGGTGGCAGCAAAAGAAGCGGTGTTTCGCTTGAAACTGGGTGTCGATGGGTTCAGCTATACACGACCGTAGGGAGCAGTTCGTTGGCTTTCGAACCAGTCGCATTTGCAGGCTGTGAACAAGCGGAGGCCAGTTTCAGCAATATGGCAAAACCGAATATTCTGTCGTCGGAACTGCCTCGCCAACGCTCCTTGTTGCTGGGCTACCCAATGTCAACAGATGGCAAAATGAAAATGCCGCTCTCTCGCGTACCCCGTTCGTGCTGCCTAACGTTGTGGCTCTGCCACGTCGTCACCGAAGAAGTGTGTCGACTCTTCCGCGACCAGCCGCGTCTCCGGTTCGGTACTCGTCGTTTCGACCCGGAAGCGATGGTTGCCCGCACGGTCCGCCACGGCGACGATTGTCAGCTTGATCTGATCACCAGGACCGATTCGAGGAATCGTCTGGAAGAGCACCTGCCCAGGCACTATTTCCGCGACGGCTCCTTGTGCCCGGACGGGTTCAACGCCATCGGAGAATTGCGCGACGACCTTGATATCTTCAGCTGCCTTGGTGCCTCGGTTTTCGATGGTGATTTCATAATTGGCCTTCGTACCGACAGCCGTCGGTCCTTGGGGATCGTTAACTTGCAATTTGAGGTCAGCCAGGGCGTCGACACGCGTGACGAATGACGCTGATGCGGCAAGTTCGCTTTCCGATTCGGCGTGCACTTCCAAGCGATTGTCGCCGGGTGCGGTTAACTGGCACTGCACCGCAAAGACACGTTCAGCACCTGGCGCCAGAGGACCAACGCGTTTGACAATTCCTTGGTTGGCGGCTGTCAAATCGCCACCAGCGATGACCTTGGCACCGGCGGGGAGCAGCACTTTGGCGAGCACGCCGCTGGCCGTCGCGTTGCCCGTATTACGAACACGAATCTCGTACGTGCCCACACCACCAGCAAACTTGCGTTGCGAACCGGCCACGGTCAATTCGAGGTTGGCTCGACGTACGAGGACTTCCTCCGACGCCTCGGCCCGGAGACCATTTCCACCTATTGCGATTGCGGACACGGGAAGTGTACCCGCCTGCCGAGACGTTAATTCGACACTGATTTCCGTCTGCGCTCCCGCGGCCAGCGTGCCAACTCGTTTGGTCGGCAAGTTCTGAGCACCATAGGAGAAGTCGACCGACACGTCGTCGGCGTCACCCGTACCAGGGTTTGTTAACTGTATCGTGTAAACGGCGGTTTCACCGTACAAGATGTCTTTCGGTCCGAAGACGGACAATTCTAATTGTGGTCGCTGTACTTCGATCTGTGCCAGCGATGTTTCTGGACGTACAGTCCAGTCGATTGCCAGCCCGAAGTTTTGGTCTTTGGTGGGAATCACAGAGAGACGAAGCGTCTCTTGACCCTCTGCAGACAATTGACTGACATTCCAGATCAGCCGTTGATCGGTACTTCCGTCGTTCTGCGGCTGCGCGATTCCAGTACTGGCATCGGTGGCTATCACGTCAACCCACTCCGGCAACTCAACACGCACAAACACATCTTTGGCAGCCAGACTGCCTAAGTTTGAGAGCGTCAGTGTGTAGTTTGCTTCTTTTCCAATCAAGATCGAACGAGGACCAACGGTGTCGATCCGCAAAGCTGGACCGGAACTCGACAATTGAATCTGACCACCCGAAGGCGTATCGTACGCCCCGTCCAGATCGATCGGCTGGCGACCGGGCATCGGGCCTTCGAAAGGTTGGCTCGGAATCAACCTTGGTTCGACTTCCTGAAAGGCCGGCGCCGAAACGCTCGTTGGGATTGGCTGACGCGTCGGTGATTCCGTTGGTGGTGTGCTACTGAATGCTCCCTGGTGTGGTGCCGAGCGTCGCGAACTGGTGGTTGAGGAAGCTTGTGTCCTGGCCGGACTGACTTCCGCCGGACGTGCCGCAAATCGTGACGATTCCAGTTCACGACTTGTTGAATCTAGTTGCATCACTTTTGTTGCCTTTGGCAATTGGTTAGGAGCCAATCGTCCGCCATTCGTCTCGTCACCACGCGTGGCCGACTCGCGCACCTGTCGGAGGCGATCGGCTAGGCCAGTTCGGCGTTGTGTCGTTGGTGTGCCGCTTGACTCGCCGGGGTCGGAGTCTTGTTGGCCTGTCCTGGTCGGCGGACGGTCGACGAGGACCGATTGCTCGGCATGATCATCTCCGACGTCGATACTCGATCCTCCGGCGTCGTTCGGGTACGATCCTGAATCGTCCTGAGCGCGAACCACTGCGACAACAACGCCGCAGACGAACAGCAGTGCAACAGCTGTGATGGCTTTACGAGACATTTATCCGTCCTGATTGGATTCAAGAAATACCCACCGATCTTCAGGTCCACTATCGACGCTTCGGGTCGTGCGGGTTTAGTCGACTTTGCCGACTTTTGCGAGTTGTGGGGATAGGTAAGACAGGCTGGAGTCAAAGACCGGAAGGGAGCCTAAATTGAGGAAAAAACAATGAATGCAGTTTCTCGTCGCGAGAGAATAGAAGCGATGCTAGCCAACGATCCGGCGGACGCCATGTTGCGTTACATGCTGGCGATGGAGTTGGACAAGGCGGCTGAACACGATCGCAGCCTCGAATTATTCGCAGGCTTGATGGCGGATAGCTCGCCCCATGTGCCAGCGTTCCTGATGGCAGGGCAGCAACTGGTCCAACTAGGTCGCACCGAGGAAGCTCGCGCCGCGTTGCGTGAAGGAATAGAAGTTGCGCGAACGCAAGGCGACTCGCACGCGGCAGGCGAGATGGCCGAATTCCTGGCGCAGCTGGGCAGCGAGGGCGAAGCCTGACCTTGGCAGTGAGCGGAATGGCGCTTGCCGCGGTTTTCACCGGCTTTGGAGGTCGCGCAGCGAACATTCGTCGAAGGGGTGGAGCATCAGAGTGCTATCTTCACTTTTACCGAGCTTGGACGAAGCGGCTGCGCCGCGGGAGTGGGGAGCGGTTCTTAGCGGTGCTAGGCCTGTGTGTTGAACACTCGCTCGTTTGGCGTGTGATACTGGTGAGTTTCCGGCCGCCGTGTGTGTGGCTGGAGTTC
>PVBE010610203.1_pt1 | contig 19072 bp, 18 predicted proteins | sample 1631181 | NCBI WGS metagenome assembly PVBE01 (sample SAMN08397723, study PRJNA350692) | Marine metagenome, whole genome shotgun sequencing project. | isolation source: water | place: Pacific Ocean | collected 2012-04 | reverse complement strand
TGGTGTTGCTCGGTTTCGTCATGCGAGCGGTTCAGTCCACAGCCTTCGATATTAGCCCAGACTACTTCTACGCCATCATGACCCTGCATGGGTTGGGTATGGTGGGCGTGCTCTACACCGCCGGCTATGCCATGAACTGGTATATGGTATCCAAATATGTGCAGCCCAGCGTGGGTCTGATGCGGTTCAATTTTGTACTGATACTGCTGGGTGTAGTGGGATTAATCGCGGCCACGCTGATCGGACGGTTCGGGCCGGGGTGGTACATGCTGTACCCATTGCCGTTCATGATCACTTGGGCTGGATGGTCCATAGGCGTAGCGGTAATCTCAGTAATGCTGTTGGGAACGGCCTGGCTGCTGGGCCAACTCGATCTGTTACGGGCGATTGCCGGCAGGTATGGATTGAGTGGCATGCTGGGCTGGCAGTATTTCAGGAAAGGCGACCCGGGTGAGGATTTGCCGCCGATGGTGTTGATCGTTGCGGTCAGCATGATCGCGGGCGCTGCCACGACGATAGTCGGAGCGGTCATGCTGATGCTGTATCTCGCTCAATGGCTGGCTCCGGAACTCCAGTTTGACGCGCTCCTGATGAAAAACGCGGTGTTCCTGTTCGGTCACACGCTGGTGAATATCACAATGTACTGCGGTATCGCCGTGGTTTACGAGCTTCTGCCGACGTTCTCCGGGAGGCCCTGGAAATCTAACGCCATCGTTGCGCTTTCGTGGAATGCCGTTCTGCTGCTGGTGCTGGTCGCCTTCTTCCATCACCTCTACATGGACTTCGCCCAGCCGGTCGCCGTCCAGTACTTCGGGCAAATCGCCTCGTACTTGAGCGCCGTTCCGGCCACTGTGGTTACTATATTCGGTGTGATGACCCAGGTTTACCGCTCTGGCATCCGCTGGAGCTTCGTGCCCCTGATCATGATCCTCGGTCTCATGGGGTGGATTGTGGGCGGCCTGGCCGCCGTGGTGGATTCCACCATCGCGGTCAACGTGTTTTTCCACAACACAATGTGGGTCCCCGCCCATTTCCACACTTACTTCCTGGTCGGGTTCGTATTCATATTGTTCGGTTTTGTCTATCATTTTGTGGGCTCTCAAGCGGAGAATATCGCCAAGTTTAGTTTGGGGACGATGATGATCGGCGGCTACGGGTTCCTCTTGATGTTCTATCTGGCTGGGATCGCGTCCGTTCCCCGGCGTTTCTCGAGCTACGCCTCCCTTCGTATCCCCTCAGTCGTGGAGTTCGGCCAGATCAGTGCGGCTATCGCATCGGTGTGTGTTGTGATTTTCATTTGTGGGCTGTTGATGTACTACATGGCCGTATTCCGCAGTTTGGGCACATGGTCAGCAGAGATACGGGCAGAAAACTAGAACCCCTCGCGTCGAAACTCGTTCCGCCGCTACTGGTTCTTGCGGTATGGCTGGGCGTGCTGTCCTGGTGGACTTCTGGCTTCTCGGCCTTCACGACGTACTCCCACACTCTGCGTGCTGCTGGGCCTCTGCCCCGGCCTGCACCTTCTTTCCGCATCCGGGATCAGTTCGGCGTTTTACGCGATACCTCGGACCTCAGCGGCAGGCATGTGCTGCTGCAGTTCTCGTACTTGAGTTGCGGTGACGTATGTCCGCTCTCCATGGCCGATTTCCACGAGACGCACATGGCGTTGGAGAGCCGGATGCCCGATGAACTCGTCTTACTGACCGTCAGTTTCGACCCCGCTCGGGATACAACGGAGAGATTGGCGTCTACCTGGGGCCGCCATGGCCGGCCTGCCGGGTGGCATCTGGTCGCGCTGGCCGAACCGCTCGATGACAGAATCCAAGCCGACTTGCGGAACCTGGGCGTATACGTCTCACGCCAGGACGATAGCATCTTCAATCACTCGGCTCAGGCATTCCTACTCGATCCCGAGGGACGGGTCGTCCGGGTCTTCGAAGGTCCTGGCAACAGCGACCGGATGGTCGCAGCGGTGAAGGAGACACTACCGTGATTCGCCGCGTCTGCTGGGCGGTAGCGGTCATCGCGACAATTTCTCCTCCGGTCGATTCCTTTCTAGACGCATCCATGTCTCGCCACATGCTCGTACAGATGCCCCTGCTCGTAGCGCTGGGGTATGCCGCGGGATTGATATGGCGGATGCCCCGAGATCGATTCGCATCGCTGGGGCTTTGCGCCATTTTCTTCGCGATGGGGAGCGTGATCTTCTGGATGCTGCCTCGCTCCCTGGATACCGCGGTCACGACAGCCTGGGCGGATCAGGCCATGCACGTCAACATGCTGGTCGCCGGTTGGTCCCTGGTGATCGGTCTGCCGCGGTTGCCTTTTCACTCGAAGATGGCGTTCGGTGTATATGGGCTGGCTATGGCCTTAACGGCCGGGATAGTGTACGCGACTGCCGTTGTTCCCGTTTGCTCCCGTTATTCCGTTCAACAACAGAACGAGGCGGGCACTCTGTTGCTCTGGATCGGAGGCGTACTTTTTATCGCTCTACTGGGCCGCGGAGCTTATCTCCTCGCAGCCATCGCGCGGCGACTCCGGAGGGATCATGAGCCGGCACCGCCGACGGCCCGCGACTGATCCGTCGAGTCGGCGTTGGATGATAGGCGTGACCAGCCCACGGCTACAACGGTTTCAACAGCATCAAAGCGTAAGAGACGATTATTAGTAAACCATGGGCGATCTGTAGAGCAACCTGCATCCCGCATTTAACTGCACTGCCGTCTGTCGCTACAAGCAAACGCGCCGGTTTTGTTACGAAAAGAAGGGCCGCGACGTAGAACACCATAGTCATCAGACTCATCCACAACCAGAGTTCCGAAAACGACCAGGGGCCCATAAACACGGCAATTACCCCCGTAAGGGTCACGATAACAGCAACCGTGCCTTCAGCCAGCCCGGCAGCGTTGGCTTTTCTTAACAGCCCTTCATTGGCCTGATCGGCAGCCGGTTTCACCGCTATTGATACAGCAATGATTATGGAAATGATTACCAACGAAGGAAGCAATATGGCCGTACCAAGATGAACGATGATTAAAGCAGAATAAAAACTCATCACAAGTTAGCTGCTATGAAGGATGATCTATCTGGTACCGATTGGGAACGGCTATTCTACCAGCGATGAACTTCCTATTGGCCACCGGGAGAATACCGGGCCAATGGCATCGCCGTGCGTCACGGGGTAAGCGTTCGCTATCGGTTTTGCGCCAGGCGCGTAATCTGAGAATCTTCGGCTTCCGTTAGCAGATTCTTGATAGCCCATTTTACGGGTGCGAGGTGATTCGTGATCCTCAACGTGATTTTCCTGGCGACCTTTGCAGGCAACGTATCGTTCGTAAAGAAACTGACGATCTCATTCGTTCCCAGGTACAGTGGTTTCGTGGATCGTCTGTGTCTTGACTGATAGTTCATCAAGAGGCTCGAACCGCCAACATCGCTACCTCGCAATAACGCGGTTTCTATTTGCTTAGCAAGGATATCTTGACCCCCTAAGCCCAAGTTAAATCCATGAGCGGTCACGGGATGCATCCCGACGGCGGCATCGCCGATGAGCGCAAACCGGGTCGTTACGAATCTGTCAGCATGAACGGCTACCAGCGGGTAGGGGTGAAGCTCACTGACGAGCCTCATCCCTCCCAGACGGTTCTCGAATCGTCGCTGAATATCCGAGTTGAACTGCTCCTCAGTGAGGTCTAGTACGGAGGTCGCAACGTCCGCGGGCGCGGTCACGACGATTGACGACAGATTCCCGGATAATGGCAATACGGCCAGCGTTCTCCCATAGTGAAAGCACTCAAACGCGATATCGTTATGTGGTTTTTCATGCTCCATCCGGCACACGATTGCTGTTCGGCCGAAATCCCGCATTGAAGCCGAAATCCCCATCATCCGGCGTGTCTCTGAGAATCGACTATCCGCAGCGGCGATTAGCGAAGATTCGATGGTTCTGTCGTCGGACAAGACAACAGAGGCTTCGTTAGTGCTGGTCGTCACCGATGCCACGCTCGTATCGGCGATGATGTCGATATTCGGGAAAGTCGTTACTTCGTCGAATAAGGCCTTGCGAATATGATGATTCGAAACGATATAGCCGAGTGCCTCTACACAATCGTTTTCGCTGTCGAAGTTCAGGAAATAAGGAGATGCGCCGTCCAGGACTCTGGCTTCCTTGATCGGGTGTATTGAATCGGCCGGGATGCGCGGCCATACGCCGAGTTCCCTCAGGATCTTTACCGATTTATGCGTCAGGGCGATGTCACGGCCGTCGAAAGCTGGGTCACAGAGAACAGCTCTCGGCAGCTTTTCGATCATCACTACGTTGAGACTCGTATTCGCTAGGGAACGAGCAAAACTTAGGCCCGCTGGGCCGGCTCCGATGATCGTAATGTCGTATTTCATATCAACAGTCTCCCGGTTCATCTTCTAGCTGTGTCTGCTGCGGCGCGGTCGAGTATAACGCCAACTAAATCTAATCACGGGCCACAGCAACGAGAATAGCACGGTCACGAGCAGGACTGCGGCGATCGGCCTGTCGACGAAAATACTCAGGCTACCTTGCGAAAGGATCAGCGATTGGCGCAGCGACGACTCCAGAATCGGCGCGAGCACCAATGCGAGGATAAGCGGCGGCCGCGGCAGATTTGCCTTGATCATGAAGTAGCCGATGATCCCGAACACGATGGTCATGCCGACCATGAACAGGCTCAAGGCAGTCGCGTAGGCGCCGATCATCGAGAGCACGAGGATACCCGGCGCGAGATAAGCGTAAGGGACTCGCAACAACGACGCGAACAGTGGCGCTAGCGGCAGGTTCAGTACGAGCAACATCGCGTTACCGACGACCATGCTGGCGATCAATCCCCAGACGAGATCGGGTTGGCTGGTCATCAAGAGCGGTCCGGGGCGTATCCCGTGCAACGTAAACGCCGCGAGCAGCACGGCCGTAAGCCCGGACCCCGGGATGCCGAGTGTCAGCAACGGCACCAACCCGCCCGTCACGGCAGAGTTGTTAGCGGACTCGCAACTAGCGATCGCGTCCAGGGCGCCGTGGCCGAATCGATCCGGGTTCTTGCTGAACCGCCTCTCCGCCGCATAAGCGATAAACGTTGCTGCCGTTGGCCCGACGCCGGGCAACAACCCCAAGAGGAAACCGATTCCGCTGCCGCGCACGATCGCGGCACGGCAAGCGGCCCATTCCTGCCGGGTCGGCCACATCTCTCTGAGCCGCATCTTCATCGGTTCGAGGGCCTTTGATCGTTCCAGGGATGCAAGAACTTCGGCGACGCCAAATACGCCGATCGCGACTGGCAGGAAACTGATGCCTTCCAGAAGCTCGATTCGCCCGAACGTCAACCGGCTCGTGCCGAGAATGGGGTCGGTCCCGACGAGCGCGAGCATCAAGCCGAAGAGCGCCACGATCAGCGATTTCAGCGGTGCGCCTAGCCCTAACGTTGCACTCGCCGTTATGCCCAGCGTCGCGAGAAGGAAGTATTCGGGAGAGCTGAAGCGCAGCGCGAACTCACTGATCCCAGCGGCGGCGAAGATCAGGACGATGACGCTGCCGATTCCAGCCAGGAAAGAGCCGACGGCTGCGACGCTAAGCGCCACGCCAGCCTTGCCCTGGCGCGCGAGTTGATAACCCTCAACTGTCGTCATTACCCCGGACGATTCTCCAGGGACGTTTATCAGTACCGAGGTCAACGTGCCCCCGTACATCGCGCCGTACATGATTCCCGAGAGCATAACTATCGCCGTCGTCGGCTCCAGGCCGAATGAAATCGGTAACAACAACACCATGCCCAGCGAAGGGCCGATACCGGGTAGTGCTCCGATGACTTGCCCGACGAGTACACCAACCAGGACGAACAAGAGATTCGTCGGCGTCAGCGCGATCGCAAAACCGTGGCCTAAGAGCGCGAGGGTTTCCATCGTGGCGAGTGCGCGAGCGGGTCGCTTAGATTCCGAACACTCCCCGTGGCAATCGGATATCGAGCCACAGGATAAAGATCAACTCGACCATTCCGACGGTCAGGATCGTGGTGATGAGGCTAGGAAGCAGGCGCCGCCGTTGAACGAGCAACAGGAGACCGAGCATGAAGACCGTCGCACTGATCGCGGTTCCCAACCAGGGGAGGAGGGCGACTAGCAGCCAGAGGCCACACACCGTCATCAGCACACGCTGGGCACCGCTCTTGTCGGGCCAGTCCACGAGTTCGTTATTTCGCCGCTTCGTAGAAACGAAGATCTGTGCAGCGGCAAACGCTGTTCCGAGGCCAGCCACCCAATAGGGGAGAAATGCGGATCCGGGCGCGAAGTCGCTCCAATAGGGCTGATCCCAGAGTGAGACGATAACGACGGCGCAAAGGCTTAAGAATATCAGCGCGGTTGCGATCTCGAGCCGTTGCATAGCTACGTTATCTCGTGACGCTCAAGTCATTGCTTTGCGAGGCCGACCTCTCGCAGTACGGCTAAATAGCGCTGATACATCTCCTCCATGAGGATGGTTGTCTCGGCGCTGTCCGTATACGTGGGCCGCAGGAAGTTCTCGCTGAGCATATCCGCCCAGGCCTCGGTCTCGACCATGCGCGCAAATACGTCATCCCACCATGCCACGATCGCGGGATCGAGGTCGGGAGGGCCGACGATGCCAAAGTCCTGGCCCCAGACGACGTCGACACCCTGCTCCCTTGCGGTCGGAATATCCCGAAAGTCGGGCTCGGTACGGCGTTCCTCGCTGAGGATGGCCAACGGCCTGACGTCGCCGCTCTGCAGCAGCGGGTAAGCCTCGTCGAGCGCGAGCGTGATGACATCGACGTTGCCGCCGAGGAAAGTCGCGATAACTCCACCGCCGCCATCGAACGGCACGTAGTTGAACTTCACGCCCGCGGCGGACTCGATGAGGGCAGTAACCATATGGTCGGTGGAACCGACGTTGGCGCCGGCTATCGTCACGCTTCTGTCACGTTCGCCGGCGAGCGCGACGAGCTTGGCCAGGTCGTCGATCTCTGAATCCGGTTGGCCGAGCACGACGAGATCTATCTTCATGAGATACGACAGCGGCGTTACGCGCTCGTACGTATTCGGCAAACCCTGGACGATCGGCGTTGTAAAGATCGTCGGTACCAGGGAGAACAGCAGGTTTTCGTTACCGCCCTGGCGAAGCACATAATTGCTCGCGACGACCCAGGCTCCACCCGTTCGGTTCACGACGACGACCGGTTGCGCCACCAGTCCTTCATCGTTCAGTAGCCTCGCGACGCGGCGCATGAGCATATCGGGCGTTGCGCCCGCCGAGGAACCGACGGTGATCTCGATGTCACCGTCCGGTGCCCGCTGAGCCTCGACGGTCGTCAGGGCATCCAATCCGGCCATCGCCAGCGTTACGATAGCGACCATCGAAACTTGTCGAACGCGTGGTATCGCTTTCATCACTGCTCCTCCTTCAAACTCTTGCGCAATGCATCGATCAGCATGCTGTCCGCGGACTCGGCCATGCCGATGTCCACCATCTGCTGGAACACCCTGGCCGTCGCGTTGCCGATTATGGCCTGGGCGCCAAGTTTCTCGACGAGCTCGACACCGTAGGTCGAATCCTTGAGACGGGCACGGCCGCTGAATGCTACGGGATCCTCGTGGTTACCCGTGGACATGAACTCCGCATGCCGGACGACATGCGGGCTGCCGGTCGCACCCGTGGAGAAGGCGTGGGCCGCAACCGCGAGGTCCATGCCCGCAACTTCTGCGGCAGCCAGTCCCTCGGCGAGCGCTGCGACGTGCGTAGCACCCATGAGATTATAGATCAGCTTGAACGAGATTCCGGACCCTGGCCCACCGAAGCGAAGCACCTCCCGGCTCAGCGGCTCGAGGAACGAGCGTATCCGGTCGAGGTCGGCCTCGGCGCCGCCGACGAATACGACGAGTTTCCCGGCTGCGGCGAAGTCCGGCCGCCCGGCGACCGGGCAATCGAGAAATCTGAGTTCCTTCTCGCGTGCGAGTCCGTGTAATTCCATTATCCAATCGTGGGATAGCGTCGACGACTCGACCGCAACCACGTCTTCTGGAAGTTTCGCAGACAGGACGCCGTCGGCGCCGGTCCAAACCGCCCGGGACGCGACGTCGTCGGCTAGCGATGAAAATATCGCGTCCGCGCCTTGCTCGACTGCTTCGCGGGGTGTCGATGCGTATGACGCGCCGGCCTCTACGACCCGATTCGCCTTCTCCGGCGTTCGATTGAAGACCGTAACCGAGTGGCCCGCGCCGAGGAGGCGCACGATCATGGCCTCACCCATGTGACCTGTACCGAGGTAGACGATATTTGCCACGGCGCTCGCTCCTCAGCCGCTCACTTCACGAGCGCCAGGCCTTCCAAGGCAAGTCCATAGCCTAGAAGATCATTCAACTGCCGGCGCATGTGCTCGGTCAGCAGGATACGGGTGTAGCGGCGATTCAACTCCGGTTGGCGCATGATCTGGCCAGCGTGATCCCACGCGCGGGGTAACAGCTCGGCCGCCGGGAGTACTTCGTTCACCAGGCCGAAATCCAGCGCCTGCCGAGCATCCAGAATTTGCCCCGTCAGGAGAAAGTAACGGCCCCGATTGATTCCCATCAACAGGGGAAAGATGATGTGCATGCCGTCGCCGGGAACCAGGCCCCCCTGAAAATGCGCGGAGTCCTGAAACGATGCCGTCTCCGATGCGAGCACGATGTCGCACATGACCGGTAGTTCGGCGTGGCGTGCAGCTGGGCCGTTAATCGCGCTGATCATCGGCACGTCGATTGCGAGTAGATTCATGAGGAGGTTAAAAGATTCACGGCCGAGTTCGGCCCATTCCGCGGGGCTTTGCGCGTGCGCGGCTACGTTGGACTCGGCTTCGGCAACGGGACCCGAGAACTCGGCGCCCGTGCCGGTCATGATCACGACCTGGTTCTCGCGATCCCGGCCGATATCCAGGAATGCCTGCTCCAATTCGGCGTGCGGGTTGCGTCCCCATCGCAGCGGTCCACCGTCCGTGTGTAGCGTCATCTCGAGGATACCGTCCTCGCGCCGCAGGCGTATCGTGTCGAATTTATTCTCGTAGTCCTGCAATGGCATGTGCTTGACCCCTCAACCCATGAGGCTTGTTCTTCGTGCCGCAATGATCATGGCTTGGTTTTTTTCCGTATAGACTCAAGGTTATCGAATACGGTGAGCGGCGGAAAGGCGTCGGGGTCGGTAATGACGTCGATGACGGTCAATTCCTCTGCAGCGAGGGCTTCGCGCACCGCAGGCAGATAATCGCCGGGTTGCTCAATCGTCACGCCGCGGCAACCGCAGGCGCGCGCGATCGCGGCATGATCGACGGGATCGAAGTAGCAAGCGCCCGTATGACGGCCGAATTTCACGTCCTCGGCGTCTTTCTGGTATCCGAGTACGCGGTTATTCAATACCGTCAGAACGACGGCTGTGTGCGTGCGCACGGCCGTCTCGAGCTCCGACCAGACATGAGCGAATCCGCCGTCGCCAACGACACAGATCACCGGGCTTTCCGGGCGCGCGACTTTGGCGCCGAGCGCCAGCGGCAGTCCCCAGCCGAGCCCCGCGATTCCACGCGGCGTGACGAATCGCATGCCCGCCGCAAGCGCACGAAGATAACATGCGACCCAGGCGGTCGCGTAACTCGCATCCGCCACGACGATCGTGTCGGGCGTCAACACGGTTCTTAGATCTGCCATGAGCCGTTCGGGCCGGATGGGGGTCGCGTTCGAGGCCAGCAGGGGCTCGATTTCGTGCGCATGTTGCTCGCGTGCCGTCTCGATTAACCGTTCGGTCTCGGCATCCTGAGTGCGCCGCCCACGGAGCCTATCCGTCAACGCGGCCAATGTGAGTTTTGCATCGCCGACGAGCCGGAGCGCTTCGTAGTTCCGGCCGACCTCGTCGCTGTCGATATCGATGTGAATGAATTGCGCGTTCGGAGGGAGCATGGACCACGAGTCGGTACCGTTCTGGGCCGTGCGTGTGCCGACGAGCAGCACGACGTCGGCGCCGTCGATCAACGGTCCCATGTAACAGCCTGGCGAGTAACGCCCGAGCATATTACCGCTGATGCCGAGAGACAGCGGGTGGTTTTCGTCTACGGCACCTTTCCCCATCACCGTCGTCGTTACCGGAAGATGTGCTTCGTGTTGCAGCGCCGCCAACTCCCCGGCCGCGTCGGATAGATGTACGCCGCCGCCCGCGAGGATGAGCGGACGCTTCGCCGAAGCCAAAAATTCCGCCGCGGCGTCGATACGCTCAGGGTCGGCGAGCGTGCGATCCAGCGGGTAGGTCCCGAGGCCGGATCGCCGGTGGCTTGGTGCGGTGACCGTCTCTTTGAGTAGATCGGCCGGTAACATCAAAACAGCGGGTCCCGGGCGGCCGCCGGTGGCAGCGGCAAATGCCCGGTCGACGTAATCTTCGATGCACTCCGATTCGGTAATTCGCCGCACCCACTTGGCGCAGCCCTGGAATAAAGCGATGTGATCCAGCTCCTGGAAGGCGTTGCGATCGGCGGCCGGTCGATCGACATCCTGCACCATCGCGACGATCGGGACAGAGGATTTCAGTGCTTCCGCGAGGCTCGGCACGAGGAGCGCGGCGGCGGGGCCGTTCTGGGCCGTGACGACTGTCGTTTGATGCGACAATCGCGCGAATCCATCGGCCATCGCGGCACCGGCGTTCTCGGTCCTGTAGGTGAACTGCTCGAGTCCGGCGTCCTCGGCGGCCAACACCAGAGCGGACGGCAGGCTTTGCGAAAAAAGCGTCTTGACGCCATGTCTGACGAGTGCGGTGGCGATGGCCTCTGCGGCCGATCGCGGCTCCGTCACTTTGAGCGGTATGCTGTCGATGCTATTGGTTCGGTTGCCCCTGCCTGCACCCGGATGATAGCAGGATCGGTCGTATCCAGGGCCCGTATTATCCGTAGAGAATCCGGTGAGGCCGTGGGCTAGATCCCGAAACCCGACGCTCTACCGTCAGCCGTTCCTGTCTGCGCCCGGAAGATGCCGGATTGCTCGCGGCATGACATACAATGGACATTGAGCCCGTTCTGACGATGACAGGCGGACGCGTGGTTTTCGATACGCTGCGCTAGGCTGCTTCGGAAAGCGCGTATGGGCAGGTTGTGCCGGCAGGCGTTTTATCGGCGAATGGCGTTCGTCTGTCCGGCTGGAGGGCAAAATCGTATGAGGCTGATCGGGACTTCTGTGGCGCTTCTCGGTGCCTGCCTGGCCGCTGCCGGTACGGCAGTGGCCCAGGATTACGTCGGTGGCAACTTCCTGCTGAAGGCCACTCTGGACGAACCCGAGGCGTATTGCCTGGACGTCTTCGGCTTTGGCACGCACGCCAACATCGACGAACCATTATCGGTGCACACCTGCAAGAATGCGGGCTGGCGGGATGCGACCTTTACGGTCAACTATCCGGAAACAGGCCAGATCTATGCGCCCGCATACGATCGCTGCGCGGAGCTGTCGCAGATCGAACGTGGCGGGCATCTTTTCTTAAGGCCTTGCTCCGAGTCGCCCCTGCAACGATTCTTCTATCGTGACGATCAGAAGATCGAAGTGCAGAGCGGTCCCGGACCGAGGTGGTGCATCGTCGTGCATCCGGCCGACGGCATCGCGACCGGCGGGCCGAGCCATGTCCGCCGCGAGGTGATGATGCTGGCTTGCGATACACTCGAGCCGCAATTCGCCCAATGGCTGTTACCCGATGGCGCTTCCAGTCTCGGCCGTGATCCGGAAGCCGGAGTAACTCGTGCCGATCAGGGACGCGATGGCTCTGCGCGGGGAGGCCGCGCCCCGCTCAATACGCTGGAAGGTGCCGCCGCTCTTTACGGCACTGCCTGCCTTCCATGCCACGGGCCGACGGGGCAGGGTTACGTGGAACTCTCTGCACCCAAGCTCAGCGGCCAGGAGGACTGGTATCTGAGCCGGCAGTTGTGGAATTTCGTCGGCAGCAGACGAGGTACCCATGATGGTGAGCGCTGGGCGAGTCAGATGCGATACCACGTGTCGGATTTCGACAATGACGCGCTCATAGCGGGCGTTTCCGCGTATATCTCGGCGCTGCCCGATGACCCGGCACCCGTGACGATCCAGGGAGATATCGAACGCGGAGCGAGTTTATATGCACAAGGCTGCGCCGTCTGTCACGGAACAGACGGCATGGGCATCGAGGCCCTGAATGCGCCGCGGCAGGTGGGCATGACCGACTGGTATATGGTCAGGCAACTCGAAAAGTTCCGCGAGGGTGTGCGCGGTGATCACCCGGACGATATCTACGGTGCGCAGATGGTGGTTCCGTCGCAGGCACTTCCGGATGATCAGGCCGTGCTGGACGTCGTTTCCTACATCAACACCTTGGTAGCGCCTCAATAAACAACCAGGAGAGCCCGAGATCGGCGGCGAGGTTGGGATCACTCCACGGCGTGCGTGGAACTTCCGGGCACGGACGGGTTGGACCCCACACGCGCTCGATGGTTCTGGCGATAGAGTCCTCGGCCTTCTCGCGAAAGTAGGCAGAAGTGCTCTCAGGGGTATGGGGGGACGCTGTACGTGCCGCTTCGACGGTCCCTTTTTTCCGGCCTTTTTTGCAGGTCTTCCTCAGGCTGTGTGCGGTGGCTTTGCCAACACGATAGAATTTCCTACCCTGCGCCGAGAGGACAAGAACTAGACCATGTCAGAACCATTCGTCATCGACGAGTTCCAGGAAGCTGTCCTGGATACCGTCCGCCGATTCAACAAAGAAGTTGTCACCCCGGTTGCCGGCGACCTGGACCGCCGTTCCAATCCGGAAGATAGCTTTTCATGGGACATTATTGAAAAAGCCGACGAAGTCGGCATCCGCACCATGACATTGTCCGAGGAGTGGGGCGGAATCGGTGCCGATTCCGTCACTACGGCGATGGTCATCGAAGAGCTGGGGAAAGCCGATATCGGCATCTCGGTGGTGATGGCCCAGACGCTCAAGATCGCCCAGATTTTTCAGACAGCCCTGGATCAGGAGCAGCAGGAAAAATTCATCCCGATGTTCCGCGACACGCCTCGTGGACTGCTTGCCATCGGCATAACCGAGCCGGAGACAGGATCGAACTATTTCATCCACCACGACGCGTCCTACCGGACCTATGCGGAAAGAGCGGCTGGCGGCTGGCGCATTAACGGCATGAAACACTTCATCTCCAATGGCAATCGGGCCAATGTCTTCCTGCTTTTGGCCCAAACCGAAAAAGGCATATCGCTCGCCGAGGGATCCACCTGTTTTCTGCTCGATCGGACGCTCGAGGGATTCACTGTTGGCCGGGTGCACGACAAAATGGGCGAGCGCCTGGCCAATAATGCCGAGCTGATTTTTCAGGATTGCTTCGTACCGGACGAAAACGTGGTCGGTGAGGTGGGTAACGGATTACAGATTCTTATCGACTTCTTTCCTGCCTCCAACGCCTACGCCGCTGCCACGGTTATCGGCACGGCGACAACAGCCTATGAGCGCGCGGTGGAATGGGCCAAGACACGGGTCCAGGGCGGCAAGCCCCTGATCGAGCATGATGGCATCACGGCCCAACTGGCAGAAATGCATATGTTACTGGACGTGGCGCGCACCTATGTGCGCAAAGCGACGTGGATGGCCGACAACCGGGATCAAGGCTGGGATCCGGCTTTAGGGGCCCTGCCTAAGGTATTCGCCTCCGAGGCAGCTTGGAAGATCGTCACCTGGGCGGCAGAACTTCATGGTGGCTCCGGCTATATGCGCGATGTCGGGCTTGAAAAACTGATGCGCGATGTGGCGGCATTTCTTCATTCCGATGGCGTCAATCGGACGCTGCTGCTGAAAGCGTCGAGGTCTATTTTCTAGGCAGGCGCCGATGAAAGCCCTTGTCCTCCACCAGGCCAACACGCCATTCGAACTTACCGACGTCCCCGATCCGGTCGCTGGCCCTGGTGAAGCGGTGGCCAGGGTGTACGCGTGTGGTTCCGGGCTGACTATCCAGCATTTCAAGGCCGGCCGAGTACCGATGGTTTTCCCGCGAATAATCGGCCATGAGATATGCGCAGAGATCGTCGAAGTCGGCACCGGCGTCAATGGCCTTCGAGTTGGTGACCTTGTCACCTCGTACTTCTACTTGAGTTGCGGCCGTTGCAAAATGTGTCGGGAAGATTTCGAGCCGCTCTGCGAAAATCTCGGTGGTAACGTAGGCCGCGAGATCGACGGCGGGTACGCGGAATTTATCAAGCTGCCGGAAAGCTCGTTCGTCAAGCTTCCAGAGGGTCTTGATTGGCAAAATCAGCCGGCCCATCTGGGCGTCGCCATGGATGCCCTGGCGACTCCTTATAAGGTATTAAGGCGCGCCCGGATCAAGCCCGGCGAAAGCGTTGCCGTCTTCGGTGCCGGCGGCGGCCTCGGTATTCATCAGCTGATGATGGCCAAATGGGCCGATGCGAGGGTGATCGCGATCGACACCAAGGCCGGCAAGTTCGACGCCTGCCGGGAAGCTGGTGCCGACGAGGTTGTCGATGCATCCGAAGGTAGCGTGGTCGACGCTCTCATGGATCTCACTCGGGGCAAGGGCGTGGATGTCTCCGTCGACTACGTCTCCACCAAAGTTACCTTGGAGGCGGGCGTTCGCGCCTTGGGCAAGCATGGCCGCCTCGTCACTCTCGGCGGCGCGTCTGATTCGTTTAGCGTTGACGCCGCGCTCCTATTGAGCAACGAAATCGATGTCCTCGGCAGCCGCTATGTGACGCGGCTGGATATCCTGCAGACCTACGATCTGATGATGCGGGATGAGGTCTGGCCGATCGTCACGGAAATCCGCCCCATGGAAGAAGCCGAGACCATTCATGAGATGGTCGAGAGAGGCGAGGTCACAGGCCGGGCGGCGCTATTGATCGTCTAGCTGTTGGACCTGTGATCGAGAACGGAGCAAAGGAGAAACCACGACGCTAACGGATCATTTCATTGCTAGTTGATTCAATCTCGGGCATGTGCCGGGAGTCTTTCCCTTGGTGATAACAGGTGAGTCGATATAGACTCAGGCAGTAGATGAGCAACGACATTCCACGTATCGAACAAATCGCGCACAAACTGCGGTCCGAAATAGAAGCAGTTCCGTGCCAGGATCTTCCGGTTGGAATGCGTAGGTTCCCGAAGGGCGCTTGTGGTAGCTCCGCCATACTTCTTGGCGCCTACTTCACTAATTGTAAAATCGAAGGCTTTGTTTACGTCCAGGGTAGGCGCGGGTCGCGTCAAGATAGCACTTCGGCTTCCCACGCCTGGCTCGCGAGAAAGGGCCTAGTCATCGATATCACGGCTGACCAGTTTCCGGATGCTCCGAGCCCCGTAATCGTGGCAGATCCTTCCCCGTGGCATCAGACCTTTCGGGTTCAAGAGCTTGCAGACCCCGGTAACTACCGCGTTTTGTGGAACAGATTTGGGGTAGACGACCTCTACCGTCTCTATAAGCGACTCTATACGAAATTGTTCCCGTCGGAGACGTAGGTTGCGTTGATCTTCGACGTAACAAATCCCTGCCACGGCGTGGGAGCGAGCGGCCTCGGTTAGACTACTCGCCCAGGTGACGGACGTCCTCGGGTGCCCGCTGAGTATCGTTCTGAACGACGTCGAAATGCATAGTGAATTCGAAATCAGTGGGCGGGAAGCAAATCTCGTCATCGCAGGTCTGATAGGTGAGGATCGCGTCTACCGCGATGGTCTCCTCCCGGTAGGCCGGTGCCAGCGTGATGTCGCGCTTGATCTGAGCCGTGCCGTGGTAGACGGGCACACTCTCGTCGATGGGCTCGAGGTACAAAGTCTCGGCGTCGGGTAGGACGAGTTCTCCCATCAGCACATGGTCCGTTTCCACCATGCTCAAGTCGATCGCCGTGTAGTCGGAGCCAGGCGCGTAGAGATGCATCCGATCGGGAAGCTCGATATTCGCCACGAGGACGACCGTATTGCCCGGCCGCAATTCATCCTGGGACGCGTAGGCCGCGAAATGGAACTGCGGTAATTGCACCTCGGTTCTGCGGCCACCGTCGGCGCCGAAGGTCTTCATCAGGACCGTCTCGGCGGAGGGACGAATCCGATGACTGTCGTGGAAGAACTTCTCCTGCACGATGCCGTCGGTATTGACGATATAGATTCCGGGGAAAGCCATTCCGTCCGTGCGGCTTCCAGGCTCGGGATTCGGGTTACGGATGCCGTAGGCTTCGATGATCTCGGAGTCTGGATCCGCTAGCGTGGAATAGTGGAATCCACCCATTCGGTCTGCGAAACTCTTGAGAATGTCAACGGTGTCGTAACTGATGGTAACGACACCCAGGCCGTTTTCGGTGAATTCATCCATAGAGGCTTCCAGCTGCACGAGCTGGGTTTTGCAGTAGGGTCACCAATCGGCGGAACGAACGAACACGATCATCGCACCGTCGGGCCCCATGACGTCGCTGAGGCTGACTAGATCGCCGTTCTGGTCCAAAGCCTCGAAATCGGGAATGCGCTCGCCGATCTCCGGCCCACTGACCATCCCTCTGCTGCCTTCCGGGATGACGGTAAGAAACTCTGTCGAATAAACTGGTTGTGAGAGTGCGGGCAGCGCGCAGAGAGACAGCAACAGAGCTACCGCCAATCCGCTCACCCCTCGGTTGATTTTCGCCATTGCTGCCTTCCGTTTACGGGTTACTTATTTAGCTCACATCTCGCCTTTGACAACCCACTGCTTGAGTTTGGGGTCGGTTGAAGCGCAGGGTGCGAGTTCCAGTATGCGGGACATGAATGGTCCAGCAGACTGACTCGCAGTACCGGCCGCGATGCACAGGCTATGATCGCCTTCTGGCATGAACTCGGAGGTTTCTGCGTTATACATGAATAATTGCTCAGCGGACGTAGAGGAGCAATCCAGTAAATCAAAGGAGACTCCGGCAGCAGCCGTTTCATGAAGGGTCGCACACTTCCCAGAGAATTCCACCGAAGCAATCTGACGTGTTTCTTTGTTGTAAGAAAATTGCACGTCTCCGCCTTGAGGTTTGCAGGAATGTGTCTGCAATTTCTCAGACCAGCCTCTTCCCAGGGTGTCGATGCACCAGCCTAAGTTGTCTTGTTCATCTATGTTATCCGCAAGGTAGATCACGGGCTCCGGTGTCTGCAGCTCCGGCGGAGCCGCGTTGGCCGATAGCGTGAGCAGTGACGATAGAACCAAACTAACAAACCAAAGTGTCTTGCTTGCGGCATCAAATGACATGTAAACACCAGAAGATGGTTGCCCCATTTTCGCTCTCCTTAGAGTAAATCGATTTCGTTCTCTATTATCAGTTTGGCCAGAGCATACACCTAGGTAATCCAAAATCAAGATATCGTTGGACCAACTCGCATCGGTGGGATCTAACGGACGATCGCGATGAGGCCGTCGGTCCTACAGGTTCACGAGCTCCAGAAGTTCGCGGCTGTAGCGAGTCTCGGCATCGGCGTAGATAGGCGCGACGGCCGCCATGAATTCAGCGCGCTGCGCCGGTGTGAGTTCCACAATTTCGCCGCCGGCTTCACGGATGATCGCCTGGGATTCGATCTCCGCTTCGTCGTGGAGCCCACGCTGATAGATCACGGCCTCCCTGACGGCGGCACGTATCTCAGTCTGCAGTTCCTCGGGCCAAGCATCGAACGTGGGCCGGTGGATAAATATCGGCCGGGACAGATAGGAGTGGAAGGTCGCAGTGTGATAGCGCTGATGCAGGTACGGACCGTAGCTGACGGTGTTCTCGAACGGATTCTCCTGGCCGTCGATCGTGCCATCCGCGAGGAGCGGGATGGCGGCCGCCAAGTTCATGGTCCGCGGCTCGGCGCCGAGGAGCTCGAACGTGCGGGCCTGTATCCCCAAGAGACGAATGCTCAGACCGCTCAGATCGGCCGGTGAGTGCACGGGGCGCACGTCGTTCGAGACATGACGAAAGCCGTTCTCGAAGAAGCCAAGGATGCGGTAGTTCGTCTCGGCTTCGATTCTTTCGATAGCTGCTTCCCCCAGCGGGCCGTCCATCGCGGCCCGTGCGGCAGCGGTATCCGAGAACAGGAATGGCAGCGCAGCGACCTCCAACTCCGGAATCCCCGTGGACATTGTCGCGTAAGCGAGTGTTAGCACCCCGGAATCGACGAGCCAGCGCAGATCTACGGCACCGGCGTAGCCGATATCGGAAATGTTGTAGATGTATCGGGTCTCGACACCAGAGCCGAATTTGACCTCGAGCCGATTACCGATAAAGTCAAGGCTCCGGCTGAAGCTCGTGGTCGATGGCCCGTATCCGGCCATGATGATACGTTTCGCCGTCGCGTCCGATTGCTGAGCTCTCGTGCCAAAAAGGCCAGACGCGCCGGCCGCTACGCTCGCGCCGATTAGTGTTGAGGTCTTGAGAAACTGTCGCCGGAACATCGATCTTCTCCTTCTAGATTTAGAATACCAGGCTCGGTAGATAGGTCGCGATCTGAGGAATATTGATGATCGCTATCATGCTGATCAGCATGATGAACCAGTAGGGCGTGGAACTGCGAAATATCTGCATGATGGAAATCCCATCGTCGTGATCCTGAATCGCGGCCTTGACCGTATAGACCAACAAGCCGAAAGGCGGCGTGAGTAAACCAGCCTCGATCGCAATGATGCCGACGATAGCGAACGCGATGGGGTTGTAGCCGAGGTTCACGGCGATCGGTTCGAAGATGGTTACGGTCAAGAGCATGATGGAAATCGAATCGATCACCATACCGAGAATGAACCAGATGCCGACCATGACCGCAAGGATCATCCACGGCAGCATATCCGTGCCGAGAAACACATCCTGGATCGCGTTCGAGACGCCGGTCATCGCAAGCGTACGGGAATAAAGTGAAGCCGTTACCAGTAACAGCAATATCGGTGCGGAGGTGCGGCCGACGGAGAGAATCGCGTCGATGATTCCGCGGTAACGCATACCTTTTGAGATCGCCATCACGAGGCCGATGAACGCGCCTGCTCCCGCACCCTCGGTCGGCGTGAAGACACCGAACCAGATTCCCCCCAGAACCGCGACG
>PVBE010102153.1_pt1 | contig 19074 bp, 18 predicted proteins | sample 1631181 | NCBI WGS metagenome assembly PVBE01 (sample SAMN08397723, study PRJNA350692) | Marine metagenome, whole genome shotgun sequencing project. | isolation source: water | place: Pacific Ocean | collected 2012-04 | reverse complement strand
GGGCGCCGCGGCGATCGTTTCTGGACCGGGCGCCGCGGCGATCGTTTCTGGACCGGGCGCCGCGGCGGTTTCCGACCCGACCCGCCATTGCGCCCCGCGGGAATATCTCGCTGACAGTTCCCGGTAGTTGGGCAGCGCCCAGCGGACAAAGCGATCACAAATGGCCTCGGAGCCACGGCCGCCGTTTTCGGCCAGAACCGCCGTCGGTGAGCGAAGCGCCCGCCTCAGGCCCGAGGATTCCGAAAACCCGACCCCGTGGGGGCGTTCCATGGTAACGCCGGACAACAGATGGAATCGCAGCAGGTCTTGGGGAGAGGAACGGGCGGCATCGGGCGGCGGAGGCAGCCACCGACCTTGGGGGAGAGGTCCAGCATCGGGCCGGGGCGCGACCCGCGGCTCCTCGCCCGAAGAAGCGCTCGCGGCTCGGGCGGAAAGAAAAACCCAAAAGCAGCCCCGGGTTCGCACCTCGTTCGGAATGCTCATTTGCCGAAAGCGCCCCGAGCGGCCGATCGAAGGGCTCCTCGTTCATCGCCGGTACACGTACGCCTTCGCCGAGTTCGTTCACGGGCACCACCAGGGCGTGACCCGTCCGCAGGAGTTGAAAGCTCTCCTTTCGGGAATGACGGTGGGGGAATTGCTCCTGGTCGGGTCGGGCGAGTTCAAGCGAATGTACGACTACCTCTGGGCGAACCAAAAGATGAACGGGGACCTTTACGAGCGAAAGGCGGGCAAGTTCGCCCACTGCTTCATGCGCCGCGGCCAGAACCTCCAAACTCTTAAAGCCCTCGTGACCCAGACCCGGCCGACCGGCCAGCTTTGGTGGGAACCGCCGAAGGGGCGCCAAAGCCGACCGCATGAGTCGGGGATAACGACGGCCGTCCGGGAGGCCGAGGAAGAGGCCGGGATCGAGCGCAAAAGTTACAACATCTTGCCCGGGTACCAACGCGAGGAACGCTACGGGTCTGGGGTCGTTTATCACCACATCTACTATGCTGCCGCAGCTCGGGGCGCGCTCGCCCGGGGGAGTTTCCGGCCCGTCCTGCAGATGAAAAACCCGGCCCAGATCGCCGAGATCGATGGGGTCCGGTGGATGACCGCGGACGAAATGCGGGGAGCCGACCACGACGGGCGCCTGGGCGCGACCGTCATCCGCCTTTTGCGCCAGGTCTCCCGGGGATGGTACGGGCGGCAGGACCTGGCCGGTATCTCCCGGAAACGGGCCGGCCGCCACTTCTGGCCGGGCGCCACGAAACGAAGGGACGGCTTGAGGGGCGTCCCGGCGGGGAAAAAACTCCGGGACCTTCGGGGCGTACCCGGCGTTTTGGTTCTGCCGGTGCCGGGCTCGGACCGCCCCCCCTTGCGCCGACCCATGCGAAACCTGGCGGGGAGGGAAGACGTTTCTCCGAAAAAGCCCAACCGCAGCGAAGTCGCAAAGCGCCGGGGCTCTGTGGCTGGCGGGGCCGGCGGGCGTCCCGTCACTCATCCACCACCGGGGTTGGACTCGGACCGTCGTCCAGCGCAACTCTTAGACGCTCCTCGCGCTCGGGACACCCGCTCGCCAGGCGCCGGAGATGGGTGGCAAGTTGTGGGGCCGTCCGGTTCTCACAAAAGGCTTTGAGGCGCTGGCGAAGATCGTCGACGGCCGCGGCGTTTTCTTTTTCTACCTCCTCTTTTGACTCCGCGACGTCGGCCTGGTAGCTTTCCTCCTCATCGCTCAGGGTTTTTACGGTGCGCTTGGTGAAGGCGCTCATCTCTTTGGCACTTGCGCGCGGATTGCGGAACTTGTACAATCGGGTCAAATACGTCGCCTGAGCTTCCAGCCAAACGTGGCGGTTATCCCACACCGTTTGCTTCTGAGTTTGGACCAACCACCGCCGGAAGACCTCGGGGTCAAACTCCCCGGTCTCGACCATCCATCGGAAGGGGATCGGGAAGCCCGAGACGAACTCCGGATGGTCCCCCTGCAAGCGTTTTCGCAGCTCGCCCACCCGGGCGTCGTCGCGAAAGTCGAGACCGGCCGCTTGCGCCCGCTGCACTTCGTCGTAAATTCCCCGGGCCTCGTCCGTGATCTCCTCCGGGGTGCGGCTTGACCCGGCGCCGATGCGCGACTCGCCGTATTCGACCTGAGACGGATTGATGCCGGCGGCCCGAAGCTCCGCGTCCCGAGCGTCGATCTCGGCCAGGCCGGGGATCGGCCCCGTTATTTTTCCCTTTTCGCCCGGGCGACCACTCATGGTTCGTCGGGTCGGTTCGACCGTTGACCTGCTGGCGGGCCGCGTATGACGTCCCGCCGCAAAAAGACGCCCGATGTGACCTGCGGATCTACTCGCCTACCCCCGCGCCGCCGACGTGCGCCAGCAGAGCTTCGAGGGTTCCTCCGGTCGCCTCGTCGGGCTCGACCCGCACGCTGGGAATTTCCTCCTCGCTCGGGGGGCGTTCGTCTCCTCCCACCACAAACTTTTCGATGCCGCTGGGGTCGCTTTCGGCGCCGCCGGTCGGTGGCGAGAAGTTCCCGCCACCGGTCGCCGCCCCGCGGTCTACCACAAACGATGCGGCCGAGGGACCGTCCCCTCCCACTACGAACGATGCCGCTGAAGGGCCGCCTCCCTCCACCACGGACGCCGAGGGGCCGTCCCCCTCTTCCACGGCCGATGCGGCGGGCTCGCCCCCCCCCACCACAAACGAAGCGATCGACGGCCCGGAAGAGCCGCCCGCGCCGCCGGTTGGCTCCTCTTCCTCCGCGGCGTCCTCCCAACTCCCGCCGACAACGGGCACCGACCCGCGGGCCAGAAACGCCTCGAGGTCGGCGACGAAATCTCCGCCGAAGGTCTCGGCCTGTTGCGGACGAGCGTCGTCGGGGCCGGGCCCCCCGCCGCGAAAGAGAATCCCGACCCCCCCGCCGACAACGTCTTCGTCCCCGTCCCCGTACTTATCGCCCAGGTAACTGTATGCGCGGTCCAGGTCCATCTTTTGATTGTTGCCTGCGGCCCGGGCGATCTATGCCCCGGGTCGCAAATGTCGGCTGAAAAACATCGGGGCGCGCTCACGCGATGATCCCGCAAACCGTCTCCAGCTGGCCGTCCGAAAGCCGGTTAAGATCGACCGATGGGTGACGCGCCCCGTCGACGCCCGAAGAAAACACGACCGCGTCCGCCAACAGGCGCCCCCCCGAAATTTCCCCGCACACGTACGTCCACACGGTCTCTTTTTGGTCCGGGGTGCACCGGTGCCGCGCGCGGTAAATCATCTGCGCGTACGGCGGGGGGGCGCCCGAAAAGTTCGGGCGCGCTACCGCTCCATGGCGCGCCATACCGTCGCAGTTTTCCCGAGCTTTGCTGCCGACGGGTTCTCCTCTTCCAGCCGAGCTATGGCGAGCCGGTACCCCAATGCCCGCCGAATGGCGAATTCGCAAAACTCGCGCGCGTCCACCGTCGGTATCCCGGCGGCAACTCCCGAAGTTCGGGTATGAATCGGGACGGCCCGGGGGGCGTACTCCCAGACGCCGTCCATCACCACTTCGGCCCCGCCGGCAACCGTCGCCACCACCTCGGCGAGGTTCACACCGGCCGCCGGCGCTTCCTGAAGGCCAAACGACTTTTTGAGAGCCGTCGCGACGGGGCTATCCCCCTCGCGACCCGTCGCTCGCTGCAAAATTTCAGCCATCCCGACGAGCGGACCGGCGTTTTCCGCGCTCAGCCGGCCGCGAACCTGAATGTTCTGCGCCGGTTCCCTCCCCCAAAGAGACACGACGCCGGTGGCGCCCTCCCGGTGGCGGGGCGGTATCTGGACGCCCCAGGCTTTGAGCGGCAGCAGGGCCCCGTCGGGACAGGAGTCGACCACCCGCGGGCCCGGCCCGCTTCCTCCAAGATCCGTGGGATCGACGAGCTGCGCAAGGAATGGGGTCGGGGCCTCGCCCCGAAAGAAGGTCACCCCCCCGGCCCGCTCGTGAATTTTTCCCAGGAGCAGATCTCCGACCACGGGAGACCAGGCCTCGACCACGACCGCGGGCACGTCGATTCTGAACCGCCCCGTCATACTTTCGCTGTCACAGAGAAGAAGGCCCTGCTGGCGCAGCTCCACGACCCGGTCGATCACGAGGCGCTGATGACAAGTTCCTTCCAGGTTTCGCTTTACGAGGGCTAAGACACCGCCACGATCAGCCGTCGGGGCGAAAGCGATCGGATCCGCGACCAGGCAGGTGCAGCTGACCTGGAAGCGCCCCAAGAACAGCCGCTGTGCCATCTCCCTGGTTTTTTTGGCTGCCGCTTCCGGTTCCGCCGGAGCCGCCGGAGTCGCCGAGGCCGGAGCCGGAGTCGCCGGAGTCGCCGGAGTCGCCGGAGCCGCCGGAGCCGCCGGGGCCGAGGCCCGTTTCTTCGCCCGAGGCATTGAAGATCGTCGGCGCCCCTCTGGTCGGTCCGGTCCGGTGGGCTGATTTGGCCGCGGGCACGGGTCCGGTCTGCTCCTATGACGATTCAAAAACAAGCCGCCAAGCTTTCGTCACGCCCCGCGCCCCGCGAGTTCTGCGAGGGTCGGGCGGCGGTCGTTGAAAAGGTAAAACCATCGCACCCGCGGCCGTCCCCGCCGGCGCTCGTGGCCCTCCAGTTCCAAAAGATTCTGGAGAAGGCGCCGGCAAAGAGTGGGAACCGAAGGCGCGGCCTTAGTTTCCCGGGACGTCCGCCGGCCTTCGGCGGTCCCCAGTTCCCGGCCGGTGACCACCAGCGCCTTTTCGATGTCTTCCCGGGCACGCGTCGCGCAGACGCCGCCTCGGGCCAAAACGCGTGCATCCGCGACCTGTTGGCTCCGGAGGTCGTGGATCGGGTCCCGGACCTTGAACCGCATCTCGCCCCGCTGGCTCTCGCTGAAGCCGACCAAGACGTCGTTCTCTGGCGGGGGTGGGCGCCCGTCGGCCGGGGTCGTCGGCGGGACCTCGGCCACCTCCCGCCGAAGCACCCGCGCCCATCCGCTCCGTTCTCCCTTCCAAATCATGGCGGCGTCCGGTGCGAGGTAACCCACGGGAACGGACCGATCGCCACCCGCCGTCGTGTAGTGCCGCTCTTTCCGATACACGAGAATACGAAACGATCGGTACGCTTCAGCGAGAAGTGCCAGAGGGTCTTCGGCGTCGAGGGGCGTTCCCGCGGACGCTAGCTCCTCAAGAAAGCGGTACTGGTGATTCGCGGGCTCGGTCGCCACCGCCATCGTTCCCGGGTCGCGCGCGGGCGACTTCTTAAGCCGGGCCCCGGCCGCGGCCCGCCAGACCCGGTACGCCCTCGCCTTTCCCGCGCGGCCGGAGCTACTCGTCGAGTCTCCGACCGCGACCGAAATCTTTGTGCTCGCGACCGGTCGGCCCACGTCGAAATACCTCCCGACGTTGACGAAGCCTCGCCCGGCCAGGCGCCGCACATAAAAGGTCCCCCCGCGACCTTCCGCGGCCTGGATCGCGCCCGCGGTGATCGCCGCCTCGAGGGCCTGAGCGACCAAATCTTCGCCCGGGTCGGCGATGGCAAGGTTTCCTACGGCGTCCGGGGCACGAACCGCCGTCACGAGGTCTTCGAACGTCCAAACGGAGCGCGCCCGAAAGAGGGCCGCGACGGCGGACGCGACCAGGCCGCCGTCCCGTGACCGAAATCCGCGGGCGTTGTACGAGTGGTCGCTCATCGGCCCCACCCGCCGGACGTCGCCGATCGGGCGCACCGGCAGGCCGGCCAGGCCGGGAACTGGCGGGCCGCGGTTGTCGTTTTTCGCGCGGCCCGGGGAAATCTTCTCCAAGGCCTCGCGCAAAAGGGGGTGCGGGGGTTTTCCGTCCGCCGATTTCGCGGCCTTCAGGAGCTCTCGCATTTGAGGGAGAGCATCAAGCGAGGCCGCTCGCAGCTCCCGTTCCACCTCCTGGATCTCGACGAAGTCCCGGCCCTTCCTTTGATATCGAGCAATCTCGGGGGTGCCGGACGTAACGTACGTCCGGACGCGAACGACCCGATCCTCTGGGGGAAGGGCCGCGTGGCTTCCGCGGCGGATGACCCGCCCCCGCACCTGAAGAAGACCCGGGATATCGGTCGGGAGGGCCAGAAGACCGAGAAATCCCACGGCCTTCAGGGTCAGGCCGATCCCGATAATGCGCGCCCCGATGAAAACCTTGATGTGGTCGCCCTCCAAGTTCGAAGGGGCGTTAAACCGGTCGACCTCGCGAAGGAACGCGCCCCGGTCCAGCTGGTAATGTGCGACCGTGAAGCGTGCGGGAGTGTAATCGTGAGGGCCCTGCGCCTTGCCAGCCGGCGACGGGTTGACGCCCTTCCGGTGATCCCGCCTCGAAATACCGCAGCGCGCGCAAAGAACCGCGGGCCCGGCGGTGCCGGTTGAGGGAGCGAAGCCGTTGGCCTGAAGAACCTCGGCGGCGAAAAGGACCCCGGTCCCCCGCACCCGGTGGTGATACACCAGGGCCTTTTTCGCATAGCCGCCCGCGGCGGGCGTTTCGTCCTCTCCGCGAACGAACGCGCGCAGGTCCTGGACCAGCGCCGCGTACTTCGGAGAGATCTCGGAGAGGCTCAGCCCGCTCCGCCCCTTGCCCGAAAGGGAAAGCGCCGGCCCGCCGATGACCGGAGACTGGGAGCCGTGAGCCCCCACCACGATCTCAAATCCATGAGACTTCAGCCATCGGGGGTCCGCGTGAAGATACGCCCGGGTCGGATCTCCGGTGGCGTGGGGGGGTCCGTCGCCTGCCGCGTCTGACACGCCTGCCGCGTCTGACACGCCTGCCGCGCCTGCCGGGATTTCTGCGAACTCTCCGTACTCGTTGGGGTCCGAGTCCTCGCCAGGATCCGAGTCCTCGCCAGGATCCGAGTCCTCGCCAGGATCCGGCTCTCCTGCGTCCGGGTCGCCCTTTTTCGCGGGCTTCGCCCTGGCGCTTCGGCTTTTCGCGGCCTTGGGTGCGGGAAAAGCAGCGTCAACCAGAGAGGGCGTCGCAGTTACGCTGCCGGGCTCTTCGAGGGCTGCCGCCTGGAGAGCCGTCATTTTTACTGCCGTGAATCGCAGGTAGGGGACGCCGCCGAGCGTTTCGCCGACGTTGACGACGCGAGGATAGTCGTCCGAGCCGGCATGGGCTGGGTCGGGGAGCGCCGAGACGTGACCGGCGGCAAGAAGTCCAAGCGTGCGAGCGGCGCCGCCGCGAAGAGCCAACGAACCGTCGGGCCGGCGAACAAAGTAGTCTGCCCGGCGAAGGGGCGGGCCGCCGCGCAGCAGCGAGATAAGGTCCACGGCCTCGGCCGCCGATCCGGTCATTGGCGTCGCGCTGAGAAGAAGGGCCCGGGGCGGGTCCCGATCCCGCAGCGCTCGCAAAATGTACCCGATAACGACTCCGTAGTTGTTGGTCGACTGCATGTTCACGACGTTCTGCGCCTCGTCGACGACCAGGAGGCTTGACCGCATCTCGTCGAGAAGAGACGTGTTGAGGTAGAGGTCCCCGGCCTCGACCCCCTCTTCGATTCGCTGGAGGAAGTCCCCGGAGGTGGCCGAGCCGGCGCCCGGCTTCGCCCCCCGCGCGAAAAGCCGCTCGAGGCGGATTTTCTTTTTCGCGCCCTGGGTCGTCACTCCCAAAAGGGCGTTCGCCAGTTCCTGGTACCCGTAAAAGCGGAAGTATCCGCCTCGGGTCCGGTTGGTCACCCGTTGCTTTAAGGCACCCAAACGGGCCGTGAGATGGACCACAACTCGGGGGTCGGATCCGGTCGTCGCGCTGGCCCGCAGGTGGTTGATTTCGCTCACCTCTTGGCGTGACACGTATCCAAGCTCGGGACGAGTCAACAGTTCCTGTACGACAAGAGATCGAATCGCTGGCGCCGCAATCACAAAGACGCTGGGAGCCGGCCGGCCAGGCGCCGCCGCGATTCGGTACCGGCGGATGTACTCTTCGGCAGCAGCGATGATCATTAGGGTCTTGCCCGAGCCCGTGGCCCAGAACGTCAACAAATGTCGGTGGAGCGTCGCCGGGTGCAGCAGGGCCTGCACGAACAGCTGCCCAGCGTGGAAGGCGAACGGAATGGCCGGGCCGGCCGAGTCCGACGACTCCTTTCCGAACGCCTCAAGAGACGGGTCGCCGTAAGCTGAGGCCGTCCAGCGAAGGGCCGAAAACTCCCGCCGACCAGCCAAGGCCTCCAAAACATTGGCGGTCGACGATTTGCTCGCGGGCTCCATGCTCAGTCCCGGCCGCGCGCCCTCTGCTCGCAAAAAACATAAGCCGGCGATCGGGGGAAAGCCCCCAGCCCCGCCCCACCGCGATCATACCGGCGAGTTGACCGCCGCGACTAGCCGGAGAATTTCCGGGTCTTTTGCGGAGCCGTCTCCGCCGGCGAATTCGTCGCTGTCGCCCGACGCGCCGTCGCCCGACGCGCCGTCGCCCGACGCGCCGTCGCCCGACGCGCCGTCGCCTCCTGAAAGAATGCCCAGCCAAGAAATCAACATGATCGCGAGGATCGCAAGCACGACCGGGGCGACCCAGGCCCTGCCGAAAATGACGGGGAACGCGTAGCCAGCGACGCTAAAGGGTTCGACGGGGTCGGTTGGTGGCGCCACGGCCGTGGTGGGATCTTTGGGGTCGGACATGGTGACGGCGCGGGCGTATGCTCCCGCCACCGAATGGTTCGCCGAACCGACCCGAGTCGCCTGCCGAGCGAATCTGAAAGGACGGGCGAAAAAATCAAACGCGCCGGGTCCGCCGGCCGGACGGCACCCGATCGGTTCGGCGGACCATTTCACTGCGCCAAGTCCATGAGGGCCGCGTCCGAGAGGCGGGCCGCGCCGCAGCTGGAGGCGCCGGCCGGGAGCGATTGCAAAATCTGGCCGCGCGTGGCCTCGCCAGTCGCCAGAGGGTTCGCGCCCGGTGGGCAGCCGCTGCCGGCGCCGACCCAGGCCGTTGCTCCGACCGTCGACGCGTCTGCGTAGCGCGGGTTCACGGCCAGGTTGGCTTGGTCGGACAGGCTGCCGCCCTCCCACAAAGGCGAATTGCCGCCTGTGGAGAAGTTGCCGCCCTTGAATCGGCTCCGGAAACCGCTCACGTAGACGCCCGGGAGCGGCCCTGTCCCGAACATCCGCCCGACGGTGTTCGAGTAGGCGATTCGGAACAGCCAGTACATGATGAACAATGCGATCACCAGTGCGAATGCCAGCATGACCCGCTTGCCGGCGGTTAGCTGCTCATTGTTCTGGCCCGTGCCATGGCGCACGGCCTTGAACGCATCCAGGGGACTTGTCGCGTAGCTGAGGAACTCCTCGCCCATCGCTTTTGCGCCGTCCATTTTTTGTGTCGGTCGGTTCACGTTCCGTTCGCAGTCCACGGGTATGCACGGCCGGACGGCCCGGCGCAAAAAAATTCGTCCCGAGGGCGCGCGCGGACGAACGAAAAACGAAGCGGGATTTGGCCCGGCCGTGCCGAACATCGGTCGGCGGGCGATCACGCATCGCCCAAATCCTGGGCGAACACGCTCTTGGCCCCGGCCGTTGCCGTTCCGCAAGGAAGGTCTCCGTTGGCTGCGCTAAGGCTCAGGGCCTCGGCAAACGCCGACGACGCCACTGGCAACTCACAGGAGTTCTCCCCGCCGACGAGCGACCAGAATTGAGCCTGAGCCGCGGCCTTGTTGGCCTCCCATGCGGCTTTGGCGGTCGCGGCGTCGACCACAACCCGGTCAACCGAGTCGTAAATCCCGGCGTAGTCCCCGTAGCCGCCGGCAACGATTACGTCGGCGAACTCGTTGGCGCCGGCGGCGTCGATCTCAGAGCCGGGCAGGTTATTCGCCGCGGCGTTCAGCATCGCGTCGAAGTCATCCACCGGACCGCCCTGGCCCGGACCCATGGGGTCGGAGAAGTCGAAACCCTCCCGGCCGTCGCTTCCGGACGGCTGGTGAAAGTGGCCCTCGGCGAACTTGCGCTTCAGATCCTGCTCCAGGGTCGGCTGGCCTTGGATTTGATAGCGCATCGAAGAGCTTGCGTTCGGGGACTTGTTGAAGCCCTGCTTTAAGGCGATGGTTCCCATCGCGTTCAGGGCCAGGAGAACCACCACGATCAGGATCGCGTAAACGACGATCGGCGGGGCGCAGTCGCCCTCGGCTCCGCCGGTGATAAAGCTCTCGATCCCGGGCATTTTAGCTATCGGCCGTTGATCTGTCACTTCAGCCTCGCAGCAATGCGTATACCCGATCGAAAAGACTTTTAATATTCGCGGCCCTCCCGCGTGCGGGGCGCCGTCCGGCAAATCGAGGCCCCACGCCATGCTAGAATTCGCGCCACCGCACCGCGCCGGGTTTTGAACCGCCAAACGGAAATCCCTGCATCCCGGCCGGCTTGGGTTGTCGCGTATAGAACCGGACCCGCCCGCGCCGACAGGAAGCGCCCGCAGAAAAACATGGCGGCCTCCGGCATTGAAAAGGGCGGCATCGACCCGACGGCCATCCGGGTCGTTCAGCTGTTGCGGGGGGAGTTCGTTCGCGCCCGCGGGCTCGTGCGCCTCCAGGCCGACGCGTCGAACGACGATATTCGTCGAGACCTCCGAGGGTTCGGGTTCCATCGGGTCGATGGCCGGCCGGCCGACGCCGTGGATGGGGGCGCGGTCCTGACCGTCGTCTTCTTCTACGGCGTCGACTGGAACGCGACCAAGTTGGCGGGAATTCTTCCGCAGGTGATGCGGGAGGGCGCGAACGAAATCGTCCTGGTAATGGCGAAAGGCGGCCAGAAGAACGGCGTCGTGGCAAAAATCGCGGCCGCCCAGCGGGGGGTCCGCGGTCGCCGCGTTCTTCTTCTTCCGCTCGAACCCTTCACGATGAACCCCTTGAAAAACATCGGGGTTCCCCCGCATCGGGTTTTGTCCCCGGCCGAGAAAAAGACCGTGTTGGCAGACCTGCGCGCCACGGGTCGCAACATCCCCGCCATGGACGGAACCGATGCAACGGCGGTCTGGCTGGGCGCGCAGCCGGGAGACCTTGTGGAAATCGAGCGGGTTTCCGCTTCGGGCCCGGCCCTCGCGTACCGAAGCGTCCGGGACACCCAGTCTAAATTCTCTGATCCGGAGACGGCGCCGTCCGGCGGTGCGGCGTCTGGCGGTGCGGCGTCCGGTGGGGCGTCTGGCGGTGCGGCGTCTGGCGGTGCGGCGTCCGGTGGGGCTGGCGGGCGGGCGTGAATATGTTCCCCGATACGTTTGGTTCTCGAGGACCCAAGCCTTCGTTTTTGGCGCGCCCGAACAAAATTTCGCCGCGCGGTTGCGGTGCAAAATAACTTCTTCCGTCGGGCATACCCCGCGCCGAACCTGCCGCTATGAAAGAATTTCTCATCCCCGCCGTGATCGCCGTGATCATCGCGATCGCCTTCTTTCTTGGGGTCTTCGGCTCGGCCTCGATTCCTGTCGACCCCTACACGTACTTCAAGGCCAGCCAGGCGGTATGCCAGACGTCCGCGGGGCTGTTTCACGACGCCCCCGGCCCGCTCGTGAACCGCGACGTTGCGACACGCATACGAGCATGCCGGGATGCTCACGACATGGGCGGGCACGGTCAGTGCCTCGGGATCGAGGCGCGCGGCCCCGCAACACAGTTGGGGTGCATCCGAACAAATGCCAGCGATCCTGGCAAGCACAACCCGATTGTCGCACATGCCGCTGGCAACTTTTCCGGTCGTTCCCGTGCCTGGGCGTCCGCCGCGTACATCCTCGAAGAGTACCGCGACGCCGTGTGCGGTGTCCCCGGCGTCGAGTGTGGCGAGACGCAAACGGCGGGGACATAGCCGCCGCGTCGTCGCCTTGCGCCCGCGGCGCAAAATAACTTCTTCCGTCGGGCATACCCCGCGCCGAACCCGCCGCTATGAAAGAATTTCTCATCCCCGCCGTGATCGCCGTGATCATCGCGATCGCCTTCTTTCTTGGGGTCTTTGGCTCGGTCTCGACCCCCTCCGGCGATAATCCCGCGGTGGTCAGGGCTGCGGACTTTGCTACTCCCACGGCCGGGCCTGCTGCCGATTTGACGGAAGTGACTGCGTCAAGTCCCTCGCCCCTCGCGCGAACCGCACCGATGGCCGCACGGCCATGAAGCGCTTCGTCCCGAGCGGCGACGCCTGCCCGAACCCGGACGGTACCGGGGGATGGGTCGCCCCTCCGGAGGGCTACCGCCAGTTCGAGACTAGGTACTGCGACAACAGCAACCCGAAGGTGGAGGGCACGCGCTGCCTGTGGTGAGTGCCCCCCTAATTTTTTGGGCGCCGCCCTAGACTGCGGGCGTCTTGATTCCCATCTCGGCGAACAGGTCGTCTGAAGCGTCTGTGACGAAGGCTGGCGGAAAGGGGGCGGCCCTTGCCGCCGGTGGCAGTGCGGACCTCGCCGGGGCGTCGGCCATTTTAATTCCTGCGAACAAGTCGTCGACCGCGGCCATCTCCCCCAAAAGATCCGGGTGGTAGCGCCGCAGCCACTCAGCCGTTCGCTCCTCAAGAGATTCGCCCGACTCCTCGATTTCTTTGGCCTCGGCGATAAGAGCCTGGAGGGTGGGGCGGATCTCTTCGACGAACCCCACGCGCCGCGGGACCGGGACATACTCGACCCGGAACAGCTTCCACCCGATGAGCCCGATAAGAAACGGGTGGCTGGGGTCCGGCCCCTCCGGCGGAGGAACCCGCGCCTCCTCAAGGCTCACGCCCCGCCCGTCGGCGAACGCCGGCTTTCCCGCTCGAACGGCCAGGGTTTTATCGTCAATCAGGCGACACACCCTGTCGAACTCCACCGGGAGCATGGGCCCTTCCCACGTCTGCACGCGACCGCCCACGTCTCGGAGGGGCTGTGCGGATCCGTCGGCATTAGCCGGGAGGGGCTCGGCGGCGTAAAGTCCGAAAACCCCCGTCACCCACGCCCCGCGAGCGATAAATGCTTCGTCGGCCCGGGTGGTTTTCCTCCGATGCAGGCTGCGGTTGTACCCGGGGGTAAAATCGATCTGGTCTAGGGCGCAGGCCCGGAACCCCGCGTCGACAAACAAAGCCATGTCGACCCCCGCCTCTGCGGAAAGGTCGATTCCCGACCAAACCTGCGGAATGTAGTGACGGGGAACGGGGCCCCGCTTTGCTGAGGAGCGAACTCCGACGGGCCGGCTCGGCGGCGACTTAAACTCGAAGATAATCGGCGCCGGGATGGACCCGGGCGGCGGCGGTCCGCGGTCGGTTGTCCAAACGCTCCAACGAGACGGATCCGGCTTGGCCGCGAGGCCGTTGACGAGGAGGGTTGCTTCTTCACAGGTCCGGCGTGTTACTTCCTCGACACAGGTCGTCTTCCCAGTAATTCCCAGCCCCGTCATAACTGGCGATGGAGTTGCCCGGGTGGGGGGTACGAGCCAAATAACGCCAAAGCCGTCGGGGCTGTTGGCGTGTTCGGGGTACGGCGCCGGGATGTTGATCGTGTCGCCCACGACGGGCGTGCCGAGATCGATCTCAACCACGAGAGTGATTGCCTCTTCCATCACGGTCCCGAAGACACAGTACCAATTAAGGTACCCGAACGCATGGGGGTCTCGGCCGTCGATCGACGCGCCCGCCTTTTCGGCCACGACGTTTTCGTACGAGCTGTTGGGGTAGGCATTCAGCCCGAGAACGGACCCCACCTCCGACCCTCCAACCCTTTTTCGCCGCTTCGCTTTCCACCCCCAGGATCGCTGCGCGTCGCGGTTCTTGAACCGGTTGACGAACGTGATGAGGCGAAATAGCGCCGCGGCCCAGGCGAGCCGGTCTGGCGCTGACATGCTCGCGCGCCACGGATACGATGCTGCGCCGCCGCTAAAGACTCGCCCCGATCCGGACGCAAACCAGCTCGTAGATTCGAAGGGGCTGGGCGAGGTCGTTTATCGGGTGTTGATCCGCGTCGAGCGCGAGCTCCGACACGTCGACATCGAGATGAGCCGCGGCCCGGCGCAGCTCGGCCGCCGACGGAACCCCAAACGATAATCGCGCCAGCAGCGGGGCCGGAACTTTTGAGGCCCCGGTTTCGGCCGCCGCCTTGGCCGCCGAGTGGAGATACCCCAAGCCGTCATCAAATACAACCTGTAGAGCCTTCGCAAACCGAAGGTCGTCGGCGAGCTCGCCCTTTTCTAGTCTGTGGCGAAGCCTTCGCATGCCGTGCGGGATCGCGGAGGCGTCGGAAAACTCCACCCCGCCCACGACAAACGTCCGCGAGCCGCCCCCAACGATAAATGCCTTCGCGCTTACGTGTTCGTCCGCCATTTCACCACCCCCGTTGACCTCCAGATCGAAAAGACACTTTCCGTGTATGTTCCGGAGGGAACGTAATCGAGCCGGGCCGCGGCGTGCCGGGACGCGCGCAAACCCTCAAGTATTGTGTACAGCTCCGAGATCATTCGAACACTTTCCGCCAGGGCCTTCCACGTCTCGGGTGGAAAGGGGGACGAGAAGTGAATGAGGTCGATAATGCCGCCGAGCCGGTGGTGGAGCGCGTTCCGCCGCCGGTCGCCGAGCGCCTCGACCAAATTCAGGACGGCCGATGATTTTTCGGCGCGCGATGCGTCCCGCGTCACGTGCGCCGCCGCTGCCGCGACATCTGGAACCTCCCGACAAAATTCACGGAGCTCGACCGACACGTCGTGGAGATCGGCCGGGTCCGGCAGAACGAGTTCGCTCGGTGGTGGAGCAACGTCTTGAGATGGCGGAGCAACGTCTTGAGATGGTGGAGCAACGTCTTGAGATGGCGGAGCAACGTCTTGAGATGGCGGAGCAACGTCTTGAGATGGTGCACGTACGGACGGCGCGGCCGTTGGTGATCGCCGCACCCGAGATTTCATCCAGGCCCGCCGAGCGGCCAGCCGAGATTTCGTTTGAAAGGACCGGCAGGGCCTCGCCTGGACGGGTCGCCGGGGGGGTTGCCGGGAGGGCTGCTGGGAGGGTTGCCGGGGGGGTTGCTGGAGGGGCTGCCGGGGGGGTCGTTGGGACTTTCGCCGGCCGCGCCGGGCTTTGCCCCGAACGAGCTGCCACGACATCGTGGCAACTTTTGTCAGTGCTTTGGGCAGGCCTTCGCGATTCCTGCCGTCCTCGCGCGTGTGAACTATAGTACGCGTCGGCCAACGGCAAGATGGCCGAGGGGACGATGACGGTAAGTGGCGGCGGCGCGGCCGTGGAACGTCTAGTCTCAACCGATTCGAGCGAATGCGCATGTTCGAACGGCAAGGGCGGGGCTTGCTCCCCGCCCGAGCTTCTCCGCATAATCGAAGCAGTCATTGGATCGGGGTCGGGGCGGGGGCCGGATCTCCCGGAGGCCAAAAAGCCCGACGGAGACGGCGGGGACATTTTGCCGACCGGTGCCGATAAGGGAGCTCGGGTGATTCGTGAGGCGGCGGAAAAGACCGGGTGCCGGTCCGAAAGCTGCGTCCTCGGGACGCTCGAAAGCCTCATAACGAAGCACACCCCGGACGGAAAGAGGGCCCTGCGCGAGGCCCTGCGAAAGAACTTTAAAGCCGCCGGTCCCCGCGACACGGCAGAGCTCACCTCGAACTTTGACCTGGACGGAACTCTCGATCGCTGGGCCGTGGAGTTCCCGTTCTTCTTTCCGTTCCCCTTCGCCATGATGGACTTCTGGGAGTCGGGCGACCCCTTGGCGAAGTGGTCCGTGCCGCAAATTCTTGCCGGCCGCCGCAGCGGCGGATCGCCCAAGTCCTGCGCGGCCTGCATCATTAACACCGACACTTCCAGCGGCCCTGGCAAGCACTGGGTCTGCGTCTTTGTGGGGGCGCGAGACACGAAAACGGAGGCAGAAAAGGCCCGACTGCGCGCGGCCGGAAAGCCGGCGGGTTGTCCGATCACGGTGGAGTACTTCAACTCGGCTGGAAATCCACCTCCGGCCGCGGCGGCGAAATGGATGGAGGAGACGCGCGACGATCTGATCCGCTGGGAGGCGGCGAACGGAACGAACCGCCCGGTGCAAACCCGCTCGGTAACATCGGTTCTCCACCAGAGGTCGGACACCGAGTGCGGCCTCTACTCCCTCTTTTACATTCGGGCGCGCCTGGAAGGTCGCCCGATTTCGACTTTTGAGGGCGCGCGCATCCCGGACGCCGAAATGACCGACTTCCGAAAGCATGTCTTCCGCCGGCACGGGGCGGGTGAGGATGTCCGTTGACATTCCGCGCGCCTCGGGCGCGCCCCTTAAGATGTGCGGCGTTTTTTGCGTGGACGTCGTGCGATCCCGCGAGCCATTTGTTTTCGATTCGGCGGCCGCGCGCTGCATACTCGGTTGCCCGAAGATTTCCCGTCAAGAGCCGACCCCACCATGCCGAAGGTTTTCAACTCCGGAGTCGAGTTTCTCGACCAACCCACGGGCGTGTTCGAGCTCTCCGCGCTCGAGCTCATTATCACCATTTGCCTCATCTGGTACCTTGCGGCCCAGGGGTACCTTGGCGCGCAGGTGAACGTGACCACGCTGGCCTATCTGGGGTTCGACCCCATCAGCCGAACGGTTAATTGGTACAAGAAGCATTGCGGGTGCGAGACCTGAATCGGGCGCTCGCGCGGGCATAGGGCGCGAAAAACGCCGGTCCCGCGATGAACCCCGGGCTTCTTTTGCTGGGCGCGATTCTTACCGTCTGGGCTCTTTCCCAGCGGTCGGAAAGCCTTCTCGGGGCGTACTGGCGCCCGTCGTGTGCCTCCAATTGGATGCAAATTCGGGCGGACGAGTGCCGGGGCCAGACCACGGGGCCCGTCCCCTCGATTGACCTCGTTCGCTGGACGAGCTGACGCGCGGAGCTTCGGCCGCGCCTTGCTTTTTCGGAGGCCGCGGCCCCGTGACCCCGCGCGCCCGGCTTTTTTTTTTCGAGGGCCGGAATTTTTCGGCGCCGCCGCGCGGGTCCTGGCGGCGGCCGCGATGTTCCCAACAACCGCGGTCGTCCCGGAGGATAGAGAAGCCTCCGGCGCACCAAATCATCGCGAGCGCCCAATGGAGAGCGGCCTCTTGATCGTCTGCATTCTTGCCCTGATCGCCGTGATCGCGGCCGGGCGAAAGAAAATGACCGCCCGCGAGGCGCTGACCACCCCCCCCGTGCCTCTGCGTCCGGAACAGGTCGAGGTCGATCTCGTTCGGACCGCCTCGACCGAGGGGATTGTTCTTCGGGGCGCCCGGATTGACGGACAGCCGGCCGGCGCGTATTTTGACCCGACGGCCGCGAACCCCGACGACCTCTTCTACGTAGGAACCTATGACCGGTTGGGCATTCCCAAGCACCCCGGCATGCCGTCGCTTGCGCCGCCTAATAGCGCGCCAACAGAAATGGTTGGCCTTAACGACGGACTGCCCGCGACCTGGAGCCTTCCGGACGCCCCGCCCGTTCTACTTCCGGAGGACGTGACCAAAAATGCGGACGCGCGGCGTTGCTACGATGAGCGTCGCTGGGATGCGTTGGCTTCCTCTGCGATCTTTGCTGGCCAGGCGGGCTCGTCCCGCCGGGTGACGTCCGCTCCCTACGAAATCGCCGGCAGCCTTTCCGACGCGAGTCGATTCGCCACCGAGCCCCCGAGCTTCGAGGCGAAACTTCTGGCCGAAAGTTACGACCGAGGGGAGGGGTCGCGACCGGTCGTGATCCCGTCCCTAACGGTCGGAGATCATGAGCCGGCGCGGCTTTGACGCGCGCGCCTCCGCTATTGTTTTTCCGGAGCATCGCGCGAGCCCGGCCACCGAACCCGGCCACCGAACCGACAAGGTCCGGCGAATTATTGAGCGGGTCGCTGAACCGACCGGTTCGCCGAACCGATCGGGTCGGTTCGCTGAACTAATTGAATCTGGGGTGAAGCAATCCCGTCGACTCGCCTCGAGGCCAAATGTCGTCCGAAAGCAAGGACGATTTGCTCCCCGAGGGGCCTGAGGACCTCGAGGGGTTTGAGGTCCCCGAGGATCTTGAGGCCCTCGAGGGCCCCGGCGAGGCGAAGGAAGGTGAGCGGGGGACATGCCCCTTCTGCGACGGAGAGTTTCCGTACGCCGGGGAAATTCTTCAGAGGCACGTGACCGAACTCTGCGAAATCGCTAGCGCCGGGCTCCTGGACACAATGAGGCACCCACCCCGCCGCCCCGGAGGCGAAACCGGTTCCGCGGGCGCCGACGCTCCGCCCGAGGTGCGCCCAGTTCTTGGCATTCCCCCTATCACCCAGTACCCATCTGAAGGATTGCTTCGCCCGCTCCCTCTTTGTGCCGGCTCCACCGGTCGTATGGGTGGACTCGTGGCGTTAGCGACAAACTCTCCCCAATATGGTGAGGCGCTGGCTCATCTAGGAGTCGTGACCATCTACGAGGCCGGCGCGGTAGTTACGAAAAAAGAGCTCTCCGCGGCGGATTGGCTCGGCGAGCGCCTGGCTGGAATTTGGGAGTGCCGGAACACGTCTCTCGGGACAATCTACGGGGCGTACCGTTCGACTCTCGAGGATCGAGCGGACACGATCCCGCCCCGAACGATGATTCATGCCCCCCCCTCCCAAGCCGCCGTCGCGGAAATTGCGGAACGGGGGTTTAACCGCTCAAAGCACGAGGTGCGCGAGTCGCAGGGGCATGGGAACTACTTCATCGCCAACCTCACGATTGCCCTGGGGAGTCGCGTCGACGTTCCCGACTCCGACGGGGCGCGGTACCTAATTTCAGCCGAGGTCGCCCCTGGCGCTCCGGCTCTTGGGAGGCGGGGCCTTCGAGGCGCGCCTCGCCTGGAACCCCCGCCCGCGCGGGCCCCTTTGGCCGACTGCGTGGTTGACACCCTGGTTAACCCCAATATGGTCGTGACGTTTCACGACGCCGCCGCATTGCCGCGCTACGTCTTCCGAATTATGCCGAGAGCTGACAGTTCCACTGGCGGCGCGCAGTACTACATCCCCGGCATCGGCCAGTGTTTGCCGGGTGCGAACCTGCTGAGGCCGTCCGGTGCGTACAGGTTTGATGGAGCGGCTCCGGCGTACGAATCTGGCGGCGCAGCCGGAGGTGCTGGCGGCGCAGCCGGAGGTGCTGGCGGCGCAGCCGGAGGTGCTGGCGGCGCAGCCGGAGGTGCTGGCGGCGCAGCCGGAGGTGCTGGCGGCGCAGCCGGAGGTGCT
>PVBE011582928.1_pt1 | contig 19075 bp, 8 predicted proteins | sample 1631181 | NCBI WGS metagenome assembly PVBE01 (sample SAMN08397723, study PRJNA350692) | Marine metagenome, whole genome shotgun sequencing project. | isolation source: water | place: Pacific Ocean | collected 2012-04 | reverse complement strand
TGACTCATCCAAAACTGGGAATTCCAGCCTAAGAGGTGAAATGAGGATACAGCCACCTGTCTATCAAAGGGCAAAAGAAGTCCCTCCAAAAAGCCAACGTCGGACCGACGATTTATAATTATAATAATCTATTCATGTATCCCTACTCAGAACCCAGAAAACATGACAAACGGAAGGATATATACATGGTAAATAGTCTTGGGGTATAAAAGGAATTCACCCACAGGGCCCTGGGTCAGATAATGGATATATAATCAGGAAGTACAATCACCCGGACGGTCTGTCGACCATATATCCCCCTTTTGGGAGGAATGCATTACACACACCATACATACCTTTAAAAAGTAAAATACAAATTATTTTATAATATATATTTAAACAAAATACATCTAGATAAAAATAATATTTATTTTGATTTGAAAAGAATCACTTTTGAAATAGAAAAGAGGCTTTTTTGAAGATAATTGGTACAGTCTACTAAATTGTTATAGAATAGTATATATGTACATTGTTGTAAAACTATTGTAAAAGTATAAATTAATTTATGTTATGTAATAAACTGTTGGATAAATTGTAACAAATCTTTCATTTATAAATAGTGTCATTACAAGCGGGAATAATACATCACATACTATTTAGAAGGGTTCAACCCATCAATCATAATTCACGCGTTGACAATTTAACCTTGCTGACCCATGACAAGGATCAGACAACAACTCACACCTAATACGAAGTACTACAACACATTAATTTAAAACGATCACAACCTATTTTACAAAATAACTGGACAAATTTATAATTAAAACACAACGAGAAAATAAATTTAAACGAAGTACATTTCGCATACAACTGGTAAACTGCTTTCACGTTAAACCATCATACTGAAGGCCTAACGTTCACAATATACCAGAACCGGACACAGTCCTTATAATAAACTTACGTTAAGTATCCAAACCAGGATACATAAGTTAGTCAGCCATATCGCTAGCTTATACTAGGAACTCTTCATAATACCTATAAAAAGGTAGTCAAACTCCTAGCCATATCGTTAGACTACAACTGGTGCCGTTTGACACAGGTTAAAAGAAAATTTTTACAGAAAAATTTGCAAAATTTTTATAAAAAGATTTTCTAAGATTTCATATTAAAATACGAACTAAATAGGGATAACTTGGTTAATACACAATAAAATCTGATAAAGATTGACAATATTTGTTTTTAATAGTGAATAATTATTCTCAATATACTAAAATTACTGTACATTACATATACTCTTAATAGACTATAATCTGTTTTTTGTTTTATTACTTGAACAAATAATCAAATTGGATTTGAAATATTTTTAATTATTATTTCATTTTACACACACACACTCACACAAAGGATTAATTTGTGCATAGTCATTGACAACATACCTTGTTAGTGACAAAAATAAATCAAGCTGCAAACTAGGATAGTCAACTCACATTAGGATAGAAATTAAAATACAAGTAAGGATTACGACTTGTTTTGTGATACAAGTGATAACATTAGAACAAGCTACTAGATTGGATAGACTACACATCAGGATTTGAAATCACACAAGTAAAAAATTACAAATTGTAATAATTATACTTCACATTGTTCGGAACGATAGGAAATTGAGATTCAACATTCATCATATATAACAGATAGCATCAAACAATTAAAATGGCGGAGCCTACTCAGCAAGAAACGTTGCAGAGGGTTATTCAAAACCAAGAGTCCATTCACATGCAATTACTAGAAAAGTATGAAGAAATGAAGATGGAGTTGGAACAAACTAGACGCACCCTGGCACAACAACAACAACAACTTGGTATGGCGCCACAAGTGAATTGGGAATTCTTAGGAAACAAGATTGCAGAGAGTATCAAAGGAGTACAGTCTGGTGTAAAACTACTTGATGAGACAGTACATGTAAAGGACATACTCAAACTTCTGCCGAAATTTGAGGGAACTAAAAGTGGTCAAGATAGCTATTTGAGATGGAATAAAGCTGTGACTAGAGCACAAGCCATGTACCGACTTGATAACAAGCTAATGAGATACTTAATATGTTCTTCAGTGAAAGATACAGCTTTGGATTTCGTGTCAAGGAAAGTGAATTCAACACCTGATATCACATGGGTGGAGTTAATGAACTTAATGAAGGACAGATTTTCAGACTTCTCAGAAAAGACACTAGGAAAGCAGTCAATATTGGGAATGAAACAAAAACAAACAGAATCGTTTGCAGGCTTTTCGGAAAGGATACTTATGATTGCTATGGAGACTTATGAGGATGCCGAATTCCAGTCTTATCCAGTACAAAGAACAATGATGGAAGCAATGATACGAGGGATGAAAAACAAATATATAGCAAGGAGATTAGCAGGTAAAATGGGAGCTGAGGACAACACTAGAATAACCAACGTGGATGACATGTTAAAGGAGGCCATGAAACATGAGAGATCGAATGTTGCATTTGCTATGTTAAGAGCTGGAACTGATGGTGTTGACTTTGATTCAGAAAAAATAGCTTCTGGTGGTACAGAAGAGGATATGGAAATAGGAATGATTACGAGAAATAATGCAAGTAATCAAGATGATAGGATCCCAACAAAATTCCGTAACAAGTTGAATAAACTGGAAATTGAACAAAAAGCAACAAGTCAAGGGGTGGACCATTTGATATGTAGGATGGAACAATTGCTCGACCAAGGTGATTCCTCAGACAGTGAATCAAGTGATTGCATAAGCTCAGATGAGGAAGAACAAGAATATGACTCTCAGGAAGAGGAGAAATTGGAAAAACAAGCTTCGGATGAGGAAGATGGAGGAGAAATGATTGCCTACATGAGACAGTCAGGAAAGGGAAGAGATGATAGGAAATTTGGCAGATTTAATGGACAAAAATTTCCCTACAATAGAAGAGATAGATTCATCAATACAAGAGACACACAAAAATACAGGGAGAATAAGGAACGATTCCCAAGGGAAGGAAAATTTGATAGAAGCCAATATGGAAAAAATTATGGCACAACAAACTTTGCAAGAGGTAAAAGGTCGAAATCACTAGATGATACTCATACAACTAGATACAGATCGACTACTACTCCCATATACAAACAAGAAAACTCATCCAAATACACAGATAAACGCAGAACTGAAGGAAAATACAGAAAACCACAATCTAGAGATTACCCCAACAGGGATAATAATGAGCTGCAATGGTCTGGAGAATACCCTATCTGCTTATTCTGCAAGAAAAAAGGACATATAAAGAAATATTGTGCAGAAATGCGTCTGCAAGAAAATAACCTTAGACGCAAGAATGGCAAAAATAGGAATTTTTTATAGAAAATTCCCTCCGCGGAAAAACATCAGCGTCGGAGGGAGAAGAAGAAAATAATCAAAATTATAATGAAGCTACATTGCAACATGAAATGGTACGAAAAGAAAAGGATTCAGACATATTCAGGGAAAAGTTAGGAATTTCATTGGAAAATGTGAATAGGAAGCCAATTTCTAGTCTTCTACCAATTGACCAACTTAATAGGAAGCCAACAATTGACATAAATAGAATATCATACATTGAAGAGTTATTTGACAATGATGTCTCTTCAGACTCCGACTACAGAATAACATCAGGAGAATCATCAGAAGACTCAGATGAGGAAAATGAGGGAGAAACTGAAATAAGAATAAACAACATGGAAATTTCGTCACAACCAACTTTACACATAAGAATAGGGGACGACATTCATAAAATTCTACTGGACTCTGGGGCTGACGTCTCAGTGGCAAGTCTACAACTAGTCAAATCATTGGAAAAGAAAGATCAACTGATTTCATGGAACAAAAGACCCTCAATTAATCGAACAGTTCGTGGCGCAGATGGAAGTGTAATGGACACATCTGGAAAAGCAACTTTGCAACTTTTAATAGGAGATCATATTCTGGAATTTGAATTTCTGGTAGTAAATTCACTCACGCAAAGCTGTATCATTGGAAGGGACTTCCTAGCCAAATACGGTGTTGCTATGGACTGGTTATCATGTTCAATAAGGATTAATGACAGATTGTTTCCCATTGGAGATAAAAAACAAACATTGAGAGATTGGGAACTTTTCACGTTAGAGGATTTCAATAAGGACAATGAATTTATTGACCCAGTTTCGGACATGAACAGGAAATTAACATCAGCAGAACCCAGAACCTTGATAAAAAATGAGAATAAATACATTGCAACTTTAAAGAGAACAACAGAATTACTCCCAGGAGAAAACAAAAATTTGAGATGCATCGCAAGCAGCAATACACCAACTGAAATGCACTACATCACAATTCCTGTACAGAAACCATTCTGCCTTCACCCGGAAATTGCCATATGTTTCGGCATAGTCTACATAGGGAAAACACTTCAACATGTCCAACAAGTAAGCAATTTGTCAGGAAGTCAAATAAAACTGCCAGGAGGCATGCTTATAGCAAATCTAATACCCAAAATTAAAAAAGAAGAAAGTTTGAATGAAAAGGATTCAAATGTTGCACAGACTAACTCAACATGTTCAGCAGAAAGGAATATGGATGCATTGGAAGCAATGAGTCATCAGGAAATCATGACAATGCAATGGGAAGGAGAAAAGACGCCACTGGTATGGCCACCTGAACCAAATATACCTATACCACCGAAATATGCAAAAGAAATCAAAGAACTAGTGGAAAAATACGAGGACTGTTTCACAGATACGGACGAACAACTGACAAGAGCTAACTGTGAAGAATATACAATAGAATTGACTGATAAAACACCTGTATTTGAGAGAGCTTTGCCATGCCCTCTACCCATGAGAGAGAAATTGAGAGCTCACATAAACTCTATGCTAATTGCAGGGACAATAAGACCATCATTATCACAGTATGCATCACAGGCATTTTTAGTCATGAAAAATCATGGAAAGGACAGCCGTTTTGTTGTTAATTACAAAAAACTCAATGAGAAAATAAAGTCAGTCAGATATCCACTGCCAAGAATAGAAGAATTGATGTCAATAGTTGCAGGAAAAAAGTACTACTCAAACTTGGATGCGAGAAGCAGTTTTCACCAAATACCCATATCAAAGGAATCTCAACCAATTACAGCATTTACATGTGTTGTTGGTCAATATGAATACACTGTAACTCCACAAGGATTAAAAATTTCACCAGGAATTTTCCAAAGTTTCAGTGACAAACTGTTTGTGGGAATGAATGAGTTTGTATTGCCTTACATGGATGATTACATAGTGTTCTCAATGAAATGCCCTGATCATGTAAAAGATTTGGCGAGAGCAATGAAAAGGATAAAACTAGCAAACATAAAGTTAAAGAGATCTAAATGCAAGTTCGCAGAAAGGAGTATGAAATTCTTGGGATTTGTTCTGTCTCCTTATGGATTAGCACTAGATGAGGACAAGGTGATTGCTATAACAAAAATGACACCACCGAAAACAGTCAGAGGTGTAAGAAGTATCCTAGGATCATCTGGATTTTACCGAAGACACGTGCTGAACTACTCAAAACTGTGTGAACCATTGACTGAACTCACAAAGGACGCAAAGGACAACTGCCTGAAAAAGATAGTCTGGACACCCGAGTGTGATCAAGCATTTGAAGTTTTAAAAAAGGCATTAGTTAATGCACCCATACTTCATAACCCGGAGTTGGATGGTGATTTTAGACTGTAAGCATAACGACAATTGGAAGCATACTCACTCAGGTGACAGCTGATGGGCATGAAAAAGTCTGTCTTTATTTGAGTCATAAATTACCACCAGATAAGCTGAAATTAAGTATCCAGGCTAAGGAGGCGCTCGCCATTTACTACAGCTTTAAGAAATTATATCACTGGATAGCAGGAGCACATGTTGATGTTTTCACAGATTGCAAAACGTTGCTAGGTTTGTTTAAAGCGAGCTTTACAAACAGTTGCGTTGACAGAATGGGAATATTCTTAAGCACATTTGATGCCAGACTTATTCATTTGAAAGGAACAAAAAACCTTTTTGCTGATATGCTAAGTAGACCAAATGAATTGGATGTCCCAGATAATGGAAATTACAGTGACCCGAGTATACCAAAGTTTTTCAAGATGCCAGTAAGAAACAGTCAAGGTCAGAACTTAGGTAACACTTATGTGATCAAACACAGAAAAGCCGGATTGTGGATGAAAGGATCAGCTGTATACCCGAAAAAAGAGAATTACACAGTCATGGATGCACCATGGCAAGTTAATTCCATAAATTGTTCTGATATCTTCATAAAAATAGTACTGGAAGAACAGAAGAAAACATTTGCTACGACTAGGCAGTTCAATAACTCTCTATATTCACAGTTCAAGCATTCAGCTTACAACGAAGTGAAGGAAAAATCAAAAGAAAACTTGAAAAGAAAAAATATATGGTCGGAAGTGACTGACGACAAAGCCAAATGCATGAAGAGGGAAGTGCACAACTATGAACCACCTAACTTACAGGCAGTCACAATAGATGCAATAACTGAGGAAGAAAAACAAAACAAGAGAATGAGAAAATTGAATAGGAACCTGGAAATAGACATGGACGACTCAGGAAAAATTAAGGCAGGGAGATCAAGAAGAAAACAGTCAGAAAATGAAAACGATAACAAAATCAATCAACATAATGACTACAGCACTCAACTGGAAACTGACAAATCAAATACAATTAATGACACAAGGGCAAAGGGCAAGCCACACATCACACTCAGCCGAGGAGAGGACAATGAATTACATGACGTGACCGATATAATAACAGACTTGAAGGACACACCAGAAAATAATAAATCTCTAGAAAATGATAATGAAGAGAAAGATCAAAAACAGAATATGCCAAACAACACAACAGATTCTGAAAATGTGGAAACAAGAAAGGAGGATCAGTACTTGGAATTGAATAAAAACCCAAAACAGCAAGCAGAGGATAACACTCTATTGTTGAAAGACCTCTCTCCAGAACTTGTGAAGAATTTACAGAAAGAATGTGATTTTTATAAGGATATTATAGAGGCTCTACAACAAGGACTTTCTTCTAGAGTATACATTATGATTGGAGGTCTATTACACTATATAGACGAAGGAACCAAAAGATCTGAACCACTCGTTCGAGCATGTATACCAAGAGTACTTGTTGGCGGTCTGCTGGATTCTTACCATAAATGGTATAGCCATCCATCAGCTGATAAAACTTATTATTCAATAAGGAAAAAATACTATTGGCCAAACATGTATTCAGATTGTCACCATTTTACACAAAAATGTAGGAAATGCAGAGCAGTTAACGCAAAACAGACAATTGCACCGTTAGGAAGACCAGAAATACCAACTGAAGCTGGATTGGATTTATCAATAGACTTTGTGGGTCCACTCATAATCTCATTAAAAGGAAACAAATATATTTTCACCATACTGGACAAATTCAGTAACTACCTTCACGCACATCCTATTCCGGAGAAAAGCTCAAACATGGCTATATCTTACATATTGGATCAATACATACCAACACAAGGATGCCCAAAAACCATTTCTTCAGATAATGATCAGGCATTTGCTAGTGACGCAATGTTAGCTATTTATAGCTCATTTGGGATAAGACACGTGACCACAAGTAGTTACAATCCTAAGGCTAATAAAGTCGAACGCTCACATAGATTTTTATCTGAATACTTCAAAAAGACAATGGAGGATGATTATCAGTGCTGGGATGAAGCATTGCCAAGAATTGTTATGACATACAACTGCACTCCAGGAAAAAGCGGATTATCTCCGATGGAGGTACACATGGGAAGACAACCAAACATACCATTTGATTTTCTTTTCGGGACACAACCAAAATACATGGGCGAATGTGATGTGAAGAGGAAGCTACAAGACACACATGTGAGATTCGCAAAAGCAAGGAAAGAACTTCTTCGTACCCAGGAATACAATGCACAATATCAGAAAAGAAAAGTGAACAGACCGGACTTTCAACTTTTTGACAAAGTAATGATAAAAGACTACATGCAGAAACCTTCAGGAACAAAGAAATTAAGACCAAGATACATGGCGGACTTCAAAATAGTAAAACAACTTGCACAAGACACATTCGTGGTGGAAAATGTGAAGAATGGTCGTCGCTATAGGAGACATGTCAATGACATAATTAAAGATAACAATGAGTCTGCTTGGCACAGAAAATTTGATGACTTCACACCAAAACCATATAAAAAATGCAGACCAAAATACTATGATGAAGATCCAATAATTCCAAAAATAAAAACTCCAATAAGGGACAGACTACCTCGCTCGGCAAAGAATGCATTTGACACATACATGACATCATCTGAAGAATCAGAACTGGAAGAAAACACAGGAACACACTGTGAAGGGGTGGAGAGAAGAAACATACTAGATGCAGTAAGATTTAGAAATGGAGACACTACAAGGAACGTTGGAAATGATGACACACAAATGGATCAACAACACACACAACCCATAGGACCATTGCAACAGAATGATCATGAAAATAGGTATCACAGATCACAATCTTATGATATGGAAAATAATGACATTACTGAAACAATGGATTACAAGCAAATATCACCAAGTCATATGAGAGAAAACTCAAAGAATGGACAAAATGAATCTGATTATAGAGAAATAATGAAAGGAATATCAAGGAAAAGAGGTATACAAGCTGAAATAAATGATGCAAAATTTCAGAAACTGGACAATGATATGATACCCATGGATAATGAGGAAATGGATGCAAGTGACAGTGAACTGTTATGGGATGACACTTCACATAATTATGTCTACAATAATTATAGGATAAAGAGAAACAGTGGAAAATCACAAAGAACATGTATATAAAAATGAATGAACATGTATTATGTATGTATATAACAAGAATGATGAGAAACTAATGAATGCAATGTAAAATTGAAATGTAATACATAACTGTATGAATGAAAAAAGTTGGAATGACTGATGACACACAAGTTGGTACACTACAACGAAAAACTGTAAATAGAACTTGATGATAATTAATGATATGTATGTATACTACAATGAAAGATGTAAAAGAACTGCAGAAAGACAGATATGAACAAAAAGTGAAATGATATATCTAAAGACATAACATCTTTCTACAAAATAACAATGTTATAATAATGATGATGCAGGATAAATACGGTCTGACATGAGGATCTTACACAGAGAGCAATTGACACCTGACCTCCACAATGAAAGGACAGATCAATTAACTGCATGGCCAAGCAAGGAACACTCAATGTGAAGAAAATCATAGGAAGAGACCTAAAAAATGAAGGCCTAGGAGAGGAATCATAGATAGAGCTATTTTTCCAAGGCAAAAAAAGAATCAAAAACTCTAAGGAAGATATCTAGTAAAACCATAAAGAGCTAGTTGTATATAAAGTTGGTACAAACTTTGGCTGGGAAAGCTTGAGTCTATAAAAGTTATTACACTATAAAAATGAAAAAAAGAGAGACTCAGAATGTAAATGGTTACATTCATTGGATAAACACAACAGCCTTTGCCTACATGGGATGACATGAGGTAAGGGGCGGCAATGCTCCCGCACAAAACCAGTACTTGATCTGATCAATCAAATTCTGTGCTCTTGACGAGTGAGAACAAAGACAAGCCTAGCTAGCGGAGATGTGAGTTTCTATTCATACACATAGAACCAGTGGAGTTATAACCAAAAAGAATTACTAGTATATCGATTAATACAATGAAGCTACATGGAATACGAAGGATATTATGGATGATGTCAATAATAATATTGATAAAAGAATCAACCTGGTGTTTGGACTCAGCACCAAGCTTGATCTTCCAGCCAATACAGAAAGTATATTTTGGAGCTGATCGGTGGCTACTCGATCTAAAATTTAATTTAAATGATCATGCAGAATACATAAGAGAGATTAAAGAATCTACGGAATCTCTAAAAACATTAATTTCTGACTATCACTCAGCTACAGTAAACATGGAATCTCGGATTGATTTGATAACCCCCATAAATACTCTACAAGGAGATCACTTGGAAAACGAAACAATACCACGACCACAAATATATGTACGAGAGGAATCATATTCTAAGATAAGACGAAGAGAAAGGACATTGATGCTTAAAGAAAATGAATTAATAGATAAAGAATATGACTACCTGGTACAGAGTATTGCTGAAATTGAGACTAAGTATAAAGACATAGTCAATATATTTACAAACTTGGACCCAGACAGAAGTAACAAAATTACTATGCGCACTGCTACAAGGAAGAAAAGGTTCATAGGAATAATAGGAGCTATGATGGGATACTACAGCATATCACAAATAAACGACCTGAAAACACAAGTAAAGTTGTTGAGAGACAATACTAATGAGCTGATTAAATATCAACAGAAGACATATATGTGGATAAGCCAAAGTACAAAATTGACTGATCAAAATGGCAAAAACATTCAGAAACTCAATGAACATATGTCACAGCTGACTACACAGATAGAAGCTCAGATGAATAGACAATCAATAAATCATTGGAAACACGCCAACCTGGCATATATGAGATCAATACTGAAATCTGGAATTTCATTGCAATCAATGATCACACAACACTTGAGAGACACAATACAGGATTTAGGTCAACAACTATCTCAATGCATACATGGAGAATTGCCCTTGAGCATGATTTCTTTTGACAAAATAATGGAAACGATAGAAAAAGTCAACCACGATCTAGCAAATGGTAAAGAATTAGCGTTCACAAAGACCCAGCTGAGGCATTTGCTGAAAACGCCTGTTTTGGTCTATAGTATGGAGGACGAGATACATTTGCTACTGAGTTTCCCGATACTGAAATCTAGGACAGATATATTTCAGATATATAAAATATATAACATGCCTATCTATGTTGGAGAAAAATTAACTCAGTTCATACTACCCCCTGGAATAGAAGGATTTGCAGTGGATGAAAGCAGAAGAACCTACAAACTTTTAAGTGAGAGAGAATTACAAGAATGCAGCATTAAACATATATCTAGCTGTAACTCCATTTCGGCAGAATTTCGCGAATACGGAACACAGAGCTGTATACAGGCTTATTATGCAAAGAAAAGAGAAGCAGTAGAACAGTTTTGCAAACTGAAAGTTTTAGAGAACCCCCCACCTTACTTGATGCATGAGATTGAACCTAACAAATTTGTTATATTCACAAGTACGCAGAGAATATTGAAAGGCACGTGTCCGAATAGTCAAAGGTCACAGGATGACATAATACTGACAATTGGAACTTCAATAATTGACATTTCACCTGGATGTAAACTTGATGACACACACATTGTTCTATATGGCACAGAAACTTTTCAATCTCACACTACACTGGAGAATAGAAACAACCTGGACAAACAAATATCGGAATACACGACATATATTAAAGATATAGATGTTAATGACCTTGAAATACCACCTCAGATATCATTGCCAAGAATTCAAATAGATGAAAGCCAACAGTCTATGGATTTTCTGCATGAGCTAGCAGATGAACTTAACCCAATAATGAGCAAAGAATACTTGGAAGAATGGGACAATAGTAAAACTGCAGACTACATAATTGTTACAGCAGTTGCACTGATTGCAATTACTGTAATGTCAGTGATAGCGATCGCACTTTGGTACTACCAGACTAACAAGAATAGCTTTGGTTGGATAAGCAACATCACAAAGTCATTTGGATTAGACGAAAACGCTGATTTACTGAAAGCATTTAAGAGCTTGACATCAAAGGAAAATGCAGAGAAATCAACCACAAAACAATTTGAAGAAATCATAAAATCAATAGACGGTTCAATAGCAGATATGCAAACCACAGAACAGAAACTACAAGCTGCAGCCTTGACAAGTTTTCGCCAACCAACAAATTCAGTGAAACAATTTACTCAATCAAACCCTAACATCAAGACTGATCAAAACATTTACCCTAGACTACCTACTTCACCCCCGGCAAGTGAAATCAACTTGGTACATAATTGTGCTGGTTTACAGCCAGTGTACAATACCGGTTCACAATAGGAGGACACTCACTAAACGGCAGGACACATTAACGCCCACTTGTTATTGATGACAGGAGAAATTGATATGATGCAACAATAAAGGAGAGAATATTTGATAAAATTATGGAGATAGACACATTTAGACAATCATTTGATCTAATTACTAAATTACCACAATATGCATTGGAACAGATTTATCAACTAGCTTTGGACACTTCAAATTATAAGACAATTAGAAAGTTGATCAACAAAGACACAAATAGTTACAGGAGAGGCAATACATTAGCAACCCTGGAAAGTGCTCTGTCAAGCAGAACATTTTTAGAAAGAATTTTATCCTTTACAGTGAAAGATTTTGAATGGGAATTGTTTGGAGCTTCATACAAATGCTTACTACAGATAACAAGACCACAGAAACGGACCATGTTAATGATTTGCAACTATCATGAGATGATAGGAATCGATTTGGATCACAGGATATTTACAAAAATACGCAAGGCATTGGCACTATTGCAAGAATTGAAGATCATACCTGATGGAAGATTCTACACATTCACAATCAGGATTGAGTATGAACATATGATGAGATATGGTGCAAGAACAAAAGTGGACACAAGTATGGACTTGAAGATACACATTATTGCTATAGACTGCAAACTACTTCATTACATAGATAATGAATACACTCACTCACCAGCAATGAATGTATCACGACTTGTTGAGGATAGACAATGTTTATATCGATGTGTATGCCCAGCTTTCTTCAGAGACCATGGATGCTCTAATGTTATGTCTATACACAATCTACACGAAAAGTTCATCAAACTCGCTAATGATCATAGATACTTTTGATATACAGAAAGTGTTAATGCATAAGCAAAGTAATCCTGAGTGAAGATCTGCAGCGCTCATTGATTTCCTCTTTATGGTGAAACACACATGAAAAGGAGGACTATTTTTGCGCAGAGCTTTAAGAAGTATTTGAATTGACCTGCATACACTTACAAGTGATAATACACACATACAAACACAAAAAAGTTTAGTAAAACGAAAGTATACGAAGTCAAATAGTTCATCATACCATTGACAAGAAAGACTGTGAACTGGATGGATCGTTCAGGAGAAATATGGGATTCAGAATAACCGGATCTTGTACCAGTTGAAGAAACACCAGAGAGGTTATTTGATCAGGACATGAGAAATAAATGTGAAAAAATCGGTATTATAATAAACAATGAAGATATTACAGTGGTAATTACAGAACAGCCACTCAAATTGCCAGCCATAAACCTCAGACTATGCAATATTCTAGCAAATGAAGTGATCAGGGAGAAGCACCGTTTGAAACCGACATGTAAACAACTCAAAATGTTTAAGCTGAATACAATGGATTTATGCACACAATATTGTTTTCAACGTGTAACCGGATATGACCCTTCAGAAGCACAGATATGCAGATGTCCCCCGATACTCTACATCAGAAAAGAACATTGGAAACATATATCCGACACAGACATTTCTGAATTTAAGAGAAATTCATGTTGCCACTTTGGAGATGCATAAAGGATTACAGGAGTTCTTTTATACGCACATTACAACTACATTGCAGAGATGCAGTTTCTTCTTTTATTTTTGAGGCCTGGTGAAAGTGCTATGATCCTGTTATTTATGAAAGAATCATTGCTCTTACTACGGCAGAAAAAAGAAAGGTGTGACTGTTTTACAAGCGATTGGTTTGATTTGGGTTGAGAACAATTTTCACACATTATGCAATTCAACAAGTGATATCAGATCGATCAACACTTCAATAAACAACAGAGGACTACCTAATACTACCACCCATCACACTCACCCCCTGTTATGATAAGTAAGCCGCATCATGACTCAGCACCACTTGCAATTCGCCTAAGGTCATACTTCACACATGACAGTAGCATCACTCCACAACCACACGTGACAGTCATAACCCCATCATGTAACACTACACAAACTACCGGAACATACTGAATGTTGGACCTCAATTAGTATGTTAGGTGAACATGATACTCAAGACACAGCAATATTTAATCAACCTCTAGAAATAGTATATCTCACTAACTTCTATATAGACAAACCATCATTCCATATAAGACTGTGGACATCGATTTACTTGGAAGAACTATCAATAACTAAAGAAATCCCGGAGCTAAAAGACAGTAGCAACGTTTCTACGAAGTTACAGATAAAGTTATTCAGGAAAGCATTCAGGACATTTGAAAAGAAATACCATGATATCAGAGTACTTGTCATGCTACCGCAAAACATCAGAGAGGATAATGTGAATCCAGATAATATTCATGCAATAACAGCAGCATTGTTACGGATGTCATTGAGGGAGAAAGAAAGATTGGGACCCGCAGCGCAATTCATAGCAAAAACACTATTGTACCCAAGATATTTGGTTAGAAGAGACAATAAAAAGCAGGAAGTTTTAGCAATAGTATAGGATACTAGGAAGGCAGTGCAAAGATGAGTAAATACGACAGGACAGTACAACAATCAATATGCTTGAGCACAAAAGTAAGATGTGCACCATGTGCTATACTACACATACTTATAAGAGATGAAAGAAATGACATTTTCAACAGAATAATAGCACACGACGGAAATGTGATAGCCATATCCATCCCACTGAGACTCACTACAAACCCACTCTTCATTAAATTCAAACATTATCGTCAGACATATGCAAACACGCAGCTGATAATGCAACCATGGAAATCATTTAGAGCAACAATGAACAACCTTGTCGTAAGGAGAATAGTAGTGAAATTACCCAACACATACATAGTCAAAGTACCATTAGGAGATGTGGAGAGCAGCATTTACATATTCAACAAATGTTGCATAGAGACAAACATTTTCGACATCAGTGATCCATGTTTCTACACACATTTAGAGAACATAGGAATATTTCTGACACCTAAGAGAAGAAATCACTACAAAAAACAACCATCATCACTTACAGGAACAGTGACAGCCGCACAAGGAGATCAAAGGTCATACCCGTCATCGACACAAATGCCACATCACATATGCAGCAGTTACTTAAATAGGATAGACAATACAAGTGCAAATAATGATTATGGTTACATAACAGACACTCAAGAAGAATGCTGGAATACATACCCAGAGAATCAGCAACAGCAGGCCACTTCAAATTATACACCCACAACTTACACAAGAAAGAGGAGACAGGATGGTACCCTAGTAAAGAACGAAGGGACAACTAAATTCCCAACAGTGCAAGAATCAACACAGTTTTCAACACAATACCAATATATTACTCAACCTACACCAGCAGTCGAGGGCAAATATATGGTACTCAACAAAGTCAACTTTCCAAAATTGGAGACATCAACAGGCACACAGTCAACTAATCCATCCTATGTGATCATCAACACATATACAGACGAACACACAAAAACAGAGGGATCACACTACAATAGGGTTAATCATTGAACAAGAGATAAGAGATTTATGATTAGGGATATAATGATAGATATGATATTGCACATATGTAAATATACATGAACATATAAGCATATTTCTAGTGATTAATGTGACAAATGTACCCACTGAGTTGGAAAATACTACAACCCACTTGAGTTGATCGTTTCATAAATTGAATTAGAAATAAGGGAAGGATTAAATCCTTTCACAAAAAGTAACCCCTACAAAGAATTAATATCTAAAAATGTTCATGAGAGCAAATATTTTTATATACATCACTTATTGCATTTATTTTATATAAGAAAGTGGACTACAATCTATTTTTATAAAAATATGTTTAAAACTTGATTTCAAAGAATACAATAAGAATATTTACACAATATCTTTCACACCCCCCCCCCTCTATCACCTATCATTTCATGAATCACACATATTACTGAAGTATGAGATAGACAGACAAGATCAGCTAGGCATCACAATATGTATGTATAATTTTTCCAAAGAATGTAAAAATGTTCTATATTCGGAGAAATTGACCTAGACTGTCCACACGTGTAATACAAGTCTGGACCACCTGGATACGGTTTCTTGATTTTTGAAGTTTATTTTAAAAACAAAATACAAAGGGAAGTGTCAATATTTAAAACTTCTTCTTGAAATATACTCTGAACAAAAATAATGTATATAAAATAACAAAAAAAAACAGAAAAACTTCAGTGATATTTATTCTAAACAGGAATTTGTGAAGGAATTTTAAATGGACACATCGTATATTGAAAAATATCACTTCATATGGGAGTGACTTTAGACTACAATTTTTAAAAAAAAACCCAGCCTACAAACTATTTAATAGGCATATATTTTTACAAAACGCAATTTACATACTATAAAGTGGAGCACACCAGCTGACATGGACATGCTTTCTATAAGGAATATATCAAATTACAGACCTATAATAACAATCACCAGCGTGAGTTGTGATTGATGTTCCGGCACGCGCAGGAACATGGATGACAATACAACACAGTGATCAAAATTAATTTTGTAACCTTTGAACAAATTTACACTTTTTTCTTCATCAAGGAATAACATTCGAATGATGATTTTTTATAAAACATAACTGATATAAGAAAATTACTTATATCATTAAACTGTAAGATAGCAACAGCTTGCTTATAAAACTACAACTGATTTCATACCTTATTTTTAAGAAAATATAGTTCAACAAATATGTTATTCACATAAAATACCTTTTTGAACCAAAACATGTTTTTCTTTTTAAGGGATCTACCATGTTTGAACTCCTAATGAAATCAGAAATCATAAAAATATTACCCACAAAAATTTAATTAAAAATGAATTTTTCATATTTCCAACACAATAGAAATGATGTCTCTGACAGATGATGTAAGCATTAAAGGTACAAATACACGCACTTAGGCTATGAATTATTATGTTATTAAGCTTATAATGTATGTTATGGATCAAGTATGGGTAGAGAAAACCATCTGATAAAAAAACAGCCAAGATGGACTTGATTAAGTATTAGTCTATAAACAATAGCTGGTATCCTTAGCTGGAGTTTACCGGTGAACGAGGTGAAATAATCAGCACCTTATGATAAAACCCTTAATACTTAATGTAATGAAGATGAAATACATTGGGGTCGTTTTGGGATGGAATCTACAACTGTTTGCTGCAGACGTGTAGAAACAAATACGGTTCATCAAAACGTGAAGTCGCTATAATCTTCATACCCATTTTAAATCCAATAAAAGTTTTTATGAAATAAAAAATGCCAAATATTTACTAGAAACACACACCACTAGGACGTATGTTATACATCCAGTAGGTGAACGTTATAATATTGGTGGTTTATGGAAGCGCGGAAGAAAAAGTCTAAAACCGATATAGTGAAAAGTTATATTGTATTTTTAGCGGCAGGCGGAAAATAATTTGAGCGAATTCCGACCTTATTTAAAGACCCAGAAAAGTGGGCGGAACAATCAATTGAAACCCATATTACTGTTATATGATTGTACATGGTATATAATTGCATGAAAAGCGAAGTTCCCTTGATTCAAAATACGGAAAACGACATAATAAACACAATGGGTAGCTCTAAAAATGCCGGAAACCGATAAATTGTGCACATAAGCGCGAACAATCGAGGGCATACAAAAGACCCAGATATTGGGCGGATCAAATGACAAAGACCCAGATATTGGGCGGAACAATTTACAAAAAGACCCAGAAAGTGGGCGGATCAATTTACAAAAGACCCGGAAAGGGTAGTAAATTAAATAAAACATAATTTGTATATAAAACTAATTTATTTATATTAAATGTATGACATGTATGTATGAATTGCACAAACAAATGACGAACACTAATATACAATTTTTAAGACAAAAACTATACACTTATAGTTAGTTTACTATAAGAAAGTCTAAACTACAACATAACAGAGACCAGAAATAATATGTACATTTCAAATGAATAAAAAGATGAAAAATGCACAAGCATGAGTGAAAATGACAAAAAGTTTTTAATTTAAGCACAAACTGTTTTCATAAAATATCACATCATTTTGATTGAATGTTTATATGCTAAAATGTTGGATGTGATACATGTATAGGAGGATCAATGTACAAAGATTTTCAATAAAAGTAAAATCATGAATGTATTTCTTGAACAAACCATCAATCAGATTGGTCTTGTCAGAATATTGTTTTGAACTCTCAGACTACAACATTATACATTCACCTTCCTTCAGGCTGATGCCATTTTGAAACGCAACTTTTTTATAAAATACGTCACTTAAAACCAATTTTCATGTACATATTTGCTTATTTTTCAATATTTTTCAATATTTTTCTTGGTCTACAATGATAAAACATTTACAAAACGCCACAATATTTTTACAAACTATTGATGTTTTCACACATCAAATTAAACTACAATATTTTTGAAATCAGGATGTTTTCAGACATCACATTATCAAATGAATTTTATATATTTTGACACAGAAAATGAAACTTTTTTCTACATAGATATTGAAATGATCAGAATTGTAAAGGCACTTTTTCAAGCCTATAGGTATTTGATAAAATGAAAGTATATTATTTCAAATGTTTTGCAAAAAATGGAAGTCACCCATTTACACCTAGTAACATGGAAATGAGAAGCAACACGTTTGATTCAACGCAAATGATTTTGTTTTTATACAATAAAAATATGTTTGAAAAAGACACTCAGTCTAGAGGCACAATCTATTTTTATTCTTAAAAATCGATAAAGGAGGAACTCTATGACGCCTCGTTTATAAAACGCTTTTATAACCAAACTGATAAAATTTACTATTTGAAAGACTCTCGATAATTACTTTTCTAAAAAAAAAAACGTTTTTATTCTTGTAAAATTACTTTGAAAAGCAGCTAATATTGCACAACATTTTGTAAGACACCTCC
>PVBE011013961.1_pt1 | contig 19077 bp, 16 predicted proteins | sample 1631181 | NCBI WGS metagenome assembly PVBE01 (sample SAMN08397723, study PRJNA350692) | Marine metagenome, whole genome shotgun sequencing project. | isolation source: water | place: Pacific Ocean | collected 2012-04 | reverse complement strand
GCCACGCCAACGAGCTGACCCAGCACATGCCCGCGAAGTCACCCTCGACCACGTCGCCGGTGACCGGATCCAGCTTCCACAGCAGCGTCTTGGGCTGGTCCTCCAGGATCTCCGAGACCAGGAACCCGCGACCGCCCGGGAGCGCGAACACCTCCTCGAGGTCGCCGCCGCGCCGAGGGCCGAGTTCGTGGAGCAGCTCCGCGCCGAACGCCCCCGCGAGCTTGTAGCTCTGGACCACCGCCCGCTCTCGGTGGGCCAGCACGAGGTAGCCACGATCGTCCACGTCCAGGTCGAACGCCGTCGGGACCGGGGCCGCCAGCGTCACCTGCTCGCTGTTGGCGTCCGGGCAACGCACGACATCGGCGGCGTCCACCGCGATGCAGGCCGCCGCCAGCAGCGCGACCCGCCCCAGCTCCCAGGGCCACCGCCCCGGCCAGGCCACCAGTTGGGGCAGCAGCGGCATCCCCGATCGCCCCGCCGCCGCGGAGCCCGCGACCAGACCCGCAGCCAGGATCCACCAGGGGAACGGACCCCAGAGCAGATCCGTGGCGACGTCCCACACCGTGCCGGTGCGCGGGGTCGCGAGCATGCTCGCCGCGAACACCACCGAGCCCGCCGTCGCCACCAGCACCGCCGTCAACGCGACCCGGGGCTGCAAAGGCTCCTCGGGGACCTTCACCGCGAACGACGCCGCCAGCGCGAGCACGAAGAACACGGGCGCGGAAGCGACGCCGAACAGCGCCATCGCGCCCAGTCCGACCGCCACCGCGAGCCCCACCGGCGCGCGCGCCAGCTCCACCCCGATCGGTGCGTCGGCGTCCCTCACCGCCGGCTTCCAGGGGCCGACGATCCCGAGCAGCACGGCCGCGACAGCACCCAGCACGGCCGCCAAAGCACCCGCCGCGGGCACCCCGATCGCCTTGAGCGTCTCGTCGACGCGCCACCCCGCCACGAGCACCTGTTCGAGCACGGCGAACTCCGCCATGGCGATGGCGGGCACGTAGATCACCCCCGTCACCTGGAGCAGGAGCACGAGCACGGGCAGGAGCATCAGGGCGGACAGCGTCGGGCGCACGTGGGCCCATGGTAAACGGACGGCGATGCACCTCGGCGAGATGACGATGTTGCTGCCGATGGAGCCCGACCGCGTCGAGGAGTTCTGGCAGTCCTTCCGCGACGAGACCGAGTCGGACGATCTGGACCACTTCCTGGCCTGGTTGTACGAGCATCGACACGTGGGCAGCGAGACCTTCCGCGCCCTGCACGGCCACGGACAGCTCAGCCTCGTGACCCTGGACGAGCTGCTCCAGGGCGACGACGAGGACGACCTCGACGACCGCTTCACCACCCTGGGCGTGCTCGGAAAGGGGGCGATGGGGCTGGTCCACATCGCCCGCGAACGCGATCTCCGCCGCAAGGTCGCCCTCAAGGTCCTGCTCGAGCAGCACGCCAACAACGAGGACATCGTCCGGCGGTTCTTCCGCGAGGTGCAGATCACGGCGTGGCTCGACCACCCGAACATCGTCCCCGTCTATTCGCTGGAGGTGGACGACGACGGCGCCCCCGCGTGCGCGATGAAGCTCATCCAGGGGATCACCCTGCGCAAGTGGCTGCAGGAGGCGGGCGACCTGGCCGATGCCGGCACGATGGACGACGCCCATGGGCTGACCGCGCGGCTCGACATCTTCCTGAAGATCTGTGACGCCATCGCCTACTCGCACAGCAAGGGGATCCTGCACCGGGATCTGAAGCCGGCGAACGTGATGATCGGCCCCTTCGGCGAGGTCTACGTCATGGACTGGGGCATCGCCCGGCCGCTGCGGTTCGACGACGGCGAACAGCCCGACGACCTGCGCCCCGTACTCGGCCCCTTCGAGGGCGGCGAGGACGACGCCGGTATCTTCGCGACCCAGTACGGCACCGTTGTCGGCACCCCCCACTACATGTCGCCGGAGCAGGCCCAGGGGCGCACGGATCTGGAGGGACGCTCGGACCTGTACAGCCTGGGCTTGATCCTCCACGAACTGATCACTTTGGAGCCCGCGATCGCGGCTGAGAGCGTCGAGGACGCCCTCGATGAAGCCGCCCTCGGGAAGCTCGGCCCGCTGACCTGGCCGGAGCCCACCGGCGCGGTCCCGCCGGAGCTGGCCGCCGTGGTCGGCGGCGCGACCGCGCTGGAGCCGGAGGACCGCTACCCGGGCGTCGCCGATCTCGCCGAGGACCTGCGCCGGTACCTGCGCGGCGAAGCGGTGCGGGTGAGCCCGGACACCGCCATGCAGGCGCTGGTGCGGTGGGTCGGACGCAACCGGGAGAAAACCGTCGCGCTGCTCGCCGTCGGCCTCGTGCTCATCCTCGGAATCGCGACCTACGGCCTGATCCACGAGCGGCAGGCGGTGGCCGAAGCCCAGGCCCGCGAAGAGGCGTTGGGCGCCGCGCTCACGGACGTCGCCACCCGCGCGGCCACGATCGATCGGGAGTTCCTCCGCTACGAAGGACTGCTGGAGGGGCTCGCGGCGTCCGCGATGCAGGCCCTGAACGGTCCCGATCCGAGCGACATCGCCGTGCTCCTGGACGATGACTTCGCCGATCCCGACCGGGCTCCCGCCGACCTCGCCCATTCGGATCGCTTCGGCAAACCGGTCTCCACCAGCACCGCCGTGCAGGTGCTCGCGCCGGGCGTCGATCGCGCCGCGGTCGCACCGCACTTGCGACGCATGGCCTCCATCGGGCCCGGGTTCGGCCCGATGGTGGTGCGCAGCGACCCGACGGTCACGAACGTGCTCACGGGCGATGAGATCCGCGCCCGCGTCACCGGCGAGGGGGTGCCCGTGGTGTGGGCCTACGTGGCCACCGAGGAGGGCGTCCACACCGCCTGGCCGGGCAAGGCGGGCTACCCCGATGGGTACGACCCCCGGCAGCGGCCCTGGTACCAGCTGGCGGCCAACGAGTTCGGCCCGCGCTGCGGCAACCCGTACCTGGACAGCCAGGGCCAGGGGCTGCTGCTGCCCTGCGCGTTGTCGATGTTCGACCGGGAGCAGGCGTTCCGCGGAGTCGCCGGCATCGATCTGACGTTCGATACGATCGTGGACCGGCTGCTCGAACTGGACCGCCCGGGGGTGCGGGAGTCGTTCCTCTTGGACGAGCAGGCTCGGGTCATCATCCGCAGCGGCTACCAGGAGCAGACGCCGCCGGTGGATCCGTCGGGCAAGCTCGCGCCGCCCCGGTTCGATTCGGCCGACGCGGTGGACTCGATGCTGGACGGCGGCTCCGGCTACGTCGAGACCGCCGACGGCACCCTCATCGCCTGGTACCGCCTCAGCGCGCTGGGCTGGTTCTACGTGGTCGAGGCGGATGCCGGTGGCCTGCTCGCGGGGCGCGCCCACGACGGGTAGCCTTCGCAGCCATGCCGCGCCCTCCGCAGCTCAGCTCCGCCCTCGCAGCGATGCGTTCCGACCTGTTCAGCTCGCTGTCGCACAAGCTGAAGGATCTGCCCGCGCCGCCCATCCCGCTGCACATCGGCGACACCTGGCTCGAACCCGCCCTCGGCGCGCGCATGCAGGACATCACGGTGCGCGACCACCCCGGCATGCACCGGTACTCACGGCCTCACGGGCACCCCGATCTGGTCGCCGCGCTGTCGGACCTTCGCGGGGTGCCGCCGGAGCGGCTGCTGGTCACCGCCGGGGCGACGGGAGGGCTCTGCGGCATCGCCGGGGCGCTGCTGGAGCCGGGCGACGAAGTGCTGGTGCTGGCGCCGTTCTGGCCGCTCATCCGGGGGATCGTCCAGGCCCCGCGGGCGGTGCCGGTGGAAGTCCCGTTCTACGACCGGCCGGGCAGCGTCACCGAGCGGATCGCGCCGTTCATCACGGACCGAACCGCCGCCCTGTACGTGAACACGCCCAACAACCCGACGGGCCGCGTGCTGTCGGCGGACGACCTCGGCGAGCTGGCGGAGTTGGCCCGCGACCGGAACCTCTGGCTGTGGTCGGACGAGGTCTACGAGCCGTACGCGTTTGCCCGACGGCACGTGCCGGTGGCGCCGATGGCCCCCGAGCGCACCTTCACCGCGCACAGCTTCAGCAAGGCCTACGGGATGGCGGGGAACCGGGTCGGCTACGTGATCGGGCCGACCGATCCGGAGCCGCTGCTGCATGCCCGGAAGGTGGCGACGCACACGTTCTACTCGGCGCCCACGGCGGCGCAGTTGGCTGCCGCGAAGGTGTTGAAGATCGGCGCTCCGTGGCTGGCCCAGGCGCGGGATCACTACATCGAGGCGGGGTTCGCGGCGGCGGACGCCCTCGGCCTCCCCCACCCCGAGGGGGGCACGTTCCTCTTCGTCGACGTGGCCCACCGGATCGACCCGGAGCGGGGGCTGCTGGGCTTCCTCGAGGACTGCCTCGACGCCGGCGTGCTGGTCGCGCCGGGGAGCTCCTGTGGCGAGGCGTACGGCACTCACGTCCGCATCTGCTTCACGTCCGCGCCACCCGAGGTGGTCGCTGACGGAGCCGCCCGGGTCGCTGCCCTGCTGTGAGTCGCAACCTCGCCCTGTACCCGCTGTACCGCGGTCTCCGGGGGCTGATGTTCTGGCTCCCGGTCTTCTTCCTCTACTTCCAGTCCGTGCTGGACGTGGCCGACGTGCTCGTCCTGGAGGCGCTGTACTACCTGGGGGTGGTGGTGGCGGAGGTGCCCTCGGGCTACTTCAGCGACCGCGTGGGGCGGCGGACGACGCTGCTGATCGCGATGGGGGCGTGGACGGCGGCGTGCTGGCTGTTCGTGCTGACGGCGTCGTTCGTGCCGTTTGCCGCGGCTCAGTTGGGGCTGGCGCTGGGCATGGCGTTCAACTCGGGCACGGACTCGGCCCTGCTGTACGACTCGCTCAAGGCGCTCGGTCGCGAGGACGAGATCGCGGCCCACGAAAGCAAAGCGCAGGCGTGGGGGCTCGGGGCGACGGCACTGGCGGCGGTGCTGGGCGGCGCGATGGCGGGCCTCGACATGCGGTTCGCCTACGCGTTCTCGGCGCTGAGCGCAGCGCTGGCGTTCGCGGTGGCATGGCGGTTCGTGGAGCCGGCGCGGTCGAGGGCGTTGCCGCCGGTGCGGCAGGTGGTGGCGGTGGCGGGCCGGCTGCGGGATCCCGTGCTGCGGTGGACGTTCCTGTTCGTGGTCGCGATGACGGTGTTCAACCACGTGCCCTACGAGCTGTTCCAGCCGTGGTTGGAGTTGCTGTTGGGCGACGGCGACGGGGCGTATGCGCGCACGCCGCTGGCGGCCGGGATCGTGATCGGCCTGGGCTTCGCGATCTCGTCGTGGGCGAGCACGAAGGCGGCGGCGTGGGGCGCCGCCCTGGGGCTCCGGCGGGGGATGTTCTCGGTGCTCGCGGTGCAGTCGGCGGTGATGGCGGCGATGGCGGTGGCGGTGCACCCGATCGTGGTCGGCTTCATCCTCCTGCGCACGGTGCCGAGCGCGCTGATGCAGCCGCTGATGCTGTCGGCGGTGCACCCCCGCGTCGACTCCGGGCAACGGGCCACGTACCTGTCGCTGCAGAGCCTGGCGGGGCGGTTGGCGTTCTCGCTGTGCCTGTTCGCGACGGCGAAGTCCGTCGGCGGGTTGGAGGCGCTGGACCACGGCTCGATGCGGGGGATCCTGCTGGCCTACCTCGGCGGCGCGGGGGCTGTCGCGGGGGTGCTGTGGTGGCTCGGCCGAGGGACCGATCTGGACGGATCGTTGCGCAACAATCCGCTGCCTTAGGGGCGCACGGGAGCCCGCCTAGGCTGGGGCATGCCTGTCGTACTCCTCAAGGTCTCGGTCGGGGGCCCGTCGGTCTTCCTGAACACCTCGTTTCTCTTGCTCGTGGCAGTCATGGTCTGCGCCGTCGCGTGGGTCGGCCGGCGCGTCTGGAGCTCGTGGGTGCCCCTGGGGGCGGTTCTGGCGTGGTTGGCCTTGACCGGGGCAGTGGCGGCCTCCGGCATGCTCGAAGACCTCAGCGCGATGCCTCCGCGTCTTCCGTTCGTGATCGCGCCGGCGCTGCTGACGCTGTTGATTCTGGTTCTGCATCCGCGGGCCGGGCCGGCGTTGGCCGAACTGCCGGCCTCGACGGTGGCGGGGTACCAGGTGTTTCGGCTTCCCGTGGAGCTGCTGCTGTGGCGCATGTTCCTGGAGCGGTTGGGACCCGAGATCATGACCTTCGAGGGGCGGAACTTCGACATCCTCATCGCCCTGACTGCACCCGCCATCGCCTGGGCTCTGGCCCACGACAAGCTCCCCAAGGCGGCGTGGAACGCCTGGAACGTGGCCGGGATCGCGCTCGTGGTGAACGTGGTGGCGCACGCGGTGCTGTCGCTGCCGACGTCGTTCCAGGTGTTCGTGGTCTCGCCGCCCGTGCAGCTGCCGGCGGAGCTTCCGTTCGTGTGGCTGCCCGCGTTCCTGGTGCCGCTGGCGCTGGCGCTGGGAGGGCACTTCCTCGGGTTGCGGCAGGCGTTGGGGGAGCGGTAGCGGAGCGGGCGGCCGGATGGGGTCCAGATAGGGCATCTCGACCGCGAGTGGCGCCGGCGGCGGCACATGGGGTCCAGATACGGCATCTCGACCCCAAGAGGCCGCGCAGCGGCACCACAGTCGCCAGATGCCTTATCTCGACCGCAGGAGGCCGGAGCGCCCGGCTAGTTCAGCGTCCAGACGGTGCCGTGGTAGCAGCCCGACCAGCTGCTCAACGACAGCCCGGAGTACACCTCGGCGGCGTTGACCAACGTCGGCGTCTCACACCCGCCGCTGCTGCTGGGCCACGCGTACGCGCACGCCGTCCAGTAGCTGCCGGGGGTCGTCAGGTCCGTGATCACGGTGCCGCCGGGGGCGCCGGTGACCGTGCTGACGTTGTATCCGTTCAGGATGATCTCGTTGATCGTCGTGCTCGGCCCCACCGTCAGGGCCCACGTCACCGGCTCGTAGCTGGACAGCACCAGGGTCATCGGACCGGGCCGCTGGATGTCGACGGTGGTCGTACCGGCGGGGCCGCCGTGGCCACCGGTCGACTCGTACATGCCGATGATGTTCAGCTCCGGCGTCGTGATCGACGGCGCCGAGTAGGTGTAGACGGGCCCCGTGCAGGTCCCGTTGGTGATGACCGCCGGCGGGGCCGCGGAGTCGTCGTCGTCGCCGACCGCGCTGTCGTCGTCGTCGGCCACGTCGTCATCATCGGGCGCGACGTCGTCATCGTCCGGCGCGACGTCGTCATCATCGGGCGCGACGTCGTCGTCGTCCGTAGCGTCGTCATCATCGGTCGCGTCGTCGTCGTCGCCGCCGCACTCGTCAGCGCCGTCGCAGTCCGGATCGTCGCAGTCCCAGAGTCCGTCCTGATCGTTGTCGGCGTTGTCCGAGCACTCGCCGGGATCGTCTCCCTCGGCCTCCGGCTGTTCGTTCACGGTGACGTCCCCGCACCCGATCAGGACGGCGAGAACCAGCGAGGACAGGAGGGAGCGCGCGATCATGCGCGGCACCCTACGCAGATCCGCGCGCGCGTCCAGCCGCTCGTGGCGACCTTCGCGGCGGTGGGCTTCACCCAGGTCGTGCTGCTGGTCCGCGGGCTCCCCGTCACCGCGTTTGGCATCGGCGCGGACCAGGTCAGCATCCCCGCGATGTTCGGTCCCTGGGACGAGCCCACGGGCCAGGTGCTGGCCTTCAGCGTGGCCTACACGTTCGCCCTGTTCGCCGGCCGCGCGGTGCTGGGTCTTCCCTTCGTGGGGCAGGTCCTGTCGGAGGTCCGTCAGCCCGCGCCCGGATCGGGGTAGAGTCCCGGGCGATGCGCACCGTTGACCCCGCTTCGCTCAAGCCCGTCGGCCAGGACGACGTCATCGTCTTCGTGCGGCTCACCCGCGCCCTCGCCACCAACCTCCGCGTCTACCCCGCCGGCCACAGCATCGTGCAGGCGGTCGCCGGCCGCGTGGGAGACCGGGTCGACTCGATGCTCGAGGTGACTCCGATGGTGCTGGTCGGGGCGGAGACGTCGCTGCTCACCATCAACAACGACTCGATCTACAAGGCCTGCGATGAGCAGAGCTTCTCGATCGAGCTTGCCGCGTGGCTTCGCGAACGAGGCGTGACCAACGTCCTCATTCAGCCCGGCTCCGGCGCTGACGAGCTGCTCCGTCTCTTCGCCTGGCTGCACACCACCGCGCCGGAGGTCGCCCGCGTCGCCACCGCCAAGGGGGTGCCGACCGAGCTGGGGCTGAACAAGATCGAGGTGAACGTCCAGGCGCTCACCAAGGAACAGGAGATCCGCCAGACGCTGGAGCGCATGGATCTGGCCCCGATCCTCGAGAAGGCCGGGCTCCAGGGCGAAGTCGACTGGACCCAGACCGACCTGGGCCGCCTCGCCAAGGAGGGCAAGCTCGACGACCTGGTGGACGGCACCCGCATGGAGGCCTTCGTCGACAAGTACTTCACCGAGCGGTTCGAAGCGACGGCCAGCGCCAACGCGTCCTCCCGGCTCGCCCCCGCCGACATCGACGAGATCCTCGCGCGGCTCCAGCAGGATCTGCAGCCGGTGCAGGCGCCGCAGCTGGACGAGACCATCGGTGCCAAGGCGGCCGAGGCGGTCGCCAAGATGATGCCGGACCTGGTCAGCTCCTACCTCGCCACGGAGCTCCCCACGGGCGACGGACCGGCCTCCAAGGTCCGGGTCGGCGTGCTGGAGCAGCTGCGCGGGGACATCGACAAGCAGGGCCACGTGCTGGGGCAGCTCGGCACCCACCTCAGCGGCGCCACCGACGCCTCCCGCGGGCTCGGCTGCCTGCACGCAATGGAGTCGCTGGTCCCCCAGGCGCTCGCCGCGGGCGACCGAACGGCGGCGTTCGAAGCGGTCGGCACCATCGCGCTGACGACCCTCCCGGGCAAGCCGGAGGAGCTGCGCTCCCGGGCGAAGATGTCGCTGCGCTACCTCGCCAGCCCCGAGCTCGTCGGCAACCTCCTGCACCAGCTCCAGACCGCCGCCCCCACCGATCGCCAGAACACCCGCGACCTGCTCCGCGTGCTCGGCCCCTACGCCGTGCCCACGTTGATGGAGGAGATGCGCTCGTCGATGCGCCGCGGCGTCCGGGATGAGCTGTTGGAGGTGCTGATCCACGTCGGCCGCAAGGCCCAGATGGATGGCGACGATCCGGGACGCGTGCTGGAGCCGCTGTTCCGCGAGCTCGACAACCACGCCCACAACCCCTGGTACTTCACCCGCAACGTGGTCGCGCTCCTCGGCGAGCCCGGGGGGCAGGCGTTCCAGGTGAAGCTGACGACCCTGCTGGGCGACGGCGTCGATCCCCGAATCCGCACCGAGGCGGCACGGGCCCTGATCCGCGCCAACAGCGACCTGTCCCGCCGAAGCCTCCGCGAGATCGCCTTCGCCGGCCAGCTGGATGCCCCCGGGGTGGCGCTGGTGATGCCGTTCCTCATGCGCATCGACACCGACTCCACCCTGCCCGCGCTCAAGGCGATGCTGCTGGACAAGGGTTGCCTCGCGGAACACTCCGAGGCGGCGCTCGGCGGGCTCACGCTGGACATGGGGGACAAGGTGCTCCCCCTCCTGAAGCGGGTACTGACCGAACGCACGGGCCTCCTGAAGCGGCCGCTGTTCCCCGAAGATGTGCGGCTCGCGGCCGTCGATGCGCTGTCGCTGCTGGACGGCAAGGAGGCGGCCTCGCTGATGAAGACGGCGGGCGCCGACAAGTCCCCCGCGTTGCGCCGGAGGGTGACCGAGGCGCAGGGCCGCAAGCGTGGAGCGTTCACCGAGCAGCTGAAGCAGAAGCTCCAGGTGTCGGCCTAGCCGAATGCCCCGCAAGCGCCTCGAAGAGTTCGTCGAGCTCGCCCACTTCAATCTCGACGGCGACTCGATCCGCCTGCTCCCCCTCGGATTCTGCGCCCGCAACGGCTGCGTGGTCCTGGATCGGGTCGAGCCCGGGGACATCAGCCCCGTGACGCTGGGCATGGTCGAGCCGTACGAGCAGGCGGTGGTGGAGGCGCTGGCGCACCGCTGGGGCCGACCCGTCGATGCGGTGCCGCTGAACCAGTACGAGGTCGACCGAGCCCTGGACGTCGGCTACCCCGGCACCCGCGACATCGAAGGGCTCCCGACGCTGGACATGCGCGCCCCCGAGCCGGGCCCCGAGGCGAGCTCAGCCGCGCTCCTGAACGACGCCCTCGCCCACGCCATCGGCAAGATGGCCAGCGACCTGCACATCGAGGCCTACCCCGACGACGTGGACGTCCGCATCCGGGTCGACGGCGTGCTGCACCAGCTCACGACCCGCATCAGCCCGTCGAACCTCCCCGGCGTGGTGGGCCGCGTCAAGGCACTCGCGTCGCTCGACCTGGCGGAGCGGCGGGCGCCCCAGGACGGCCGCTTCCGCACCATCGTGGTGGACGGAAACCACCGCTCCCTGCGCGACCTCCGCGTCAGCATCCTCCCCGGCCCGTGCGGCGAGGACGTGGTGCTGCGGGTGCTCGACACGGTCTCGGGGCTGCGGCCGGTGACCAAGCTCGGGCTCGACAAGGAGGGCAGCGCCCAGCTGGTCGAGCTGCTGGAGAACCCCGAGGGGCTGATCCTCGTCACCGGCCCCACCGGAAGCGGCAAGACGACGACGCTGTACAGCGCCTTGATGGAACTGCAGACCTCCACCCGAAAGGTCATCACCGCCGAGGACCCGATCGAGTACTGGCTCCCCAAGATCAACCAGAAGCAGGTCGGCCCCAAGGCGGGGCTCGCCGCCCTGACGCGGGCGTTCCTGCGGCAGGACCCCGACGTGATCCTGGTAGGCGAGATCCGGGACGAAGACACGGCGGTCGCAGCCGCGCGGGCAGCGACCACGGGGCACCTCGTGCTCAGCACGCTCCACTCCGCCGACCCGGTCGGCACCATCGTGCGCCTCCAAGGGCTCGGGCTCGCGGACGACATCATTGCCGAGGCGTTGATGGCGGTCGTGGCGCAGCGGCTCGCCCGCCGCAACTGCGATGCATGCCTCCAGCCGGCGTTCCACACCGAGCAGCAGGAAGAGCTGTTCGGGCCGCTCATCGACGGCCTCGAATCGCAGCGTGGAGTCGGCTGTGACCTGTGCCGGGACAGCGGCTACGTGGGTCGAATCGGCCTCTTCGAAGTCGCCATCCTGAGCCCCGCGCTGCGCGACCTGCTGTGCGCCAACGCCTCGCCCAGCGAGCTGCGCGAGGAGCTGCACCGCTCAGGGCATCGCACCTTGCTGGACGACGCCCTGACCAAGGTCGCCGAGGGGCTGACCAGCCTGGACGAGGTCATGCGCATGATCCCCCGACGCATGATCGCCGCACAGGTGGCGCTGAGCCGAGGGGACTAACGCATCGAGGGACGACGACCCGCCGCGTACGGGTGCTGGGTCCGCGGAATCGCCTGGCCCGTGAGCCGCTCGATGTCGCGCAGGAACGGCCGCTCTCCGGACGCACAGAAGGACATCGCGATCCCTTCCCGGCCGGCGCGCGCGGTCCGTCCGATGCGGTGCACGTAGCTGTCGGGGATGTTCGGCAGGTCGTAGTTGATGACGTGGCTGATGCCGTCGACGTCGATGCCCCGGGCGGCGATGTCCGTCGCCACGAGCACCCGCGTGCGGCCGGTCTTGAACCCTTCGAGGGCCCGCTGCCGCGCGCTCTGCGACTTGTTCCCGTGGATGGCGGCGGCGTGCACGCCCACGCGGGCGAGTTGCTTCACCACCCGGTTGGCGCCGTGCTTGGTGCGGGTGAAGACGAGCACCCGCTCGACCGCCGGGTCCTGAAGCAGGTGCGCCAGCAGCGGCGGCTTGTCGGCCTTGGCCACCAGCAGCACGCGCTGGTCGATCCGCTCGACGGTGGTCGCCGGGGGGGTCACCTCGACCCGCACGGGGTCGCGCAGCAGGCTCCGGGACAGCTTCGTGATGGAGTCCGGCATCGTCGCGGAGAAGAGCAGCGTCTGCCGCTCCGGCGAGATCCCCGCGAGGATCCGCTCCACGTCGTGGATGAACCCCATGTCGAGCATGCGGTCGGCCTCATCCAGCACCAGGACCTCCACCTCGTCGAGGTAGATGTGGCCCTGGCCGATGAGGTCGAGCAGCCGCCCCGGGGTCGCGACGAGCACGTCGACGCCCTGCCGCATGGTGCGGACCTGGGGGCGCTGGTTGACCCCGCCGAACACGACGGTATGGGAGCAGCCGAGGCCGTTCCCGAAGGCGGCGAACTGCTCACCGATCTGGATGGCCAACTCCCGGGTGGGAGTCAGCACGAGCACGCGGCAGGCGGCCTCGGAGACGCGCCGGTTGGCGTGCCGCCCGGTGGTCAGCCGCTGGAGGATGGGGAGGGCGAAGGCCGCGGTCTTGCCGGTGCCGGTCTGGGCCACGCCGAGCACATCCCGGCCCGCCAACAGCGGGGGGATGGCCGAGGCCTGGATGGGGGTGGGGGTGGAGAAGCCCTGGGCGGAGATCGCCTTCAGGAGAGGAGCGCTCAGATCGAGCGCAGCAAAGGTCGTGGTGTCCACGATGATTCCATTTCGATGGGAGGTGCCGTCGCCACGGCTCCACACGGAGCGGGGACGGATGAAGCCTGCATTGCGCGCTAGGGGCGAGGCTTGCGTAGGGGAGAGGCGCGTCGGGGGCTTCCGTCAACCAGGTTGGGGACGGGCACGCTTTCCGACAGCGCTTGCGACGAGGTCGCTGACCGGACTCTGGGGTCGCGGACCGCCTCTGTCAAGGCGGGGCTAGCTTAGCGGCAGTCGAACGGGCCGATGCTGCTGTCGTTGTCGTCGCAGTCGTTGCAGGCCAGGGTGCCGTCGTTGTCGGCGTCCCCTTCGCCTCCTGGAGCGTCCGCCGAACCGTTGCAGTCGTTGTCGATCCCGTCGCACGCCTCGGTGGCGTCGGGGTTGATGAACGGGTTGTCGTCGTCGCACTCTTCGCAGGTGCGGAAGCCGTCGAAGTCGGTGTCCACCTCGCCGCCGGGATCGGCGTCGGGGCCGTTGATGCAGTTGTCATCCACGCCGTTGCAGAGCTCCGGCAGGGTGCTCGCCAGATCCGGATCGTAGTCGTCGCAGTCGGCTCCCCCGCAGTCGGGGTAGTTGTCCCCGTCTCCGTCGGCGTCGCAGGTGAGGAACACCGTGATCGGGAGCCCGAGCGAGGCCCGGGTGCGAGCCCCTCGACTGGGGGGCCCGATCGACACGTCCAGCGCCGCAGTGAACTCTTCCTGGGCCTCTTCGGGGCCGCCCACGAACCGGAAGATCAGCTCGGTCCCGACGCCGCCCCCGAGCTCGAACGGGAGCTCGAAGTCTTCGCGCGCGGCGACCACCGTGAAGGCGTCCGCGTCGTCCCCCGTGAGGTCGAGTTCGTGGACCCAGAACGAGTCCGAACCGCCGTTGACGATGAACACCGACTCGGTCTCCGTCGGCGGGCCCGAGGCCCACTCGTGGTCGCCGAAGTCGACGACCTCCTGGTTGAAGGAGGCATCGAAATCCGTCGTGCAGGCCGCGAGCACAAGCAGCGGGGCGGCAAGAACCAATCGCTTCATGCGACGCAATCTACCTCGTGTTGGCGAATTGGTACGAGGCCCAGAAGGACTCCCAGTCCGCGTCGTCGCAACCGGTGCAGGCGCGGATGTAGACCGCGCGGGCGTTCCAGATGTCGGCCGAGGGGAGCACCAGGCGGGCGACGCCGTTGGCGTCCGTGATCGCCTCCACCTCCTCCTTGGACTTGGATCGCGCCACCGCCCGCACCCCCGGCTGAGGCTTGCCTTCGAAGAGCACGCGGATGACCAACGGATCCCCCGCGGAGACGAACGAGGGGTCGTTCAGGGGCACGATCTCGAAGCGGTGGTCCAGGACCGTGCCGTAGACCTCGTCCCCCTTGGTCCCGACCTGCACGAGGGTCTTGAGGTAGCGGGTGTACCGCTCGCGCCCCTCGTCCCAGGAGGTGCCCGCTGCCTTGCGCGCGGCGCTGACGTGGTCGAACTTCTCGTGGCTGAGGTAGGTGGAGAACTTCCACCCCGGCAGCGACACCTTCGAGGCCGTGCGCGTCGTCGCGACGAGGTGCCCACCGTCGCCCTCGGGGGTGAACGTCACCACCGGAGTGACGCCGTTGTCCACGGACGGCTTCAGGTCGACGGTGCCGGCAGCGGAGACCCGCACCAGCGAGCCCGCCTTCCTCTTGCTGTAGGCCTTCTCCTCGCCCTTGTGGAACGAGTCGCCGACCCACATCCGCACGGTGATGGCCCCGTCGGCGGTGCCTTCGAGCCAGTAGTCGTGAGCGAGCGCCGCCGCCGGCAGCAGCAAGAGGACGAGCAAGAGGGGCAGGAAGCGTCGCACGCGCGGATTGTATGGACCGGCGTGGGCGGCCGCCAGGGTCGGCCGGATCAGCCGCCGGCGATCGTCTTGATCGCTTCGAGGGCGGAGTCGTAGTCGGGTTCGTCGCTCAGCTCGGGGACGATCTGGAGGTACTTGATGGTGCCGGTGCCGTCGACGATCGCGACCGCGCGCGCCAGCAGCTCGGTCTCCTTCACGAACAGCCCCCGGTGCGGTAGTCCGACCGGGGGAAGACCATCTCGATGCCGTTGGCCGCGCAGAAGCGCGACTGCGCGTACGGCAGGTCGCGGCTGATCACGATGACCTCGGCGCCCTGGCCGGCCTCGGGGGCGCGGGTGTTGAACGTGCGCGTCTGCATCGAGCAGGTGGGGGTGTCGACCGACGGAACGAACAGCACCACGCGGGTAGTGCCGTCGGCGAAGTCGATGTTCACCTCTTCGAGCTTCGGCCCCCACAGCGGCGGCGACGGGGCCTTGTCACCCACCGCCACGGCTGTGCCGAGCAGCGTCATGGGGGTCTCGCCCCGCTTGACGATGCCGGTGCGCTCGGCGGGAGCGTCGCCCGCGGCCAGAGGCACGGACAGGAGGAGCGCGAACACGACAACGAGCAGGATCGTGATTCGGTGCATCCGCGGACTCTACAGGGTGAGCCCCACCCATTTCCAAGCGGATCGCCAAGGACGGCAACAGGAGCCCCGCTCGAGACACCCTTGAAGTGGTTCCGATGCGGTTCTTCGGGAACCGATCGCGAAACTCGTGGGTCTTATCGAATGAAACCGACCGGCTCGTCCGTACATACAACAGAACGATGACTGCAAAGACCCTCCAGACCCGCACCCGCCGACCGACGCTCGAACTGCGTCCGGACGAGGTATTCGCGGACCGCTTCGTGCTCCGGGACGAGCTCGGCACCGGCGGCATCGCGACGGTCTGGGAGGCCTGGGACAAGGTTCGCTTCCGCGAGGTCGCCCTCAAGGTCATCGAGATCCGCGGGCACCGGGCCAACACCATCGACCGCTTCGGCCGCGAGGCGCTGCTCGCCGCGCGCGTGCGGCACCCCGGCGTCGTCCGCCCCCTGGACGCGGGCACCTGGAACGGCGCCCTCTGGATCAGCATGCCGGTGGTGCGCGGCCAGCACCTCCGCAACTACGCCCGCCGCAACCGCCCCAGCCTCGACGACCTCCTCGACCTGTCGATCGACTGCTGCCGCGCCGTCGCCGCCGTGCACGACGCCGGCGTGCTCCACCGCGACATCAAGACGGGCAACTTCCTCCTGACCCGCGAGGGTCGCATCCGCCTCATCGACTTCGGGCTCGCCCGCACCCTCGAGCATGGCGCCGAGGGCACGGCCGACGAGAACCTCGAAGGCTCCCCCCTGTACTGCCCCCCCGAGCGCTACCGCGGCACCGCCGAGGACGAGCGCTCCGAGGTCTGGGCCCTCGGCATCACGATCTACGAGCTGCTGACCGGCAAGGTGCCGATCACCGGCCACGACGTCGCCGTCATCTGCGCCAACGTCGTGACCGCGCCCATCGCCCCGCCGAGCGCGCACGACCCGACGATCCCCGCCGCCATCGACGAGCTCGTGCTCGCGATGCTGGACCGCGACCCCACCGGCCGCCCCGCCGACGTGCACGTGGTCCGCTCCGCCCTGGAGGTCATCCGCGCCTTCCACTTGGCGGTCCCCTCCTTCGCCGCCTGAACGACCGACTCGTCGCACCTACGTGCGATCGACCTGGATCCCCGGATCCACGCCATCGGAGAGGATCGCTCTGCGGTATCGGGAACGGACGGCGACTGCTAGAAGAGCCTCGGGCACGGAGGGAGCTGCATCGGAGTACCGATGGGCGCTCGCCTCCTCTTTCGAATCGCATCCCTGCTCGCCGTCGTGCTTTGGCTCAGCGGTTGCTACGCCGTGATCACGTACCAGCTCGGTGACGACGACGACGTCTCCGACGATGACGACACGGCCGACGACGACGACACGGCCGACGACGACGACGACACCACGCCCCGTCCCCACGACGACGACGACATCGCCGACGACGACGACGTCTCCGACGACGACGACACCACGCCGTCGGGGGGGCCGTATTGCTACACCGAGCCGGGGGTCGACCCGACCGCCTCGCTGAGCGACCTGCAGTCCAGCTACAGCTCGTCGAACTGGGCCGCCACCGTGCTGGAGGTGACCGACCGCCGGTACCCGTCCGGGAACATGCTCCTGACCGACACGCAGTCGGACTCCTGGTGGGGCGCTTTCGTCGACTCCAGCTCCTGGACGTCGCTCATGGACTCGCTCATGACGATGCACCACGAGCAGACCCACTACTTCGACTACGCCAACGCGCTGTTCCCGGTGCACTTCGGCTACTTCATCCGGGAGGAGTGGCAGCCCCAGGTGGACTTCTACGAGGGCTTCCCGCGCAGCGAGATCAGCTCGATGCTGACCGACTCCAGCACCGACCTGTACGCCTCCACCTACCTGGTCGGCACCCAGGGCACCTACGGCTTCATGGAGCTGCTGGACGAGCACAACTGCTACATCAACGGGCTCGCCGGGCTCGGCCTCGTGGGCGAGTACATCCCCTTCGGGCTCAGCGGGCGGGACGGCGCCGTCGCCTTCACCTACTACCTTGAGCTGTACCTGCAGCGGGCCCGCAACGTGTACCCGTCCCTGCACGCCGACATCTGCGGCGATCCCGACATGCGGGACCTCATCCTCGTGCAGTGGCTGCGCATGCACTACTTCCTGCAGTTCAGCGACGCGTTCCCCAACCTGGGCATCAACGACGTCGCGATCGAGCAGCACATGTACGATCCGTCGCTGCAATGGGAGATCGAGGACTGCATCGGCCACACGCTGCAAGCGAGCAACTGCCTGCTCGCCGGAGATCCCTGGACCCCTCCCTGGTAGCCGCCTGATGGGCCCGGACGGACGGGCCCTGTTCGCCGAGAGCGTGGCCGCACTGGCGCGATCCCTCGACCACGTCGACATCGTGCTCGTGGATCTGACCGGCTTCACGCTGGACGGGGTGCTCGTCAGCGGCGAAGCGTTCCGACTGAGCTTGCACAACCTCTGGACGGCGACGAGGCCGCTGGAGGGGGAGGACCGGGCCGCGGAGGTCGACCGCCAGACCCGGGCCATGTTCGCCCCCTGCAGCCGACCCGCGGCGTGGTCCGAGGCGCAGGACCAGCTCGTCCCCGCCCTGCGCCCCGCGAGCGCGTTCGAGGGCATGGACGTGATCCGCCGCGAAGCCTTCCCCCACCTCGTGGAGGCGCTGGCCCTGGACCTGCCCGACTCGGTCACCTACGTCGCCTCCGCGCAGCTCCGTCAGTGGGACCGCGAGGCGAACGAAGCCTTCGACCAGGCCCACGGCACCATTCGCGGCCGGGCATCCGACGGGCTCGACGTCTTCCACTCACGGATCGATCGCCCGCTCTGGTCGGTGGAGCCTGCGGACAGCTTCGCCCCCTCCCGGCTGCTGCTCCCCGGCTGGCTCGCCGGCCTCGCGGGGGCCATCGGAGGGCGGCCGGTGGCGGCGATCCCCCACCGCACGTCGCTCCTGATCGCCCGGGCCGAGGACGAGGTCTCCCTCGCCACCCTCGCCCGGCAGGCCGCGGCGGAGTACGGGGCAGCCCCCGGGCCGGTCTCCCCGGCGCTGTACACCGTCGACGATCGGGGGGCCGTCGTTCCCCTCGCGGTGTCGGACGGCCACCCCGGCGCGGGCGCGGTCGCGGCCGGACACGCGCTGCTGCGCGCCCACGAGGAAGGGTCCGGGACTTGACCTGAGCCACAGGCGTGGTTCGATCCCTGCGATTTGCGGCGTTCCCTCCCCCTGCTCCTCCTCGTGCTCCTCGGGTGCCCCAGCGAGATCATCGTTCCGGATCCGGGCGAGTACGTGATGCACCGGCTCAACCGGGCCGAGTACAACAACACCGTGCGGGACCTGCTCGGGACCTCGCTCACGCCCGCGGACGACTTCCCCACGGACGACCACGGCTACGGCTTCGACAACATCGGCGCGGCGCTGTCGATGTCGCCGCTGCACGTCGAACTGTACGAACGCGCCGCCGACCTCCTCGTCACCGAGGCGTTGTCGGATCCCGAGCCCTGGCCGCTCACGATCACGCAGCAAGCCGAAGAGGCGGGCGCCTCGGTCGGAAGCGATTGGGGGCTGGGCTTCTGGAACCTGTCCGAAGAGGGCGAAGTCAGCGCCGTGTTCGACCTCGTCGGCGAAGGCACGTGGACCGTGAGGACACGCGCCTTCGGCCACCCCGCGGCCGGCGAGTCGGCCCGGTTCTCCCTCCGCGTCGACGGCAACGAGATCGGCCAGTTCGACGCGCCCGACCTCGCCAGCGAGGTGCAGGTCTTCGAGGTCGACGCGACCCTCCTCGCCGGCTTCCATATCGTGAGCGTGGCCTTCCTCAACGACTTCTGGCAGCCGGAGGTGGGAGCCGATCGCAACCTCCTCATCGACTGGATCGAGGTCGAGGGTCCGATCGGACGGCAGACCCCGCCCAACGCCATCAAGGCCGACCTGCTCACCTGCGATCCGGAGCTCATCGGACGCAGCACCTGCACGCGCGCGATCCTCGGATCGTTCGCCACGCGGGCCTGGCGTCGCCCGCTCACGGGGGTCGAACTGGACTCCCTCCTGGCCCTCGCGGAGGCGGCCTGGAACGTCGGCGAGTCGTGGGAGTACGGACTCGGGCTGGCCCTCAAGGCGGCGCTGGTATCCCCCCACTTCCTGTTCCGGG
>PVBE010976510.1_pt1 | contig 19078 bp, 24 predicted proteins | sample 1631181 | NCBI WGS metagenome assembly PVBE01 (sample SAMN08397723, study PRJNA350692) | Marine metagenome, whole genome shotgun sequencing project. | isolation source: water | place: Pacific Ocean | collected 2012-04 | reverse complement strand
GGTACGAGACGTCATGAAGTTTCCGCTTTGATCAATGCCGATTCAGCCTAGTGTGATGATTCTGAAGTTCGTCGCATTGAATGCGACGAATTTTTGAATCTGAATCACACTAGATTCAAATAGTTGGTGTGCTGATTCACGCGAAATTCAATCCCTTGAATTTCACGATCAGGACACTAGGGAACAATGGTGTCGGCCCATGGTGTGTACACTTTTCCAGAGGGGTGAAGGCTATCGTCGGCCACCAGGTTCGGATCGCCGCCTGCCCATCCGAACCGAGAGTTTCCGGATGACCGCTTGATTCGACATGCCCCGGATGGCATCCAAATTCGAGAAAATCGTACCACCGTCCCACCGCAAAGGGAACTGTATCCCCTTTGCAGCCATCCGATTGCATGATTTTGGTAATCGGCTCGCACTTGGAAGGCCATTCAGTCATTTCTCTCGTCATCCAGAAACACCTCTCGTGTCGCTTTCTTCTCGCTGTCGTTTTCCCTATCGCCGACAGATTCTTTGACTAGGCGAGGGAATGACCGTCACGATGACGCCGCCCAGCGATACGCCGTGATTGAACTTGTCCCTGTAATCCAATGAATGTCCGCAATCGGGCATGAGAATCAAGCTCCGCTGCGTGGGTCACGCTTCTTTTCGTGGTCGGCGCCGTTCGGTGTATGTGGGCCGCCACAAGCTTGGTCGGATCGGACTGGAGAGCCTCGCTTTAGGGCGCGCTTTAAAGATGCGCAGCAGACATTTACGACTTCATCCAGGCCCTCATCCACGCCGGCGGACGGTGTCGTCGAGAACCGATGATTTAAGTATCGTCAGGTCATGAAGCGGCCTCCGCTTCCGTGAACGAGAACGGGGTGCCGTCGATCCACATGCGATGCAGGATGACGGCGAGCTTGCGGGCGATGGCGACGAGGGCGCGTTTGCGGCCCTTGGAGCGCGCCAGACGCACCCCCCACGCCTTCAGCGACGACCACTTGGCGGAGCGGGTCAGAATGATGTTGGCGGCCGCGTAGAGCGCCGAGCGCACCTCGGTGTCGCCGGCCTTCGATATGTGGCCCGGGGTGTAGCGTTCGCCCGACTGGTGTCGACGCGGCGTCAGCCCGAAGTGGGCGGCGACGTTCTTCGAGCGCCGGAACCGACGGGGATCATCGACGGCGGCCCGGAACGTCAGTGCCGTGATGTAGCCGACACCCGGCGTCGCCATCAGCAGCAGACAGACCTCTTCCTTGTGGGCCAGCGTCTTGACCCGACGATCGAGTTTGAGGAAGGCCTTGTGAAGCTCCAGCCTGACGTCGAGCAGCGGGATCAGCGCATGCGCCAAGGCGGCGTTGGCCTCGATTGGTTCACGGGCGGCCTCATCAAAGGCGCCGTGGCGGAGGCCCTAGCGCAACTTGATGCCGAACACCTTTAGCAAACCGCGGACCTCGTTCTCCAGGTCGATGCACTTGCGCAGCAGCGCCTTGCGGCTGGCTAGCAGGGTACGGACATAATGGCTCTCCAGGCTCTTCACATGCACCTCCCGGTATCAGCCGCTGCGCAAGATCTGCGCGATGCCATGGGCATCGTTGCGGTCGGTCTTGTTGCGCATGGCGTCCAGCACCGCCTTCACATGCCGCGCTTCCATCACCACAGGCCGGAAGCCGGCGGCTCGGAGGCCGCAGGTCATCCACTGGGTCAGTGTGCCGGTGTCTTTAATAACGTCTCCAGAGGGCGGTCCTAGGCGTTCACTGAAACCGCGTACGAAAGAAACCATCCACACGCCATGACCAACAACAACTTGTTAAACATCGTCCCCTCCGTTGGCGGCTTCCTGGTACTAGGTGCCTACCATACCGGGCCGGCGACACTAGTGTCTTATCCGATCAGTTGGAGTCATGTCGTCGCCACCCCCACACCCGGCCCATCGAGAGGGAAGGCTATTAATTTGAAAACACGGCGAAATTCTCCCTCCCCCCTTGCGGGGGAGGGTTGGAGTGGGGGGTATTGAATTGGCGCCACTCGACCGGATAACGCACTAGGTCCTGAGCACGCCCTCCGTCGCCTTTTCGACGGCGGCCACCACCTTGTTGGCTACCGCCTCAATCTCGGCATCGGTGAGGGTCTTTTCGGTGGGCCTGAGGGTGACGCCGATGGCCAGGGACTTCTTGCCGGCACCCACACCCTCGCCGGTGTAAACGTCGAACAAGCGCACCTCGGCGATCAGGGCCTTGTCGGCGGCACGGACGGCGCCCAGCACCTTGTCGGCCGGCACCCCGGCATCGACGACGAAGGCGAAGTCGCGCTCCACCGGCTGGAAAGGAGAAAGCTCCAGATGGGGGCGGGTGGCGCTCTTTTTCGCCTTCAGGCGAGGCAGATTGGAGAGCAGGACCTCGAAGCCGGCGATCGGCCCCTTGACGTTCATGCGGCACAACACGCCGGGGTGGATCTCGCCGAAATGGGCGAGCACCGTCTTCGGGCCGAGGCGCACCGCGCCCGACCGTCCCGGGTGATACCATGCCGGCGCGTCCGCCGTGACGTGGACGCTTTCGATCGGCACCTCGAGCGCCTCGAGCACGGCCAGGGCGTCGTCCTTGGCGTCGAAGGCGTCGGCCGGACGCGTCGGCGCCGACCACTCGCGCGGCCGGACGTCGCCAGCACGCACGCCGGCCGCCACGGCCGTCTGGTCTTTCGCCTCGTCGCCAGCGTACTGGGGGCCGACCTCGAACAGCGCCACGTCGGCAAAGCCGCGGTCGGCGTTGCGCCCGCAAGCGGCGATCAGGTTGGGCAGGATGCTGGGCCGCATGACGTCTAGGTCCGAGCTGATCGGGTTGACCAGACAGAGCGTGTCGGGCACGCCCCCGAAGAGCGCCGCCTGGTCCGAGGCCATGAAGGAATATGTCACCGCCTCGGTCAGCCCACGCGCCGCCAGCACGCGGCGCGCCCGGGCGTGACGCCGCTGCTCTAGGGTCAAGGCCGGGCGCGGCAGGGACGTCTCGTTAGCCAGGGGCACCGCCAGCACGCGCTCGTATCCATGAACGCGCACCACTTCCTCGACGAGGCACGCCTCGCCGACGATGTCGCCGCGCCAGGGCGGCACCTGGGCGACCAGCGCGCCGTTCTCCTCGCCGAGTTCGAAACCGAGATCGCCCAGGATGCGCTCGACCTCGGGGCGCGGCACGTCGACGCCGCCTAGGCCCTGCACGCGCTCTGGCCGCAGCGTTATGGCCCGCTGCCACGCCGGCGCGCCGCCGGCGACGACCAGTTCCGAGGGTTCGCCGCCGCACAGCTCCAGCACCAGGCGGGTGGCAATCTCCATGCCGTCCTCGAGGAACGTGGGGTCGATGCCGCGCTCGAAGCGGTAGCGGGCGTCCGAGGTAAGGTTCAACTTGCGCCCGGTGGCCGCCGTGCGCACCGGATCGAACAGCGCCGATTCGAGAAACACGTCGACCGTATCGCCGGTACAGCCCGTGCGCATGCCGCCCATGACGCCGCCCAGCGCCTCCACCGTGTCGTCGTCGGCGATGGCGGTCATCTCTGTATCGAGTTCGTACTCCTTTTCGTTGAGGGCCGCCAGCTTCTCGCCGGGGCGCGCCATGCGCACGTGGATGTCACCTCGCACCTTGTCGGCATCGAAGGCGTGCAGCGGCCGGTTGAGCCCGATGGTCATGAGATTGGTGATATCGACCAGGGCCGAGATAGGCCTCAGCCCGACGCCCTTAAGTTTGTCCTTGAGCCACTTCGGACTGTCGGCGTTGGTGACGCCGCGGATGTAGCGCCCGACGAAATAGGGGCAAGCGTTGGCGCGCTCGGCCTCCAGGTCGAGATGCACGCGGATGGGGCTTTCGAAGGTGCCAACCACCGGCTGGGCGTCCAGGGGCTTGAGCTTGCCGAGGCCGGCCGCTGCCATGTCGCGGGCGATGCCGCGCACGCCCAGGCAATCGCCCCGGTTGGGGGTTATGTCGATATCAAAGACAGTGTCGTCAAGCCCCATAACGGCCACCGCCGGCGATCCCACCTCGGCGTCGTCGGGCAGATCGACGATACCTTCGTGATCGTCGCTGATGTTCATCTCGCGCTCCGAGAGCAGCATGCCGTTGCTCTCGACGCCGCGGATCTTGGTCTTCTTGAGCTTCATGCCGGTGCCCGGAACGAAGGAGCCGACGGGCGCGAACACCCCCTTCATGCCGGTGCGCGCGTTGGGGGCGCCGCAGACCACGTCGACGGTGCCAGAACCGGTATCCACCGTGCACACGCTGAGCCGGTCGGCGTCGGGATGGGACCTAGCCTCCACCACCCGGCCGACGGTGAAGCCCCGGAGGCCCTCGGCGCGGTCGATGGCGGTATCGACCTCGAGGCCGAGCATGGTGAGGCGCTCCACAATCTCGGGGACGCCGACGTCGGTCTCCAGGTGCTCGGCGAGCCAAGAAAGGGTGAACTTCACGAACCTAGGCCCCCCACCAGGCTCGGTACGTCGAGGGCGGCGAACCCGTAATGGCGCAGCCAGCGCAGGTCGGACTCGAAAAAAATGCGCAGGTCGGGGATGCCGTACTTCAGCATGGCGATGCGCTCGAGCCCCATGCCGAAGGCAAACCCCTGGTAGCGCGTCGCGTCGACGCCGCAGTTCTCCAGGACCTTCGGATTGACCATGCCGCAGCCCAAAATCTCCAGCCAATCGTCACCGTGGCCGATACGGAACTCTCCGCCCTGGCGCGTGCATCCGATGTCCACCTCGGCCGAGGGCTCCGTGAAGGGGAAGTAGCTCGGCCGGAAGCGCACCGGCAGGTCGTCGACCCCGAAGAAGGCGCGGCAGAATTCGATCAGACATCCCTTGAGGTAGCCGAAGTGGGTGGTCTCGTCCACCACCAGGCCCTCGACCTGATGGAACATGGGCGAATGGGTGGCGTCATAATCGCAGCGGTAGGTGCGTCCGGGAACGATGATGCGATGGGGCGGCGCCTCCGCCTGCATGGCGCGTATCTGCACCGGCGAGGTGTGGGTGCGCAGCACGGCGCGCTGGCCGTCACGCTCGCCCGGCAGGTAGAAGGTGTCGTGCTCCTGGCGCGCCGGGTGCTCGGGCGGGATGTTGAGAGCCGTGAAGTTGTACCAGTCGTCCTCGATGTCCGGCCCCTCGGCCACCGTGAACCCCATCTCGCCGAAGATGGCCACCACCTCGTCCACGGTCTGGCTGATCGGGTGGATGTGGCCGCGCGGCTCGGGGCGCGTCGGCAGCGTCACGTCCACCCGCTCGTCGAGCAGGCGGGCGTCGAGGGTTCCGTCCTCGAGTTCCGCCTTGCGCACCTCGATGGCGGCAGCGATGTCGTTCTTTAGCGCGTTGAGGGTGGCACCGGCATCCTTGCGCGTCGCCGCGTCCACGGCGCCCAGGCCCTTCATGAGCTCGGTGATCCGGCTCTTGCGGCCGAGGGCGGTGAGGCGCGCCTTTTCGAGTTGGTCGAGGTCGGCGGCCTCGGAGATGGCCGCCTTCAGTTGAAGGCCGAGGGAGGCGAGGTTTTCCATCCGTCTTCCCCCAAACGCCCGCGGAGACGGCAGCGCCTCACGCCGGCTGGGCGAGAGCGCTCTCGGCCTGTTCCACCAGCGCCTTGAACGATTCCGGCTCGCGCACGGCGATATCGGACAACACCTTGCGGTCGATGTCGATACCGGCCTTCTTAAGCCCGTTCATGAACTGCGAATAGGTCAACCCGTGCTGGCGGGCCCCGGCGTTGATGCGCTGTATCCACAGCCTGCGGAAAGAGCGCTTGCGCGCGCGCCGGTCGCGGTAGGCGTACTGCAGGCCCTTTTCCACCCGCTCGATGGCGGCCCGGAACGTGTTCTTAGAACGACCCCGGTAGCCTCGGGCCATGGCGATGATTTTCTTGTGACGGGCGTGGGCGGTTACGCCTCGCTTGACGCGTGCCATGATCAGTTACCCCTCAGCCGTTCGGCATGTAAGATTTGACGATGCGCGCGTCGGAGCGGCTTAGAATCATGGTGCCACGCGCCTTGCGCTTCATTTTCTTGGGTCGTTTGCGCAGGTTGTGGCCCTTGTAGGCGAAGTTGGCGCGAACCTTTCCGGACGCCGTCAGGCGGAAGCGCTTGCGGGCGCTGGACTTGGTTTTCAGCTTGGGCATTTGATTTCCCTTTCTTGTGGCGCATCGAAAGCAGCTGGGCATGCCCACGCCGCACCGCTTATGGCGCATGGAAGGCGTGGGTTATAGCGCCCGCCGATCGCCTTGGCAAGGTGTCCGGGGGCGGCCAAGCCGGCACGCCAAGTTGTTCTTCCGGGGGAACCGGCGTCGGCCTAGCGCACCGCGATCACCATGGTCATCATGCGCCCCTCGACCTGAGGGAACTGCTCTACCTTCGCCACTTCTTCGAGTTCGTCGCGCACCCGGTCCAGCACCTTCATGCCGAGTTCCTGGTGGGCCATCTCGCGGCCCCTGAAGCGGATGGTCACCTTGACCTTGTCGCCATCGCCCAGGAAACGGCGCGCGTTGCGCATCTTGACCTGGTAATCGTGCTCGTCGATGCTAGGCCGCATCTTGATTTCCTTGACGTCGATGACTTTCTGCTTCTTGCGCGCCTCGTGCTTCTTTTTCTGCGTCTCGTACTTGAATTTGCCGTAATCGAGGACCTTGCAAACGGGCGGCTCCGCATTGGGCGAAATCTCGACCAGATCGAGGCCGACCTCCGTCGCCATATCCAATGCTGATTCGATGGGGACTACACCGGCCATGTTGCCGTTTTCATCGACGATTCTTACTTCAGCCGCCTCAATTTGCTCGTTGACCCGCGGCCCTTGACGGGCAGGCGGTTCAAAACTCCGTGGCCTTCGTATTTATACCTCCTTCACTAACCCTTACCAGGGGTCCAACGGGCACGGCTATCCTATGCGTCCTGGTCTCCTCTCTGCATATCTTGCCAGTGGCGCGTCAGCGGATCAGCCGATTCCTCTTTAAGTCTAACGACTGCCTCTCCAAGCGCAAGGACTTCTTGGACCTTGCCGCCCAGACGGCGCACGGCAACGGAACCGTCGGCCGCCTCGCGGGCGCCGACGACGAGGAGGGCGGGCACCTTGGCGGCGCTGTGCTCGCGCACCTTGAAGTTGATCTTTTCGTTGCGCAGGTCGAGGACGCCGCGCAAGCCTGCGGCGACGACGGCGTCGTGCACCTGGCGCGCGTAGTCGTCGACGTCGTTGGTGATGGTGGCAACCACCACCTGCGTCGGCGATAACCAGAGCGGGAGGCGCCCGGCGTAGTTTTCGATTAGGATGCCGAGGAAGCGCTCGAAGGAGCCCAGAATCGCCCGGTGCAGCATGACCGGGCGGTGCTTGTGGCCATCGACGCCAACGTAAACGGCGTCGAGGCGCTCGGGTAGCACGAAATCGACCTGCAGCGTCCCGCACTGCCAGTCGCGCCCGATGGCGTCGCGCAGCACGAAATCCAGCTTCGGGCCGTAGAAGGCGCCGTCACCGGGATTGAGTTTGGTCTCGAGGCCGGTGGCGTTGGTGGCCTCCTGGAGCGCCGCCTCGGCGCGGTCCCAGGTGTCATCCGATCCGGCCCGCACGCTCGGCCGATCGGCAAATTTGACGATCACGTCTTCGAAACCGAAGTCCTTATAAATGCTCAAAAGCAAGTCGCAGAAGGCTTGGCTTTCCGACGTAATCTGCTCTTCCGTGCAGAAGATGTGGGCGTCGTCCTGAACGAAGGCGCGCACCCGCATCAGCCCATGCAGGGCGCCCGAGGGCTCGTAGCGGTGGCACGAGCCGAATTCGGCTAGGCGCAAGGGCAGGTCCCGGTAACTCTTGGTGCCCTGCTTGTAGATTTGCACGTGGCAGGGACAGTTCATGGGCTTCAGCGCAAGCATGCGCTTTTTCGTCTCGGCGCCGCCGTCGCCAGCCTCCCCTTCGCCAGCCTCGTATTCGCCAACCCCGGCCCTTTCATCGACCTCCGCCACGAACATATGCTCGCGGAACTTCTCCCAGTGCCCCGAATCCTCCCACAGGCCGCGATCGACGAGTTGCGGGGTGTTGACCTCGTCGTAGCCAGCTTCTAGCAGACGGCCGCGCATGTATTCTCGAATCGCGCGGTACAGGGTCCACCCCTTGGGGTGCCAGAAGACGGCGCCGGGGGCGGCGTCCTGCAGGTGGAAGAGGTCCATCTCGCGGCCCAGGCGCCGGTGGTCGCGGCGCTCCGCCTCCTCCAGCATGTGGAGGTGGGCCTTGAGGTCCTTCTCGGTGGCCCAGGCGGTGCCGTATATGCGATGCAGCATCTCGTTCCGCGGATCGCCGCGCCAATAGGCGCCGGCCAGCTTCATCAGCTTGAAGGCCTTGCCCAGTTTGCCGGTGGACGGCAGGTGCGGGCCGCGGCAGAGGTCCACGAAGTCGCCCTGGCGGTAGACCGTGATGTCCTCGCCCTCGGGCAACTCGTGGATGATCTGGGTCTTGTAATTCTCGCCCAGGCCCTTGAAGAACTCGATGGCCTGGGCCCGGTCCCACACTTCGCGCGCGATGGTCTCGTCGCGCGCCACGATCTCGGCCATGCGCGCCTCGATCGTCTCCAGGTCCTCGGGCGTGAACGGGGTGGGGCGCGCGAAGTCGTAGTAGAAACCGTTCTCGATGATCGGTCCGATTGTCACCTGGGTCTCGGGGAAGAGTTCCTTGACCGCCTCGGCCATAACGTGAGCGGCGTCGTGACGCAGGATCTCCAGCCCGTCGCCTTCCTTGGCGGTGACGATGGCGATGGGGGCGTCCCCTTCGATGACCCGCGACAGGTCGCGCAACTCGCCGTCGACGCGCGCCGCCAGCGCCGCCTTGGCCAGTCCGCTGCCGATGTCGGCGGCGACCTCGGCAGCGGTCACCGGTTTGTCGTAGGCTCGGACGCTACCGTCGGGCAGTGTGAGGGCGACCATTCGGCGGGCCTTCTCAAGGGCTTTGCAAGGGGGCGAAATGTAGAGCGATTCGGCTCCCTGTCAAGGCGCGCCGAAGACGAGTTCAGCGCGGCTCGAGGGCCGCCTTCACCTCGTCCGGCGCCAGTTCGTCGAGCCGCCGGCGCTGGAGGATGGTGACGTCGGGGCCGCGCTGGGCGCACAGCGCCGGATCGGAGTCGTGGGAATAGAGGACCACCGAGGGACATCCGGCCATGGCGATCAAGTGCATGGGCCCGGTGTCGTTTCCGACGGCGCAGGCGGCGCCCCGCGCCAGCGTCGCGATATCGAGCAGCCCCGTCAGCCCGGTCAGGTCGCGGGCGGCCGGGCAGCGGGCGCCAATCTCGGCCGCCACCCCGCGGTCACCGGCAGCGCCCAGCAGAACCGGCTCGATGCCCTCGGCCCCAAGCATTCCGGCCAGTGCCGCGTAGCGATCTGCCGGCCAGCGCTTCGCCGGGCGGTGTGGCGCGCCCCCTGCCACCAACAGCCCGTAGCGCGCCGCCAGTTGAAAGCGCCCGATATCGGCCTCGACCCAGGACAGGTCGGGGCCCGGCACCTGAGCAATGCCGGCCATGCGCAATTGCTCCTCTTGGCGCTCCTGGGTGTGCATGAAGTCGCGACGCGGATTGGCGTGGGGATGGGAACAGCCCCGGGCTATCCCCGACCACTCAGGCGTCGGCCCGGGCCAGAACAGGCGAAAATAAAAGGCGCTGCGGTCCGAGGTCTGGAGGTCGTAGACCCGCTGGAAGCGGGCGCCGCGCAGGCGCCGGCGCAGGGTCATCCAGGCACCCACCCGAAGGGCCGGCGGGCGGGCGTCGATCCACACCTCGTCGAACCAACCGCCGGCCTCGGCGAAAGGGGCGCAAGGCGCCGTCGTCAGGAGCGTGATGTGAGCATCTGCGGCATTTGCATGGTGCCGGCGGATGGCCGCGAAGGGACCGATGGCCTGCGCAAAATCGCCGAGTGCACCGAGCTTGATGACGAGGATACGGGACGCCGGCGGCTCGACCATCAGGCCGGGGACTCGATCGACAGCACCTCGTTGTAGACGTCGAGGGTCTTGGCGCACATGGCGTCCCTGGTGAAGTTGTCGCGTACGTTGGCGAGGGATTTTTCCACCAACTGCGAGCGCTCCGCCGCCGAGAGGCACAGCACGCGCTCGACGGCGGCGGCCAGGGCATCGGTATCGCCGGGAGACGTCAGCCACCCGGTCTCGTTGGGGATCACGGTTTCGCGGGCGCCGCCGTGGTCGGTGGCCACCACCGGGCGGCCCAACGCCTGGGCCTCGGGGATGACCCGGCCGAAGGCCTCGGGGTTGGTGGAGGCCGAAACCACCACATCGGCCATCATGTAGGCCGCCGGCATGTCCTTACAGTGATCGACGATGTGCACAACATCGCCGAGGCCGTGGTGCTCGACCAGGGCCTCCAGTTCGCTGCGGTAGGCGGCGCGGTTCTGTTCGGAACCGACCAGCAGGGCGCGGATGTCGTGGCGGCCGAGCTTGGCAATGGCCTCGATGAAGACCGTCTGGCCCTTCCACCTGGTGAGGCGTCCTGGAAGCATGACCACCGGCATGCCGTCGGGCAGGCGCCACTGGTTGGCCAGCGCCACCACCCGGTCGGCACTGACGCGCGCCGGATCGAAACGCTCCAGGTCGACGCCCCGGTGGATGACGCGAATGCGCGAGGCCGGCACTCCGTAGACGCGGCGCACGTGGCTGGCGATGAACGCAGAAATGGCGATCACCCGCTCGCCGCGGATCATCACCGAATTATAACGCCGCTTGACCCAGTTTCCGGTGGAATAGGTGCCGTGGAACGTGGTCACGAAGCGCCGGCCCGTTTGCCGCGCCGCAAAGTAGGAACTCCACGCCGGCGCCCGCGATCGCGCGTGTACGATGTCCACGTCCTCGGCGTCCATGAGATCGGCGAGGCGCTGGATGTTAGCGCGCATGACCAACGGGTTCTTGCTGGCCAGTGGCAGGATGAAGTGTTGTGCCCCGACGCGCGTGAACTCATGGGCCATCGGGCCGCCGCTCGAGACCACCAGGGAGCGCCAGCCAGCCCCGACAATGGCCTGGGCGATCTCCATGGTGCCGCGCTCGACGCCGCCGCCAGCCCCCAGCGCCGGCAGGACCTGCAGGACCGTAGGATGGCACGCCGCGGCGGCGGTCCGTTTCGCCCCGGGCGCGGGGGTGCTATTCTCCGTTGCCAAGTGCTTTTCCCTGAAACCGTTGCGATCGACAAGATGACCCCCGCCGATACCGCTCCCAAGATATTAACACGCGACGACGGTGCCACAATCGCCTACCACGCCATCCCTGGCAAGTCGCCCGGCGTGGTCTTTCTCACCGGCTTCATGTCGGACATGACCGGCGGCAAGGCGCTGGCGCTCGAAGCCTTCTGCCGCGCCCACGGCCAGGCCTTCCTGCGTTTTGACTATACCGGCCACGGCGCTTCCTCGGGCGCCTTCGAGGACGGCACCATCGGGCGCTGGGCGGACGACACGCTGACGGCGCTGGACACACTCTGCGAGGGGCCGCAGGTTCTGGTCGGCTCTTCCATGGGGGGCTGGATCATGCTGCTGGCGGCGCTGTGGCGTCCCCGGCGGGTCGCCGGCCTCCTCGGAATCGCCACCGCAGCCGACTTCACCGTGGACCTGATTCCGCACGGCCTCACCGAAGAACAAAAGGCGGCGCTGGAGCGCAACGGCGTCATCTACGTGCCCAGCGACTACGGGCCGGAGCCGACGCCTCTCACCAAGAAGCTGCTCGAGGACGGCAGCAACCACCTGGTGCTCAGGGACGACATCGCCCTCGACGTCCCGGTGCGCCTCATCCACGGCATGAAGGACCCGGACGTGCCGTGGGAGACGGCGATGCGCATCGCCGACAGGCTGCGTTCCCGCGACGTCGAGATCACCCTGATTAAGGACGGCGACCACCGGCTTTCGGAACCCGCCGACCTGGAGCGCTTGTGCGCCACCCTGGATGCCTTGCTCGGACACATTGAGGACGTGCCGCCATTCTAAGAGCCTATCCGGCCAGTCATCCGCCCTCGGCCAGTATTGCCCTGAGGCCGGTTCGGTAGTCCGGGTAGCGGAGGCTGACGCCGAGCTCTTCCTTGATGCGGCGGTTGTCCACCCGGCGGTTGTCGTGCCAGAAGCTCAGGGCCATGGGCGACATGTCCGCCGCCGCATCCTCGAAAGGCACCGAGGGCGGCACCTCGATGCCAAGGAGCTCGCAGGCCAGCGTCACCACGTCCGCCGGCGGCGCCGGCTCATCATCGCATACGTTGTAGACGGCCCCGGGATCGGGGTGGGTGATGGAGGCGCGGAGTACGGCCGAAATGTCGTCGACGTGGACGCGGGAGAAGGCGTGTCCGGGCCTGTCTATGCGCCGCGCCGCGCCGGCCCGCACCTGGTCGAGGGCGCTGCGCCCGGGACCGTAGATGCCGGCCAGCCGGAAGACATGAACGGGGACGCCGTGGGACGGCCACAGGTCCCGCCAGGCGCTCTCCGCGTCGACGCGCCGGCGCGCCCGCTCCGAGGTGGGTGCCAGGGGCACCGTCTCGTCGACGCTGGCGCCGCCAGTGTCACCGTAGACGCCGGTGCTCGACAGATAGCCGACCCAGTGCCCCCCCCCGGTCGTCGCCAAGCGAGTACCGTGGGCGTCGAGAACCGGGTCACCGCCGGCATCGGGCGGTACCGAGCTCAGCACATGGGTGGCCGCGGCGAGGGCGGCCTCGGCGACCCCTAGACGATGATCGCGATCGAACAGGAAGGCGTCGATGCCGTGGCTCGCCAGTTCGACCTGCTTCTCGGTGGTGCCGCAGGTGCCGCCCACCGTCCATCCCTCCGCCATCAAGGCGCGCGCCAGCCGGTGGGCGCTGTACCCCAGGCCGAAACAGAACAGGCGGTTGGCGGACTCGGACACGGGTCGATACCTAGAGCGCGATTCGATACCTAGAGTGAGTGCGATCGTTTTGATCTTAGGACAATAAGATTCTATACCCAAACCTACCGGGGGGAGCGCATCGGGAACAAGGCCATGATCCGACATCCGATCGCCTTCGCCGCATCCACCGTTCTCGCCACGGCGCTAGCGACCGCCCCGGCGCCAGCCGCCGAGATCGACAACGCCGCCCAATACCGGGCCTGCATGACCCTCGCCGCGCAAGACCCCGAGCAAGCCTTGAAGAAGGCCATGGCGTGGCGCGTCTTGGGCGGCGGCGACGCCGCCAGACACTGCGGCGCCAAGGCGCTCACGGGCCTCGGACAATATGACGAAGCGGCGCGCCACTTCGAGGCGCTGGCCCAGGACATCAAGGCGGAGCCCGCGTTCAAGGCGCGGATCCTCGGGCACGCCGCCCAGGCGTGGCTCATGGACGGCAATCCCGAACGCGCCCAGGGGGTGCTGGCGGCGGCGCTTCGATTGGTATCCGATGACGGGGACTTTCTGGTGGACCGGGCGGTGGTGCTGGGCACCCTGGGAAAATACCGGGACGCCATCGACGATCTCGACCGGGCCATCGCCAGCGCCCCGACGCGCGCCGAAGCCGACGTGAGGCGCGCCCTAGCGCTCGACGTCAACCACCCCGACGGCCTCCTGGAGCGCAGCATCATCCGCCGCCTGCGCGGCGACGACGCCGGCGCGCGTCGAGACTGGCTCAGGCTGCTTGACCTGGCCGCCGACGGTCCCATCGCCGACGCGGCGCGCGCCAACATCGAGAAAATGGACGTGAAGGCGCGCTGAGAGCGCCTGGTCCTTTGTCTAGGGGCGCTTTCCCACGGATTTCCGGATCATTGAATTGTGATCGAACGCGGCAAGAATGCGTTTCCGGGAAATAAGTGAAATCGTTACAATCTCGTGGCAAGCACGGATCGACGCCGCAGGTCGGGGAGGCCAGATCGATGCCGCAGGATCCAGTACCGGACGAAACCCAAGTTTCCAAGAACGGCGATTACAAAATTCGGTTCGTTCCGAATCCGAAACGGGTGCGGGTCGAGTTCAACGGAACATGGATCGCCGATTCGTCGCAGGCCATGGTCGTCCATGAGACGCGCGTCCCACCCATGTATTACTTCCCTCAAGATGACGTTCGCATGGTTTTCCTGGAAAAGACGGATCACCAAACCCACTGCCCGTTCAAGGGCAACGCCAGCTACTGGACGCTGACGGTAAGCGGCAAGGTCGAGGAAAACGCGGTCTGGGGTTACGAGGATCCATACACGGCCGGAGAGGAGCTTCGCGGCTATTTGTCCTTCTACCAGGACAAGGTGAGCGCCATCTACGAGGGCGACGAAGAAGTTCCGTTCCTCGACGAGAACGTCGAAAGCTTGCACGCCAACTTAGAGGCCGGATGGCTGCTGCGGGACGCCTGGAAGGCGGCGACGTTTGACTAACTGGTCGGCGAGTTTTGCGGGTTCTTGCACGAAAACGGCTACCCCATCTCGCGCATGACGGTCATCGTCCCCCACCCTGCATCCGCAGATCTTCGCCACCGTGCCGGTGTGGCGCGAAGACAACCGCGATGTGATGGTCATCCTGGAACCCCACGACATCCTGCAACAGGCCAAGTTCGCGGACAACCCGTTCGCACCCATTATCCGCGGCGCCGGGGGCGTGCGGCGGCGCCTCGAGGGGGACTATCCCAAGCTCGATTCCCCCGTCGTCCGCGACCTTCACGAAGAAGGCGCAACCGATTACGTGGCCATGCCGTTCCGCTTCTCGGACGGCCAGATCAACATCATGTCCATGACGTCATTTGCCGAAGGCGGCTTTACCACTGCACACCTCTGGCAACTCTACGAGGTAATGCCCATGCTAGGCCGTCTTTTCGAGGTCCACGCCCAGCGGCGGACGGCGACCAGCCTGCTCGAAACCTATCTCGGCCGGCACACCGGAAAGCAGGTTCTGGACGGCCATGTCAAGCACGGCGACGGCGAGCGCATCCATGCCATCATCTGGTTCTGCGACTTCCGGGATTCGACGGCGCTCTCCGAAAGCATGGATCAGGAAACCTACCTCCTGGATCTCAACCGGTTCTTCCATTGCATGGCGGGCGCCGTCATCGAAAACGGCGGAGAGGTGCCGCGCTTCATCGGCAACGCGGTGCTGGCCATCTTTCCCATCGCCAAATCGGCAGGCGATACCTGGGAAAGCGCCACGGGGACGCCGGAAGCCTGCCGCCGCGCCATCAAGGCGGCGTAACTGGCCGACCAGCGCATCGTGACGACCAACGAAAGCCACCTCGAGCTGCCGCCCCTGAAGTACGGCATCGGCCTTCACCTGGGGAACGTGACCTACGGCAACACCGGAATCCCGGAACGGCTCGAGTTCACGGTCATCGGCTCGGCCGCCAACGAGGCGGCGCGCATCGAGAGCATGACCAAGGAATTGTAGAAGACGGTGCTGATTTCGTCGACCTTCGCCGACAACTACCCCAGCAAGGTGGTCTCGGCGGGACACCATGCGCTGAAGGGACTGGAAGGCGAGCACGAACTTTTCACCTTGCCCGACGCCTGACGGGCCGACCGACGCCCCTCAAGGGGGCGCCGCCTTTTTCAGAAGTCCAGATCATCGTAGTGCTTAGGCGGCACCATGCCGGGGATGCGGTCGGCCAGGATGGCGCGGAAGCTCGGCCGCGACTTCATGCGCGCGTACCAATCCTTGGCGTCGGCGTGCCCGTCCCACGGCACGTCGCCCAGGTAGTCCACCACTGAGAGGTGGGCGGAGGCGGCGATGTCGGCCAGCGACATTTCGTCGCCACCCAGCCATTTGCGGCGCTCCACCAGATAGGCGATGTAATCGAGGTGATGGTGGATGTTTTTGAGGCCGGCGCGGATGGCCTCGGAAGAGGGCTCGCCGAGGCCGAGAAAGCGCTTCATGACCCTCTCGCCGACCAGGTTTTCGGTGACCTCGCCATCGAACTTTCGGTCGAACCAGTCGACCAGGCGCCGCACCTCGGCGCGCTCCACGGGATGGCGCCCGATGAGCCCCGGCTCCGGGTGCACTTCGTCCAGGAACTCGCAGATGGCGGTACTGCCAACCAGCACCACGCCGTCGAACTCGACCAGGACCGGAACGTCGCCAGCCGGGTTGAGGGCGAGGAAACGCTTGTTGCGCTCCCACACCTTCTCGACGTGCGGCGCGAACTCGATGTTTTTTTCGGCGAGGACGATGCGGACCTTACGGCAGCGTGGCGAGAGCCAGAGATGATAGAGGGTGCGCATTAGCCAGACGTTACACTCGAAACGGCGCCGGCGAAACCACGAAGGCTCGCGGGGCCATCCCCATCACAAGAGATTTATATATGTTTATTAGACGGCTACGCCATAAATGTGAAAGGATCAAAAATATATTAGGGGCCCGGCGCCTGACAAGACGAGGTGACCACGATGCCAACCAAGGAATGGACGTTCCCGGGGACGGTGGCGATGGCTGCGTTCGTCACCGTCATGGCGGGGCTTTTGATCCTGGCCGGCGCGGCGCGCGCCGACGGCGTCAACAACTCCACGTTCATCGGCGGCACGGCGATCGAGGGCCATAACCCGGTCGCCTATTTCACCGAGGGCAAGCCGGTCGAGGGTTCGAGCATCTACACATACCGGTGGAAAGGGGCGACCTGGAAATTCGCGTCCCAGTACGGCGGTTATTGTGCCTGGATGGTCTCGCAGGGCTATACGGCGGGCATCGACCCGGAAGCGTGGTGCGTTGTCGACGGCAAGCTTTACCTCAACTATTCGAAGAGCATTCAGAAACGATGGGTACAAGATATCCCCGGCAACATCGCCAAGGGTGACGCCAACTGGCCGAAGATCGCCGCCAAACTCGCCGAATGAAAACGCGCGCGGCGGCGGCGCGACGCCTGGAAAGGATCACTTCGTGCTGATCAAGATTGGCCGGCCGAGCGATGTGAAATTGTCTGAGATCACGCCGATATCGGTTTTCATGGACCGCCGGCGTTTCATGATGGCCGCCGCGACGGGGGTCGGCTTGGCGTCCGTGTCGCTGCCCGGCGGGGCGCGGGCAGCCAAGTTCAAAGGCGCGGTCAAGGGACCTTACGGTACCGACGAGGAACAGACGCCGTTCGAGAACGTGACCCGCTACAACAACTTTTACGAATTGGGCACCGGCAAGGGAGACCCCGCCAGGAATGCCGCCGGTCCAAGACCCGACCTTGGAGCGTCGCCGTCGGCGGCCATGTGGCGAAGCCCGGGACCTACGACTTCGACGACCTGGTCAAGCCTCACGTGCTGGAAGAGCGCGTCTACCGTCTGCGCTACTTCGAGGCGTGGTTGATGCTCATCCCCTGGGTCGGGTTTCCGCTGAGCGACGTGATTAAGCGCCCGGAGCCCACGTCCAAGGCCAAGTAGGTGGCCTTCCAGACCCTGCACGACCCCGAGCAGATGCCGGGATAGCGGCGCGCCGTCATCGACTGACCCTATGTCGAGGGCCTGCGCCTCGACGAAGCCATGCACCCGCTAGCGATCCTGGCCGTCGGCACGTACGGCGAGATGATGCCCAATCAGAACGGGGCGCCGATACGCCCGGTGGCACCGTGGAAATACGGTTTCAAGAGCATCAAGTCGATTGTCCGCATGGACCTCGTCGAGCACATGCCGCCCACCGCCTGGAATAAGCAGGCGCCACGCGAATACGGGTTCTATTCCAACGTCAATCCCAAGGTCGACCACCCGCGCTGAAGCCACCGCACGGAACGGCGCATCGGCGAATTCCTGCGCCGCGAGACCCTGATATTCAACGGCTACGCGGAAGAGGTCGCGTCCCTCTATGCCGACATGGACCTAGCCAAAAACTATTGAGGGTGACGCCGGACGCGATCTGGCACGGCACCGGGGCGGGGCCTTGAGCGGCGATCCCTCCATGGGGCCCTTCATGAGACGGGCGGCTAAGCCGGCGGTCTTCATCCTGTGCCTGCTGCCGCTCGCCTGGCTGATTTGGCGCGCCACCAGCGGGGGGCTCGGCGCCAACCCCATCAAGGCGACCAACCGCTATCTCGGTGATTGGGGTTTGCGCTTTCTGCTCATCGTGCTGGCCATGACGCCGTTCGGCGGGATTAGCGGCTGGGAGGGTGTTGTTCGCGTGCGCCGCATGCTCGGCCTCTTCGCCTTCACCTACGTTCTTCTTCACCTGACCAGCTACGTGGTGCTCGACCATTTCTTCGGTTGGCGGGACATCTGGGCCGACATCGTCAAGCGCAACTTCATCACCGTCGGCGTGGTCAATGTCGTGTTGTTGACGCCCCTGGCGGTGACGTCGACCAACGCCATGGTGCGCCGCCTCGGCGCCCGGCGCTGGCGCCTGCTGCACCGGCTCGTTTACGTCATCGGCATCCTGGGAGTCGTCCACTTCTACATGATGGTCAAGGCCTACGTGCGCGAGCCCCTCGTCTACGCGGCCATCCTCGCCCTGCTCCTCGGTTACCGCGCGCTGGCGGCGTGGCGCCGGCGGCACGACCGCGCTCGCCCGGCGGTAACCGTAAACCCTTAGTGCGCCTCGTCCCAGTTGTCGCCGAAGCCGGTTTCCACCACCATCGGCACGCGCAGATGGGCGGCCGATCCCATCACGTCCTTGACCAGTGCCGCGGTGTCCTGGGATTGCGCCTCGGGCACCTCGAAGATCAGCTCGTCGTGGACCTGTAGCAGCATGCGCGCCTCGAGCCCGGCCGCCTTCAGCGCACCCGGCAGGCGCACCATGGCGCGCTTGATGATGTCCGCGGCGCCACCCTGCAGCGGCGCGTTGATCGCCGCGCGCTCGGCGAAGTTACGGCGCGCCGGGTTCCTTTCGTTGATGCCCCGGACGTGGCACTTGCGCCCGAACGGCGTGGTCACGAAGCCCTGGGCGCGCGCCTCCTGCTTGGTCCGTTCCATGTAGTCCTGGATTCCGGGATAGCGCTCGAAGTAGGCCTCGATGTGCATGCCCGCCTCGGTGCGCGAAATACCCAACTGCCGCGCCAACCCGAAGGCGGAGATGCCGTAGATGATGCCGAAGTTGATGGCCTTAGCCTGGCGGCGCACCATGGGGTCCATGCCCTCGACCGGCACGCCGAAGACCTGGGACGCGGTCATGGCATGGATGTCGAGGCCGCCCAGGAAGGCCTCCTCGAGGGCCTCAATGCCGGCGACGTGCGCCAACAGCCGCAAT
>PVBE010586191.1_pt1 | contig 19079 bp, 14 predicted proteins | sample 1631181 | NCBI WGS metagenome assembly PVBE01 (sample SAMN08397723, study PRJNA350692) | Marine metagenome, whole genome shotgun sequencing project. | isolation source: water | place: Pacific Ocean | collected 2012-04 | reverse complement strand
TTTGCGTACGAAATTGAACATGAAAACCGTACAGAACCACCCGGCCCTCGCCGTGGTTTACGGATAGCATAGCAGGCCGACCGGCCAGGTGTTCTTCGCCGATCAGCCAGCCACTTTCCAGCACATCCTTTTCCGGATACGAGGCAATGACTTCATACTGATCGTTGTAATACGACGGGTTGACTGAGAACACCGGGCTATGCCAGTGCATGATCAATGCCTGTTCCGGCATGCCATATCCCAGCGGATGGGACGTATTCATCCGAACCCGTAACATGGACCCCGGGCAGTAGAATGCTTTCGACGGGATACCGGAAACCACGTTTGTGACCTGGAGGCCCAGTTTATCAATGGCAAATCGACACGCATTGTTAATCGCGATGAGCGTGCCTCCGTTTTCCACAAAGGTGCTGATCGCCTCTACACCGCTTTTACCGAAGCCGCTGCGATACTTTTCAGGCACAGGCATATTCTGTAACCGTTTCTTAATCGTGGCCTCATCGCCAACCATCATATCCGTCGTATCATCCGGCAGGATCAGAGTGTCGTACGCGGAATTGAGATCCCCTTTCAGATCGTCATCACGCACGGTCTGATACGAAAATCCGAATTGTTCCAGGGTCAGACGCATCCAGCCTTCGTTCATATTGCCGCCCCAGTATCGTTGATACATGGCGATACGGGGTTTGACCAGGGAGGTGTCTGTTACAGATTCTCTCAGACTACAAAATGGTACACCAGTCTCCCGTGTCAGGGCTTCCACACGCGTTTTATCTGAAGATTTAACGACGAACGCGCCCGGCGGAATAGAGCGACCAGATGTCGAAACAGCATGAGGTACACGACTCACCCGGATGTCACTTTCCAGCAACGCGTTCACAGCGCGATAGCCGGCATTATATCTCGGATCAATCGCATAGCCTCGTTCCCCATCACCAATGATACCGCCGGGCATGGGGACGGATTCGGTGATGCAGGCAAAATCACGCTTACCGTCGGTCAGGTTCTGGTGGGAGACCGGCACAGGTTCGACACGGACGCCCATCATCTCCGCCATGGTATCGGTCACGGTATCATAGGGACGGCTCGGCGAACCGTCCTTTTGACGGGTCCAACTGTCATCCGGCCAGAAGGTGCGTTCCAGCAACGTCTTGACCACACCGCGCTTGGGCTGGGCGAAGGGGATAAAGTACGTGCCGGCGGGATACACGGTATCATCAAGCGTCAAACCGGTCCGCGTGCGCTGAATATCGATGCCCTGGCGGAGCAAGGTGTTAATGAGCGTCGTAACCGTCAACGGATCATGCTGATCCAGCCGGATGAAAAATCCAGCCGAGGGGTCCTCCTCACCGCGTTTTGTTTGTCGGAGCGCCTTCTGAACGGCGTTGCACAGGACGGTCTCACGGTATTGCGAGGCGATATCCATGACGCTTTTGGCAGCTACCAACTGCTGCTCAATCATATCACGCACGCGCCACCAGCCACCCGGCCAGGGATTGGGGAAATTCGTCTGGGCCTTATAGTGGGGAATGGCATGCAGCGTACTGCCATCTTCACCGCCTAACTGATGCGGGTGGACATAGACAGGGGTAGCCAGTCTGGCCGTAGCCGACTCGGTCAGCATGCTGGCGATGTTATGGTAATTGCCGAGCCAGTGAAAGCCCATATGACTCCACGCCGGAAAGATCGCCCCGGTGATCACTCCCTGATGGCCTGCTTCCTCCAACATATAGGCCATGTGGGCGCCATACCAGTTGAGTTCCCGCCAGATAAGCGGATCACCATGGGGATGCAGCGGCTCACAGTAGGGACTGATGAACAACCGGGGGCCGTAAATCCCCATTTCATGATGATCTTGAAAGATCTGTGGATGCCAGTCCTGGAACATGATCTTCGCTATGTATTGCGACTCCACCAGGTTAAACATGAACGCATCCCGGTTGTTGTCATGGCCGCAATATTTGTGATACAGCCACGGCATGGCCGTGCCTTCGTATTCGGTGCCCACGTGCTCATTGTACCAGTCCGTGACCACCATCTGTCCGTCCGGATTGAAACACGGCACCATCAGAAAAATGGTGTTGTCCAGGATTCGCTCGGTCGTCTCATCCTCGCTGGTGACCAGATCATAGGCCAGTTCAGGCGCCATCTGGGTGGCACTGATCTCGCTGGCGTGCAGGCTCATGGACTGACAGACGACCACCTTCCCTTTTTTGATCAACTGGTCGAGTTCAGCATCCGATAGCCCGCGTGGATCGGCAATCTGTGCGTTGATCTCCCGTATTTCATCCAGATTAGCCTGGTTCTCCGCCGACGTGATGATGGCCAGCAAAAAGGGATTTTCCTCTGTAGACGGCCCTAAGTTAACCACACGAGTCCGATCGCTTTTCTGATCAAGCAAATAGAAATAATCGACGATCTTATCCCAACGGGCGATGTTTCGCTCACTACCGGGCTGAAAGCCGAAAAACGACGACGGATCGGGTATGGCGGCGACCATAAATGGCTCCTGTTATTGTGACAATACAAGGTTGAGTTCAGATGGTCCGCTACAATATATATCTCGTTGACGGGCGTGTCAAACAGTCGGAAGAGTACAGTAACCGTCGGGAGACATGGTCGTCCTTGACATGTACACTTTTAGAAGTTGTGCATGAGTACATGCCTGAAAAAATGATAAGTGACGAGGGAAAGTGACAAACAGGTATCTTTTCACTCTATACTCTACACTTACATCATGATCCAAAGGACTGCCCATGCCTACGCCTCTCCTGCTTGAATTCCCGCCTGACGAATATAAAGCGCGTGTAAAAACCTGACAGACAATGTGCACGAACATGGCCTGGATGCGATCATCTGTACCTCCAGAGATCATACACGCTACTTTTGCTGATCCAGATTATTATCTGGATGAGTAACCTGTCCAACCGGGGGCGCTTGCCATCACCCGGGACGGCGGGACGGCCTGGTCGCCGATACAAAAGAAAAAACCGGAAGTGGCAGTATCCGGACCACCGCGGGCCATGGAGATGGCTCCGTCTTTATCGTTCAATCCGGTATCACGGGTACGTTCCAGGGGAATCGAGCCGTATCCGTTATTAGAAGGGTCGCTATAGTCTCTGAACTTGGGGTTCAAAGCACCTTGAATGACTTCGATCTTGACGTCGTTATTCGGCTGATTCTGCGTGGTCACCGTCCGGTCGCCGCAATTTCCAACACATCCCGCAGCATCGCCGCTGCCGTAGGCTTAGGGCCACGCTCGTTGACCGTCATCGCCAACGGGCCAACCAGGTCGGTATGAAAGACGATCCCCATGCTGAGCGGCGGCAGGGCAGCCAGAAGATGGTCCTCCGGCAGGCGTTCCGGACGAACAGCCAGCGTATATCCGCCATCGTCGTTGCGTGTGGCCGTGCCGAGCGTGGTCAGGGGCAGATCTGACGGCTTCAGGTGCGTAATGCCGATACGTTCGATATCATCCAGCGTGGCAGGGACATTGAGAATACTGTTGGCCAGGATGACCAGTTTATTGGCGGCATCCCATCCTTCCACATCGAGGGTCGGGTCCCGTTCCGCGATCTCAAGTCGCTGCGCCTCGGCCAACGCCTCTTCATAGGTGACGCCGGAGTTCATACTGGATAGAATATAATGCGAGGTGCCGTTTAAAATGGCATCCACCCGGTTGATAGTACAACCCGCCAGGTCCCGGACGCCTATATTGTAGGTAGGCAGGCTGCCCCCCAGCGTCGCGCTGAATTTGATTGAGACCTGATGATCCTGGGCCAGCGATTGAAGCGCCTGATACGCCCGGACCAGCGGCCCCTTGTTGGCCAGAACTACGTGTTTACCTAACGATAAAGCCGCCCTCACGTGACTCATACCCGGCTCACCGTCCTGCATGCTGACTGTGGTCGCTTCCAGGACGATATCCGCTTCCGACCGCGCCAGGGCGTCCAGGCCCTGTAAGCCGGTTTGGCCTTTTTCCGGATAACCGGCCACGGAGCCGAAACCTTTAGCCTTGACCAGGCGGCCGGGATCTAATCCCTCCACATCTAAAGCGCCACCAGTACTGTCAACAGCAGCCGTCACCATCAATCGAGCACCATAGCGTTGATACAAACCCTCGCCTTTGTCCGCCAGAATTTCCGTAAAACTGCGGTTTACAGGACCGAATCCAAGCAGGGCGATACGAATGTTTTTTTCAGATTTCATAAAAATCCAAGAGTAAAATTGGTTGTTCTACGTATGAAAGGATAGGTACGTGTGAAAAGGCATATCGGCCCACGGCGCACCGTACGCCTACCACAAGGCATTTACGATGGAACATCAGGTATTAAAATGAACCGTATCTGTCAAGCGTTTTGTAGGTGTACAATTATACCAATAGACATGCAAAACACCATGGTTTTCATTTCACAACGTATCTGTTAGAAGAGAACATAAATCAGCAATCAGCAATCCGCAATCCGCAATAGCTATTATAAGGTATTGATGCATGAAAATCTGACTGAAAGCCCTTGACAGTCGCGGGAAGAGTGCTGTACTTAAAGGCATATTTGGTATCATGCGGTGCAAATCACGGCGGTAAAAATCACACGATACCTGCTCACCTATTCTATGCCTCCGGTCGCACGGCACGCGCTCCTTCATGACATTTCGTTATGCACGAACTCAAACAGGGATATCAGTATCGTTTCAAAGTAGCGGTTGCCTCCGCCACCATGATCATGATGATCATCGGTTCTACCGCGCGATGGTCACAATTCTTGTTGGTGGAACGGGTGATTGCCGTTCGGTTAACGCCTTATACCGACATGATGCGGATCGATCCCATGGCGCCGGAAACCGAAGAGGTGACCCCGGAGCCGATTGCCCCGCCGGAGGAACCGGTTGAAGAGAAGCCGCCGGACCAGATGCAGGAGATCGTCCCCGTACCGGACTGGGTAGAAATAGAAGAAAAGCTGGCAGAGATGCCCATCACGCAAGTGGCACAGGTGGCCGCTGCCGGCTCACCAGGTGGTACCGGTAGAGCCGCTACAGGCAATCCCGCCACGACGGCGCCTGAGGTGGCGCCAGGTCCTGCCTATGATGAGCGGCCACGGGTGTTGAAAAAAGTGGATCCAGAATATCCGCTTCTGGCTAAAATGACAGGGGTGGAGGGTATGGTTGTCCTTCTTATACTCATTGATGCATCAGGAAACGTAGAAGAAATAGAAGTTGTTAAATCATTAGGCAATACCGGTTGCGACGAGGCAGCCGTCAAAGCCATCAAACAATGGCGCTTTGCCCCGGCGATGCGTCAGGGCCGACCAATCGCCGCCCGAGTGACCATGCCGGTGCTCTTTAATCTGAAAACGGCGCAGAGAACGAATCACTGATTTTCTGATTCGTAACTTTACCAACCATGATCCATCCTATCCGACATATCGTCCGTAAGATCGAGCAGGAGTTTGAAAAGCTCGATGGGTATGATCTGATCCCGCACCCGTTGAAAAACTATTCCCGGCGGGCGCTCGGGATGGCGGTCTGCGGTGCACCCCTTATTTGTTTCCTCGTTATCGGGGGCCTCTTCATCTACCGGATGCTCGATACCGGATCAGTCAAAGAAATCGAGCTGACGCCCTATCCCGCTCATCTGATCGATATCATCGATCCGTCTACCTTGATTACTTCAGAAAAAGGCGGCGGTGGCGGTGGCGGCCAGAGGGCGGGCGGTGAAGCGCCGGAAGATCCAGGGGATGATATCATGAGCAAAGGCATCCCGATGCCGGTGGTCGTTGGTTTTCCCGAGCCCATTGATGACAGTCTGATTGCCGAAGAGCATGAGATTGCCAGCCAGGAAGAGATGAGAAAAGAAATTGCGCTCGCCCGGGATGAGGAGGTCGAACCGACCGACGAAGTAGGCATGCGAGGCACGGGCGGCAATGAAAACGGCGAGCAAGGGACCGGCGGTTCCGACGGGACGGGCGGTGGTGGCGGCGACGGACCGCCCGGCACCTGGCGTTACGATACCCCGCCCATGCCCCGGCGGATTAATATGAGCATCTCCAAGAAGGAAGTGCCCAAAAAACTGCGCCATGTGAAGAACAGCGTTGTCAAGTTCCGCCTGTTGATCAATGAACTGGGGGAAGTGATTGATGCTAGCATCGTAGCGTCGACCGGCTATAAAGAGATAGATGACCTTCTGCTTGGGAAAGCGTATACCTTCCTCTACCATCCCGCGACCTTGAAGGGGCAATCGGTGAAAGCCTGGATCGCTGTAGGGTATGGGTATCGGGGAGGAAAGTGATGTTTATTGTTGAATTATGATTGTTGAATTATGATTGAAAATAAGGAAGACTTCGGAAACAATCTTAATCCGTACCCCGTATTCAAACTTATTCCAATATCCATATCACAACCTAAGCCAACCTCTGTAAATATAACATTGGCGTCTCTATTGCGAGTTGCCATAGTATTTCTCCTTGAAACAGTTGTAAGTTAATTCATAATTTATAAAATCATAATTTGTAAATGGAGATATTCATGTCCGCCCATGTAAAAATGCACAACGGGACACCGACGCTGTTTTTAGACGGACAACCTGCGTTCGCCGGCTATTTGTGGACTCATGTGCCGGAACTGGACGGTCATCCGGCTGCACCGACAATTCGTCGGTATGCCGAAGCGGGAGTACACCTGTATGCGTTCGATGTAGCGACGCAGAGTTCGCGGGAGTGGCGTGGTCCCGGCCCGGATTACGAGGGTCATTTTAATTTCTCCGAGACGGAAGCCCGGCTTCAGCGCCTGCTGGACATCGACCCGGAGACCCGGTTTCATTTTCGCGTCCACCTGGATCACCGGGGAGAAACATGGTGGCATGACATGTATCCGGAAGAATGCGAATTGTGTTCAGATGGGGAACGCATCTATGCATCGTTTGCCTCGACCATCTGGCGATCACAGGCCCATGATTTTCTCCGGGCGTTTATCGGTCATATAGACAGAATCGGTCTGACTGATCGGGTCGTGGCTTATCAGACCGGCGCTGGCGGCACTGGTGAATGGGTCAAGGGCGAGGGCTCGATGGCCGCCCAATGTGCGGATTTCAGTGCGCCGATGGCGCATCATTTTCGGGACTGGGTTCGAAATCGGTATGCAGATAACGAGGACGCGCTGCGTACCGCCTGGGCGGACGATAAGGTCCGCTTCGACACCGCCGTCGTTCCTTCAGCCGCTGCCCAGTTGAACACCACACACCTCACCTTCCGCGATCCACGTATCGAGCAAGCCGTTATCGACTACTATCGTTGCCTGGCGGACTTGTGTGCCGATCTGCTGATCGACTTTCACCGGACCGTCAAAGAGGCTACCAACGGCCAGGCCCTGGCCGGCGCGTTCTACGGGTATCTGCTGGAGCTGGCCTGGAACATGGGTTTCTTTGGAGGGGAAGAGCGGAGTGAATACTCTACGACACAACGATCCGGACATCTCGGTCTGGCGAAGGTCCTCCGATCCCCCTACACGGATTTCATTGTCAGTCCCTACAGCTACGGATTTCGCAGTATCGGCGGGCACGGCTGCGCTATGCCGCCTTCAGAATCCATGCGCATCCACGGCAAACTGTATCTTTTTGAAGACGATACGCGAACCTACCTCAATGCCCCGGATGCGGGCTTTGGAAGAGCGACAGACGTCAAAGACAGTGTCACGGTGCTCAAGCGAAATTTCGCTGAAATCCTGACGCGTGGCCAGGGGATCTGGTGGCTGGGCGGCTCACCAGCGAACCCCCATATCGATCCCAACGCAGAACCCGCCTTCGGAACGCTGCTGGAACAGTGTCAGGCTCTGGGACAATTCGGTCTGCATCTGGACCGAACGCCACAGGCAGAGATCGCGGTCATTCTCGATGACGAGAGTTTTTTCTACGAAACAATCCGCAACGATCTCGATCTGCCGCTCATCTTCCAGCAGAGACTGTGGGGCTTGCCGAAAATCGGCGCACCGACCGACTATTATCTGTTAGATGACCTGCTCGAAAATCGAATGCCGCCGTACAAGCTATACATCTTCCTGAATGCATTCCGTCTGGATGCCACGCGCCGGAATGCGGTGGCGCAGCAGATACGGCGTGATGGACGTATCGCGCTGTGGATCTATGCGCCCGGCTATATTAAGGATGAACCTTCTGTGGATCATATGGCCGAATTAACCGGCTTTCAGTTCGGCCTGGGGGAACAACCGTGGGGGCCCCTCATGCACATCACCGATTTTACCCATCCGATCACGCAGAATCTACCTCAGGACATCTCCTGGGGCACGAACAGTATGCTGGGACCGGTGTTTCATCTTGAAGATCCAGAGACTGAGGTCCTGGGCGAGGTGGTGTATTCGCTCGGGCGTTGCGAACCGGGCATGGGCGTCAAGCGGTTCGACGACTGGACGTCCGTTTACATCGCCGCCCCCAACATCCCGGCGCCGGTGCTGCGTGGTCTGGCGCAATTCGCCGGCGTGCACCTGTATAATGAGGCTGGTGACGTGCTGTATGCGACCTCGCAACTGCTGAGTGTACACACCGTGGCCGGTGGACATCGGATGTTTTATTTGCCGAAAGAGGCGGAGGTGGTTTACGATCTGTTTGAAAAACGGACGGTAGCGGAACATGCCGACCAGTTTGAGGTCAATCTGCCGCCGAGATCGACCACGTTGTATTATACGGGAGGTTCAGAGCTGTTGACCCGTCTGCCCACCGCATAACCCATCCCGGTTGTCCCAAACCCATTTCCCGTATACCAGCAGCGATAGTCGTCGCCGTGTTTCACGACGGAAACGTAGCACCGCTGCCGATCATCGAAACAACCGGCAGCGCCGACGCCCATCTCCCCATCTATCCCGCTCTCCTGCCAGTGCCAGTGCAGGCCATCCCGACTAATCAGGCCGCGCATCCGATACGCCGTGCCAAAGGTGTTGAGCCACATCCGGTAGAGATATCCATCATGTAGGATACAGGGTTTTGAAGCAATATACTCGTAGGCTTCGGTGGCAAAACCGCGTGGGTGGATCAGCGAATGCGGCAGCGGCTTGGTCCATTGTAGGCCGTCTTCAGACACCGCGTAGCCGATACTGATATACGGGATCGTATCGCCATGGCCGGTCTCCACGTTCTCCGGCTTTGCAAAGTAACGGCCTATAGAGGTGTAATACATTCTGAACAGCCCATCCTTCCGGATGATGTAGATGCTCCCGGTCCCTTCCCGGTCATAGTCCGTATCCAGCGCAAGGACGGGGTGGTCGCTGACATAGGAAAAATGACTCCCGCCATCCTCCCTGACGGCCACCCCCGTCGTATTCGCCAGTTTGCCGTCCGGTCGCGGCTGTCCCCATCCGGCAAAATACAACAGCCACTTTTGTTCATCGACACGGACGGCGTGAGGAAAGGACAGTCCCTGGAAGTTGTAGGGCGCATCCGGCTGGCGCTCCAGGATCACGCCCTGCGGTGTCCAGTCATTGGGTTGTTCTACCGGGCTGGTCGCCAGCAGGATACGGTTGTAGTCATCCGCACCGGTACCCCAGTAGTACATCCGGTATTCATCATCCACCCGAACAACATGGGCTGCACCCGCCCGTTTTGCATCCAGGTCGCCATGGAACTGTCCGGGAGCGATGATGGGTTTTCTCGTGGATTCGATGATCCAGGAGATGGTATCGGGCAGTGACATAGTAAGTTCCAAGTTCTGAGTTCCGAGTGAGTACAGAGTAATGCGTATCTCTCTGCCTGCCGCCTGCCGCTTATCTGAAAAATCCCGGCTTCCAGGTGGCCTCGAAGACGCGCATGAGGTTTTCACCAAGGAGCTTTTTGATGTCTTCGTCGCTATAGCCGCTGTCTACAAGCTTCCGCGTGAGAAGTGGAAAATCTTCAATTCCGTTGAAATCGGATGGTTGCCGGTTGTTGTTGTCGGGCGGTTGTGCCAGTCGGTCGAAGGCGTCGGAGATGCTGCCGTAGTCCAGGGCGTCCGGATCGAGATCGTGTTCCGGATAGGCGCCCATGGTGCCCATGGAGTCGGTTGAGACGCCCACATGGTCGATGCCGATCAGGTTAATCGTATGTTCCAGGCAGCGCATATAGTCATCCAAGGTGGGCATGCCCGGCGTACCGTCCCAGATGAGCGGCGCCCAGGTGGTGGCGCAGACCACGCCATCCGAGTCCCCCACCGCGCGGATCTGATCGTCGGTGATATTACGCGGATTGGGAGCCAGAACAAGCGGGTTGGAATGGGACGTGATAAGCGGCGCCCTGGCCGCTTTACAGGCGTCCATAAACGTGCGTTCGCCCACATGCGTCAGGTCGAGTGCCATCCCGATGTCTTCCATGTCTCGGATGAGCACCCGCCCGAACTGGGTCAGACCGCTGTCGTTCAACTCCAGACACCCGCCACCGGCATAATTCTGCTCCATGTATGTCAATTGCAACACCCTGAGTCCCAGTTGCTTCCAGACGAGCAAATTCTTCTGATCCAAACCGATAAAGGTCGTATCCTGAGAAAGAAAAATGTGCGCCAGCTTGCCCTGGGCATGGGCGTCGCGGATAGCCTGTGTACTGTCGCCCAGGCAGAACGTAGGTTCGGAAGCGATGACATCCAGAAAGTCCCGCACCATCGGCCAGGTCTCCACCATATCGCCCCCCGGACGCGGGATGGTCAGGGCTACAGCCGTCAACCCCGAACGGTCGGTCCGGTCGGATCGGTGGATCAGGTACTGCACACAGGGGTCGATAACGATGGATGCGGCATGTAACTGGGCGGCGTGATTGGATGTATCCACTGTGGCTCCTTTAAGATAATTGAAGGTCCACGGCGCACCGTGGGTATACGACTTAGGGTTTGATTGAATTCTACGGATGTGTTATTATCTTGTTATCCGGGCCATCATGTCAAGACTTCAAATATTCAAACAGGATGAAAGATAGTCGAATTCTTGCATTTTTTCCCAAGGAGGTTTTCCTCATGAAGTTATTGTGTACCTTTTTAGCCTGTACACTCGCGCTTGTTCAGTCCGCCTCGGCGCAGACGCGGTCGATTGAGCAGATCAAAGGAGATCTGTACAAGTTTCAGAACAATGCCCACTATTCCGTATTCCTGGTGACGGATGAAGGCATCCTCGTCACCGACCCGATCGACAAAGACGCAGCAACGTGGCTGAAGGCGGAGTTGAAAAAGCGGTTCAACAACAAACCCATCAAATATCTGGTCTACAGCCACGACCACCGGGATCACATCTCCGGCGGTGAGGTGTTCGAAGAGGAAACCATCGTCGTCGCACATCAGCGAACCAAAGAAAAAATTATCGGTGAAAAGCGCCCTACCGCCGTACCGGACGTGACATTCACAGACCGGATGACTATCGAACTGGGGGGAAAGACGGTTAACCTGCTGTACGTGGGCCGTAATCATTCCGACAACAGCATCGTGATGCATTTTCCGGCGGAACGGGCAATTTTCGCGGTTGATTTCATCTCCATAGACCGGTTGCCGTACCAAACCCTTGGGGACGCCTACGTCCCGGAATGGATCGCATCCCTCAAAACACTTGAAGCGCTTGACATCGACATCGTACAACCCGGCCACGGCAAAACAGGCACCAGAGCTGATGTGACTGAGCACCGTGAATATGTCGAAGCACTATACGAGGGCGTTCTGACCGCTTCCCGTGAAGGCAAGACGCTCGACGAAATGAAACAATCCATCACGCTGAAAAAATACACCCATTTCGACAACTACGACACCTGGCGCATCCCCAACATCGAAGGCATGTACCGGCATGTGAACGAATATCGAGTGGGAAACTAGAAAATGGTGATTGAGTGATTTGATGATTGAAAGTCAAAATCAACAAAAAGCATAGCGGGTGAAGTGGAACGCGTTTTAATAATACCACGAAAAGGCGTTCATTACTTTCAATTGAGCGTAGTGAAATCAATCACCAAATCACCAAATCACCAGATATGTCCTCTCGAATTATCATCTCGCCTGGCGTCGTCCAGGGAAACTGGTGGCATCGGCTGGAGGATGGGCGGATTCAGTGCGGCCTGTGTCCACGGTATTGCAAGCTGAGGGACGGCCAGCGGGGGTTCTGTTTTGTACGACAGGCGCGGGATGGCGGCATCGCGTTGACCAGCTACGGACGGGCATCCGGGTTTTGCATAGATCCGATCGAAAAGAAGCCGCTGAACCATTTTTATCCCGGCACGAGCGTTCTCTCTTTCGGCACTGCTGGCTGCAATCTGGGGTGCCGGTTCTGTCAGAACTGGGACATCTCGAAATCGAAAGAGGTTGATCGCCTCACTGATTGGGCCGCGCCGGAGGCTGTGGCAAAGGCGGCGGCAGACGCCGGTTGCCACAGCATTGCCTTCACGTACAACGATCCCGTCATATTCGCGGAATACGCCATCGACTGCGCGCTCGCGGCGCACGACCATGGGTTAAAGAGGGTAGTGGTCTCGGCCGGATATATCACCCCCGAGGCCCGACCGGCCTTCTTCGAACACATTGATGCGGCCAATATCGATCTGAAGGCGTTTACCGAACAGTTTTATCATCGATTGTGCTTCGCCGACCTCGGGCCGGTTCTCGACACCTTGGCTTGGCTCAAGCAGGAAACAGAGGTTTGGATGGAAGTAACTACCCTCCTCATTCCCGGTCAGAACGACTCGGAAGAAGAAATAGACCGGCTCTGCGACTGGTTTCTCGCCCATCTGGGCCCGGATGTCCCGCTTCACCTGACCGCCTTCCATCCCGACTTCAAGATGACCGACCTGCCGGCCACGCCACCTGCGACGCTGATTCGCGCACGCCAACAGGCCAGAGCCGCCGGTCTGCATCACGTCTACACCGGCAACGTACAAGATTCAGCCGGCCAGGCCACCTACTGCGCTACCTGCAACGAGCAGCTCATCGAACGAGATTGGTACCGCCTGGGCGATTGGCGGCTGGATGCCCAGGGCCGATGCACCGCCTGCCACACCCCCCTGTCCGGCCAATTTGATCCCGCTCCCGGTAACTGGGGGCCACACCGACAGCAGATTAAGATATAGCCGTGGGGAGAACAGAGAGGGGTTACTAATTCGCGAATTTTCCGTTGCCCGTAAGAAAATCAAAGCGGCGCTTGGTAACCTGGTGGAAGGCGCGTTACGGCGTCCTTCGCCGCCACAACATGAACGAATCGGAGAACAGAAAATGAGTGACAGAAAAGAGACAAGCACACAACCCGTCTATCCGCAACGCACAGCGGAAGAGATCATTGCCGGTATGATCAAACCGGCTTCGTGCGAGCATACCGAGGCGGGACGTATCACCTGGGAGATGTTCTGTGCAGCCATCCGCAATGATGTGGAGACGCTCAAGAGACATGTTGCTGAATATCCGGCACGCGCGCGGCTGGAATTCTGGTATACCCCGGCGATTCATTTCGCGGTGCGGGAAGGCAATTTGGAAGCCACCCGGGTGTTATGGGAGGCATATCCATACGATGAGGTCACGAAGCTGATTCATATGAGCGATAACCGGGACCATGCAGCAGTAGCCAATTATCTACGAGAACAGATCGTCGCCGGGGCTTTCGAGGCCGATCTGCGTCTGCATGAAGCTGTGGAGTCGAGGGATATGGAAGAAGTGGTCCGGCTCCTTACCGAAGAGGCCACCCCCACCGAACAACGAGATCCAGCCGGACGTACACCCCTGCACACCGCCGTCATTCATCAGCAGAAGGAAGCGGCAGAACGGCTGCTCGATGCAGATGCGTCTGTCGACGCGACGGATCATCAGGGATTCCGGCCGATTCATTACGCATACTGGAATCTGACGTACTGGGGAGGCAGAGTGGACGATAAAGCCGGGTTGGCCCGGTTGCTCATGGAACGGGGCGCGGCCGACAGCATCACACTGGCCGCCGCACGGGGCGACATAGATGCGGTGCGTGCCTTTTTGAATAAAGACCGGGCGGCGGCGAACGACGGTGATACGCTGCAGAAACGGCCCCTGTCCACCGCAGTGGAGGGCGGACACCGTGATATGGTGCGGTTGTTGCTGAATCACGGTGCAGACCCGACGCGCGTAGAAACGCGTACCTGTCCGAATGGATCAGCGTTGATGACGGCGACCGTCAACGGCCAACTTGAACTGGCGCAGATGCTCCTCGACGCCGGCGCCGATCCCAACGGCGGCATCGACTCATCCGGCTGGCCGGCGAGCCGGGCTGAGTCCGATACAATGCGCACGCTGCTGTACAGCTACGGCGGTAAGCCAAATCCGATCTGGGGATACATCCAGAAAGGCCGAATAGAGATCGTCGCCGCCATTCTTCGGTACACGGACGATCCGTTCGCCTAGAAAACGTCGGAATACCTGACCACCCCCTATACATCTATCATTAGTGGATGGTCACGAAGTAAGGATAAAAATGGACCGACGGAGGCCTACGAGGGTATGCTGCGTCTTTTCCTCCAACGCAATTACCCGATGCCGAAAGTGCTGACTGAATGTCGAACTTATCTATGGCACGTCCCGGCCATGACCAGGCAACTGCTCGAACACGGACTCGATCCCAACCTGCCCGACTGGCAGCGTCAGACACCGATGCATGATTTCGCTTCAAACGCCAACCCGGAGGACATCCAGTTTGAACTGATGGGCATGTTCCTCGACCACGGCGCTGATATCAATATTGTCGATGAAGAAGATCGCTCAACCCCCCTCGGCATCGCTGCGGGAAATGGCGATAAACGAATGGTGCAGTATCTGTTGGACCACGGAGCAGAGCCAAATAAGGCCGGAGCCGTCTGGGCCACGCCGCTGGCCTGGGCGGAAAAGCGGGGGCATGGAGAGGTCGTGGAGATGCTGCGCAAGCATGGGGCGACGGGGTAGAGCAAAAAGAGATCTGTTGATCTGTTGATTTTATTCTTTTCAATCAGACTATCAGACAATCAACAAATTTTACTTCTTCCTGAACCGAACCAAATACACCACCGCCCCGACAGCGAGGCAAGCCAGACCCGGCAGCGCCTGGCTGAAATTCTGTGCCACGATAGTGATAACGACCCACGTCACGACAATCAGGAAGAAAATGGGGACATACGGATAGCCGGCCACTTTATAAGGCCGATGGGCGTCGGGATACTTACGGCGCAGCAGGATGAGTGCCAGGACGTTCAGGCCGAAATAGGCGTATACGGCGTAAACGAACGCGTTAATGATATCCTGAAAGCCGCCAAGGAACGTCCAGCCTATAGCCCAGATTGTCACAGCGACAATGGCCCGGGAGGGCGTCTGGTATCGGGAATGGACATGGCCGAACGATTTGAAAAACAGGCCGTCCCGAGCCATGGCATAGGGTATGCGTGTCGAGAACAGCAAGATACCGTTCATCGTGCCAAAAGTGGAGATCATCACCGCAGCCGAGATCAATGAGCCCCCGATGGGACCGACCAGCCGCTCTGCCACATCCGACGCCACCCGCTGTGAAGCCGCGATTTCGTCGATACTGAGGACGTAGAGATAGGTCCAGTTGACTGCCATATAGACGACTGTACACAGGCCAAGACCGAAGAATATAGCACGCGGCAGGACCTTTTGCGGGTCCTTTACTTCACCCGCTACCGCATTGGTGTTGGTCCATCCCTGATAGGCGAACAGCGCGCCGATCATGGCCGGGCCCATCAACGTAAAAATGCCCGCATCCAGATCAGGCGGAATCATTGGCATAAAATGACTGCTGTCACCGCCGCCCACGATAAAAGCGACCAACGCAAGGCCGACCAACGCACTCACTTTGGCGAAGGTGGTCAGGTTCATCACGAGTCCACCGAATCGTACGCCGACGTAGTTGGCGAAACACAGAAAGGCCAACAAAATCCAGATCACAACTTGCTGAGATGAAACGACAACCGGCCCGAGCGACAGCACGGAGACATCCTGTGAGACGATCGGTATAAAATAACCCAGGTAGTTGGTACACACGACGCCGATAGCTGCCAGACCGGCGCTTTGAATCAGCACCACATCCATCCAGCCGTAAAGAAAAGACACAATCGGCGGATACGCCTCCTTCAGGTAAACGTATTGACCGCCACTGCGGGGCATCATGGCGCCGAGCTCCGCAAAGCAAAGGGCGCCCGTAAACCCCATCACACCACCGATAATCCAAACCAGCATGAATAATCCCGGATTCCCGAGCTGCCGAGCAATATCGGCCGGTGCCCCGAAGATACCGGATCCGATGATGCCGCCGATGATGATGGTCGTGGCCGATACAACGCCGAGGTCTCGTTTTAACTCGGTTTCCTGCTCAAAAGGGCTGGATGAAGATGATTTGGACATGGAATTGGTGATTGGTGATTTGGTGATAGGGTGATTGTAGAGATAATATAGACATATGGCCAGATGTGCCACTGTTTTCTTAAAGATTGCCGAAGAGGCGCATTCCTATCGCTTGGCATCAGACCGTACTGATGTATCATTTTTTGATGTACGTACTTGACTATCAATTTTGTAACCAGTTGATAACAATAAATTTTATCAATTACCAAATCACGAAGTGCGCGCAACGTGTCCGTAGGAACTTGCCATCTCATGTATAACCCTAGCTCGAATCTCGGCTGTTGCCGGTTTGATCAGTGGCTGACTTGCCGTGGTGGAAGGGATTGGCCTCACTTCCACAACCCGGATTTCATCGGGAATTATGCCGGGTGGAAACGCGCTGATCCTTTCTCTCCTCGGCATTTCCCTCTACCTGTTGAGTAGGCAAACCTCTTCCAGGCATCGGGTGGGAGATATGGCCGCCCATGGTTGTGCCATGACGGCCATCACAATCAGTCTCCCGGTCCTCGGCATCCTCTGCGCCCGGCCGAACGTGAGATGGAAATGCAACGGGGCCTGTCGATACGGGCGGATCGGCTACGCTCGCGGGGCGAAATGGCCGCAGGTATCGCCCACGAACTCACCCACCCTCTCGTGGGCGGCGGGGGGTGGGTGGCGGAACGCCCGTTGACCTGCCTGAAGCATCCCGATATCATAGGCCGTCATAGTGGCTTCAACAACGATAGCTCCAACGCCTACCAGCTCTATAACCAACAAAACCTTTGGTACCTCTGCATAAACATATTCTGTAATTGAACCAGGCATGATGGCCAGTATTATAATTGCGCGTTTTGTGATGTCCCTTTATTGTTGATTTATCCTTGATGGGTGACTAAATAGTTATCTGTACCTATCCGTTTCTAATGCAAGCGTTGTGCCAGAAAACGGTGATTTGTATCATATCGTTATTTGACAATTATTTATGATGTTGTTATTTACAGAAGTTCACGATTAATAACCTCTAATCCTCGCAACTCTCGCCAGCAAACATTGACACAAAACGGACAGAAGCATGCCGGACCAATTTTCAAACATGCGATTTATCGTCAATCCCAGAGCGGGAAACCGGCGTGGAGACGTGGAAACAACCATCCGTCAGGTTCTGGGTGGTACGGGCATAGTGTTTGACATCATCCGCACCGAACACCGGGGACACGCCACGGAATTAGCCCGGCTTGCAGCAGATGACGGCATTGAGCTTGTCGTGGCCGTGGGCGGTGATGGCATGCTGAATGAAGTGGGGAAAGGTCTGCTGGAAAGGGAGACGATACTGGGATTACTGCCCTGCGGATCGGGAAACGGCTTCGGCCGGTCGCAGGGCATCTCCCTCGATCCGAAACGGGCGTGCAGTGCCTTGCTTCAGGCCGACGTCCGGCCGATAGATGTGGGGAAAATCGGAGACGATATATTTTTCTCGACGGCAGGTACAGGTTTGGAGGTGGAAGTCAGCCGTCGGTACAACGAGATGCAGGGCCATCGTCATGGCATGGTGACCTACGCCTGTTTGACACTGGACACCTATCGGAACTACACCCCGGAGCCTGTCCGAATTGCCCTTGAAGCGGAAAGCGACTTACAGATACGACCTATCATCCTGACCGTGGCTAATACCGCTCAGTACGGTTACGGTATCCAAATCGCCCCGGACGCAAGGCCCGACGATGGATGGCTGGATCTGTGTATCGTTGAGGACCCCGGCTTCCTGCAGTTGCTCTGGCACAGCCGGCGATTGCTGACCGGCACAATAGACCGGATGCCGGGGGTACGAATGCTTCGAACGCGCAGGGTACAAATAGAACGGAACAACCCTGTACCGCTACAGGTGGATGGCGATGAGGTGCCCGGCAAAGCCGTGCTGGATGTGTGTGTGGTACCAGCGGCCATTCGGATGGCACTGCCCTCATCAATCAAGCCCTGACATGAGCAAGTGTACATTGCGCTTTAATCTCACATTCCGGCTGGCGGGATGAAATGTTGGAAGGAGTATTGCGCACGGTCCCGGTTTCACATCCTGCACACCAAGACGCGAGCATCACCCTATGCGTCGATGCAGGGCAAGTTGCTTTTAGACAGTCCCTCAGGTCACACCAGCGGTTCTAAAGCCAGCTCACGTCCCAACTCAGCAGACCGGTAAATCCCGTTCAGCATCTGCTGCACAAGCAGCCCGTGCTCCCCCGGTGCTTCGGAAGGTTTGCGGGTCTGGACACATTCGATGAAATGGCGCATCTTGACCTGAAACGCGTCGGTCTTAGGCAGGAAACCAGGCTCCAGGTTAACCATAGTACCGGCTTCGTCCTTGAAGATCATGGGAGGATGGAACTGGCCCCCCCCCTTTTCACCCATCAGGGAGAAAGTCCATTCTTCTTTTCCGATATGTGCGGCGAACGAGGCTTCAACAGACAGCGTCGCGCCGTTGTCGAACCGGATCATACCGATCGCCAGATCTTCAACCGTATAGCTTTTGTGATCCCAATCAGGCCAGGAACAGGCCGTCTTATCTGGTTTGTTACCCATATAGGTATACGCGCTGCCGAAGGCGCTGACTGGCTGCGGCGAACCCATGAGATAATGCGCGGCTTCGATCATATGGACACCGATATCGATCAGCGGCCCGCCCCCTTGCAAATCTTTACGGCCAAACACTCCCCAGTTGGGAATGCCCCGCCGCCGTAAGGCCAGGCAACGGGCATAGAT
>PVBE012064366.1_pt1 | contig 19081 bp, 15 predicted proteins | sample 1631181 | NCBI WGS metagenome assembly PVBE01 (sample SAMN08397723, study PRJNA350692) | Marine metagenome, whole genome shotgun sequencing project. | isolation source: water | place: Pacific Ocean | collected 2012-04 | reverse complement strand
TGCCCCGGAACGCCCCAACGTCTTTTGTTCGGATCCCCGTTCCAGATTCACACAAAGCGGGGCCTAGGGTTCTGACAGACGGGAGGCGCCCAGCGTGGCGACCCATTCTTACCACGAGCCCGTCCTTCTCGCGCAAACCCTTGGACAACTCGATCTCACGGCCGGCTCGATCATCGTCGACGGCACCGTCGGTGGCGGCGGTCATGCCGAAGCGATCCTCCAGCGCACCCGCCCCGATGGACTGCTGATCGGCCTCGATCTCGATCCGGATGCCATTCGCGAAGCGGCGGCGCGCCTCGAGCCCTACGGCGATCGCGTGCGCCTCGTCGAGGCTTCCTTTCGACGCCTCGACGACATCGCAGCGGAGCTGCGAGATGAAGAGCAGGATCTCGAGATCGACGGCATCCTGCTCGACCTGGGCGTCTCATCCCACCAGCTCGACGTCGCATCTCGCGGCTTTCGTTTCAGCCCGGGCGTCGCGTCGCCCCTCGATATGCGTATGGAAGGCCAGGGCAATCGCCAGACGGCCGCCGAATTGCTCGCGACCCTCACCGCCAAAGACCTCGAGCGCGTCTTCTCCGAATACGGCCAGTTGCCCGGCTCGCGGCGGCTCGCACGCGCCATCGTCGAGCGTCGCGCGACGGCCCCCTTCGAGACGACGACGGACCTGCTCACACTGATCGGTGAGCTCGGCATCGGCCGCGGCCGCAAGCACAACCCGGCGACCCTCGTCTTCCAGGCGCTGCGGATTGCGGTGAACGACGAGCTCGCTGCCCTCGAAGCCGGGCTCCAGGCGGCCATCCGCGTGCTTCGTCCTGGCGGACGCCTCGCGGTCATCGCCTACCACAGCCTCGAAGACCGCCTCGTCAAGCACACGTTTCGCGACGCCGCTCGGGGCTGCATCTGCCCACCAGACTTTCCGGTCTGCACCTGCGGCAAGAAGCCGAGCCTGGAAATCCTGACTCGAAAGCCCATCGCACCGAGCGCGGATGAGGTCCTGCGCAACCCGAGAGCGCGATCCGCCCGACTTCGCGCGGGCCGTCGATTGGAGGCTGCATGAGCGCTTCCAGCGGAATCGGCCGTGTGAAGAGTCCCGGCCATTCGCGCCCTGCGCCGTCGATGGAGGACCGGAACGCCTGGATCGGCATCGATCTTTCCGGGCAGCGCCGTCCGCGACGCACGCGATACCTGGTACCGCTGCTCATGGCGACGTTGATCACCGCCCTCGGCATCGCCGCACTCCGCATCGACCTGATTCGGACCCGTTATGCCCTGGCTGCCGCAACCGAGAGGGAGAATGCGCTGATCGAGCAGCAGCGCGCACTGATCGCGCACAGAAGACAGCTTCGCGATCCGGTCGCGCTCGCAGTTCAGGCGCGCAGACGCGGCTTTCGCCCAGCCGCTCGAATCTTCTCGGTGCCGGATCCGAGCCCGACGATCGGATCGGCCCCGGCCGTGACCGCGGGCCCACGCGAAGGCGCTCCGCGATGAGGTCCCAGGCACTCGAGATGGCGGCCCGCCGAATCGTCAGCATTCGATTCGGGGGACTCGCGCTGGTGTTGATTCTCGCCGGACGCGCGGCGCATCTCACGGTCACTCATACCCGGGCGCGCACCCTTTACGAACAGCAGATCCGGACAGAGCAGCGCCTTTCAGCCGCACGCGGCACGATCTTCGACCGCGACGGACGTGAGCTGGCGATCACGACCGAAGCAGCCTCGATCTATGCCTTGCCGCGCCTCATCGAGGATCGCGCGGCCACCGCCAGCGCATTGGCCGAGATCCTCGAGCTGGATGCCGGCCACCTCGCCAAGCGACTGTCCGACCGGGACGGCTTCACATACCTGGCTCGCTGGGTCGAAACGGCCCAGACCGAACGCATCCGTGAGCTCGGTCTGCCCGGCATCGGGATTGATCGCGAGCCTCGACGGACCTATCCGGCGGGCAAGCTCGCCGCGCCGCTGCTCGGGTTCGCCAACATCGACGGCCAGGGTGTGCGTGGCATCGAGCAGATCGAAAATTCCTGGTTGATGGGGAGACACCGTCGCGTCGGAGTGGAACGCGATGCTCGCGGTCGCACCCTCGCACTCCACTCCAGCGATCCGCGCGATGTCCTGGGCGGCGAGATCATGCTGACACTCGATGCCGTCATGCAGGGCTCGGCCGAGGCCGCGTTGCGTGACGCCATCGAAGAGCACGAGGCAAAGGGCGGCCTGGTGATTACGATCGATCCGAAGACTGGCGACATCCTCACCCTCGCCGAGGCGCCCGGCTTCGACCCGAATCATTACCGTGACCTCGACTACCGGGAGACCCGCGCCCGATCCTTCTCCGACGTCGTCGAAGCGGGATCGACGATGAAGGTGTTTCTCGTCGCATCAGCCCTGGACGCAGGCTCGATCGAACCCGAAACGGAATTCGACACCGGCGAAGGCTGGATGCGCGTGCGCGGAAAGACCATTCGCGATGCCAAACCCCGCGGCGTGCTGCGTCCGGGAGGCATCCTGCGAGTCTCGAGCAATGTCGGCGCCGTCCGGATCGCACAGCGACTCGGACGCGAGGCGCAACACCGCGGCTTGCTGCGCTTCGGCTTTGGCCAGAGCACCCGCTCGGGATTCCCGACGGAGTCAGCCGGTCTGCTGCGCGACTGGCCGCTCTGGCAGCCGGTCGATCAGGCCACGATCGCTTTCGGTCAGGGCCTATCGGTCACCGCAATACAGCTCGCCTCGGCCCTGGCCACCCTCGCCAACGATGGCGAGCGGATGCGGCCGCGACTGGTGATGGCGCGTCGCCGTGGGCAGGGGGGTTGGCGACCGACCGAGATCGTGAAGGTCGGCCAGGCGGTCTCCCCGGTTGCCGCGCGCCAGACGCTCGACATGATGCGCACGGTGGTCAGTCGGGAGGGCACAGGTCGCCTGGCGGGGCTCGCGGAGGTCGCGGTGGCCGGCAAGACTGGCACAGCCCAGAAGTTCGACAGCGAGTTCGGCCACTACTCACAACACCGCTACATCGCCTGGTTCATCGGGGTCGTGCCGGCGGCGGATCCGGAACTCGTGATCGTCGTCGCCCTGGACGAGCCGATGGGACGCTTTCACGGCGGTGGCACCGTGGCCGCGCCGCTCTTCGCCCGGGTGGCCGCGACACAGCTGGCACGGCGAGGCATCGTGACCGAACCGGCGCCCTTCGAGGCGCTTCCCGTCCTCGTCGCCGAGGCTCCACTGCCGATTCGTCCCGAGCCGATCGAAGCGGCCCCGGCTCGGGTCGTTTCGCCCGCCACGCCGCCAAGCAGCCGTCGCGGCCGTTCAACCCTGGACGCCGAAATCCTCGCTTCGATCGACGGCCCGAAAATCGAAAGGCCGCCTTGGGCGACCGTCGCGGCCCCCCCGGCCCGTCCCGCCGCCCCTGGGGCGGCGGGACCCAGGCCCCCCGAGTCGCTGCGCCCGGTCCTGGTCCCCGACTTCGCCGGCCAGACGATGTCGCACGCGCTGCGACTCGCGCAGAGCGAATCCCTGATTCTCAGCGCGCTCGGAGCCACCAACGGTCGTGTGGTGTCCCAAGTCCCGGTCCCCGGAACGGTGCTCGAAGGCGACAACCGAACGGTTCGTCTGAAATTCTCGGCACCGCGGGAGGAGGGATGATGCGACTCTCTGACTTGTTGGGCGCCCTGCCTTCGGATCTGTCCGTGCGAGAAACCGTACAGACCGAGCCGGGCGACGATCCGACGATTCGCGGTATCCGCTACGACTCGAGAAAGATCGTGCCGGGCGACCTCTTCGTCGCGCTGCGCGGCACAGACTCCGATGGACACGCGTTCATCGAACGCGCGGTGGCGTTGGGTGCCAGCGCGCTACTCGTCGAGTCAATCCCCGAAGCGACGATCCGCGGCGACGTACCGACCGCCTGTGTCCCGGATTGTCGACGCGCACTCGCACCCATCGCGGAACGCTTCTTTGGCCGACCCGCGGACGAGCTGACGCTGATCGGCGTGACGGGGACCAACGGCAAGACCAGCACGAGCTATCTGGTCGAATCGATCCTGGCCCAGTCGGGCCAGCGTGTCGGTCTGATCGGCACTGTCGAGATCCGCTATGCGGGTGAACACGAGGCTGCGGTCAACACGACGCCCGAGAGTCTCGACCTGCAGAGAACCCTGCGCGCGATGTGTAACGCGGAGGTCGACGCGACCGTCATGGAGGTCTCTTCCCACGGACTCGAGCTAGGTCGGGTTGGCGGCTGTCGTTTTCGGGTCGCGGCCTTCACGAACCTTTCTCAGGACCATCTCGACTTTCACGGCAGCATGGATGCGTATCTGTCCTCGAAGACGCGCCTGTTCCGGGATCATCTCGCACCCGGCGCCGCGGCCGTCATCAACATCGACGACGACAGCGCAGAAAAGGTGATCGGCGTGGCGCGTGATGCGGGTGCCGAGATCCTGCGCGTGGGGCGTGGCGCGGATGCCCGCGCGGATCTGCGGCTGGTGCGGAGCGAGGTCGGCATGGACGGAACCCAGGCTTCGCTCCAGCACGCGGACGGCACGATCGAGGTCAAGCTGCCACTACTGGGCGATTTCAACCTCGAGAACCTGCTCGTGGCGGCTGGCATCGGCCGCGCCCTCGAAATCGACGACGACGCGATCGCCCGGGGTACGACGCGCTGCCCTCAAGTCCCTGGACGCATGGAACACGTCACTGGCGCGGGACCGGCGGAACCGACCGTGCTCGTCGACTACGCGCATACGCCCGATGCGGTCGACAAGCTCTTGCGCGCGGTGCGTCCACTCTGTACCGGCCGTTTGATCACTGTCTTCGGTTGTGGAGGCGATCGGGATCGAACGAAACGATCCCTGATGGCCGAGGCCGTGGCGCGCCACACCGACCTTGCGATCGCAACCAGCGACAATCCCCGAACCGAAGATCCGAGCGCGATCCTGGCAGATGTCGAAGCCGGCCTCGAAGGGCTGGCGAAGGTCGACGCCACCACGCTCTTCGCGAAGAACGGTCAATACGCGATGCTGCTCGACCGCCGCGAGGCCATCCGCTGCGCCATCGCCGGCGCGGCCGACGAAGACTCGGTCGTGCTCGCGGGCAAGGGTCACGAGGATTACCAGATCCTGGGGCGAGAAAAATTTCCCTTTGACGACCGCCTCGAGGCACGCCGCGCGCTGCTCGGCCGAGGTGTCGCGTGAGCGTCGTCGCGTGCGTCGAAGAGCTCTGTCGTTGGACGCACGGGAATCTTCTTCGTGGCCAACCGAACCAGTGCTTCGATCGCACGGTAATCGACAGCCGACAGGTCGGTCCCGGCGCGCTCTTCGTGGCGATCGTCGGAGTCAAACACGACGCCCACCGCTTCGTGGATCAGGTGCTCGCTCGAGGTGCCAGCGGAGTCGTCATTCAGTCGGATCATATGGACGAAACGATCGGACCGAGCGAGGCATTCGTCGTTCACGTCGACGACACGACCCGCGCTCTCGCCGACCTGGCCCACGGCCATCGCAAGAGCTTCAGCGGTCCGGTGATCGGGATCACCGGCAGCAATGGCAAGACGACGACCAAGGAGCTATGTGCGGAAATCCTCGAACGCCGGGGCCCGACCCTGGCGACCCGCGGCAACCTGAACAATCGGTTCGGTGTGCCGCTCACGCTGCTGCGACGTCAGCCTGATGACGCACACGTCATCATCGAGATGGGGATGAACCACCGCGGCGAGATCGCAGGCCTCGCAGCGATCGCCGAGCCCACGATTGGCATCCTCACGAACGTCGGAAGCGCGCACATCGAGTATCTCGGCAGCCGCGAGAACATCGCCGCCGAAAAGGGCGACCTGCTGGCTGCCCTACCGGCCGACGGCACCGCGATCGTCGGCCGCGACGAGCCTCTGGCCTTCGAACAAGCGCGGCGAACGGGTGCGCGGGTCCTGACATTCGGAGAGCACCCGAGCGCCGAGCTGTGCGCGAGTGGAATCCGATTCGTCGATGCGAGCGCTTTCGTCTTCCATCTCGAAACGCCCTTCGGTCACGGAGAGCTCCGCGTGCCTGGACTGTCCGCCACGATCGTCGAGAACTCGCTCGCCGCGGCGGGCGGTGCCTTCGCCGCCGGTGCCTCGTTCGAGGACGTGGGCAAAGGACTCGCCGCCCATCGGGGCGTCCCGGGTCGAATGCAGCCCCGACCGCTGGCCGGCGATGTGCTGGCGATCGACGACAGCTACAACGCCAATCCCCAATCCATGCGCCACGCCCTCGAGACTCTGGCCAGGCTCGGCCGGAGCGGACGACGCTATGCGGTTCTCGGCGAGATGGGAGAACTCGGTGACGAAGCAGATCGCGCACATCGGGAGGCGGGGCGGCTCGCCGGTGAGCTCGCCGTCGACGGGCTCTTCGTGTTGGGGGCCTCTGCCGAACTCGTCGCGGAGGGTGCTCGCGAGGCGGGCCTGGCCGCCGAGCGGATCCACGTCGAGACCTCGCACGAGGCAATCGCAGACGCGCTCGACGAACGACTGGCGAAGGGCGACTGCGTCCTCGTCAAGGGTTCCCGAGCCGCCGCGATGGAACGCGTGATCTCGGCCCTCGAAGCCGCGAAGGAACGCTGATGATCTACCAATGGCTCTATCCGCTGGCGGATCAGTTCGGCGCCTTGAATGTCGTGCGCTACATCACCTTCCGAACGGCGGCTGCGACGCTGACCGCGCTGTTCATCTCCTTCCTCGTGGGTCCGTGGTTGATCCAACGCCTGGCCGCGCTCCGCATCGGGCAACCGATTCGGGAGCTCGGCCCCGACCATACCGCCAAGGCGGGTACGCCGACCATGGGCGGACTGCTGATCCTGCTCTCGCTGATCACATCGGTATTGCTCTGGACGGATCTCTCGAATCATTTCGTCTGGATCGTCCTCGGGCTGACGACGGGATATGGCGTACTCGGGTTCATCGACGATTACAACAAGGTGGTTCGCAACAGTAGCGTCGGCATCTCTGCGCGCACAAAACTCTTCTGGCAGGTGCTGCTCGCCCTGGGCGTCGCGATCGCGATCTATACCAGCCCCGCCTTCGACCAGGAGCTCGCGGTTCCCTTCTTCAAGAACTTCACGCCCAATATCGGTTGGCTCTACGTCCCGCTCGCGACTTTCATCATCGTCGCGGCCAGCAACGGCGTGAACCTCACCGACGGCCTCGATGGACTCGCGATTGGACCCGTGATGATTTCAGCGGGCACGTTTCTGCTGCTCGCCTATGCCGCGGGTCATGCCGGCATCGCCGAGTACCTGCAGATCAAGAGCGTTCCCGGTGCGGGCCAGCTCGCCATCATCTGCGGCGCCCTGGTGGGCGGCGGCCTCGGCTTTCTCTGGTTCAACGCGTCACCGGCAGAGCTCTTCATGGGTGACGTCGGGTCGCTGGCTCTGGGTGGCGCTCTGGGCACGATCGCCGTGCTGATCCGCCAGGAGATCCTGCTGGCCGTGGTCGGCGGCATCTTCGTCATCGAGACACTGTCGGTCATCATCCAGGTGGTTTTATTCAAGCTGACCGGCAAGCGCGTGTTTCGAATGGCACCGATCCATCATCATTTTGAGCAGCTGGGCTGGCCCGAGCAGAAGATCGTCGTCCGTTTCTGGATCGTCTCGATCATCCTCGGACTGGTCGCGCTTTCGTCGCTGAAGCTGCGCTGAGTTTGCCTGCCGGTCACGACCGGACAGACCGAACGGAGAGAAGAAATCGATGGAGTTCGCGGGACAACACGTCCTCGTGCTGGGTCTCGGCGTGTCCGGCTGCTCGGCTGCGCGCTATTGCGCGGAGCGCGGAGCGTGCGTCGTCGCCGCCGACGAACGCCCGCGCGAAGCGATCGCCGGAGTCGAGACCCTGCCGACCTCGATCGAGCTCGCCTTGGGCCGGCCCTTTCCCGATCCGGAAGCCTTTGATCTCGTCGTTCCGAGCCCGGGCGTCCCACCGGAGCGCTGGGCCGGGCGGGCAAAACGCGCCTGGGGTGATCTCGAGCTCTGCTACCGCGCACTCCCGGTTCCAATCATCGCCGTAACGGGCACCAACGGGAAATCGACCGTGGTGCGTCTCATCGAGTCGATGGCACGAGCCGCCGGTCTGCGTGCTCGGGCGGCGGGCAATGTCGGCATCCCAGCCCTCGATCTCGTCGGCCAGCCCCTCGACATCGCAATCCTCGAGGTCTCGTCATTCCAGCTGGAGAGCGTCGAGCGGTTTCGACCCAAGATCGCGGTCTTGCTGAATCTGTCGCCCGACCATCTGGATCGCCACGGCGACTTCGACCGCTACATCGAGGTCAAGAGGCGTATCTTCGCCCGCCAAAGGGCTGGAGACCACGCGGTCGTCAATGGCGACGACGAGCGGGCGCGCGCCATCGCTCTTCCCAAGGAGGTCGAGCGACTGGAGTTCACTCGCAGACGCGTCGTCGACCAGGGCGCCTGGCTCGACGGTCGCAACGCAATACTGCGCCGCCGTGGCAAGCAGCACGTGCTGTCGCTCGAGCATTCGGGTCTTTTGGGTGCGCACAACGATGACAACGTACTCGCCGCCCTGCTCGCCCTCAGCCCCCTCGACGTCGATCTAGCCGCGGCGACCGGGGCGCTGGCGAACTTCGAAGGCCTACCACATCGCTGTGAACGAGTGGCCGAGATTCGAGGCGTGACGTACATCGACGACTCGAAGGCGACGAATCCCGGCGCCGCCGCCCGGGCCCTCACGGGATTTGCCGCCCCCCTGGTTTGGATCGTCGGTGGCCGACACAAGGGCGGTGAACTGATGGCACTCGCCCTCTGCGCCGCGGGTCGCGTCCGCCGCGCGCTCCTGATCGGCGAGGCCGCGGACCAGTTCGAGCGTGCGTTGGCAGATCGAGTCACCTGTGAGCGAGTCGGAAGCCTCGCCGAAGCCGTTCGCCTCGGCGCCGCGATCGCTCATCCCGGCGACATCGTTTTGCTCGCTCCGGCCTGCGCAAGCTTCGATCAGTTCGACAGCTTCGAAGATCGGGGTCGGCAATTCCGGGCTGCCGTTGCGCAGCTCACGTCCGAAGGAGCTCGCGAGTGAACGCCACTGCCCAGCACGAAGAGCCCTCTCGCATCGATCCCGGCATCGCAATCGCGACGGGATCTCTGATCACCCTGGGCGTCGTGATGAGCTACAGCGCAACGGCCGCTCTAGCTCTCGACGCCGTGATCCCGCCGCTCTTCTTCGACCACCTGGTCGGAGTCGCACTCGGGCTGGCCGCGGCGAGCTTCGCCTACAGGCTGCAGGCCCAATCCCTGCGCCGGCTCGCCCTGCCATTCTGGGTGGTGACCGTGCTGCTCCTCGGCCTGACGCTGCTCTTCGGTGTCGGGGTCAACGGGGCACAACGTTGGCTGGAAATCCCCGGCACACTGTTTCGATTCCAGCCGGGAGAACTCGCGAAATGCGCGACCCTGCTCGCGATCGCGACCCTGCTTTCGCGCAATGACGATCGCCGAGAGATCTCGAATCGCCGCTCGATCCAGGCGGCGGGCTTCGCGCTGCTGCCTGCCGGCCTGCTGTTGATGCAACCGGATCTCGGCAATGCCGTGGTGCTGGTCGCCCTGTGTGCCTTCCTGCTGCTGGTCGCTGGCACACCCTGGCCGCGCTTCGTGCTGCCGGGCGTCGTGGGAATTCTGATCGTCGGTGTGTACGTCGCGTCGAACGGGTATGCGCGGCGTCGCGTGACGGGATTCCTCGATCCTTTCGGCGAGTCTCAGGGTGCAGGATGGCAGCTGGTCCAGTCCTATGTCGCGTTCGGTCAGGGAGGCCTGCTGGGGCAGGGGCTGGGCAATAGTCGACAGAAGCTCGAATACCTGCCCGAGGTCCATACCGACTTCGTACTGGCCCTGGTCGCCGAGGAGCTCGGTCTACTCGGAGTGCTATTCGTGCTAGGCGCTTTTGCCGCACTCTGGGTAATCGGTACACGCGTCGCCAGACGCGCGCGCGATCGCTTCGATCTGTTGTGCGGATTCGCAATGGTATCACTGCTGACCCTGCCAGCTCTGTTGAATGCGTCGGTGGTGATGGGCCTCGTGCCGACCAAGGGGCTGACCCTGCCCTTCCTTTCCTACGGACGGACATCGCTCGTGGTCAGCTGTTTCGCCCTGGGCATCCTACTCGGGGTGTCCAAGCGGCAATTGCCGCGCTCCAACCCCAAATCGCCGGAGGCTGCATGGCCACACGCTGGGTGATCGCGGGTGGGGGTACCGGCGGACATGTCACGCTGGCGTTGGCCCTGGGCGAAGCGATCGTCGATCGCGGTGATGCCGTCCTCTTCGTCGGTTCCAAACGAGGGCTCGAATCGAAGCTCGTTCCCGAAGCGGGATTCGATCTCGAGACGCTGACAAGCCAGCAGGTGATGGGACGGAGCTCGATCGGCCGACTGCGTGGCGGGGTCTCGATCCTGCGCAGCGTCATTCCGGCTCGCCGCTGCATCCAACGCTTCGAGGCCGATGCCGTCGTATCTGTCGGTGGTTATGCGGCAATGCCCACCGCTCTCGCAGCCCGGACATGCGGGCGTCGGCTCTTCCTGGTCGAACCAAACGCCATCCCCGGACGCGTCAACCGTCTGACAGCGCGCTTCGCGGAGAGCGTCTTCGTCGGATTCGAGTCGACGAAGCAAGCCCTGCCGAAGGGAATGGAAACGGTTTGTCTGGGGGTTCCCCTGCGTCGCGCACTTCGCCGCGCCTTCGCGGACGGCGAGGGCGCGCGCACGCCGAGGCAGTCGCTTCGAATCATGATCTTTGGCGGAAGCCAGGGAGCGCGCCAGTTGAACGAAGGCGTTCCGGACGCCCTGGTTCGCCTGGCACCGAGCGAAATCGACGTCTTCCACCAGACGGGCGAAGCCGATCGCGAGAGAGTCGCCGACCGCTACGCGGAGGCGGGAATCTCCGCCGAGGTCGTAGCCTTCGAGCGCAATATGCCCACCCGCTATCGCTGGGCCGATCTCGCCATCTGTCGTGCGGGTGCCCTGACGGTCGCCGAACTCTCTCTGGCCGGGTTGCCTTCACTTCTGATCCCCTATGCCTTTGCAGCTGACGACCACCAGAGCGCCAACGCACGCGCGCTCGAAGAGGTGGGGGCGGCGCGGCGAATCGAGGCAACGCCCCTCGATAGCCAGGCCCTTGCGCAGACGATCGCCGAATTCGTGCAAACGCCTGCACGCCTCGCCCACATGCGCACTGCCGCGAGGAGCCTGGCCCGACCGAACGCAGCGCGCGAGATCATCGACCACTGCGTCGCTCGGCTCCGGGGCGAACCCACTGCCACGGCTGCAGAGCCCTCCGGCAGCGCCGCCCCGGCGAGCGCGAAGGAGGAGGACGCCCTGTGCAGCGCAAGCTGAAGCGCCTCCATTTCGTCGGCGTCGGTGGAATCGGCATGGCCGGCCTCGCGGAGCTTCTGCATACCCAGGGCTACACCATCTCGGGCTCGGATCTGCGATCCAGCCCCATCACGGAGCGACTCGAGGCACTCGGGCTGAGGGTCACGCTCGGCCACGACGCAGCACTGGTAGGCGATGCCGAGGTCGTAGTCCGGTCCTCGGCAATTCCAGAGCACAATGCGGAGCTCGAGGCGGCGCGGGCGAGCGGCCTGCCCATCGTGGGACGTGGCGCGCTGCTCGCGGAAGTGATGCGAACCAAGGACGGCATCGCAGTCGCAGGCTCCCACGGCAAGACCACGACCTCTGCGATGGTCGCGCATTGCCTCGACACAGCCGGCCTCGATCCCACCGCGCTGATCGGCGGACAGGTACCTCGACCGGGCGGCTTTTCGAGTCCGGCCAAGCTCGGACAGGGCGATTTCCTGGTCGCGGAGGTGGATGAGAGTGACGGCTCCTTCCTGCTGACGCGTCCCGTGATCGCGGTCGTCACGAACGCCGACCCGGAACATCTCGACTACTACGGTACGCGCGGAGCCCTGCTCGATGCTTTCGTCGACTTCGCCAACAGCGTGCCCTTCTGGGGAGCGGCGATCCTCGGCATCGACCATCCCGGCATCGCCGAGATCGCACCGCGGATCACCGCGCGCTGCGTCCGCTTTGGTTTCGGCACCGAAGCGGACCTGCGTGTCGAGTCGATCGAAGCGATCGGTGCTGAGCAACATTGCCGGGCCAGGTTCCGCGGAGAAGGCCCCTTCGAGTTCACGATCCCGCTGCCCGGCGACCACAACGTCCTGAACGCACTGGCGGCGATCGCCGTCGTCCGCGAACTCGAAGTGCCGCTCTCGATCCTGGTCGAGGGGCTCGCGAGCTTCCCCGGCGTCTGCCGCCGCTTCGAGCGGAAGGGCTCCGCCTCGGGCATCGAGTTCATCGATGACTACGCCCATCATCCGGCCGAGATCGCGGCCACGCTGCGAGCCGCGCGCAGCCTCCACGCAGGTCGGATCGTGGCCGTCTTCCAGCCCCATCGCTTCACACGCACGCGCGATTGTTGGACCGAGTTCCTCGGCTGTTTCGGCAATGCCGACCGCGTCGCGATCGTCGAGGTCTACGCCGCGAGCGAACAGCCGATCCCTGGCTTCGACGGCCCGTCGCTCGCGCGCGCCATCGCGAAGGCCGGTCATCCCGACGTGCAGTTCGGTGGAAGTCTCGAGATGCTGGCATCCACTCTGCCCCGGCAACTCGCGGAGGGCGATCTCGTCCTCACGCTCGGGGCCGGCGACATCGTCGGTCTCGGACCGAAGCTCCTGGCAGCCCTCGAGACGGTCGGCGGAGGGCCAGCATGATCGAAGCCGGCGCAAAGCAGAGCCTCGCAGCTCTGCTCGACGACCGCGTCGAGTTTGACGCCGCGCTGTCACGCCACACGTCACTGCGCATCGGTGGACCCGCCGATGCGCTGGTGACTCCGAAGGATCGCGACGAACTCGCACAGGTACTCGCGATATGTCATGCCCGGGCTCTTTCGACGACGATGTTGGGTGCGGGTTTCAACATGCTGATTCGCGAAGGCGGAATTCGCGGCATCGTATTGCGCCTGAAGAAGCTTCGCGCCATCCAGCGCGTGGCCGAGAACGCGATTTCGGTCGAGGCAGGCGCCTCCCACGCGACGATCACACGCTACTGCGTCGAACATGCTCTCAGCGGCCTCGAATTCGGCGCTGGGATCCCAGGCACCCTCGGCGGCTGGCTCGCCATGAATGCCGGAATCGGCGTTCGAGAGATGAAGGACGTCGTCCTCGAGATCGAGATGCTCGACGCAACGGGCAGCGAAACCTCGATCGTCCCTCGAGCCGATCTCGATTTTCGCTATCGAAGTCTCGCCGGTCTGCCCCCCGGCACGATCCTGACTCGCGCACTTCTTTCGATCGAGGCCACCGAGCGGGGGAAAGTCCAGAGCGAGATCGATCGGCTGCTTGCGCATCGTCAGGCGACTCAACCCATCGAGATTCCGAGCTGTGGTTCTGTGTTTCGCAATCCACCCGGAGCTTTCGCGGGGCAACTGATCGAGGCCGCTGGCTTGAAGGGTCTGCGCGAGGGCGGAGCGGAGATTTCGACGATCCACGCGAATTTCATCGTGAATCGCGGTGGTGCCACCGCGAGCGACGTGATGGCCCTGATCGAGCGAGCACGTGCCGCCGTCGAGACTTGCGCGGGAGTTCGACTCGAAACCGAGGTTCAGATCCTTGGAGAAGAAGAAGGCAGCCGGGAATGAATCTTCGAGGACAGACCAGTTGGAGACGCAGATTGTCGCACGGCACGCACCCCGCCGGAGTCGAAGCCGCGCGACGGGCCACGCGCGCCCGGGATCATCTCGAACGAAAACGCGCCCAGGAGCGACGGCGCCGAGAACGCGAGCGTTGGCGCGCGGAAAACTCGCAGCGTCGAACTCAGGCTCGCAGTGCGCTCTCCCCGCTCGTCTTCGCGCTGGCGCTTGGAATCGGCATTCTCGGCGCTCGGCCGCTGGCTGAATTCCTCTGGCTCCGGTCGACCTCGCTCGAATCGGTCGCCGTGCAGGGCGCCACGGTGCTGTCACCGGCGACCATCATTCGCAGGGCGGGGATCGCCGCGGGCAGCTCCGTCGCTGCCATCGACCCCGCGCAGATCGTACGCGGTGTCGAAGCCGAGCCCTGGATCGAGTCCGCCCGGGCCTTGCGATTGCCGAGCGGGGCGGTCGTGATCTCGGTCATCGAGCGTGACGCCATCGCGCGCTGGCGCTTCGACCCGCAGGCCGAGCCTCTGCTCGTCGACCAACACGGCAAGCGTTTTGCCGGCGCCCTCGAATGGGCCGGTGCGCTTCCGCTCGTCGACGGACATGGCAACGGCAACGCACTACCGGCTGAGGTCGTCGAGATCCTCGCCGAGATCGAACGCCACGTGGCTCTCGCCCAGAACCCGGCGACGGTGACATTGCATCTGCCCAGCGTGCATGCGGCGGGTGAGGCTGCACTCCTCGGCAGCCAGACCGGCTACGTCCTGCAACTCGGCGAAGCGGGCCCTCGTGCGCTGCTCGGCCGACGACTCTTCTCCGAGCGCATGGCGCGACTCGCGGCACTCGTCGAGAGCGACGAGCCGACACTGCGCCGCGCTCGTTTGATCGATCTCCGGTACGCAGACCGTGCAGTGCTGCGGACCGAGCCCGCCTCTGGGTAGGGGTGGGTAGAAAGCGGCGGCAGGACACGGATGTGTCGAGTCGTCCAAGCAGGGGGCTCCTGGATCGGAGTTTCCAATCCCCGGTTCGGGGAAGAGGGGGGTAGATGTCCAAGAGGGATAGCCTGATAGTCGGGCTCGATATCGGGACGACGAAGATCTGTGCGGTGGTCGCAGAGCAGACGGAAAACGGGCTCGACATCGTCGGGATCGGAACGCATCCGAGTCGTGGGCTGCGAAAGGGCGTGGTCGTCGACATCGACGCCACGGTCCACTCGATCAAACACGCGGTGGAGGAAGCCGAGCTGATGGCCGATTGCGAGATCACTTCGATCTATGCCGGCGTGGCCGGTGGCCACATTCGTGCGTTCAACTCCCATGGCGTGGTCGCAGTCAAGGATCGCGAAGTCCGTGAGGGCGACGTCAAGCGAGTCATCGATGCCGCGAAGGCCGTGGCCATCCCGATGGATCGCGAGGTAATCCACGTGATCCCACAGGAGTTCATCATCGATGAACAGGACGGGATCCGGGAGCCCCTGGGCATGAGCGGCGTGCGCCTCGAGGCCATGATCCACATCGTGACCGCAGCGGTGACCAGCGCTCAGAATATCGTGAAATGCTGCAACAAGGCCGGGCTGAACGTGATCGACATCGTGCTGGAACCGCTCGCATCCGCCGGCGCCGTGCTGGCGGACGACGAGCGGGAGCTCGGCGTCTGCATGATCGACATCGGTGGGGGCACCACCGACATCGCGGTCTTCGCCGATGGCTCGATCAAGAACACATCGGTTCTTGGCCTCGGGGGCTACCACCTCTCGAACGACATCGCGGTCGGCTTGCGAACGCCCTTCGAGGAAGCCGAGCGAATCAAGAAGAAATTCGGGGTCGCCTCAGCCCGCTACCTCGGATCGGACGACATCATCAGCGTACCGTCCGTGGGCGGCCGGAAGCCGCGGGAGATCTCGCGCAAGATCCTGTGCGAGATCATCGAGCCGCGCGTCGAGGAGATCCTCTCCTTGGCTCGTCAGGAGCTGATGCGAGCGGATCTGATCGACCGAATTCCTTCTGGGCTGGTGCTGACCGGAGGCGCCTCCGCGCTAACGGGCATCGGAGAGCTCGCGGAAGAGATCTTCGAAGCGCCTGTTCGCCAGGGAATCCCATCTTCGATCGGCGGACTTCAGGACATCGTCCGCAGTCCCATGTACTCGACCGGCGTGGGGCTAGTCATCTTCGGCATGAACCAACAGCGCAGCAGCCACGGTAGTCGCTTCCGCATTCGGGACGAGTCGATATTCGGCCGGGTCAAACAGCGAATGCGCGATTGGTTCTACGCGGAGTTCGACTGATCCGGTGGAGTGCAATCGGCAATCATCGGTAGAGACCGAAGTCATCGGACAGAAACGCCCAAAAAGGGGCGGTAATTGATTCGTTTCGTGTTACATTCGGCGACGCAGCCAGGCATCGGCGGGGGGTGAAAGCATGGCCAAGAAGAAGAACGATCGTCAAGAAGACGCAGACAACGCCAATACGACCAATATCAACAGCAATACCAATACCAACGCTAGCAGTGCTAACCGCAGCCCCACTGGCGGCGTCGACCTGCTCGAGCTCGGCCCGGACGATGGGCAGGAGCTGCTCGAGTTCGAGGGTAGCTCGCATCAACGAGCGACCATCCGGGTGATCGGCGTTGGCGGGGGGGGCGGCAACGCGATCAATACGATGATCGAGGCCGGTCTCGGCGGTGTGGAATTCGTTGCGGCGAATACCGACGCCCAGGCGTTGAGCCACAGCAAGGCACCGATCAAGATCCAGCTCGGCGCGGAGATCACGCGCGGACTCGGCTGCGGCGCAAACCCAGACCGTGGACGCGCCTCGGCGCTGGAGGCGCGGGACCGCTTGCGCGAGCTCCTCGAGGGCTCCGACATGGTCTTTGTCACCGCGGGGATGGGCGGCGGCACGGGAACCGGCGCGGCACCGATCGTGGCCGAGGTCGCTCGCGAGATCGGCGCTCTGACGGTCGGCGTCGTCACGAAGCCATTCCCTTTCGAGGGTCGCGTCCGCATGAAACACGCGGGCTATGGCATCGACGAGCTCCACGGTGTGGTCGACACGCTGATCACGATCCCCAACCAGCGTCTGCTGTCCCTGGCCGGCAAGGGCACCGCGGTTCGCGACGCCTTCGCGATCGCCGACCAGGTACTCCTGAACGCGGTGCGCGGCATCTCCGATCTGATCACGGTCCACGGCCTCATCAACCTCGACTTCGCTGACGTTCGAACGGTGATGAACGAGGCGGGCGTGGCGCTGATGGGGACCGGCATCGGCAAGGGCGATACGCGCGCGATCGACGCGGCGAGCGCGGCGATCTCGAGCCCGCTGCTCGAGGATCTCTCGATCGAGGGTGCCCGCGGAGTGCTGATCAACATCACCGGCGGCTCGGAGATGACGCTCTTCGAGGTCAACGAAGCCTCTTCCCTGGTCCACGAAGCGGCCCATGAAGAAGCCAACATCATCGTGGGTGCGGTCATCGACGAAGCCCTCGGCGAAGACGAGATCCGAGTCACGGTGATCGCCACCGGGCTCGATAGCGGCGACGTGCGACGCACTCCGCCTTCACCTCCGGGGCAGCGACGGGTCGAATTGGATGCGAACAACGAGATCGAACGCGAGCGCGCGATGGTGGATGCGCCCAACGTGACCCCGATTCGACAGGACCCGGCCGCCGCCCCAGCCATGGGCTCCTCGCACTATCACGCGGAGGATCCGGCACGGGAGGCTTCCCAAGGCCAGGTCCAGGCGGAGCAGCAGGTTGCCGCGAACGGCGCTGCACCCGGCGGACCGAGCGCGGAGGCGATGGCGACCTCGGGCCTGGGGTTCGAGTCGCCCTTCGACGACGAGCTCGATACGCCGGCCTTCCTGCGGCGCGGTTCGGGCAGCCAACCCGATGACGATCGTGACGTCCCGGCCTTCATGCGTCGAGGCGGTCAAGACTAGAATCGGCCGCCCGACTGGCGCCCGACTGGGAAGTCAGAGCCCCCTTCCATTCCTGGAAGGGGGCGGGGGTATTGTCACTGCGAACATTGCCGACGCGCCCGCGGTGCCGCCCACGGAGCAGCTCGGAGTCGACGTGGCCCAGTAGTGCCTCGCACGACTACCTCGGACGAGCCGGCCCGCTACGATCCGAGCGGCGTCGACTGGCGGGATCATGACCGACCGAAAACACAGCGGCGATCTCGTTCGCGTCTGTAGAGACGGCGATGTCGTCACACTTCACTTCAACGACCCAGACCGGCTGAACGCGATGAGTCGAGCGATGGGCCACGCATTCTCCGACCGGATCGCGCGACTCGCCTGCGACGAGCGACTTCGCGCCGTCGTGCTCACTGGCGAAGGCCGGGCCTTCTCCGCGGGCGGCGACCTCGACATGCTCCAGGCTCAGGCCGACAGGGGCGCAGCCGGTCCGGGCAGCGCCTGGCGCGGCATCCGCGACGAGATGACCAGCTTCTACCGGCTCTTTCTCGCGGTGCGCGACCTGCCCTGTCCCACGATCGCGGCCATCCAGGGTCCCGCCATCGGTGCCGGCTTCTGCGTCGCCCTCGGCTGTGATTTCAGGTACACCGCCCGGGACGCAAAGCTGGGCCTCAACTTCACTCGCATCGGGGTCCACCCGGGAATGGGCGCCACCTGGACTCTGCCACGCCTGGTCGGCCCGGCGCTGGCGGCGGAGCTCCTCTACACGAGTCGCATCATCGACGGTGAGGAAGCGGGCCGAATCGGGCTCGCGAATCGAGTCTTCTCCAAGGACGAGGTCCTCGCCCGGGCCCAGAGGACCGCGGCCGAAATCGCTGGCAATGGCCCAGCCGCCGTCCGAGCCGTAAAACGAGCCCTCTCCCGGACGGAAAATGTCAGCCTCGAGGATCAACTCCAGTTCGAGGCCAGCGAACAGGCCCGGAATTTCGAGTCCACGGATGCGCAGGAAGGCATCGCAGCAGTGCGTGAGAAGCGCTCGCCCTCATTCACGGGAAAATGACACACACATGCGCAGGCCAGCCGCCCAGCCCGGAGCCGACCGACGGTTTCCGTGACGCCCAACACCAACCTCGGCCTTGGAACTCGGAAAGCTTCGCGAGGGTCTCAAGTCCGGCGCCGCTCGATCGATGAGAAGACAGAGGAGTCGCGCATCGAAAGGGTCGAACCCCGAGATGCCGACCGGGGAACAGACTCGAGACGGTTCTGAAGAAGAGCCCCAGCGAAAGCAAAAGTAGAAGAAAAAGCAATTTCGACGATTTCGAAGAGGCGGCCGAAGCCGGCCGCCCCGAAACTAGCAAAGGAAGTCCCGTTGACACGCGCACTGCGCAGCCACCAGCTCTGGCTCACCATCACGTACCTGGGCCTGCTCGCCCTGATCGGAAGAGGGCTCGCCGGCTAGGCGGGCAAAGCTTCCGTCACAGCCAGAATTTCACTCGCATTGAAAAAATACGAGATCTCCAGACG
>PVBE012409719.1_pt1 | contig 19082 bp, 17 predicted proteins | sample 1631181 | NCBI WGS metagenome assembly PVBE01 (sample SAMN08397723, study PRJNA350692) | Marine metagenome, whole genome shotgun sequencing project. | isolation source: water | place: Pacific Ocean | collected 2012-04 | reverse complement strand
GCGTCATCATCATGTGGGGCATCGGTTACAACCAGCACATTCACGGTCAGCATAACGTCTTCTCGATCATCAACCTGCTGACCCTGACCGGCAATCTGGCCAAACCCGGCTGCGGGCCGTTCTCCATGACCGGCCAACCCAACGCCATGGGCGAGCGCTTCACCGGCGGTCTCACGGGACGTCTTCCCTTCAACATGCCTTTGAATAACAGTGCTCATCGCGCGAAGATGGCCAAAGCCTGGCGAGTGCCGGAGAAGAATCTGATCACCGCCATGAACTCCAAGAACCCGGGCTATGCCGTGGGCATGATGGAGCGCGCGCTCAAAGGCGAGGTCAAGGCGTTCTTCTTCGTCTATGCCACCCACATCGATCTGCCCGACCAATACAACCTGGTGCGACCGGCGATTTCCAAGACCTTCAACGTGGTGCAAGAGATTTACCGCCACGCGCCCAACAATCTCTATGCGGACGTGATCTTCCCGGCTGCCACTTGGGGCGAGGTCGAGGGCGTCTATATCAGTTCCGAACGGCGCATAAACATGTGTGAGAAGGCTGCTGAGCCGCCGCCGGGCTGCCTGCCCGACATGGACATGGTGATCGACAAGGCCAAGGGGATCGGCAAGCTCCTGGGGCTCGACATGGACAAGGTCCTTCCCTATGAGCGCAAGGAAGACGGCTTCTACGATTCGGAAGATATATTCCGCGACGTCATCAGGGCATCGGCGGGGACGGACACGGACCTGACCGGTATTTTGGAAGTCGAGAAGCTGGACAAGATATCGCCCTATGAGCAGCTCGTGGAGCTGCGTGGTATCCAATGGCCGGCGCCGAGCTATGAAAGCGCCCAAAACGGCGGCACCAAGCGGCGCTTCATGCTGCAAGAGGGCGATTGGAAAAGCAAACCCTATGGCTACTTCCGCACCAAGGACGGCAAAGTGCACATGAAGCTGGTCCACCAGGATTATTCTGAGCGCGAAAAATGGACCAAGGAACTGATGAGGTTCGGCGCCGAGAAGGACCTCTACACCATCGACCACATGGACCTCATCACCCAGGCGCGCGACAAGGCCCTGACGCCCGACATGCCGGACGAGGAACACCGTGGCGAACGCTGGCAGAACGTTCCCAAGGACAAGTACCCTTATTGGTTCGGGCTCGGCGTGGTCTACGAACACTTCCACACGGCCAAGTCCAACCGCAGCCCGACGACGCGCCGGCTGGTCCCGGAAATGTATGTCGAGATGCACGCCGACGACGCCAAGGACTTGGGCATAAAGGATGGCGACAAGGTGCGCGTCGTGACGAGGCGCGGTTCCTTGGAGGCCCGCGCCCAGGTCGGCACCAACTCCTTGGTTAAGCCGGCGCGCAACAACGTACCGCGCGGTTACATGTTCGGGCCGTGGAACCTGTCGGTGGCCGACAGCGCCGATCCCAAGAAAAACAAATGGTTGGCCAACGGTACCACCAGCCGGATCTGGGACCCAGTTTCCGGACAGGTCGACTTTAAAAAAAGCGCCTGCCGGATTGAAAAGATCTGATTGGGAACCAAGATTCCCAGTGAGGATGTGATGCCGTGGAACGCAGGAACTTCCTCAAGGCATTAATCGCCGGCATCCTGGCGACGTTTTCGCCCGAGACCGCGCGAGCGGCTAGGAACAAGCCTAGCCTGCGCTATCTGCGTCCGCCGGGGGCGTGGTCAGAAGAAGAACTCCTCCGCCGTTGCATTAACTGCGGCCAGTGTGGCGAAGTGTGTCCCAACCGGTGCATCAAGTATTTCGGCCTGGAGAACGGCTGGGGCTCGGTTGATACCCCTTACATAATCCCGCGCGAGAAAGCCTGCATCTTGTGCATGAAATGCGGTGACGTATGCCCCACGGGCGCCATCCGGCCCATCAAGCGTCAAATCAATTCCATTCTCGACGAGGTCCAGATGGGCCATGCCCGGGTCGATGAGAACTTATGCCTGTCGTTTCAGGGAAAGACATGCGGTGTCTGCTACCGAGCCTGTCCGCTGCCCGATGTCGCCATTACCGTCGGTCTATTGGAGCAACCCCACGTCACGGACAAATGCATCGGATGCGGACTGTGCGAACGCTCCTGCATCCAGATGCCCCAGGCCATCCGCATTATCCCCAATCACGGATAGAAGCCGGACGGAGGATAGCCTAGCGTGCAGAGCAGAAAGCCTTTCTTCCTATGGCGTCATTTGAACAAGCTGCGCTGGGTTACCTTGAGCATGGTCTTGGCGATGCTCGTGCTGGTGCCGTACTTGCACATCTATCAGACTTACGTGGCCGCTCATGCCTATGATCTTTTGGCTCCGTCGGAACAGTGGCTCTACAACATCATGGAGGCCTTGACCCAGCCCTTCACCGACGATGCGGCCGAGGACCTGGACGCGATCAAGGGCAATACCTGGTCGGGAACCTTCTGGGGCTTGAAGCTGTCGGACCCGCTGGCCGCGGCGGGTCGGGCCGCAGCGGGGCTCAATCTTCACTGGCCGTTTCTGGTCACGGCGCTTATCCCCGTAGCCTTCACCGCTGTGTTAGGGCGCTTCTTCTGCGGCTGGATATGCCCAGCTACCTTTCTCTATGAGCTCAACACCAACTTCGCGGCCTGGCTGCGCTGGGCCGGACTGAGAACCGGTGCCCGCCATTTCGACAAGCGCATCAAGTACGCCGTGCTTGCATTGGGGCTGGTTCAGTCGGCCATCAGCGGTTCGGTTCTGGTCGCGGTCATTTATCCACCCGCCATCGTCGGCCGTGAGATCTACTATGGGATCGCGCTTGGCGGCTTCAGTGCTGGCATGGTGTTCTTCCTAGGCACCTTGCTGTTCGATCTGCTGGTGGCCCGACGCGGATTTTGCCGCTATCTGTGTCCGGGCGGCGCCCTTTATTCGCTGCTTGGCCGATACCGTCTGGTGCGCATCCGCCGAATTGTCGAAACCTGCAACGACTGTGCGAAATGCAACGCGGTCTGTGAGTTTGACCTCAATCCCCTACGCGATGGCTTCGGCCAGGAATGTAACAACTGTGCAGCCTGCATTGCCGTTTGCCCTACCGACGCCCTGACCTTCGTCATCCACCCCACCGACTCCCCGGCACAAGGACCTGGCCATCTGGGCCAGCATTACCGTGAAGAACGGAATAAGGTACCCGAGGCACCTAGCTAGGAAGCGGACCAATGAAACGCCGGGGGTTTCTGCTCGATCTGGCGGCAGGCACCGCGGTTCTTGCAGCGGCCGCCGGTCCCTATGGTATTTCACACCTTCTGGCGCCGGAGCGCGCGGTGCCCGAGCGCAACCACCTGCGCCCACCAGGCGCTCTCAAGGATGACGCGACATTCGTAGCGGCTTGTACCGGTTGCGGCCTGTGCGGCGAGGTGTGTCCGCCGCACTGCATCCTTTTCCACACCCGCGACGGCGGCGCCATGGTTAATACGCCCTATATCGAAGTCGAGGAAAAGGCCTGCATCTTGTGCAACAAGTGCATGGAGGTCTGCCCCACCGAAGCGCTCACCGAGATGCCTAGGAACGAGATCGACATGGGGCTGGCACAGATCGACCGCGCAGCATGTTACCCGTGGGTCGACAGAGGCATCTGCGGTGCCTATGTCAGTATCTCCCCCTTGGGAAAAGAAGCCATTGGGTTTAAGATGTAGAATTAGCACCGGCCCGCCGTCAAGGAGGGCTGCGTTGGCTGTGGGCTGTGTGTGGAGGTCTGTCCCCATCCAAGCAAGCCGATTTGGATCGTCGACCGCTCATTACTCACCCAGACCAAGAACGTGGGGTGAGAGATGGCAAAGACCTTGATCAACCTAGCATTCGCGATCCTGATAACGATCGTCTCGCTGACGTCTGTCGATTTCGCCGCCGCGCACCACGTATTGGGTCGGCCGTCCTATAGCCTGAACGAGGATTCCAACACGCCGCCCGCCATGCAAGCAGAGGTCAGGATTGGCGATTATCTCGTGACCTATCTGGCATTTCCCGCTTTCCCACGGCCCAATACGCCGGGCCGGATCAATTTCTACGCGACGCATTTCTATGATGGGGTGCCCTTCGCAGGCAAAGTCACCTTTCGGGCGCGCAAGGATTCTTGGTTTTCGTGGCTGGGATTCCGCGGAGACGAGCACACTCTGGGAATTCAGTCGCCGGACGACACCGTCTTCCGCCAAGGCTACCAGTTCCATGATTCGGGCGACTACATCATCGCAGCCGAATTCCACACCGGCGGCGAGCACTATATCGTCGACTTTCCCTTGCGCATTGGAGAGCCGCCTCTCATCGGCCCGATTGGGGTCATGGTCGGCGTCGTGTTGGTCGTATTTTTGACCGTCACCTTGGCCCAGCGGCGACGCTTGATGACCGGCAAGATCCGTAGCGCCCATGAGAGTAGGACAGAAACCGAGGCAACCATTAAGCGCCGGGATTTCTTCCGGCTCGGGGCCCGAAAGGCGGCTGAAGTCACGGCCCAAGTAGCCGGTCAAAAGCTGGCATGGCAATCCGAATCGTGGCTGCGCCCGCCTTTCGCCCAAGACGAGCTGGATTTCCTCCTTGCCTGTACCCGATGCGACAAGTGCGTCGAGGCTTGCGAATTCAATGTCCTGTTCAAGTTGCCGGCAAACATGGGAACGACGGTGGCCGGCACGCCCGCCATGGACCTGCTCAACCGGGGCTGCCACTTGTGCTCGGACTGGCCCTGCGTGAAAGCTTGCGAACCGGGGGCCTTGAAACTCCCCGATCAGGGCAACGTCTTGGCCAAGCTGGCCCGGGTGCGGATCAGTACCGACACCTGCCTTCCATATTCGGGTCCGGAATGCGGCGCGTGCGCCGATTCGTGCCCGGTCCCGGGTGCTCTTGAATGGGAAGGCGGGGTCAGGCCCGTCATCAACGACGAGCTCTGCACCGGATGCGCATTGTGCCGCGAGGCCTGCATCGTCGATCCCAAGGCGGTTACGGTCTCCGCCTTGGTTCCCGATGGAAGGGAGACAGCGCCAATTTCATGAAGACGGAAGTGGCGTGATTACCCTGTGGTCTCGGTCTGACCCGACATCGCCGAGCGGGTGATGGCTTCGAACACCGCGACACCGTGAATCGCTTGATCCACCGGCAGGGGATAGGCCGGGCCGCCCCTGGCGGCGACGGCGAAGGCCTCTAGCTCGGCGCGTCGGGTATCGAAGAAGGGATAGTCGACGACTTTGGACTCGACGCCGATGAGGCGGACCTCAAGGCGCCTTTCATCGCGGATCTCGGCCCACCCCTTGGAACCGAACACCTGAAGCCGCCATAAAGAGGCGGTTGCCGACAAGGCCGCCAGGTAACCGGACATGCCGTTCTCGAACCCGAACAACATGGAAGTGGTGTCGTCGATTTCATCGACGAGCACTTGGCGCAGGCTTAGGGCGTGGATCCGCTCAATGGGGCCGAAGAGGCCGATCATCGCATCGACCATATGAATTCCCGAGCCGGCCATGCCGCCGGACGGCGTTTCGGCCGCACTGGCCCGCCACTGGTCGCCCTTGTAGTCAAATCCCGAAGCCCCCGAAAAGTTGGCCTCGACATGAAGCGCCTGGCCCAGCTCTCCGTCGGCCAGAAGACGGCGCACCTCGGCAATGGCGGGCAGAAAGCGCCGGTTGTGGCCAAGCGCCAGCACCATGGAGGCCCTGTCCGCCGCTGCCACCGCCTTCTTGGCATCGGTCTCAGTCAGGGTGAATGGCTTTTCGACGAATATGTGCTTGCCGGCAGCGGCGGCGGCGACCACCTGATCGACGTGCTGGGAATGGGGCGTCGCCAACACCACCGCGTCGATGGCCGGATCGTCCAAGACCTGGGTGTAATCGTCAAGGAGCGGGATGCCATGAAGCTTGGTGAAATCGACAGCCTTGGCCGGCGTTCGGGTGACGCCGGCGGTGAACTGGATATGCTCGCTCTGTCCCTGGACTGATTCGACCAGGATTTGGCCCCACCGACCAAGGCCAATGATTGCCGCTTTGATCATCGTCGTTCCCCACCACCAGCGAATGCAAACCTTTCCTAGCAAGTGGGTAAGTGCTACGGCAAGCGCGAAGGGCCGCTCAGTACGACGATATGTTTCTTTTTCAACAGTCCTTAAGGATATACCGTGATATCGCGTCTCTCCCGAGCGTGCGGCAATATACCCGCCTCGGTCCGCGGCGCGATTTGGATGATTTTGGCTGCTGGCCTTTTCGCGTCGCTCACCGCCCTGGTACGGCACGTGTCGGCCAGCGTACCGCCGGTCGAAATCGTCTTCTTCCGCAGTGCCTTCAGCCTTCTTTTCATGCTGCCATGGGCGCTAAGTACCGGCGTCGCCAATTTACGCACCCGCCGCCTCGGCTTGCATGGTCTTCGCGCCTTGACCGCCCTTGGCTCCTTCATATGCTGGTATCTTGCCTTCGCCGTGATGCCCATCGCCGAGGCGACCGCGCTCACCTTCACGGCCCCGCTTTTTGCCACCATAGGCGCGGTCTTTTTTCTGGGTGAGGTCGTTGAGCCGCGCCGCGTATCGGCCATTATCATCGGCTTTGTCGGCGCCATGGTCATCCTCAGGCCAGGGATCGAGGTGATTACCCTGCCGGCCCTGCTCGTCTTGGCGGGGGCCGCCTTCTACGCCATCTCCGTGTTAGCCATCAAGTCGTTGTCGCGCACCGAGAGCGCGGGCACGATCGTAATTTATCTCGGAATTCTGATGACGCCGATGTCTCTCATTCCAGCACTCTTTTTCTGGACCTTGCCGTCGCTCGAAACGCTGGCGTGGCTGGCGGGGATTGGTCTGGTGGCGACGTTCTCGCAATTGACTCTGTCACGCGCACTTAGGGTTGCCGATGCAACCGCGGTCCTGCCCTTCGAATACTCAAAGCTGATCTTCGCTGCCATTCTCGGCTATGCGGTTTTCGGCGAACAGCCCGACCTCTGGACCTGGACGGGCGCGACGATCATTTTCTTGGCGACGCTTTACACGGCGCGCCGCGAGGCGTTAAGCGGGACACGCCAATCGTAAGACGGGTTCACGAGCTGCGCCGATCTGCCTTCGCTCGGCGCTCCGACCCTTGCCTCTTCTCCCCTTTTCGGCGTTCGCCGGTACGCTTCTCTGAGGCCCCCTCGTCTTTCGTTCCGCGCCCTCTTCTATCGCCCGAACCGCGCCGGTCCTTGTCACGACGGTCGCCGGCCTTACGCCTAGGCGAGGACCGACAGTACCGGGTCAGGAATCCCGCCGAGCCAAAGCCGAAAATGAGAAAGATCAATGCACCCAGAGCTTCCGGCCACCAATCTCCTGGTGTTTCCGGCGATTCGAGCGAAGGTTCCTCCGCCCCCTTCTTGCTGGACAGATCGGGAATCTTGAACGCGGAGAAAGGCTTGTCGATTCGCGGGGTCGGCCGCTTAAAGGTGACCTGGCCAAAACAGAGGCGGGGGATGTCGGTCTCATCGTCGAGGCGCAAGGCGGGAACAATGCGCCCGGAAATCGCACCGATGGTCCTGATGTAACGAACGACGAGGTCCGTCCGCCCAACGCTTACGTCCTTCGCCTGCCAGAACTCACTCAGCTTCTTGTCGCAGGTCGCTTGAGCCGCCAAGGCCCGGCGGGCCGCGAACTGATCCGTGGTGGCCCTGGCCGCCTTGGGCGATGGTACCGGGATAGGGCGGCCTTCACTCCGCACGGATGTTGCAACCTCAATCGCCACGGCTCCCGGCCACCATCCGAAAACGAGGGCCACGAGGACAGCCAGAAACATTGTTCGCTTAAGGCGCGAGGTGCCAAGACACCCCATCGCCCAATCAGACCACCCGCTATGCCCTTCCCTGCCCACCGGATCAATCCCCGGAATGGTTAATGGATATAACCTCCAGCTCGATGTCGCCGGACGGCCGCTTCCAGGTGATGACATCTCCGACTTGGGCACCCTGCAACGCCTGCGCCAAGGGCGAGACCCAGCTCACTTTACCCTGTTCGGCATCCGCCTCGTCCTCGCCGACAATGGTGTATTCCGCCACCGCTTCTGTCTCGTCCGCAACACCCACAATGGCACCGAAACAAACCTCCCCGTCGGGCTGGTCGGCGGCATCGACTGGGATGGCGCTCTCGATTCTGCCTTTCACGTACCGGATGTCGCGATCCACCTGGGTCAGGGGTAGCTTGTCCGCCAGATCCTCGGAGGCCGAGAGATGCCGGCGCCTATCTTCCAGTTCGGCGAGTCGCGTTCCAAGCTCCGCCTGCCCCGCCGCCGTCACGTAGTTGGGATGGGGACTTTGAGGCAAATCGAGCTGGTCGTCACCCGCCATATCTCCGTCGGGCTCTTTGACGAAGGCGCGGCTCATCGGTCAATCTCCTGCTGTCGAACTTGAATGGTATCAGGTTTTTCAGGTCCCATGGGTCGTCACGATGGAAAAGCCGTCGCCGCGGGCACCGTCGGCGAGCGCCTGGTGGCTTCCGTTGTGGCCCGGTATGCCCGAAACGAACCCTCCGGGCCATGTCCCCGAACCACAAAGATAGAGGCCGCCAACAGGCGTACGATAGTCCGCCAAGCCGGGTACCGGCCGGTTGGCGAACATCGACGCCAGTGTCATATCGCCGTGTAATTGATGGCCCTCGACGAGGCCGAATTCGTCCTCCAGGTCTTTGGGGCTATAGAAAAAAGCATCCTCAATGATGTCCTTCAGGTTGGGCACGTAATCGGCCACCGTGTCGATGATGCGCTGGCCGAAGCGGTCTTTCTCTGTCGTCCAGTCACCGTCTTCCAGGTGATAAGGCGCGTGCCAGCAGTTGAGGCTCATCAGATGTTTGCCGGGCGGGGCCAGGTTGGGGTCTATCACCGAAGGCGTCAGACCCATGATGCGGGGTTCGCGCGACATCCGGCCATTCTTGGCGTCCTCATAGCCCCGTTCCAGGTGATCGACGCTGGGGGCAATGCGGAACTGGCACGCGGCGAACGCCTCGACCGCGTCCACCGGCGCGGCGCGAAAGCGGGGCAGGCCGCCAAGCGCCAACACCGCCTTGAATGCGCAGCCCCGCATACGGCGCCCTTCAAGCCGGGTGCGAAGGTCTTCGTCCAGGTGCCGGGAGTCTACGAGATCGAGCAACGTCGTCTTGGGGTTGAGGTTGGACAACACAAGGGGAGCATCGATCTCCTCGCCGTCGGCCAGCACAACACCCTCGGCCTGGTCGCCGGCGCCAACCTTCACCTTGATCACGGCCGCCTCGGTGCGGATGACGGCGCCCGAGGCCGTGATCGAACACGCCATGGCCTCGGCGACGCTGCCCATGCCGCCGCGCGGCAAGCCGGTGGAGCCGCGCAGAGGTTGCACACGAGGATCATGCTGGGCCTCGACGGTCATGGAATTTAACGACATCGGACGTTGCAGGAGCGCCAGGAGCGATCCCGGCGAGGACGGTCCATAGTTGCCACCGAACATGCTCATCAAGGCTATGAGGACCTTGATCTCATCAGACTCCAGGCGATCGTCGAGAAAGTCCCGGGTATTGCCGAACATGATGGTGGCAAAGTCGGCTTCGTCTTTTGGGGATTTCAGGCGCGCCACCATCCCACCCAAGCTCGGCGGCGGCGCGAATAGAGAAACGCCCAGCGTCTTGCCGAAGTTGGTAAAAAATTCAAAGATTTTGTGATAGGCCGCGATATCGCGTTCCGAGAACTTGCCCAACTCCGCCTCGACGCGCGACCGGTCCCGCCATCCGACAAAAGCCCGGCCGTCGGGAAAGGGATGCACCATGGCCGGGTCGGGCTTATCGAAAAAGAGGCCGAAGCGCTCCAGCTCCATGTCGCGGACGATTTTCGGTTCCAGAGAACCCGGCGAGTTGCATATCGCACCGCGATAGCCGGGAAAGAATTCTATCGGCCCGCAAGGGCCGCCAACCACGTGGCGGCGTTCCGCGACCAAGACGCTCAATCCACTCCGCGCCAGGTAATGGGCCGCCACCATGCCGTTATGGCCACCGCCAATGACGATGGCATCGTAACGATTGGACATGTTCCGCTTTCCCCCGGAGTCTTCTTGGCGGACCATTCTAATGTCCGTGGCCTCAACCGCAATCGGCAAACCCCGATTAGCGCCGACGCCGTTCCCCGGCCCCCTTCCGCCCTTAGTCCACGGTTATCCTGGGCGAGCCCTCCACCATGGTACCAATCACGGCGGCCGCCCCGTAGCCGCGTTCATGGAACAGGCCCAGCACCGCCTCGGCCTCGCCAGGGGCACACGAAACCAGCAGGCCGCCACTGGTCTGGGGATCGCAAAGCAGGTCCTTGCGCCACGCCGGCAGTGCCGCGGAAAGGTCGATCTCGGTGCCGTAACTAGCCCAGTTACGCGCCGCGGCACCGGTGGAAAGGCCGCCCTTGGCCAAGCGCTTGGCAGTCGGCAAGGCCGGCAGGTGGGCCTCCATTAGGCGCGCCGCCAGGCGACTGGCGCGGCATACCTCCATGAGATGGCCCAGCAGGCCGAAGCCGGTAACGTCGGTCATGGCATGAACGCCCGAGACCTCGGCCAGTTCCATGCCAATGTCGTTGAGCTGGGTAGTCGTGGCCAGCATCTCGGCGTAGCCGTCCTTGTCCAACTGTTCCTTCTTAAGGGCGGCGCTGAGCACACCGACACCAAGGGCCTTGCCCAGAATTAAGATGTCACCGGCCTGGGCATCACCGTTGCGTTTGACGTGCCGGGGGTCGACGAGGCCGACGGCGGCCAGGCCGTAAATTGGTTCCGGGGCGTCGATGGAATGGCCGCCGGCGACGGGGACGCCAGCGGTCCGGCAAGCCGCCTGACCGCCCTCCAGGATGCGCCGAATGACGTCGACGGGAAGCGTGTCGATCGGCATACCAACGACGGCCAGGGCCAGAACGGGCCGACCGCCGACGGCGTAAACATCGGACAGCGCGTTAACCGCGGCGATACGCCCAAAATCGAAGGGATCGTCAACGATGGGCATGAAGAAATCAGTGGTGGCGACCAGAGCCTGGCGGTCGTCGATACGGTATACTGCGGCGTCGTCGCTGTCCTCGGCGCCCACCATCAAGGCGTCATCGGTGGGCCGCGGCAATGTCGACAATATCTCGGACAACAGCGCCGGCGCGATCTTGCAGCCGCAGCCGCCACCATGAGACAGGTCGGTCAGGCGAATCGCATCGGAATCCATGATTACCGGCCCCTTGCATGGGAAATTGGCGGAAGAGGTGGGGGTCGAACCCACCGGAGACGCCTAGCGCCCCCCACCGGATTTGAAGTCCGGGCGCCCCACCGGGGACGTTGCCCTTCCGGTGACGATCCTAAGCCCCAAGCCGGCAGCGGATCAAGGCAGGCGCCGTCGCGGCGCAAGGAGCACGTTGTGAGATACGGCGTTGGCATCGAGAGAGCTATCGGCATCGACAATCGTTATATGTTCCAAGAACCGTGACAGGTTTGGGGAAACGCGTCTATTGTACTAAATGCTTGGGCTTCCTGATGCCGGCCCAGGTTATTCTTGTCACGATCATGGGGTTGAACATGTTGGCGAACTGGCTTGCGGACGCATTGAACCCGATAACGCGGGGAAGGTGAAATTGGCGCGAATCCGAACTCCATTCCCCCTGGTCACCCGGTCTGTTCCCCGCATGAGCGTCAGGCCGGAGAACACTGTCCTCTTGATCCAGGACATGCAGCGCTTCTTGGCGGATTCCCAGGCCGGCATGGCGGACGTCGCCCGCCACCGCGGGGTGTCAACCGAGTTCGACGAGTACTACGAACAGGTGGCGTCGGCGACCGACAACATCGCCAACCTGCGAGACCAACTGGCGGGTTTCGGCATTCCCTCGTGTCATACCCGTTGGGTCCGGGAGCGCCCGGCGTTGATGACGCCCCTTCAGCGGGCGCTCGACATCCTGCCCGAGGCCGATGACGCGGCGGCGGAGATCGTCGAGCCTCTGGCCCCGACGGACGAGACGGATGTCTTCCTCAAAGGGGGAATGGGCGCGTTCTCCTCCCCCACTCTAAGCACGGCGCTGGCCGAACGGCGCATCGAGAACTTAATCGTATGCGGTGTGATTACCGAATTCGGAATTCAGGCCACGATTCTCCAGGCCATGGATTTGGGATACCGGCCGCTGCTTGTCGGCGACTGTTGTGCGTCGATGACCTACGCGAGCAAGGATGTGAGCCTGGACGTCTTGAGCTTCGGCGTCGCCAAGGTGCGGCCGTGGCGCGAGTTGTGTTACAACCTGGATGCCTTGAAACATGACGACGTGGCTGTTCTTTAAGGAGCAGGCGCGGCGGTCGAGGGTGCTTCGCAAAGGAGTCCGCCCATGAAGAAAGTGCATACGGTTCGCGGTCCCATCGATCCGGACCAGATGGGTTTTACCCACACCCACGAGCACATTCTGTGCGACGCGCGGATGACCCATCGAACCGATCCGCCAACGCGGGGCGCCTACATGTTGCTGGACGAACACGAGCGAGCCGTGAGCGAGTTGAAAAAATATAAAGATCTGGGCGGCGGCAGCATGGTCGAATTGACCACGCCCGCCTGGGGCCGCGACATCAAGATCTTGAAGCGTATCTCCGAAGACAGCGGTGTCCACATCGTTGCCACGGCGGGCTTCTATACGTGGCCCTTCATTCCCCTCCAAGTCGATGAGCACCCGATCACCCAACTCGCCGACGATCTAATCGTCGAATTGACCCAAGGCGCCGATGGCGCTGAGGCGACCGCCGGGATATTGAAATCGGCGATCCATTTTGACCGCATCGGCGGCGTCGAGGAGAAATGCCTGCGCGCCGTGGCGCGGGCTTCCATCGCCACCGGAGCGGCGATCACCACCCATACCGCGGGCAACAGGCACCAGGAGATCCCCGGTGGCAATGTCGGCATGCAGCATGTGAGAATCCTGCGCGAAGAGGGGGTATCGCTGGACCGGCTGGTGGTCGGCCACACCGACGAACATCCTGAAATCGAAGTCCTCTCGGAGCTTGCCGAGCTTGGCTGTTACGTGCAGTTCGACGTCCTGAAAAAGACCCACTATATGCTGGACCTGACCCGGGCGAAGCTGACACGGGAAATGATTCGCCGCGGACACCTGAACAGAATCCTCCTCGGCACCGATCGCTGCCGGCAAGTGGAGCTCTATGAGGAGAACGGAGGCGTCGGCTACACGTATATCCTGGAGACCTTCATCGACATGTTGAAGACGGAGGGCGTTTCGTCGGCGGAGATCAATCAGATTTGTTGTGTCAATCCGGGAGAAATGCTCGCCTTTGGGTGAAGCGTCCGGGACTGCGCGACGCTCTGGTGAAGATTACGCGGGGCGCAGGTGAACGAGCTGGTCGGCGAAGGCGGCTTCGTCTTCCAGGCAGCGCAGGTCGAGGATGCAGGCGCCGTCGTGCATCCGACCGATAACCGGAACCGGCAGCCCCCTGAGCGCCCGGACGATTCTCTTGAGCGCGGCGCCAGAACCCCGCTTGCCGGTTACGGGGCGGATGACCAGGGCGGCGCTGGGCAGCCGTTCGACGGGTAGAGAGCCACTGCCGATCTGACTTTGGCAGGGCGACACGTCCACCGTCGCCGTTTCAGCCAGGCACCCGGCGAGGATCGGCATCAGTCGCCGCGCCTGGGCCTCGATCTCCTCGGCCGGCCGACTGAGGTGGCGCAAGGTCGGCAGGCGCTCAGCCAATCTGTCGGGATCGGTGTGGAGGCGCAGCACCTGAGCCAGTGCCGCGATGGTCATCTTGTCGAGACGCATGGCGCGCTTCATGGGGTTGCGGCGGATGCGGGCGACCAGATCGGCGCGCCCGGCAATGATGCCCGCCTGCGGGCCGCCGAGCAGTTTGTCGCAGCTGAATGTGACCAGATCGGCGCCCTGGGCCAGGGTCTCGGCCACCGTCGGCTCGTGGGGGAGACCGTAGCGGTCGAGGTCAATCAGCGTGCCGCTGCCCAGATCGACGACCAGCGCCACGCCGTGGTCGCGGGCCAGCGCCGCCAACTCGCCGACCGGAACGGCGGTGCTGAAGCCCCCGACGATGTAATTGGACGTATGTACCTTCATGAAAAGCGCCGTCCTGGAACCGACGGCGGCGGCATAATCCTTGGCGTGGGTGCGGTTGGTCGTTCCCACCTCACGCAGCCGACTGCCGGCCCGCGCCATGATGTCGGGCATGCGGAATGAACCGCCGATCTCAATCAGCTCGCCGCGCGACACCGCCACCTCCTTGCGCAGTGCCAATGTATTGAGGGTCAACAGTACGGCGGCGGCGTTGTTATTGACGACGCAGGCCGCTTCGGCGCCGGTCAGGCGCAAGACAAAATCCTCGACATGGTCGTCGCGTTCGCCCCGGCGCCCGGCGTCGAGATCGAATTCCAAATTGCTGGGCCCGCCGGCTACCGCCACCATGGCCTTGATGGCCTCAGGCGGCAGGACTGCCCGGCCTAAGTTAGTGTGCAGCACGGTTCCGGTCAGGTTGAAGACCGGACGGAGCGACGGCGCCGAGCGTTCCTCGATCGTCGCCAGGACCCTGGCCGCGATGGCCTTTTGGGTGCTCAGGGGCCGTGCCGCCTCGCCCTCGGCGGAGAGCCGTCGGCGTACATCATCAAGGACTGCGCGCACTGCCTCGGTGGCGACCGGGCGCCCATGGGTCTCAATCAGGGATCGGACGGCGGTCAGGCGCAGCACGCGATCCACCGATGGAACGGCGGCCTGGATGGATGGTACGTCGCGAGACCCCATGGACAACGCTCACCGCACCCCCGCTCAGCCGCCCGAGCGCGCTACTGGACGATCTTCCAGGTCCCGTCCGCTTGCCGACAGGCGCGGCCGATGGCCTTTTCCTGGCGTCCGTCGATGGTGACGGTGGACTCGTACTCGCGGCAATCCTGGTTGGACGCGGTCTGGTAGGTGCGGGTTGGCGTGACGGTCCCCGCATGGCCGGAATCGGGGTTTCTCCACGTCGAGGTCTGACCGGACCTGCCGGTTTCCAGGGCATTCTGGGCGGTCCGCTCGGCGTACATGCGATCGGCCTTGTCGAGGGACTTGCCGGCCTCGCTGCCCAGCCAAGCGCCGCCGAGCGCGCCGATGGCAACGGCCGCCAGCTGGCCCTTGCCGCTACCCATCTGGGACCCCGCCAAGGCACCCAGGCCGGCGCCGATAAGGGTGCCGCCAGTCTGTTTCGGATTGTCCTGCATGCTCTGGCAGGCGCCAAGTGAAACGGCGACGACGGCGGCCATGGTGACGCGGGCGATTGTCATGATATGCGTACCTCCAAACATCTGTTGAACGGCAATTCGGATGCCGCTCGGTAGGTTTCATTATAGAGCAAAACCGTATTTTTTGCCACCGTCCCGATTGCCGGCCAGCGATACCAACCGAAAGAAGACGTTCAATCGACGGGAGTCGTCCAGTCGGGATCGTCGTGCTTTTGCCAATAAAGGTCGGTGAACCGCGCCGTGACCGGGCCCGGCTTGCCGTCGCCGAGCGGGATACCGTCAATCCGCGTCACCGCCATGATTCCGCCCGCCGTCGAGATGATGAAGGCCTCGTCAGCGGCACCCAGCCGGTCGGCCGCGAGCGGGCACTCATCGGCCCCAATGCCAAGCTCGGCGCACAGCTCCAACGTTGTTGCGCGCGTGATCCCCTTGAGGGTTCCTTGCCCGGGGGTTGTCACCCGCCCGCCTGTAACGGCGAACAGGTTAAAACCGGGACCTTCGGTGATGTTGGCGTCCTCGTCGACCAACACCACGGTTTCGGCGTGGTGCTCGTAAGCCTCGAAGGTACCCTTGATGAAATCCAGCCAGTGATAGTTCTTGATCGTCGGATCGACCGACCGGCTGGGAATGCGGTTGACGGTGCTGATGAACAGGTTGAGGCCCAGGCGGCGTTGCTCCTCATTGGCCACCCAACTGAACGGAATGGCGAAGGCGATGAAGCCGTTAACGGCCTCGCGCGGGTCGCGGCTATAGCCGGGCGCGGTGCCGCGGGTGCAGATCATCTCGACATAGGCGTCGTCATGGCCGCTCCGACGGACGCATTCCTTAAGGGTTTCGGCCGGGGTCTCGCGGTCGAACGGCAGCGCGAGGTTTAGCTTGGCAACGTTGTCGAGAAAACGATCGAGGTGACGGTCGAGGCGGAAGAAGCGACGGCGCCACACGTGCACGACGTCGTAGGTGGCGTCGGAATGCAGGAAACCGAAATCGAGAATCGAGATGCGGGCCTCCGAAATGTCGCAAAAGTCGCCGTCGATATAGGCGACCCCCGGCGGAAAGCCGCGCTCGGGCTCGATTTTTACCTCCGGCTGCATGTCTTAATTCCCTCTTGATTCGCTGAGTGGAACCCATGTTAGCACAGCGTCATTTCGCCATCCGCGAAAGAAAATTTCGCGATTTTTCAGTTATCCCCGGGTTCCACAGGGCTGTGGATCGAATTCGGGTTTTTATCGCAAACTTCCTTCGTTAGAATTTTAATCGAGTTCGGGGCCTTGGTTGGTCCGCAAGGAACGATCGGAGTTCTGGACTCATAATTCGAAATTCCCAGGGGCCCTTCGGGGTTTTAAGGATTTTTGAATTGGGGATGGCCCATTCGAGCAATCGGATGGGCCATTCTTTTTTTGCCACCGCTCATGACGCATAATGGGCCTCCGATGGGGGAACGGTTGAAGCGGGGCAATACCATGCAGATCACCGACGTCACGGGTATTTTGGTCAATTCCGGCTGGCGCAAGAATTTTCTTTTCGTCAAGGTGGAGACGGACGCCGGTGTATCCGGCTGGGGCGAGGCGTATACCCAGGTCGACCGGGAACGCACCGTCGCCGTCCAAGTCGAGGAACTGGCCCGCTACGCGGTCGGCCGCTCGCCCTTCGACATCAAGCACTTCACCCAGATGGTCTATAACGACTTCGCCGGACGGCGTTCCTCTATGGAACTCGCCTCGGCCCAGAGCGCCATCGAAATAGCCATGTGGGATATCGTTGGCCGCGCCTTGGACCAGCCCATCTATAACCTGTTGGGCGGACCTTGCCGCGAGGAGATCCGGGTCTACGCCAACGGCTGGTACACCTTCCTGGAGACGGCCCAGGAATACGCCGATGAAGCCCACCGCATGGTGGCCCTGGGATTCGACGCCATCAAGTTCGACCCCTTCCCCAACCCATGGCGGACCTTCATTCCCAGCGCCCACGAGGACCACGCGGTGGCAGTGGTCGAGGCGGTTCGCCAAGCGGTGGGACCCGATGTCGACCTGCTGTTAGAATTCCAGCGCCGCCTGGCCCCCATGCACGTCATCAGGCTGGCCGAACGGTTGGAGGAATTCCGGCCTTATTGGCTGGAAGAACCGGGCCCCGTCGATAACCTGGACGCAATTGCCGAGGTGCGCGCCGCCACCCACATCCCCGTCGTTACCGGCGAAGCCCTATACTCCAAGGCTGGATTTTCGCCGCTCTTGGAGAAACGCTGCGCCGACATCGTCAATCCGGACGTGTGCTGCGTCGGCGGCATTTTGGAGTTAAAGGAGATCGCCGCCATGGCCGAGCCCTATCTGGTTGCCGTCTCGCCCCACAACTTCAACTCCACCACGCTCGGCCTGGCGGCGACGGTCCAGGCATCGGCCGTGATTTCCAACTTCATCATCACCGAATATTTCGTGCCCTTCGAGGCGATCGGCAAGGAGATTTGCCCGGACGGCCTGGGGCTGGAAAACGGTAAAATCCGCCTGCCAAAGGGTCCTGGATTGGGGATCGATCTCGATGAGGCGGCTTTGGCCCGCCATCCCTATCAAGCCTTCGAGAAACGCCGCCTGCGCCAGCCCCGCGACGAAGGCTCGTGACGATAATGCCGGCGCAATGAGGCGCCGACGCGGGTTCGCTTGACGTCAGTTGCGCCGGCGCCAGTCCCACGGCGTCACGAAGGTGCCGCGCCACAGGCCGCGCTTGGCCTGTTTGGCCTTCTCCTCTGTCGCCTCATAGCCGGTGCCCAGTTGGTGAATGGCCAGCGCCCAGCCGGTGTGGACCATGTTGCGCCCGACATCGAAGCCGTCGGCCCGACACGTCCCCGTCCAACCGCCTTCTGGGGCCTCATCACGGGTCTTACAAACGACATTTGCGCCGGCAAGAAGGTCCATGAGCCCGGTGCGCGCCACCTCTCCGCAGGGATAGGTCTTGGCGGGCCACTCGCAGGTTTGCTCCAATTCCGGCGCATCAATGCCGAAAAGATGGATGCGCCGCCCGCCGATCTCGACGGTGTCGCCATCGAAAACGTGAACCGGGCCGGTAACGTCCTCGGCCGACACCTGCCCCGCTACGATGAGAACAAGGACGAGGAGGAGCAATCGCATCACAGGTACTGCGAAACGTCTACTTCGTCTATCTGCTCGGGCTTGAGGAAGCGTTCGGCATATTACTTGTAGACGCCGGTTTCGAGGAACAGGTGGAAGAGATCCTCATCGATGTGCTGATCCTTCTTCATGAACGACATGATGCGGATGCTCTCGCTCAGTGTCTTGGGCGCCTTGTAGGGGCGGTCAGCGGCGGTGAGCGCCTCGAAGATATCGGCGATGGCCATGATGCGCGCCGGGATCGACATGTCGTCCTTGGTCAACTTGCGCGGATAGCCGGTGCCGATCATGGTTTCATGATGCCCGCCGGCATATTCCGGAACCCGGCGCAAATGTTTGGGAAACGGCAGCTGCTCAAGCATCACGATGGTCTGCACCATATGGTCGTTGATCTTGAAGCGTTCCTCGGCGGCTAGAGTGCCGCGTGGAATGCAGAGGTTGTATATTTCGCCCAGGTTATATTTGTGCGCCGGTACGTCGAGCTGGAAGCCAAAGGGATTGTCGTCGGTCATCGCATCGGGGGAATCGCGGCGGATGACGTGCTCTTCCTTGTCGGCGAGCAGGCTTTCTTCCACCGGCGCGGGCCTCTCGGGCACCTGGGCCCTGCGCTTCGCTTCGTCCCGGGAAATGCCGAGACGGTCGTCGAGGGTGCGGGTCCAGGTCCGCCCGGCGATCTCCTTGATACGTTCTACTCTTTCCGGTGCCATGAACTCGCCGCCGATGTTGCATTCGGCGACGAAGGCGAAGTCGTCGTCGAGCTGAGCCAGACGTT
>PVBE011252584.1_pt1 | contig 19083 bp, 14 predicted proteins | sample 1631181 | NCBI WGS metagenome assembly PVBE01 (sample SAMN08397723, study PRJNA350692) | Marine metagenome, whole genome shotgun sequencing project. | isolation source: water | place: Pacific Ocean | collected 2012-04 | reverse complement strand
GCTGAAACTCCGCGGCCACAACCCCATCGCCACCGTCGCAAATGCCTTGCGAACTTACGTCCGAACCGGCACACTATCCCCGCTGCCCGAAGCAAGCGTTGCAGATGGGTGAAATGTTACCATACAAGAAAGTGACCGAGCCCCAAAGGCCAGCGAGGACAGGTTGTAGATACGCCGGCCAACGTTGACGCCATCGGCGCCACGATCACCATTAACATCGACGGTAACGACATCAAGGTGCCCATGGGCACGACGATTCTGGAAGCGGCCGGCATGGCCGGCGTCCACATTCCCACGCTCTGCCACCACGAAGACCTCTGTGTCGCCGGTGTCTGCCGAATTTGCGTTGTCGAAGTCGAAGGACAGATAGCCCTCCAGGCTTCCTGCGCCTACCCGATTACCTCGCAGCTTACGATCAAGACCCATACCCCCGAGGTAAGACGCGCTCGAAGGCACATCATCGACCTGCTGCTGAGCAAGCACTACGGCGAGTGCTACGCCTGCTTCCGCAACAACAACTGCGAACTGCAGGGATTGGCCAAGGAATACGGCGTTGACTTCTTCCGATTCGGGCACCCCGAAAAGCCCATGTACGAAAAAGATAACTCCAGCCATTCCGTGGCGCGCGACATGAACAAGTGCGTGCTCTGCAGACGATGCGTTCGCACCTGCATCGACCTGCAGGAAGTCGGAGTTCTCGAAGCGGCGAATCGAAGCAACGAGACGATGATCGAAACTTTCCAGGACAGGCCTCTGGGCGAAGTGGTCTGCATCAACTGCGGACAGTGCATCAATCGCTGTCCTACCGGCGCGTTGACGGCCAATGACCCGACTGACGAAGTCTGGGCGGCGATCGACGATCCGACGAAGCACGTAACGCTGCAGACCGCCCCGAGTCCGCGTGCGGGCATCGGCGAGTGTTTCGGGCTCGAGCCCGGCACGCCGATGACTTTCGAGATGAACACAGCGATGCGGCGATGTGGTTTCGACAGAGTGTTCGACACCAACTTCACCGCCGACCTTACGATCATCGAAGAAGGAACCGAACTGCTGATCCGCCTGTACAAGGCCCTGGTCGAGAAGGACGAAACGGTAGCCCTTCCGCAGTTCACCTCCTGCAGCCCCGGCTGGGTCAAGTTCATCGAGCACTTCTATCCGGAAATGCTGCCGAATATGTCGTCGGCCAAGAGTCCCCAGCAGATGTTCGGAGCCCTTATAAAAACTTTCTACGCCCAGGAGCATGGGATCGATCCGAAGGATATCGTTTCGGTCGCCCTGATGCCCTGTTCGGCCAAGAAGTTCGAGTGCAACCGCCCGGAAATGACCGACAGCGGTTACAAGGATGTGGACTACGGTCTGACGACCCGCGAACTGGCCAAGATGATCTCTGAAGCGGGCATTCATCTGCCCGACATGCCGAAGGAAGACTTCGACGCCCCGTTTGGAACCGCAACCGGTTCGGGTGTTATCTTCGGAGCTACAGGCGGCGTGATGGAAGCGGCGCTGCGAACGGTTATCGAACTGGTCTGCGGCGTCAAGGTCGAAGACCTCTTCGAGCACGCCAACATAATGCCGCTCCGCGGATTCGAAGGCGCTCGCATGATCGAGCTGCCGATCGAAGCTGTGGGTCCTGTCCCCGAGGTGCTGCAGGCTATCGTCCCGAACTGGGACTGGCTCAAGGGCGTCACGGTCAAGGTCGGGGTCTGCCATGGGACCGCAAACGCCAAGAAGGTGTTGGAAGACATCAAGAACGGCGGCCCGTTCAGCGAATGTCACTTTATCGAGTTCATGGCGTGCCCGGGCGGATGTCTCGGCGGCGGCGGACAGCCTATTCCGACCACCCCGGAAATTCGGGCCGCACGCGCAAGGCGATCTACTCCGAAGACGAGGCCTACGGGATCAGGAAGTCCCACGAGAACCCGGTTGTCTGGGAACTCTACGAGAAATTCCTGACCGATGGTCCCTGCGGACACATCTCCCACAAGCTTTTGCACACCGGATACACCGCCAGAGGAAAATACCTCTAGGCGCCGGAAGCTAAAGCCAATACGTAAACGCACCTGCCCGACGGATTCGCAAGACCCGTCGGGCAGGTTTTTTACGTTTATCGTTCCATGGAGATGAATTCTTGGACGTTTAGACGGCGAACTGCTAAAATTTAGTAGAGGGTTTCCCGGCCCCAAAACAATCTGGGGAATCCGCACAGAGAATAATGAATCTGGATATCGGCGACATAATGGACGACTGGCCTTACAGGCCCGGGCAGATCACCGCCAGGCGGATCAATGGATCCGACGGCGTTGAAAAGATACAACTGCGCCTGGATCTGGGTATTCTCCAGATGAACTCAAAAGGCCGCCCCGACGGTCAACGCCCGCACGATTGCGAGAGCCTGCTGGAATACTACCAACAGGAGCTGGCGAGCATTGTGGCGGACGCGGGTACGGACGAAGGGTTCACGCTGGACGAACGGGCCTGTGAACTACTGCGGAGTGAGGCGGTGCTGTACTATCATCGCTACCTGGCCGAATTCGTTCTGGAGGATTACCCCGCGGTGGCTCGCGACACCGGGCGAAATCTCGTACTCATGGACTTCTGCGCCAAGTACGCACACGACGCCTCCGACAGGTATGTCCTGGAGCAGTATCGCCCGTATGTGGTGATGATGAACACCCGCGCCGAGGCGCAGATACTTGTCTGCGACCAGCGTCCCAAAGCCGCCCTGGGCCTTATCGAAGAGGGTGTCGAGAAGATAAAACAGTTCTTCGAGCAGTTCGATCATCCCGACATGGCCGACGAGTCGACCGAACTGGTCATGCTGCGGGCGCTGGCCGGTGAGATAGAAAGTGGAATTCCAAAGGACCCGCTCCAGGAGCTTCGCGATGCGCTGGACAAAGCTATCTCAGATGAACGATACGAAGAGGCCGCCGACCTCCGCGACCGCATCGCCCGGGCCACCGACGACCGCTAACGCAAACTCCGCGACCACACCGCAGCTATGAAGCCCGAACGCCACTTGGCGGGGGTGCTGTGCGCTTGCTCTGGTCCCGCTGGTGTGCTAGTATCTGGTTAGTTCGCTAGGGGCGTTTGGTCCAGTCGTGGACCCGAACTGAGAAGACCCTTGGAACCTGATCATTGAACTCGGGCGGATCGATCGATCGGCCGGGTGAATTGCGTAGGGAAGCGGACCGGAACGATGGCGTGTGCGTTAGTTGTTTCGGCCGCCGGATTAACTGGCGGCCGATTTTGTGCGCACAGACACTGACGGAGATGAAAATGACAACACAGTACATAAACGCCCGCGACGCCGTTATTACCGACCAGATGCGTCGCGTGGCGGAGCGGGAAAACAGGTCGCCCGAAACGATCCGTGACGAAATCGCCGCCGGGCGTCTGGTTATTCCCGCCAACCGCGTTCACCTGAACCCAGCCGGCCCGGGCGCCACGCCCCTTGACCCGTGCGGGATAGGCTCCGCGGTGACCACCAAGATAAACGCAAACATCGGATCCTCGCCCGACAGCTCCTGCAAAGACGCCGAACTGCAGAAACTCGTATGGGCCGTGCGCTACGGAGCCGACGCGGTAATGGACCTGTCCACCGGCGGCGACCTCGACGAGATCCGCGAACACCTTATCGCAAATTCGTCGATCCCGCTTGGTACGGTCCCGATCTATTCGATGATCATCGACAAGCCGGTCGAAGAGCTGACTCGCGACGATATCCTCTCGACCATAGCCAAACAGGCCGCCCAGGGCGTAGACTTCTTCACTATCCACGCCGGACTGCTGCGGGACCACATCCCGCTGGCGCTCAAGCGAAAGATGGGCATAGTCTCGCGCGGCGGGTCGCTGCTGGCCAAGTGGATGGACTATCACGGACGCGAGAATCCCATGTACGAACTGTTCGACGAGATCAGTGCGATCATGCTGCAATACGACATTACCTATTCGCTCGGCGACGGACTGCGCCCCGGATGCCTGGCTGACGCGTCGGACGAGGCCCAGTTCGCCGAACTCGACGTGCTGGGCGAGTTGGTGTTGCGTGCTCGCGATTCCGGCGTGCAGTGCATGGTCGAAGGGCCCGGACACGTTCCGTTCGATCAGATTGAAATGAACATAAAGCGCCAGCAGGAAGTATGTCATGAAGCGCCGTTTTACGTTCTGGGCCCGATCGTCAGCGACGTGTTTCCCGGATACGATCACATCACATCAACCATTGGGGCCACCGCGGCGGCCAGCGCCGGAGCCAGCTTCCTGTGCTACGTGACGCCCAGCGAGCACCTGTCGCTGCCGACGCCGGAAGACGTAAAGGCCGGTTGCATAGCGTACAAAATCGCCGCCCACGCCGGAGACATAGCACGCGGAATACCCGGCGCGCGGGACTGGGATGACAGCATGTCTGACGCACGCGCGAACTTCGAGTGGGAAAAGCAGTTTGAACTAGCTTTCGATTCGGACACAGCACGCGAAATCCGCGGACGCGATCTCGACACGGACGTAAACTACTGCAGCATGTGCGGACACGACTGGTGCGCAATGAGAATCAGCAAAGAGCTTAAAGACTCCCAAACCCAAGCGTAAATCCGGATATGTCGTCGAGCGGGTCACTTCCGGACTGGTCACTTCAGTGAACCAGTCTAAGCCTAAAGGGTCACTCGAACTGTCAGTATTCAAGAAATGCAACTAGCTAAAAGTACAGTTATAAATAACGCATCAAGTTGAAAAGGATTTCCAAAAGCGAACCCAATCGATACTCTGTACGCAAGGTTCTGTACGCAGAGAAGCAAACCAAAACAAAAACTAAACCAACCCCAACCCAATGCCAAAGCGAATCCACAAATGCTCGGCTACGCAACCGATCGCATACGAAGGACAACGCCGCTTCGAGCACTGGTACGTCGACAACCAAGTCTACTTCATAACAGCCCGTTGCACGGACCGCTATGCCGCGTTCGTCACCAGCGCAGCCCAGGAAATATTCTGGGACCGTTGGGGCCATTACGCCGAAGAACACCAGTTCACCCCGTGGATCATCTCTCTTGTAGCCAACCATTACCACGTGTTGGGTTACTGCAAATCTGGTGATGGATTCGGACAGATGATGCGGAAGACGCATGGTTCGATCGCCAAGCTCGTAAACGACACTTTACCGCAACGACGCGTTCCGTTCTGGTCCGGGCCGGGTCATCAGGACTACTTCGACGGGTGTATCCGTAGTAAGAAACAGTGCCGCTTGGCGTTTCGGTATATTCAGACCCAGTGCGTGCGGCATGGGATATGCTCTGATTGGCGGGAATACCGCAATACGCGGGTTCTTGTTGAGCTTGAGCGGGGGGTTAAGAGGGCTCTTGAGATTGATGCGTTTATGGAAGGAGTTCCTTATAAGCGTTGTATGCGGAAAGGGTAGGGGGTGGGGTGGGTTGGTGGGCTGGCTTGGGGGCCTTGTTGTATTGCGGTTTTTAACGGCAACTGGATCACTGAAGTGACCAGTCCGGAGTCCAGATGGCTCCGAGGCTACTTGGTGTAGAGTCTTTCTTTGCCTGTCAGCTCGCGGCGATCGTGAGGCTGGCGATTTGCAGTGATCCCGTACTTCTTGAGCGTTCTTGCGATCGAGGCGTATTGCACCTCCCAGGCTCGCTTGCTGTATCCGCCGCCTAGGACCATTACGATCGGAATCCTGCGCTTGACGCATTCGTCGATCACCATTGCGTCGCGAGCTACTATTCCCTCCAGACTCATGTCCAAGTTCGCAAGCGGATCGCCCCTTAGCGTGTCGCAGCCGGCTTGCAGGAATACGATCTCAGGATCGGCGCGATCGATTGTGTCGCCGAGGTGTTTTTCGAGGAACGCCATGTAGACTTCGTCATTCGTTCCGGCGCTCAGTTCTACGTCCAGATCGCTCACGGCCTTGGGGATCGGGTATATGTTTCCCTGGTGCATCGAGAAGGTGAACACGCTGTTGTCAGTCGAGAAACAGACGGCCGTCCCGTTGCCCTGGTGAACGTCGAGATCTATTACCATCGCCCGGCGGATGAGTTTTTCTTTCTGCAGCACGCGTATGGCGATAGGCATGTCGGCGTAGATGCAGAATCCCTCGCCCTGATATGGTTTGGCGTGATGGTATCCGCCGCCGATATTGATTGCGATCCCGTGTTTCAAGGCGAGTCGCCCGGCGAGCACTGTTCCGCCGGTGGAGTAACGGCATGCGTTCAGTATCGCCGCATCGACCAGTGCGTTGGGCACGACTGCTACGAACGGTGCTTCGAGATATTTAGCTACGGTGGGCGAATCCTTCAGGCTTTCCAGGAACTCGGGAGTATGGACCAGCAGAATTTGGTCTTCGGTCACCGCCTCGGGCACGAAGACATTTTCCGGCCGGAGGAGCCCATCGGTACTGAGTTTCAGGTATATCCGCGCGTACTTTCGGATATCGAAGCTGTGAAGCTTCTCCAGCCCGCCGAAGCTCATCTGGTAGTGTTTGCTGTAGACGATCGCCACACGATTATTATACGCCCGCCCGCGGCGAGGCGCCTTAACCTGTCGCATCGACGAAGGAACCACACAACAAACTCCGACCCACAGACACGCCGTCGCAAGCAGCACAAACAGCACGGCTCGCACAACTCTGCGGTATTTTCTTCTCTGATCTGAAGGCATGATTGTCACCCGGGCTTAAATACGTTCGGTAGGTTAGTATAATGAATCAATGGCCGGCAAGCGACAAACTGTTTTGGATGGGCTGCGCGAACTTATCGCCGAGCTGCCCACCGGTCCGGGCGTGTACCTTTTCAAGGACACCGCGGACGTGGTCCTGTACGTTGGCAAGGCCAAGTCGCTGCGGTCCCGTGTCGCCAGCTATTTTCAGCCGTCGGCCGACCTGCTGTCTACCCGCGGGCCGGAAATCCGACACATGATCAGCGATCTGGTGACCGATATTTCAATTCTCGAATGCGACTCGGAAGTTGATGCATTGCTGCGGGAGAACCGCCTGATCAAGGATATCCAGCCGCGATTCAACGATCGCCTGAAGGACGGCAAATCATTCCCGTTCATGCAGATCACTACGCGAGAGGATTTTCCGCGCATCTCGATAACCCGCCAACCCAAGTCGCGGGGCGTGAAACTCTACGGACCGTTCGTTTCGGTCAAAGAGCTGCGGGCAGCACTGCCGCTTATGCAGAGAGTGTTCAAATTCCGCACCTGCAAACTCGATATCAGCGAAAATTACGAGTCGCGACTGAGATTCCGCCCGTGCATACTGCACAGCATAAAGCAGTGCACGGCGCCTTGCGCCGCGAAAGTCACCCGCGAAGACTACAAACTCCAGATCGCCCATCTGCGGAAGTTCATGGAGTCCAAGGGCACGGCGCTGCGGCGGGAGCTTACCCGACAAATGAAGGAATTCTCCGCCGCCCACGAGTTTGAACGGGCCGCCGAACTTCGCGACGAACTCAAAGCGCTTGACGCTCTCCAGCGCCGCGGGCTCAGCAGCGAAGACATCCAGCCGGAAGTGTTCTTCATCGACCCGGCCGAAGGCCTGGCGCGTCTGGCCAAACTCCTGGATATGCCCTCGACCCCGCGGTCGATTGAAGGCATAGACATAGCCCATCTCGACGGCGGCGAGCTGTGCGGAGCGATGGTCTGCTTTATCGACGGCAAACCGTTCAAGGACGCCTATCGTCGTTACAAGATCCAAACCGTGGCGGGCAATGATGATTTTGCGTCGATTCGCGAGGTTGTCTGGCGTCGCTACAAACACGCGGGCATGAACGCCGAACTGTTTCCCGACATCGTCCTGATCGACGGGGGCAAGGGCCAACTGTCGGCTGCACACAGCGCCTTTGACAACATGGAGTTCACTCCTCCGATTCTGCTCTCGCTGGCCAAGAAGGAGGAAACGATTTTTGTCTACGGGCGCGACGAACCGCTCAAGCTTTCGCGGAGAGACCCGGCGTTGAGAATCCTGCAGTCCGTCCGCGACGAATCGCACCGGTTCGTTCAGCACTATCATCACATACTTCGCCGCAAGGCCACACTCGGCGAGCCCCGGCCGCGTAAATAGCGATCGGCGGGCTGTACGAACAGCTATAAGAAAAGCCCGGACCAATCGAATCGGTCCGGGCTTTTTATTGTCTGCGTCTCTCGGATCTTGGAACTGTTAGTGTTCTTCGACCGGGTCGAGCTTGATCGGGCCGATCTTGGTCGGCTTTTGGGGCGCCGCAAGTCTGAACATTCCGCTCTGGGCCAGCAGGATCATCTGCCCGTCGCTGTCGGTGGCCATTAATCGAACGCGGCAGAAGCGGCTGGACTGTTCCGGAGCCGACCAGATCACCGGCGTGCCGGGATTGATGTCCTTTGCTACGGTCTTCCACGTCAACTTGTTGTTGGTGGTGATCTGCAGGACGATGTTGTTGTAATCTCCCGCGGCCTCAGGCAGCCATTCCAGTTTCTGCTTCGTGCAGCATCTGATCAGCGATCCCGCGTCGGGCCAACCGGGTCGAGCCGGTTTGAACGGGGCGTCGTCGGAGAAGTCTCCCGCCGGTCGTGCAGTTGGTTGCGGATCGGTCGACTTGCCGGTGCGTTTGACACGCAGCGGAGCTGACATTACCGCCGCCACGTTTCCGGCTTTGTCTTCGGCTTCTATGCGGAAGCGGATCGAACCGGCCCGTGACGCTGTCGCCGGCACCTTGATCACGCGTCGTCCCACCGGTTGCAGGGCTCCGCGGAATCGTCCCCAGGCCAGTTGGAACGGGACTTTACCGATGCAGGATTCGAGTCTGATCGAGTCTGTCTTGAGATTGATGTCGCGAACCGCCCATCCCACTGTCACGTCCTCGCCGGGCGTGTAGATGTACGGGATTTTCTTTTCCTCGTCTTTCCACGGGCTGGGTCTGATTGCGATTGCAATTTCGGGCGCCTTGCGGTCGACCACGTAGATTCGGTGGGGCAGCGGGACCGGACCCTTGGCGACTTTTTCCTGTCCAGGTCCGACAAATCGGACCCAATGCCTCGCGTCTTCTTTGGCCTGGAACAGGAAGTGCGTCTGTTCTACGCCGAAGTGTCCGGCGGTTTCCCAGTTCTTGCCTTCATCAGTAGAGAACCAGACCGCCACGCGCGGGGCTCCGGTAAGCTGCGTTCCGCCAAGATGGCGTGCGAAGAAGTGGTCGTTGCGGCAGTAGTAGACGTCTATGCCTTTTCCCACCGACTCGACCGGTTGAGCCTCGGCTGACGGGCGGTAGTAGAACGGCGCGTCGTAAGTCCAGGCCGGGTAGTTCGCGGCCGGATTCCAGTGGGGGTTCTCATCGACCTGTTGACAACCTGCGACGATCGTTACCGCCGCCATGCAAAACCAAACGCCATTGCGTATAAGCAAACGCATCATGCTTCTCCTGATAATAGAGAATATCTCAGTTAATATTGAGTCTCGATCAACTTAGTTGAATTATGGTACTAATCGGCTGTTATGCACGCATAATTTGAGGATAATACTCATTTAAGATAATCAAAGGCTCTCTGGAACATGATCATTCCGTCGGCCTGACGTATCGCGCCGCGTGTCCACTGGGGGTGATGAGTCACGTCGATGAACCGTTCGGGGTGGGGCATCAGGCCCATCAAACGCCCGGTGGGATCGCATATTCCTGCGATATCGTCGGTGCTTCCGTTAGGATTCACCGGATACGGACCCCGGTTGCCTTCGGCGTCTACGTAGCGCAAGGCGATCTGGTCTGACTCGTTGAGTTTTTGCATCACCGAATCGTCGCGTGGGACGAATTTTCCTTCTCCGTGTGCTATTGGAAGGGCGATTACTTCGCCTTTGGGAATGAAAACGCACTTGTCACTGTCGCAACTCAGGTGCACCCAGCGGTCTTCGAACTTGCCGCAATCGTTCCACGCAAGCGTCGCGTCGCGGTTGGCTTCGTCGGGCGAGACGTTGGCCCAGGGCAACAGACCGGCCTTGATCATGACCTGGAAACCGTTGCAAATGCCCAGCACGAGCTTGTCGGCGGACACGAACGAATTCATCGCATCGCCCAGGTGGTGCAGGATCTGGTTGGCCAGGATCTTACCGGCGGCTACGTCGTCGCCGTAGCTGAATCCGCCCGGGATCACCATGAACTGGAAATCAGCGATTGAAGCGGGATTCTCAATCAGTCGTGCAACATGAATACGCTCGGCCTCGAATCCCGCGTGCGTAAGCGCATATTCAGTCTCACGATCACAATTAGTCCCCGCCGTCCTCAATACCAAAGCCTTAGGTGTCGCCATGTTTATCTTTCGTCCTTTGTGGCCGGGCCGTTGCCGCCAGCCTTGGTCGTTGTCGTTTCCGTCGCCAATTGCCAATTGCCAGTCTTTTACCAAGCGAATGTGCCTTGCCATGCTTCTTTGGCCGCTTCGATAGGTGTGTTTATTAGTGTTCCGCCGGCACCGTCTATTACTACTTGCCCGCTATCAGTTACTTTGCCGATCTCCGCTGCTGGCAGATCCTTGACGGCCTGGGCGAATGCTTCTCGGTTTTCCGGGGTTACTTCGACGAGGAATCGTCCGGCGTCTTCGCCGAACAGTTGGGCCTGCTCGCTTACTGACGAGTCGCCGTCGAGCTGGATATCAACTCCCATCCCGCCGGAGAACGCCATCTCGGTCGCCGCTACCGCCAGGCCGCCTTCAGACAGGTCGTGACAGCTTCGCACCAGGCCCGCTTCGATCGCCTTTTGAAGCTTCAGCATGAGCGTGCGATTCGCCGCCGGGTCGACCTCGGGCACGTCGTTGCCCGTTTCGATCTCTTCGACCAGCAGGTAGTGACTCCCGCCGAGCTTTCCGCCAGTTTCGCCCAGCAGGAACATGCTGTTACCGGCTTCCTTGGCGTCTGCGGTTACGCATTTCGACGCGTCGTCTATAACGCTCATCGCCGAGATCAGCAGGGTCGCCGGTATCGCGATTGTTTCGCCGGTGTCGGTCTGGAACTCGTTGTTCAGTGAATCTTTGCCCGAGACGAACGGGGTCTGGTAGGTCATCGCCGCATCGTAGCAGGCCTTTGCGGCCTGGACGAACGTGCCCATGCGATCGGGCTTATTGCAGTTGCCCCAGCAGAAGTTGTCGAGAATTGCGGTCCGCTCGAGGTTCCCGCCTACGGCGATCGAGTTACGCAGCGCTTCATCGACAGCGTGCAGGGCGCTCTGGTAGGGATCCAGGTCGCCAAGGTGCGGGTTCATGCCGCACGAGATCACGACGCCCTTGGACGACTCGAGCACCGGTCGCACCACGGCCGCATCGCCGGGTCCGTCTTCTGTCACGCCGACCAGCGGCTTGATAACGCTTCCGCCCTGGACCTCGTGGTCGTACTGGCGGATGATCCATTCCTTCGACGCAACGTTCGGGCTTGCCAGGATGCCAAGCAGTGTTTGGGTGTAGTCGTCACGCTGCGGCGGGGTCGGCGAGGGGGTGTCGACCTTCTCGTAGATCGCTTCCTTCGTCGGGCGGGGCAGCCCGTCGTGCAGGAACTCCATGTCCAGTTCGAGTACTTCGGTTCCTTCGTAGAACAGTCGCAGCTTGCGGTTTTCGGTTCCGTACGTGCCGATGACTGTGGCTTCAACGTCCTCATCGGCGAATATCTTCAGTATGCGGTCGACGTTTTCCGGCGACACGGCCAGCACCATTCGCTCCTGGGCTTCGGATATCCACGTTTCGGCGTAGGTAAGCCCGGCGTACTTCAACGGTATGCGATCGACGTGCACCTCGGCTCCGATCAACTCGCCCATCTCACCTACGGCGCTGGACATGCCGCCGGCTCCGCAGTCGGTGATCGCCGTGAACAGGTCCAAATCACGGGCCTGCAGAATAGTGTCGAGCACCTTCTTTTCGGTGATCGCGTTTCCGATCTGCACTGCGTGGGAGAATTCGGTTTCGTGCTCGTGGGTCAGTTCGCCGCTGGAGAACGTAGCGCCGTGGATGCCGTCCCGCCCGGTCCGCCCGCCGACGCAAATTATCGCGTCACCCTGGGCCGGTTGGCGTTTGGTGCACTTGTCAGCCGGCAGCATGCCGACCGTTCCGCAGTAGACCAGCGGGTTGCCGAGGTAACGCTCGTCAAAGTAGACCGCGCCGTTTACCGTGGGTATGCCCATGCGGTTGCCGTAGTCGCGAACGCCGGCGACCACACGCCTCATGACCCGCCGCGGATGCAGCACGCCTTTGGGCACGTCGTCAAGCGGCATGTCGGTTGGGCCGAAGCAGAATATGTCCGTGTTCGCCACGGGCCGGGCGCCCAGTCCGGTGCCCATCGGGTCGCGGACCACGCCGCCGATTCCCGTCGCCGCTCCGCCGTAAGGCTCGATCGCCGAGGGATGATTGTGCGTCTCGACTTTGAAGCATACTGCGTGCTCATCGTCGAATTCGATCACGCCGGCGTTGTCTTCAAATACGTTCAGGCACCACGACTTGTCCAGCTCCTTGGTCGAGCCGAACACCGTGTTCTTCAGCATATTGGGGATCTCTTCGACGATTTCGCCCGCGTTATTTCGCACCACCACGTCCGAGCGGAACGTCTTGTGCCCGCAGTGTTCGGACCATGTCTGGGCGATCATTTCCAGTTCGACGTCGCGGGCCTCGCGCCCCAGCGATTTGAAGTAGTCCTGGATCGCCTTCATTTCTGTGATGTTCAGGAACATGTCGCCGTCGACCGACAGCTTCATCAGCGCCTCGTCGTCCAGGTCGCGGATCGGGACTTCGATCACCTCGAACTCGTACGAATGGGCCGAGATTTCCGGCGGGGTGTGGTCCTCGAAGTACATGTCCTCGATCACCGCGTTGGCCAGCAGTTTGACCGCAACGGTCTGCTTCTGCTCGTCGGTCACGTCGCCCAGCAGCTCGTATCGCCTGGCGGTGCGTATGCTTTCGATCGGCAGGCCCATGTCGGTAACCGCCTTGACCGTAGACGCCGCCACCGGGTCCATAACACCGGCCTTCAGGTGCACTTCGATCAAGGCAGCATCTTCCGGTATCCCGGACGAGCCGACACGGTATTCTTCGATCACCGGGTCTGTCAGCAGTTCGTCAGCCACTCGCTGGGCGTCTGCTTCGGACAGCTGTCCGATAAGGAAGAACAGCCGTGCCGAGCGCACCGCCGTAACCGACTCCATGCCAAGCTCGCCGATCTGGTGATGCACCATATCAGCATGCGGATCGCCGAAGCCTTCTTTTGAGCGAATTTCAACGCGATAGATCATGTGTTATCGTCCTTGATTAGCTTGAGAAAGCGGCATTGTATCCGCTCTCGTCGCGGCGGACAATACCCAACGGGCGCTGTTTTGGCAATAGCGACTGAGTTCCTCCGGACAGTGCGATATCATCCGCCTACGGGCCGCCAGCCGAAAACCGGGAAGTGTACTAATCGCAACAAATCGCCCCGTTCGCCTGAATATCTGTATGAAAGAGCCTCGGGCAGCGATCCGGATACTCATATACGAAATACGAAAAATTCTCAGTATTTTGTTGGCTGAGATAGAAGATTCGCACCAACTCGCATAGGCCATAAAACTAATGTGCATAGTATGTTATGATGTCATGGGTCGGTGGTCGCAAAAAAAACTCTTTGGGGGGCGCCGAAATCGCGTACTCTGCGCCAGTATGTATGTATATGGAAGGAGAAGTGTGTTTGAGTTCCGCTGGCCAGGCGTAAACTGATTGTTTATAGTATCGTAGATGTTCGATAGGGAAGTCCGCCGCCCCAGCTATGTTGGTGATCTTTAACGTCGAGCCTGGGAGTATTTATGACGATACTGGTTATAGCGGATGATGAAGACGTCCTCTGGGCCGTGCCTGATGCGAGAGCCGATGTGTTGATATCGTGCGGGGATCTGCCGGATAAGATTATCCTCGAGGCGGCACGGAGGGTCGGTTCGCCTCCCATCCTGGCGGTGAAGGGAAACCATGACGGCAGCGGGGCTTTCGATCCGCGGATAACGGACATGCACTTGCAGACCCGCACGATTCGAGGGGTCACGTTCGGCGGGTTCGCCGGAAGCTGGAAGTACAAGCCTCGCGGTAATTACCTGTTCGAACAGCCGGACGTCTATTCCGCGCTCAAGTCATTCCCACCTGTTGACGTCTTTGTTGCGCACAATTCGCCCAGCGGCGTTCACGATCGAGATGACGACGTTCATCGCGGTTTCTCGGCCTTTTCAACATACATCGCAGACCATCAACCGCGATTCTTCATTCACGGCCATCAGCACAAGAACGCCGAGAGCGTGCTCGGCCGTACAAAAGTCGTAGGCGTCTACGGCCACCGATACATGGTTGTTAAAGAGATGAACATCTAACAACATCCTGATCTGCGCCGCGACGAGCGAGTGGGACAAGCTTGCTCCGCATGTAAGCTCCGGGCCGCAACCAGGGAAAAAGTAGAAACCGAATTGATTCAGCCTTTTGCATTCTGCGATCAGTCGGCGGGTGAACGCCCATGGTTCGGAGTGTGCTGATCGTCTATAGTATCTTTGATGTTTGATGGGCGTCCATTGGTGTTGGGAATAAGGAACTATGGCGGAACTGGATGACAGAATGTACGAGAGGATCAAGAGCCTCTGCGCCGAAGGCGATCAGCTCGCCGAACTCGGTGATTTTCCGTTGGCTCTTGAACTCTACTGGAAGGCGTGGGACTTGCTCCCCGAACCGAAGATCGATTGGGAGGCGGCGACCTGGATTCTCGCCGCGGTTGGGGATGCAAACTTCCTGGGCGGAGACTTTGAGGCCGGCCGCGACAATCTCTCCAAAGTGATGCATTGCCCCGGCGCTGTCGGAAATCCGTTTCTCCATCTGCGGCTGGGGCAGTGCCAGCTCGAACTGGGCAATATGGATCGAGCCGCCGATGAGCTAACGCGGGCTTTGATGGGCGGCGGTCCGGAGATTCTGCAGGGTGAGGATCCGAAGTACTGGAAGTTCCTCAAGACAAAGCTCAAGCCTCCGCCGGGCGGATGGCCGGGGGCTGAAGACAAGCGTCCGTGGTGGAAGATATGGTGACCCAACAAGGCCTGGGAAATAGAAATGACATTCTGCTGTGAAAAACTGAAAAACAGTTCCGACAATTGCGGCCTGAGGGGCAGTTGGATTGTTCCGATGGAAAATTCCGGGGGCGAATACTGGGGGATTCTCTATCGCAATTACGACTACGAAAACGCGATTAAACGCCCCGATGAATATTCAATTCTCACGATTGAGGCGTCGGGTGGTATTAAGTTCTGCCCTTACTGCGGCGCCGAGCTTGCTCTGCTATGGGAAAAACATCCGGAAGAATTGAAGGACGTCATCAAGAGGTATCAGTCATACGACTTGCTGGGACGCAGCTAGTTCAACTTGCAGGATGCTGGCGGAGGCTGGCGGCTACGCTTGGTCCAGAGCAACAACCGGAAAGGGAAAGCAATGCGAAATGTCATATGTGCGGCAGTCCTCTTACTCTTCGTGGCGATGTCTGCAGGAGCCGAGGATTCACCCGGCGGCGCCAAAACTGTTAAGCTCAAGAACGGAAAGCTGATCTATCGTGAGCAGGGCGGCGGGACAGGGGTGACTTTCGTTCATAAGAACGGCAAGTTCATCATTAATACCGGTCCGGACGGCCGGCCGGTCATGCACTACGTTCAGATCGGGAACGTCGCACACGCCGACTTCAATGGCGACGGAGCCTGGGACACGAAATACGACGCCGAGAAGCGAAAATCATTCATCATGACCGGTGACGAGACGATCGAAGTCCGTTTCGATCCCAAACTCGGCCCGGGCGCTCGGGAGAAGATTTCCCTGGATGGTAAGATCAAATATGTCTTCGGCGCCAAGTCGTGGCGTAAGAACGGGGCGCCCGAGGCGCATCCAAAGCCCGTCGTTCAACGTGTCAAACGCCCCGGCGGTCTGATCGCATTCGCCGATGCGCCCCGGCGGAACCCAGGCCCCCGGGCGATGCCGCACGCGCATATCTATACGATCGGGCCCGACGGGGTCAGGAAGCAGCTTACTACCGGCAAGCCGGGTAACTTTTTCCCGGCCTGGTCGCCGGACGGCAAGCTCCTGGCGTTTACTTCGATAAGGAACCAGAAACGTGAGATATGGGTTATCGATTCGGCCGGGAAGAACGAGCGGTTGATAACGTCGGGTTTCCTGCCGGCCTGGTCGCCTGATGGAAAACGCCTTGCGATTACGAGATTCGACGCCAAGAAGATGCGGCACATATGGACCGTAGGTCTGGACGGAAAAGGTGAAAAGCAGCTTACGACCGACAACAGCAACCACTGCCCGGCCTTCTCGCCGAAAGGCGACAAGATCGCCTACTGGTCCGGAGACGCCAGCGGGTTCGGGCAGGTCTGGGTCATGAACGCCGACGGGACCGCCAAGAAGCCGCTGACTACGCTCGCAAAAAACGACTACACGCCCAAGGGCAGCAGCGCCAACGCACCAGCGTGGCTTTACAACGATCGGATAGCCTACTGGTCGGGTGTAGAGCATCGTTATGGGCAGGTCTGGACCATGAACCCCGACGGGACCGACAAGAAACAACTGACCACTACGCCGGCCCCGATCACCAGCGACAATCCGACCTGGTCGCCGGATGGAAAGCACATTCTCTTCGACACCCAGCGCCGCAGGCGGCCTGAGATATGGATCATGAACGCCGACGGCTCAAACCAGCGACCCCTCGTTTCGGACCTGAAGGTGATCCCGATGCGGACCTCGTGGCGGGTGGCGGACAAGGGCTCTCAGCAGCGATAGTCGTTCGTAGACGCCGAGTCCGGCCGCGATTGAACTTTCTCGCCAACTGTTTACTGGTTTCTTACAATACCGCAGGTCATAGTCAGCACGCGAAATAAGCACTTTAAGGTTGGAATCATGCGAAGAGTCGATCGGAAAATATCGGACAGCGAGGCTGGGGCGATACTTGAATCCGCTGAATACGGCGTGCTGTCGACGGCTATGGATAACGAACCGTACGGTATTCCCGTCAACTTTACCTGCGAGAACGGATGCATCTATATCCACTGTGCGATTGAAGGCAGGAAACTCGACTTCATCGCTAACAACAACGACGTCTCATTTTGCGCCGTTGGCGCCACCGAGCTGCTGCCGAGCGAATTCGCTACGAAATATGAAAGCGTTGTCGTCTCTGGCGTCGCGAGCATTGTCGATGACGAAGAGAAAACGATCGGCCTGAAATCACTGGTCCGAAAGTACTCTCCGGAACATATGGAACGCGGCCTCCAGTACATCGAGAAGCTGTTCGATCAGACGTGCGTGATAAAAATCACGCCCATGTCCATTACAGGCAAAGCGAGGCGATGATCGTGGGCTGGCCGCACGTTATTACGCAGGAGTAGCAGCACGCAACTTCTACGCGAATAGAGAACGAGTCGGGGGAGGGCTCGAAAAACTGTTACAAGGAGCGAACATTGACACGAGAACTTGACATATTTCGGGCATATCTCGGAGATCGGGAGATTGCGTTTGGGCTGACAGAGAAACACGCACGGGAAGCGGCGCAGGATTCCTGTTGGGTCGAAGAATCTGATGAGGTTGTAACCATTTCGGCATCCACAATTCTCGTTCACGAGATCGATGCCGAACTCAAGTACGGTGAGCCGGACGACGCCAACCACGTATTGTGGCGATGCCCGGTCTGCGATTCATGGTTAACCGAGGACTATTTCGAGACTGACAAGCCGCCCACGTTGGCCATCTGCGGATACGGGCGTAAGCATCCGGATGGGAAGGATGTCTGGGTTCTCATGCATTGGTCGCCGCCAGGGCGACCGGGCTCGCCATCGGGCCAGTGATTTAATTGTTGCCCGCAATGACGCCGTGCTACCGCCGCTATCGCGCCAAGAGAGCGAAGCTATGGAATATCGACCCAAGTTCACCGTACAAGCCGCGATGCTGCTGATGGTGTTTGCAGGGCAAGTTACCGCTGCTGAAGACGGGGCTTGTCGGATGGGCAATGAGAAGCTGCGCGTTGCTGTCTCCGATGCGGGCAAGCTGCTATCGGTTGAGAATTTGGCGGCGGGGGAGAAGTACGGTTTTTTATCCGATGAGTTTGAACTCGATACCGATCTGGGGGTCTTTTCGAATCGCAGCGTCAAGCCGATCAGTGTGAAACGGGAAAAGGAGCGGATCGTATATCGATTTGATTTCGGTAAGGTTGGCGTTAGCTTGATCTACAAGCTCAAGGGCGAAAACGCTTTCTTCAGGCGGAGTGTGAAAGTAGACAACAAGGGGGCGTTGCGGATTAAGAATCTTGTTCTGGGGCGGACGAAGTTCGCTCGGGCGGCGAAGGAAACCGCTCATTACAAGACGTTCATCGCCGCGCCTACCGTCAACTTTATCCGCTACGAGAAGGGCGGGCTATTCAGCGGTATAGAGAATCCGTATTTCAATACCGACATGGACGACAAGGGTATGACGCTGGCGTTCGAGCCGGCGTTGATTTTAAAACCGGGCCAGGGGTATCAGTCCGAGCCGCAGTTTATCGGTGTGTACAAAAAGTCCGGCGTGATGGTCGCCGACAGTGGGCGACGCTTCCGTTACGACGCTAACGGATCGGGCTATAAACCGCTCGATCGCAACGAGACCCGGGCGATGCGGGCTTATGCGTTGGACTATCTCGACCCGGCGCAGAAGCGGTTCTTGAACGTTAACTATCAGTTCTTCCACCCGCTGCCCCAGATGCCCCGAAACCCCGCCGACGCCGACTACTTCTACAAGACCATCGACACGTTCCGGCAGATCGGCGGGGATATGATCATCTTCAAACCGCTGCACCCGTACCGCAAGCCCGACAAGGACCGGGCGTATTGGGATGTGATCCCGGACGACAAGAAACACACCGCCGCCAGGATCTGCGATTACGCGGCAAAAAAGGGAATCGGTTACGGGTTTTACATGGGCTGTGCGGCCCATGGGGGCCAGGGCAACGCCGCCGGGCTTAACTTTCGACCCGACAAGCTCGAGTGGAAAAAGATTGACGCCGAGGGCAATCTCGCCCCGGACAACTGTATGGCGTGCGACGGGTTCTTCGACTGGTGGTATGCGGTTCACAGCAACACGATCAAG
>PVBE011564473.1_pt1 | contig 19087 bp, 17 predicted proteins | sample 1631181 | NCBI WGS metagenome assembly PVBE01 (sample SAMN08397723, study PRJNA350692) | Marine metagenome, whole genome shotgun sequencing project. | isolation source: water | place: Pacific Ocean | collected 2012-04 | reverse complement strand
CGGCATCGAGAATTTCTGGAACCAGGCCAAGCGTCACATGCGTAAATTCAACGGTGTTCCAAAGGCGCAATTCGGGCTGTATTTGAAGGAATGTGAGAGGCGTTTTAACAACAGCGACCCGTCAAGCCAATTATCACAGCTAAGACAATGGGTAGAGTGTATTTGAACTAGTTATCTGGGTCAGCCCCTTAATATGAATAAATCGATTTTCGCTTTTACTTTATCATTCGAACTAAAGTTGGCTTTATTGCCCGGCGCCGCCAAGCATCCTGTTTCCGTCGGCGCTATCCTGCGCTAAACCTAGCCTGCGGATGAAAATCCAGCGTGACGGGCGAAATAGCGACCAAATGAGGCAGGAATATGGCTGACGCATATAACAAAGGCTTTCCGGTATCCTGGGATCAATTGCACCGCGACGGCCGCGCGCTGGCATGGCGGCTGGCCGAAATCGGGCCTTTCAAGGGCATTGTCGCGATCACCCGCGGCGGTCTGGTGCCGGCGGCGATCGTCGCGCGCGAGCTCGAGATTCGCCTGGTCGATACCGTTTGCGTCACCTCCTACGATCATAAGGATCAGTCGGAAGTGGTCATCATCAAGGGACTCGAAGGCGACGGCGAAGGTTGGCTGATCATCGACGATCTGGTCGATACCGGAAAAACCGCCCGCGTCGTGCGCAAAATGCTGCCCAAGGCGCATCTCGCCTGCGTCTATGCCAAACCGCTCGGCAAGCCGCTGGTCGACAGCTATATCACCGAGGTCAGCCAGGACACCTGGATCTTTTTCCCGTGGGACACCGATTTGCAATTCGTCCCCCCCATCGCCGGCGAAGAGGGCTCCCCGAACACGCCGAACAACCGCTGAAGGAGAATTAAATGAGCCGCATACCGCTGCCCGAGGAAGACCGGCTCGACGGTGCCCAGCGCCGGGTTTACGACGACATCAAAGCCGGCCGGCGCGGCGCCGTGCTCGACCTTTTCATGATGCTGCTGCACAGCCCCGAGCTGGCCGACCGGGCGCAGCGCCTCGGCGTCTTCTTGCGTTATGAAACCAGCCTCCCGACTCGCCTCAGCGAGCTTGCCGTGCTGACCACGGCCAAGCATTGGAACTCCTCCTATGAGTGGTATTTCCATGAAAAAGAGGCTCTCGCCGGCGGCCTGGCGCCGAACATCATCGAGGACGTGCGCAGCGGCAAGGCGCCGAAATTCGCCAATGCCGACGAGGCGGCGGTCTACGCCTATGCCCGCGAAACCCTCACCAACCGCCACGCCAGCGACGAGACCTACCAGACCGCGCTGGCCCATTTCGGCAATGCCGGCATGGTCGAGCTGACCTGCCTGATCGGCTATTACTGCATGATCGCCTTGACCCTGAACGAGCATGGCGTGGCGCTTCCCGAAGGCGCCGAGCCCGCCCTGCCGCCGCCGGGCTCGTAAATCAGCGGCGCAATCCAGCGCAACAAAAAATCGCCCCGCCGTCTCCAGCGGGGCGATCGGTATTTGTAAGCTTCGCTTATTTAGCGCGCGATATAGTCATAGCGCTTGCCGAACAACACATCCATCGGCACCGCCTCGGAAATCGTCCAGCTCTCGACCACGGCGGGCTTGCCGTTTGTGGTCTCGACGATCAGGTAAGGCGCCTGCGACTGATGGTGCAGGGTCTTGGTGAAGGTCCGCGTACCGACCAGCACGGGCTCGTTGACGAAGGATTCCAATGCCTCGACGACGGCGTCCGAATCGAACGTGCCGGCCTTCTCCACGGCGAGGGCCCACATCTCGAAGACCACATAGCCCGGATAGGTGTATTGGCTGTTCGGATACTCACCATATCTGGCTTTGAACTTCTCGTTGAAGTCCAAGACATCCTGGCGCGGATCGTCGCCATAGATCGACGCCTGCTCGGGCACGAAATGACCGCTCAGGTTGGGCACCGCGTCGAGCCAATAGGTGCCGCTCATGGAGCTGCCATTGCCGATCGGCGTATCGATGCCGGCCGCGCGGATTTGGCGGATGGCGCTGGCGCCACCGGCTCCGTAGGTGCACATCTGGATGAAATCAGGCGCCGTGGCCAGAGCCTTCAGACGGTCGATTTGCGGCTGAATGGTGGGATCCTCGTTCTGGAACACGTCATGACCGACGACTTCGCCACCGAGCACTTCACGCCACATCCAATCGAAACCGTAGCAAATGCCCTTGTTATATTCGATCACGTCGTCGAGCAGGATATAGCCGGTGCGCCAGCCTCTTTGCTTCCAGCCCCATTCGGCCAAGGCCGCGCCCTGCACGGCTGCCAGAACCGAGCTCGAGAAGGCGTATTTGCCGATGCCCTGAACGCCGGCGAGAACGCTCTCTGCGCACAGGAAGATAGAAATTTTCTTTTGATTTTGGGCTGCCAGTGCCGCCGGAGCGCCGTAGTCATAGTCGCAGTCAACCGCAATGGCCTGGGCACCCTGGTTGAGTGCCGAAATACCGGCCTTTTTGCTCTCGACGCGGTCGGTCTTGGCGTCGGCGAAAACCGCTACGACTTTTTTGCCCAACAGGCCGCCCTTGGCATTCCAATCGTCGATGGCGATCAGCGCCGCGTCGGTCGAGGGTCCGCTATAGGCCTTCATCCAGCCCGACGAAGAGGCGGCGAAGCCGAACTTGACGACATCATCCTCCGCCTGGGCGGGGGCCATGGCGGCGAAGCCGAGAGCCAACGCTCCCGCCGCTACCAGTGACACAAATTTTCTCATGTTGACTTCTCCCGAGTTGATTTCCCTGAATTCCGGTGCGCCTCCTGTAAGCGCTCCGGGCATTGTCTTCGAATATACCGGGTTTGCAAGGCGCTTTGACGGCAACCGGAATGATCCCGCAATTTTCCAGTTGATTCCCCCGGCAACATTCCATTAGGTACCTGTCACCACAGTCGAAATAAGGGCGCCGAAATGCGCCGGACGGAGAGGGCTGTGGGCCGGTCAAGCCCGCTTGGGAGGAGACAGGGTGGCGAAACAGGCCAACGGCAACGGACCAACCCTCGAAGCGCGCCAGGTATCGGTGCGTTTCGAAGGATTGACGGCTGTCGACAGCGTCGATGAAACGCTGCATCAGGGCGAGATATTGGGTTTGATCGGACCCAACGGCGCCGGCAAGACCACCCTGGTCAATGCCATGACCGGTTTTCAGCTGCCGGCGGCGGGCGAGGTTTTGCTGGGTGAAAAAGATATTTCAAAATTGACGCCACATTGGATTCGGCGCCACGGCATCGCCCGCACCTTTCAGGCCGGCCGCCTGTTCCGCGAAATGCCGGTCAGCGAGAATGTCGAAGTCGCCGCGGTGAGCATGGGCCTGAGCCGCAGAAAGGCGCATGCCCACACGATGGAGCTGCTCGACTGGCTCGGCCTCACCGAGCAGGCGGAAATGCCGGCCGGCATTCTGCCCTACACGGACGAGCGGCGCGTCGGCATCGCCCGCGCGCTGGCGCTCAGCCCGCAATTCGTGCTGCTCGACGAGCCGGCCGCCGGGATGTCGGATTTGGAATGCGACGACATCATGCAGGTGGTGCGCGAAATACCCGAGCGCTTCGGCTGCGGCGTGCTGCTGATCGAACATAACATGCGCGTCATCATGGGCGTTTGCGCCCGCATTCATGTGCTCGACAGCGGCAAGACCATCGCCCGCGGCACACCGGCGGAAGTGCAGAACGACCCGGTCGTCATCAACGCCTATCTCGGGCATTCCTGACGCCATGCTGCTCAGTGTCGATAACATCACCGTCCATTACAGCCGCCTGCCGGCGCTGCGCGAAGTTTCGGTATCGGTCGACGAAGGCGAGATCGTCTGTATCGTCGGGCCCAACGGCGCCGGCAAATCGACCACGCTTCTATCTATATCGGGCGTCCTCAACCCGACCAGCGGCGACATCACCTTCGACGGCAAACGGATAAACGGCATGAGCCCGGAAGCGGTGGCGCGCGCCGGAATTTCACAAGTGCCGGAAGGGCGCCACGTATTCACCACCCTCAGCGTCGAGGAAAACCTCCGCATCGGCACCAGCATCCGCAAAGACCGCTCCGAGATCGAAAAGGACTTCAAACGCGTCCTGGAAATCTTTCCTGTCCTCGCCGAACGCCGCCGCCAGGCCGCCGGCAAACTCTCCGGCGGCGAACAGCAAATGCTGGTGATCGCCCGCGCACTCCTGACCAATCCGCGCATCATGACCATCGACGAGCCGTCGCTTGGCTTGGCGCCCAATTTGGTCGACCGGGTTTACGAGACCCTGTTGGAATTGCGCAGGGACCGCGGTATGACGCTCCTCATCGTCGAGCAAAGCTCGGAGCGCGCACTGATGGCCGCCGACCGAATGTACGTGCTGCGCAGCGGGCAAATGCAACTCGAAGGCAATGCCGCCGACCTGCAGGACGGCGAAAAGGTGCGTCAGGCTTATTTCGGCTTCGAGGAAGGCGCCGCGCACGAGGGCGAGGTGGCGTTCTAGTGGATTGGCCTTATATTTTTCAGACCGCGATCAGCGCCCTCAGCTTCGGCAGTTTCTATGCGCTGGGCGCTCTCGGCATCGGCCTTCTGTTCAGCGTCCTCAGGTTGATCAACTTCGCGCATGGCGATTTCATCACGATTGGCGGTTACGCCTTGATCGTGCCCAGCTCCGCCGTGGTAGCGACCCTGTCCATCGGCGGTTTTCACCCGGCGCTGCTGGCGATTTGCATCATTGTGCTTGTCACATTCGTGGCCCTGCTTTCCTATTTTGTTGTCTTTCAGCATGTGCAGAATTCCTCGCCGGCGACGATGATGATCGTCTCCTTCGCGCTCGGCTACGTCCTGCAGAACGTCATCGTCATGATTTATGAGGGGCGGCCCAAGGCGGTGAACCTGTTTCCCGAACTGACCGGGCCGATTCAGATAGCGGAAGGTGTCAGCGTGCCGTTGTTGCAACTCGTCATCATTGCGGTGACGTGGCTCCTGCTGGTAGCGCTCGTCCTGTTCTTTAGGCGCACCACGGCGGGCGTTCAGATGCGCGCGGCGGCGGAAGATTTTCGCATGGCCCGCATGTTGGGCGTTCGGGGAAAACGTTTGATCGCCCTGGCCTTCATCTTGAGTGGCTTGCTGGCCGGCATCATGTCCCTTCTTTTTGTCACGCAAAAAGGCGTGCTCATGTACAACATGGGCCTGTCGATCATGTTGTTCTTCTTTATCGCCACCGTGATCGGCGGCATGGGCAGTCTGATCGGCGCCGTGGTCGGCGGCTATGCGGTCGGCATCGCCAGTGTCGTGCTGTCGGCGGTATTGCCTGAAGACGTGCGGCCCTTCCGGGACGCCTGCGTGTTCCTGCTCGTGATTATCATCCTGCTGTGGCGGCCGCAGGGGCTGGTGCTCACCAAGGCAGCAAGGGAACGCGTCTGATGATCGAGGCCAACACGCCCGTTCTGCGTCTGGTGCGCACCTATTGGCCCCTGGTCGTACTCAGCGTGGGGCTTCTGATCATCGTCGTCATCATCGATCTCACCGGCGATATCATATTGGCGCAAACGCTCATCGAGGGCTTGGTCCGGGTCGTTATTGTCGCCGCGCTTTATTTGTTTATCGGCAATTCAGGCATCATCTCTTTCGGCCATATCGGCTTCATGATGATCGGCGCCTACGCGACCGCCTGGCAGACCTGCTGCCCCTATACCCGCGATATGTTCATGCCCGGCCTGCCGACCTATCTGCTCAACAATACCCATCATTTCATACCGGCGATCCTGTTGGCCGGTTTGCTGGCCGCCGTGGTCGCCTTGATCACCGGCTATGCCATCATGCGGCTCTCCGGCATCGCCGCGTCGATCGGCACCTTTGCCCTCATGATGGTGTTCTATTCCGTCTACCTGCGCTGGAGCACCTGGACGTCGGGCGCCAGTTCGGTCATCGGCCTGCCGACGACGACGACGGTATGGGTCGGCTATGTCTACGCCGTCATCACGATCACCGCAGCGTTCCTCTATTCGCGCTCGAGATGGGGCCTGGCGCTGCGCTCCTCGCGTGACGATGAGGTTGCCGCCAGGGCGGCCGGCGTCAATGTATTCGGCCAGCGGCTCCTCGCCTTCGTCGTGAGCGCCTTCTTCTGCGGCATGGCAGGCGGCCTGTTCGGCCATTTCCTCGGCATGCTGACGGTCGATAGTTTTCATCTCAAAATGACCTTCATCACCCTTTCCATGCTCGTCCTCGGCGGCATGCAGAGCCTCACCGGCGCGGTTGTCGGCGTCGTTGTGCTGTCCTTCGTGATCGATGTTCTCAGGCGTCTCGAGACGGGAATCGGCGACTTCTCCATCCCGACCAGTTCGGCGGAAGTATTCGTCGGCGTCATCATTATTCTGATTCTTATCTTCCGCCAATCCGGCATCACCGGCAACGCCGAGGTCTACTGGCCGTTCAAGCCCGATATCAGCGCCTCGGCGGCGATGAAGCGCCAGTCCTAGAGCAAATTCAGGTCTGCTCGACCCAGCCGTCCAAATAGGGCACGAAGAATTTGAGGTCGAGCTTGAGATGCTTGTGCAGCCAGCGGCCGTCGACCTTGACGTAATCATCGTCATATTCGCCGGCCAGCCAGCGCGCCTCCTTCTTGCCGTCGATATTGGTGGTCGATGGCATGATCAGCCACCATTTGCCGGTGGCGCTGTCGCCGTTCACGGTGATGATCGGATTCATCACCAGATGGCCGGCGAAGATGATATCGCTCGAAATGCCGCCAAAGAATTCCTTGATCGCCGCGCTGCCGACAAAGCGGCCGAATTCGCCGCCGTCCCAGATACCGTCCTCGACAAACAGACTGGCCAGGCCCTCCGGGTCGTAGCCGTCATCGGCATAGCCGCAGTAGCGCGCCTTCATCTGCTTGATGTCTTCGATCGCGGTCAGCCGCGCCACCTGTTGTTCTAAAGTGAGTTCGCTCATGTCTGATCGACCCAGCCGTCCAAATAGGGGGCGAAGAATTTGAGGTCGAGCCGGAGATGCTTGAAGAGCCAGCGGCCATCGACCTTGACGTAATCATCGTCATATTCCGCCGCCAGCCAGCGCGCTTCCTTTTTGCCCTCCAAATTGGTCGTGCACGGCATGATCAGCCACCATTTGCCGTTGGCGCTGTCGCCATCGACAGTGATGATCGGATTGAGCACGAGATGGCCGGCGAAAATGATATCGCTGGAGACGCCGCGGAAGAATTCCTTGATCGCCGGGACGCCGACATGACGGCCGAAATCGGCGCCGTCCCAAATGCCGTCCTCGACGAACAGGCTGGCGATGCCCTCCGGGTCGTAGCCTTTATCGCAATAGGAGCAATAAAGCGCCTTCATCTGTTTGATGTCTTCGATCGCGGTCAGCCGCGCAACCTGTTGTTCAAGCGTGAGTTCAGCCATGTCATCCTCGCCCTGTGGATCGATTTCAGGCTGAAAGAGTGTGACAGCGCGCAGCCACGGTCAAAGAATTTTTTTTGCGCCACTGCCAACAACGCCATGTCGCCGGCCTGCGCATTGGCATATCATCAGCGCCGCAAGTTGACGTAATTGAGAAAAATGTGGGGCGGGAAATGGCCAAATTCGGGGTTGGACAATCGGTCAAACGCAAAGAGGATGACGAGCTTCTGCGCGGCGCGGGCAGCTTTCAGGAAGACCTCAACCTGGCCGGCCAGGTGCACGCATATTTCCTGCGCTCGCCGCACGCCCATGCCGATATCGAAAAGATCGACAGCGCGCCCGCGCTGGCCATGCCGGGCGTGGTGGCGATCTACACCGGTGCCGATGTCGAGGCCGACGGTCTGGGAACGGTGCCCTGCGTGATGGACGCCTTCGTGCCGCTCACCCGCCCGGACGGCAACCCGCGCTACTACCCGCCCAATTATCTGCTCCCCAAGGCGCGCGTGCGCCATGTCGGCGAGGCGGTGGCGATGGTGGTCGCCGAGACGCCTGTGCAGGCGCGCGACGCGGCGGAGATGATCGAAGTGACCTATAGCGAGCTGCCTTGCGTGGTCGAAACCGCCGGCGCCGAAGCGCCCGACGCACCGACGCTGTGGCCCGAGGCGCCGGGCAATCTTTCCTTCGTCTGGGAGCATGGCGACCGCGCGGCGACCGATGATGCCTTCGCCAAGGCCGAGCGCATCGTCTCGCTCGACCTCGTCAACAGCCGCGTCATCGTCAACCCGATCGAGCCGCGCGGCGCGATGGGCGAATATGACGAGGCGAGCGGGCGCTACACGCTGCACACCAACAACCATCATCCCTTCGAAGCGCGCGCGATCATCGCCGAAATCCTGCACTGCGAAGAGAGCCAGCTGCGCATCCTGGCGGGGATCATCGGCGGCGGTTTCGGCATGAAGCATATGGTCCATCCCGAGCAGCCGCTGGTCGCCTGGGCGGCGCGCAAGGTGGCGCGCCCGGTCAGGTGGATCAGCGAGCGCGGCGAGGGTTTCCTCAGCGACACCCAGGCGCGCGACCATGTCACCCACGGTGAGCTGGCGCTCGACAATGATGCCAACTTCCTGGCCTTGCGCGTCAACACCACGGCCAATCTCGGCGCTTACGTTTCGAATCTGGGGCCGGTCAGCCCGACCATCCTCTATACCCGCATGCTGGCCTGCGCCTACCGCACGCCGGCGATTCATGCCGAGGTCAGGGGGGTGTTGACCAACACCGTATTCACCGACGCCTATCGCGGCGCCGGCATTCCCGAAAGCGCCTATGTGGTCGAGCGCCTGGTCGACAAGGCGGGCCGCGAGACCGGCCTCGGCGCCGTCGAAATCCGCCGCCGCAACGTCATTCCGGCCGATCAAATGCCCTATGCCAGCCCGGTGGATATCGTTTACGATTCGGGGAATTTCGAAAAGAACCTGGACGACTGCCTGAACTTTGCCGATTGGTTCGGCTTTGCCGGGCGCCGCGCATTGGCCCATGAACGCGGCAAACTGCGCGGCATCGGCATGGCGCTCTATGTCGAATCGACCGTCGGCGATCCCAACGAGAGCATCACCATCCGCTTCAACCAGGACGACACGGTCACCCTGACCGCCGGCACCAAATCCTCCGGCCAGGGCCACGGCACCATCTTCGCGCAGTTCCTGCACGAGACGCTCGGCATGCCGTTCGACAAAATCATATATGAGGAAGGCGACACCGACGCATTGCCGCAAGGAGGCGGCTCGGGCGGTTCGCGCTCGACCTATATGGTCGCCGCCGCGGTCAAGCTCGGCGCCGACAAGATAATCGAGAAAGGCAAGCAGCTCGCCGCCCATCTGCTCGAAACTTCGGCCAGCGATATCCGCTTCGATAGCGGCGAATTCACCGTCGCCGGGACCGACCGCGCGATCGCCATCATGGCGCTCGCCGCCGCCGCGCGCGACACCGCCAACCTTCCCGCCGGCATGGAACCGGGGCTCGACGAGAGCGCCCAGTCGGAAATCGAGGATCCGACGATCCCCAACGGCTGCCATATCTGCGAGGTCGAGGTGGACCCCGATACCGGCGCATTGGCGCTGGAGATTTACACCGCGGTCAATGATTTCGGCCGCGTCGTCAATCCGCAAATGCTGGAAGGTCAGATTCACGGCGGCCTCGCCCAGGGGTTAGGCCAGGCGGTGTTCGAAAACTGCGTTTACGATTCCGACAGCGGCCAGTTGCTGAGCGGTTCGTTCATGGATTATTGCCTGCCGCGCGCCGACGACATGCCGGAATTCTACCTCGCCACCAACGAGGTTCTCACCGAGCACAGCAGTTTCGGCGTCAAGGGTTGCGGCGAAGCCGGCTGCATTCCCTCGGTGCCGGCGGTGGTCAATGCGGTGTTGGACGCGCTCGCCGTGCGCGGCGTCGAACAGATCGACATGCCGCTCACCCCGGAGCGCATCTGGCGCGCCGCCCAGCAAGCCAACTGAGCCAAGGAGAACCAATCATGGCCAATCCCGATCCGGGCAAAACCCGCCTGCCCAACGCTTTCATCGCCGAGACGCGCCAAGTCTGCGTGGTGACGCATGACCTCGACGCCATGGTGCGGCGCTATGCCGACGAACTCGGCATCGGCCCGTGGTGGGTCAACGAATATAAAGCCCCCGACCTGTTCGACACCACATATCGCGGCCAGAAAGTGGATTACAGCATGCGCCTCGCCCTGGCCTGGACCGGCGCCCTCAACTGGGAAATCATCCAGCCGCTCGACGGCCCGAGCATCTACAAGGACTATCTGGAGCGCAACCAGGACGGCATCCAGCATGTCGGGGTTCTGCTCGGCGATCTCGGCATGAGCTGGGAAGAATGCCACCGGAGCTTCAAGTCGCGCGGCTTCGATGCGGCCATGGAGGGCAGCTGGAAGCGCGTCCGCTTCTGCTATTTCGACACCCTCGCCTCGAGCGGCACCATCATCGAGGTCATCGACCGCCCGAGCGATTTCGAACGCCCCGAGCCGCTATATTGGTACCCTGAATAAGCCCTTCTTCCCCACAGGATTCTCGGTGGGAAGAGGGGTTGGGGAGAAGGGGGAAACTTGGCGCGCGCAAGCGCGCTGCTCGGACGCCGGAGATTTGTTCCGTTTGCGAGAATCTTTCTCGGTTCCGGAGTTCTCTGGGCGGAGGTCACAGAGGCATCCGCGCGCTCTTTTTTGTTGTTCCCTCAAGCGCCGGGCGGGGGCGTCCGCCCCCTTGGCTTACCTCGTATTAACTCGGGCGCTCAGTCGCGCAGCCGGAATGCAAGGGGCGCATTCCGGGTGTGTGGTTCCGTTTGGGTGAGTCTTTGTGGGTTCCGGCGGCGGTGATTATGTAAACTGTCACCGTACCTATTCTTAACGCCCCTTCCACTCCGGTTTGCGCTTTTCCAGAAAGGCCGAGATTCCTTCCTTCGCGTCTTCCGACTGGATGGCGCGGACGATTACTTCATCGACATATTCATAGGCCTGGTCGAGCGGCATGGTGAGCTGGCGGTAGAAGGAGCGTTTGCCCATGGCGACGGAGTGCGGCGACTTGGTGGCGATCTCGGCGGCCAGTTCGAGCACCCTTGCATCAAGCGCCTCGGGCGGGACGGCCTCGTTGATTAGGCCGAAGCGGAGCGCCGTCTCGGCGTCGTAGAGCTTGCCGGTGAGCAGCATCTGCATGGCGTGCTTGGGCGCGATGGTGCGGCTGATCGCGACTTGCGGCGACAGGCACCAGAGGCCGATATTGACGCCCGGCGTGGCGAAGCGCGCATCCGTCGAAGCGAGCGCCAGATCGCAGGTCGCCATCAGCTGACAGCCCGCCGCTGTCGCCACGCCATGCACCTTGGCGATGATCGGCTTGGACAGCATCAGCATGCTCTGCATCATCTTCGAGCATTCGCGGTTGCCGGCCAGCTTGGTCGCCGGGTCGGCCATGGCGGCGATCGATTCATTGAGGTCATGGCCGGTGCAAAAGAGGCGCCCCGAAGCCGCCAGCACCACCACGCGAACGGAAGTATCGCCGTCGATCTCATGCCATGCCGCTTGAAGAGCGCGCACCAGTTCATGCGACAGGCTGTTGCCGGATTTGGGCCGGTTCAGGGTCAGCGTCGCGATGCCGTCCCTGTCCTCGCGCAACAGAACCGCCGCGTCCGCGGCCGCTACTTCCACCGTCTCCGTCGCCATGTTCTCTCTCCCCTTATGATTCGTCGGACAGTTCCATCATCAGATCCTTGGTCTCCACCGTCACCCCGGCCTGGGTCACGATGCGCTTGACGGTGCCGGCGCGCTCGGCATGGACGGCGGTCTCCATCTTCATCGCCTCGATGGCGAACAGCACGTCGCCGCGCGCCACCTTCTCGCCCTCGCCGTGAAACACCTTGACCACCATGCCCGGCATCGGCGCCGCGACATGCGCCGGATTGCCTTCCTCCGCCTTGGCCAGCGCCTCATGCGTGGCGCCGGCGCCGGCGTCTTCGACCTGGACATTGCGCGGCTGGCCGTTGAGTTCGAAAAATACCGTGCGCCGACCCTTATCGTCGCTCTCACTGAGGGCCAGAAAGCGGATGATGAACTGACGGCCGCGCTCGATATCGAGCGTCACCTCGTCGCCCGGCGCCATGCCGTAGAAGAAGGTCTGGGTCGCCAGCACGCCGACATCGCCGTAGCGCCGCCGGTGCACAGCATAATCGACGAACACCTTGGGATACATCAGATAGGAGGCGAACTCCGCATCGCCGATATGGCGGCCGGTCTTGTGCTCGGCCTCGGCCCGGAGCGCTTTCATATCGGCCGGCGGCATTACCGCGCCGGGGCGCACCGTCAGCGCCTCGCGGCCCTTCAACACCTTCTTTTGCAGCGCCTCGGGAAAGCCGCCATGGGGCTGGCCCAACTCGCCGGCGAACAGCGAAACCACCGATTCCGGAAAGGCGATTTCGCGCTCCGGGTCGAGCACGTCCTCGGGCTTAAGGCCGCTCGTCACCATGAGGATCGCCATGTCGCCGACCACCTTGGAGGTCGGCGTCACCTTGACGATATCGCCGAACATCTCGTTGACGCGGGCAAATGCTTCCGCCACCTCGGGCCAGCGCTCATCCTCGATGCCGAGGCCGCGTGCCTGCTCCCTGAGATTGGTGTACTGGCCGCCCGGCATGGCGTGGAGGTAAACGTCCGAGGTGCCGGCGCGCACATCGCTCTCGAAGGCGTAATAGCCGCGCCGCACCTGCTCCCAATAATGCGAGAGGGTGCGCACCGCGCCCTGATCGAGGCCGGTTTGGCGCGGCGTATTTTGCAGCGCCGCGTTGATCGAGCCGAAGCTCGGCTGCGAGGTCAGGCCGGAAAGTGCGTCCATCGCCAAATCGGCCGCATCGACGCCGGCCTCGATGGCGGCGATGACGCTGGCGCCACCGATGCCGCTGGTGTCATGGGTGTGAAAATGTATCGGCAGGCCGGTTTCCTGTTTCAGCGCCTTGATCAGGGCGCTCGCGGCGGGCGGCTTACAGAGGCCCGCCATGTCCTTGACGGCGATGATATGGGCGCCCGCCGCTTCCAGTTCGCGCGCCATATTCAGATAGTAATCGAGATTATATTTCGAGCGCGCCGGATCGGCGATGTCGCCGGTGTAACAGATCGCCGCCTCGCACAGCTTGCCCGATTCGATCACCGCATCCATGGCGGTGCGCATATTCTCGACCCAGTTCAGCGAATCGAAGACGCGGAACAGATCGACCCCGTTGGCCGCCGCCTGCTCGACGAAGTAGCGCACCACATTGTCGGGATAGTTGGTGTAGCCGACGCCGTTGGAGGCGCGCAGCAGCATCTGCAACAGGAGATTGGGCATCGCCGCGCGGAAGTCCCTCAGGCGCCGCCACGGGTCTTCCTTGAGAAAGCGCATCGCCACGTCGAAGGTGGCGCCGCCCCAGCATTCGACCGAAAGCAGCTCGGGCAGCAGCTCGGCATAGGCCGGCGCGGCGGCGAGCAGGTCATGGCTGCGCATGCGCGTCGCCAGCAGCGACTGGTGGGCATCGCGGAAGCTGGTATCGGTGATCAGGACCTGCTTTTGCGCCCGCATCCAGGCGGCGAAGCCGGCGGCGCCGAGCGCTTCCAGGCGCTGGCGCGAGCCCGGTGGCGGCTCAGTGGCGGGGGCTGCCGGCTTGACCGGAAAATGCAGCGCCGGCCCGACCGGGCGGCCGGCGACCTCGGGGTTGCCGTTGACGATGACCTCGCCGATGAAGCGCAGCAGGCGCGTCGCGCGGTCGCGCCGCTTGGCGAAATGGAAGAGCTCCGGCGTCTCGTCGATAAAGCGGGTGGTGTAATCGCCGCCGCGAAATTTGGCGTGGCCGAGCAGGGTTTCGAGGAACACCAGATTGGTGCGCACGCCGCGAATGCGGAACTCTCTGAGCGCCCGGTCCATGCGCTGGATCGCCTCGTCCGGCGTCGGCGCCCAGGCCGTCACTTTCTCGAGCAGCGAATCATAGAACGGCGTGATCACCGCGCCCGAATAGGCGGTGCCGCCGTCGAGGCGGATGCCGAAGCCGGTGGCGCCGCGATAGGCGGTCAGGCGGCCGTAATCCGGAATGAAATTATTCTCCGGATCCTCCGTCGTCACCCGGCATTGGATGGCGTGGCCGTTGACGACGATCTCACCTTGCGCCGGCACGCCGCTTTCCGGGCTGCCGATCCTGGCCCCTTGGGCGATGCGAATCTGCGCCTTTACGAGATCGATTCCGGTCACCATCTCGGTGACCGTATGCTCGACCTGGATGCGCGGATTGACCTCGATGAAATAAAATTCGCGGCTTTCCACATCCATCAGGAATTCGACGGTGCCGGCATTGCTGTATTTGGCCTCGCGGCCGATGCGCAAAGCGGCATCGTGTAACCCGGCGCGTTGCCCGGCGTTCAGATAGGGCGCAGGCGCCCGCTCGACGACCTTTTGATTGCGCCGCTGCATGGTGCAGTCGCGCTCGTGCAGATGAACTATATTGCCGTGCCGGTCGCCCAATATCTGCACTTCGACATGGCGCGCGCGGCGCACCAGCTTCTCGAGATAGACCTCATCATTGGCGAACGCCGCCTCGGCCTCGCGGCGCGACGCGTCGAGCTCGGCGCTGAGCGCCGCATCACCCTCGATCACCCGCATGCCGCGCCCGCCGCCGCCCCAACTGGCCTTCAGCATTAAGGGATAGCCGACCTCGCGGGCGCGCACGCAGGCATCCTCGACGCCGCGTGGCAATGGCGCCGTTGCCGGCATGACGGGCGCGCCGGCGCGCTCGGCCAGGGCGCGCGCCGAGATCTTGTTGCCGAGCACCCGCATGGCTTCCGCCGTCGGCCCGATGAACAGGATTCCGGCAGCCTCGCAAGCCTCGGCGAAATCGGGATTTTCCGACAGCAACCCATAGCCCGGATGAATCGCATCGACCTTTGCCGCGCGCGCGATGCGCAGCACATCCTCGATGTTGAGATAGGCCTCAACCGGGCCGCGGCCCTGGCCCACCAGATAGCTTTCATCGGCCTTGAAGCGGTGCAGGGCGAAGCGGTCCTCGTGCGAATATATGGCGACCGTGCGGATGCCCAGCTCGGTCGCCGCGCGCATCACGCGGATGGCGATTTCGCTGCGATTGGCAACGAGAAGCTTGGAAATCCTGCGCAGCGAAGGGGCCGCCATGGCGCCCTCTCGTCAATCCGGCGGGCGGCGCTTGTGCCAATCGCTGGCCTGCTGGAAGGCGTGGCCGGCCTTGAGCACACCGGCTTCGTCGAACGGCCGGCCGGCGATTTGCAGGCTCAACGGCATGCCGTCCGAGGCGATGCCACAGGGCATCACCAACGCCGGCAGGCCGGTCAGATCAAACGGCTCGGTATTGCGCAGGATGGCGCCGAACACCGATTCCGACTGGCCGCGAATCTCGATCAATTCCTGGCCGAGCGGTTGCGCGGTGAGCGGCAGGCTCGGCGTCGCCAGCACATCGACCTCGCCCAGCACATCGGCCATGGCGTGGCCGAGCAGCGTGCGGTAGCGCTGGGCGTGCAGATAATCCTTGGCCAGAATGTAATTGCCGAGCTCGAGGAAGAGCCGCACCTGGTCGGTGTAAAGCTCGCCGATGGTGGCGATATGGTCGTCGTGATAGGCCGTGCCTTCGCTGAGATACATCACCATCGCCGCCGCCGCCGCATAATCGATATGGGCGATATCGACCTCGCGCACTTCGGCGCCGAGGCCTTCCAGGACGGCAATCGCGTCCCGCGCCGCGTCGGCGTTCTCGGGCAGCGCGCGGTCGTAGAAATAATGCGTCGGCACGCCGATCTTGAGCCCCTTGATATCGCCGTCGAGGGCGGCGTGATAATCCGGCACCGCGCGCTCGGCGACGGTTGCGTCGCGCCCGTCCGGCCCCGGCATCGGCTGATACATCAGCGCCGCGTCCTCGGCCGAGCGCGCCATCGGCCCGGCATGGTCCATGGTCCAGCACAGCGGATAGATACCGGCGCGGCTGGAGCGGCCATAGGTCGGCTTGAGGCCGGTGATGCCGCAGCACGCCGCGGGCATGCGGATCGAGCCGCCGGTGTCGGAACCGGTGGCGCCGGCGCACATCCTGAGCGCCACCGCAGCGCCCGAGCCGCCGGAAGAGCCGCCGCTGAAGCGCGCATTGTCCCACGGGTTGCGGCACGGGCCGAACATCGAGGAATCATTGGTCGGGCCGTAGGCGAATTCATGCGTGTTGAGCTTACCGAGCAAGACCGCGCCGGCCCCTTTTAGCCGCGCGACGGCAGTGGCATCTTCCGTCGGCACATGGTCTTCCAACAATCGTGAGCCCGCCGTCGAGCGGATACCGGCGGTTTGATAGAGATCTTTGTGGCCGATCGGAATGCCGTGCATCGGGCCCAGCCAGCCGCCGCCGGCGATATCCGCCTCGGCCTGTTTGGCCTCACCCAGCGCCTCTTCCGCGCGCAGCGTCACGAAGGCGTTGACCTTGTCGTTATGCGCCGAAATCCGCGCCAGATAGGCTTCCGTCGCGGCCACCGGCGAGAGCGATTTATCGCGAAAGGCGCGCGACAGTTCGGCGATGGAAAGTTCGGTGATATCGCTCATGAGCCGTCCTCCCCGGCGCGCTCGACCGGGTGGAAAATCACCGCCGGCTCGACATCCTTGATCGGCAACTCGCGCAGAGTCTCGATCATCTGCATGATGTTCTCGAATATCTCGGCATGCGCCGCCGCCTTTTCACTGTCGATCGGCTGGCCGGCAAGCTGGGCCGAGACGGATTGCAATGTCTCGGGCGTAATCGGGCTGCGCGCGTTCATTTCCCACCTCTTATCGATATTTTTCGTGCGGGCTTAATGTAGCCCAACAGTAGCGCCCTGTCTCAGCCGCGTTTGCCGTCGGGGCGGGCGCGCCACAGCATCGGCGCATAGACGATCAGGAAAATCACGAAGGCCGCCGACCACAGCCCGCCCGACAGGTGAACATCGCCGTTGTAAAGCCGCTCCGGCAGGAAAGGCGCGATGAGGCGCAGGATCAGGGCGGCGATCAGGATGAAATAGGCGGTGACGATGCTGGTGCGCAGTTTCAAATCGCGCCCGGTATGGCCCAGAATGACCCGCGTCATGACGCCGAATGTCATCAGCCCGACGGCGCCGATGGTCAACATATGGAGGCCGATATCGAGCGGCAGCGCGCCCGTCAATGCGGCGACGCCCTTCATCGCCAGACCGGTGGCAAGCGCCAGATAGCCGAGGTGAAGAATCCACAGCAGCGGGTCGTCCAATATGCGCCGCCAGCGCCAGCCCGAAAGCCGCGCCACGCCGGCGGCGGCGGCCAAAAGGGCCAGGGCGGCGCCGACCAACGACAGGGGCGTGACCGCATCGACCACGATCATCGCGGCGAGCGAGCCGATGGCGAGGAAATTGAGCGGCGCATAATTGCGCATGCCCGGGTCGCCGCCGCGCCCGCGCAGCACATTGGCGGTAAAGGACGGGATGATGCGCCCGCCCATGACGGTGATGAAAAGCGCAAACAGGCCGGTGGCGACGATGAAGGCATCGCGCGGCAGCACGCCAAGCTCGCCGGCGACGCTGAAATGGAGCGCCAGATTCGTCACCGTAAGCGCGCTCAAGGGGACGACGAAAATGACATTGCGCCATTTCCTGTGGGCGATCAGCGGCGGCAGCAGAAGCAGCATCACGGCCGGCAGGAAAGCGGCATCGATGATCGTCACCAGCAGTTCGGGCAGATAGCCGGCCAGCGCCACCGCGGCGCGGCCGGCCAGCCACAGCGCCACCAGCGCCGCCAGGGTGAAGTGCCTGAGCGGCGGCACACCGATCCAGTTGGGCACGGCGGTGAGCAGAAAGCCGGCCAGCACCGCCGGGGCATAGCCGAACAGCATCTCATGGCCGTGCCACGTCGCGCCCGGCCAATGGCCCGGCGCGCTCAAGGCGTCGACCTGGATGGCCAGCCACAGCAGCAGCGCCACCGCGCCATGCACGCCGGCCAAGAAAAAGAACGGCCGGAATCCGTAGGCGAGAATGGCGATGGCGCTGTTTTGCGTGGGATCAAGTTTATCTGTCATGCGGCGCCGCCGGCCAAATACTTCGAAAGCGGCAACCAGGATAACATGCGACGCGAAGATGCCGGGAAATTCGGGATAAACCGGCCATCCTTCCCGAGGATACAGGCACGCCAGCCATCTGCTACACTCGCGAACGCTTTCAAGAGCAAGCCGAAAAACTTCTGAGTTCCGGCCAACAACAACATTTGAGGATTCGCCATGGCCAAACTGCAAGACAAGACCGCCCTGATAACCGGCGCCAGCAGCGGCATCGGAGCAAAGGTGGCGCTTCTCTTCGCCGATGAAGGGGCCGATGTGGTCGTCAACTATCCCGATGAGGGGCAGGCCGAAAATGCCCTGGCCGTGGTCGCCGAGGTCGAGAAACGCGGGCGGCGTGCCGTCGCCATCAAGGCCGATGTTTCCAAGGCCGATGAAAACGCGGCGATGGTCGACCGGTTCATGGCCGAGTTCGGCCATATCGACATTCTGGTCAACAATGCCGGCATCGGGCGCACGGCGATGATCGGCGAGATGAGCGTCGAGATGTGGGACGAGATGATCGCCGTCAATCTGCGCAGCGTTTTTCTCGCTACCAATAAAATCTTGCCGCTGATGTACGCCCAGGGCCACGGCAAGATCATCAACACTGCCTCGCAGCTCGCCTATAAGGGAGCGCCGGGCCTCGCCCATTACACCGCCAGCAAGGCCGCCATCGTCTCCTTTACGCGCTCGCTGTCGATGGAAATCGGCGACCGCGGCGTCAATGTCAATTGCGTCGCACCCGGTGCGACGACGACGCCGATCCTCGACGGCATGGATGAAGACATTCTCGAAGCGATACGCCAGACCATTCCGCGCGGCCGCTTCGCCGTCGTCGATGAGATCGCGCCGACCTATGTCTTTCTCGCCTCAAGCGACGCCGATCACTATGTCGGCCAATGCCTGAGCCCGAACGGCGGAGATATATTTCTCTGACCATTACGGCGACAGTTGCCTAATTCGGTGACAAGCTCCTCTTCCCCGGGGGGAAGAGGGCTTGGGAGGGTCCGAACCGGCTAGTGCACTGACACAAACGAACGATTCATAAAAGCACCGGATCGTGCGATTCTAGGGATATGGCACAAGATGTTTGCG